>JAABUT010004174.1_pt1 | contig 11693 bp, 14 predicted proteins | sample 5559281 | NCBI WGS metagenome assembly JAABUT01 (sample SAMN10711880, study PRJNA513359) | rock metagenome | isolation source: Antarctica rocks | place: Antarctica: Victoria Land, Ricker Hills nord | collected 2016-01-04
AGACCGCGGCGCCGTCGATGCGGGCGCCGTCGAGGGTGAGGGCGTCCCTGTCCGGGTTGGTCAGGGTGGCGCCCTGCAGGTTGAGCTGGCCGGCTATGTGCGCGCCGGGGGCCCGCACCTGACCGGTGGCGGTCAGCTGGTCGAGGAACGCGTCGCCGTCGATGCGGGCGCCGTCGAGGGTGAGGGCGTTCCCGTCCGGGTTGGTCAGGGTGGCGCCCCGCAGGCCGAGCTGGCCCGTGATATGCGCGCGGACCGCCCGTACCTGCCCGGTGGCAGTCAGCTGATAGCAGAACGCGCCAGCGTCGATGCGGGCGCCGTCCAGGGTGAGGGCGTCCCCGTCCGGGTTGGTCAGGGTGGCGCCCCGTAGGTCGAGCTGGCCGGCGATGTGCGCACCGGACGCCCGTACCTGACCGGTGGCGGTCAGCTGCTCGCAGAACGCCCCGCCGTCGACACGGACGCCATCGAGCAGCAGGCCCGGCAGATGGCACCCCTGCAGGCTCAGTGCCGGGACGGTCGCGTTTGCCAGGTTCGGCGGTTGCTCCAGGTGGCACAGCCGGAGAGTCAGCGGGCAGGGCAGGTTAACGGCGTGCAGGTCGAGCACTCCGGTGAGGGCTACGCCGCGCAGCATGAGGCCGCGAGGGTCGGAGTGCAGGTCCGGGTCCAGCAGGACCTGGCGCACAAGCTCAGCTGGCAGGCGGCGTGGCGCCGGCCAGGTGCCGCCCTGCGCGGCGTCGAGCTGGGCGTCCGGGACGCCCACAGCCAGGTTCAGCAGATGGCCGGTGCGGCAGGCCCGCCGCAGGCCCTCTACGAGGTCGAGGGCGGCGGCGAGCTCGAGGCGGTCGTCGGGCACGCCGCAAAGGGTCGCGCACCGACCGTTCAGCTGGCGACGTCCCGGTCGAGGCGGTGGCGGCGAGGCGGTGGAAAGGCCTTTTCGAAGTGGCCAGTGGGACGAGCCCACGGCGCACGGGATACGCAGGAACCCCAGTCACGCTGGTCCAGTCCCTCAAACGTATGTGAGACAGGTCCGCCGGACAGAACGGGCAGCTCATTTAGGGCGGCACCCCCCTAAGGCGTGCTGCTCAGGGGCTACGAGCGGACGTGCCTGCCGGCCCAGAGCGGCACATGCCGTCTCTGACGGTCCGGTGCCCACGTAGCGCACCTACCCTCGCCGGGCACCGCCGGTGAAGCAGGCGCCTCGGCCCGGGAGCGGGCGGGCGCACGAGAAGGTCGCGGGTCCGCGGGCCCGGCTGGGCCTGGCTCAGAAGCTGCGGCTCACGCACCTGCGGCGCGACCGCGCAGCGAACCTGGCCAAAGTGACGACCCGGCCCGGGCGCTGCTTGGCTGGCTGGCGGTCATGTGCGCATCCGGGTGCACTCGCGGGACGGCGGCCGGCCGTGCTTGGCTCTACATTCGTGCGCATCACCCGGCTCGCCGCCCACGATTTCCTCTCGTATGAGCGCCTCGATCTGCCGCTCGACCCCGGGCTGACCGTCGTCACCGGCCCCAACGGCGCCGGCAAGACCGGCCTCAGCCGGCTGCTGCGGCTGGCGAAGTCGGGCGTCGCCGCGGCCGCGACCGGCGACTGGACGCCGATCGCACGCGACTACACCCAGGCCGGCCGCTACGGCGCGCAGGCCTACACCGTTCGGGTCGGCGCGGCCCTGGACGACCCGGCGGACACCGCCCTGGTCGAGCACTTGGCGCGGGCGGCGGTTGTCACCGCGCTCACCGGCGCGCACGCCGAGCAGGCCGCCGGGTTCGACCAAGCGCTGCCGGAGGACCTGCGCGCCCGCGACGTCCTCGCCGAAGGCGAACTCGTCGTCGCGTTCGACACGGCGATGCGCCACCCATGGTCGGTCCGTTGGCAGACGCCGCACGCCGACGTCGACCTGGTCCGCGGCCGCGTGACGCCCCGGGGCGCCGCGCCCGGCCCGGGCACCGCGACGCTGCTGGACTGGCTGCGGGAGCAGGGCGACCCGCTCGCCGCGCTCGCCGTCGCCGACGGCCAGCGGTCGACAGCGACTCTCGGCGACCTGCTCGGCGCCGGCCCGATGGAGCTGTCCGCGCGGGCGCTCGGGCTGGACCCGGAGCCGCGGTCAATCCACCGGCTGCACCGCGCCCTCGGCGTCCCGCTCGACACGACCCGCGGCACGATAGGGCTCGCCGACGTCCTGGACATGTTGATGCGCGGCGTCGTCGTCAGCAACGAGCCCGGCGGTGTCGACCTGACCGGCGTCCCGCTCGACCAGATGACCGACCCGCGCGCGCCGCTGCCCGCGGATGCCCCGCTCGGGGCGCGGCTGCTACGCCGCAAGAACGGCGACGTGGCTCTGCGCGCTTCGTTCGCCCAGGCGCAGGCCATGTTCACCGCGCTCACCGGCGCCGACTTGGACGTCGTCGAGCAAACGATCGAGGTCGGGCCGGGCCAGCACGAGCTCACCGCGGTCCCCGTCGTACCCACCGCCGCGCCCAGCGGCGGCCGCGTCGACATCCCTCTGCGCCTGTCTGGACAGGGGCTGGTCGAGGCTGCGCGGCTCGCCGTCGTGCTCACGGAGCCCGCCCCGGTCCTCTTCCTCGACGAGCCCGCCGCGAACGTCAGCGCCGTCCTGCAGCGCAGACTGCTGACCCGCCTCCTCGACCGGTCCGCATGGGCGCAGACTGTCGTCACCACCCACAGCGCGCATCTCGTCCCCGCGCGCGGCCCCGACGATCTGGACCGGATCGTGCGGCTCAGCCGCGCGCCCGGCGGCGCGACCGACGTCCATCGCGCGAGCAGCAGCCGCGCGACGTTGGACCGCCACAGCCGGCTGCTCGGCGCGGCCGACATCCGGGACGCGTTGTTCGCGGCGGCCGTCTGGCTGGTCGAGGGCGCGACCGAGCAGGAGGCCCTCACCGTCTGGCTCGCCGGCGCGGACGCTCACGGCCTGCCCACGCCTGAGAGCGCGCACGTCGTCGTCATCCCCGTCGACGGCGACCAGAACTTCGCCAAGCACGCCGACCTGATGCGCAACCTCGGGATTCCCTACGGGGTCCTGGCCGACGGCCCGGCGCTGCGCGAAGCCGGACCGCTGCGCACGCTGCCCGGCGCGCCGAACCTCGTCGCCGTCTCGAACACCTTCGCCGACCGAGCTGTCGCGTGGGCCGCCGCAGGCGTCCGGACCCTCGCCGACGACTACCACGACGACGGGTCGAAAAAGGGCGAGATCGAGGCGTTCTTTGCCCGCGTCAATGCGACCGAGTGGGCCCGCGTCTCCGGCGCCGGGAAGATCCGCAAGGGCACCGCGTTCGCCGCCGCCGTCCACGCGCCCCCCGAGATCCTCGCGCTTTGGCGCGCGTTCCTCGGCGACGTGGGGCTCCCCTCCACCTGACCGCACCGCCCACGCCGCCGCTGGCGCGCGCCGCGACCCCCGACTGGCGCGACGCCTCGGTGACCCTCACGCCGGCGCGCCACCAGGCACCGCCCACGGATCCGTCAGCTGCAGGTTCGGAGGTCCCTGCAGAAGAGGGCGGTAGGTGCCCGCCCCGAACCTGACGCCGTCCACGCCGCGTTCGTGACCGACGTTGTCGACGTCGGTCAGTCGCCGTCGGCGTGGCCTCTCCAGGTTCGTGTCGTCTAAGCAACTGCCGCTCATCGGTATGGCCGGACGGCTCAGTTGCTCAGCCGTGTAGACCGAGCGGACAGAAGACCGGCTTTGCGCGCCACGGCGACGTCCCGCAATCGCTCGTTTCTGAGCCGGTCCATCAGCAGGCCCAGTCGTAAGCGTGATCGACGTGCTTCTGAGCGTGCCGGGGATGACTGCTCGTGTAGCGCAACTAGTGTCCGGAACCTACGTCTCGTGATCGGGCGGAGCGGGACGTTTGCGGTACGGTCCGGGGCATGGCGCACCTGCTCGGTTATGCGCGAGTGTCGACGACCGAGCAGAACCCGGACCTGCAGGTCGACGAGCTGACCGCGGCCGGGTGCTGGAAGGTCTGGACCGACGGGCGTCGGGGGCGTTGGACCGGCGACCGCAGCTGGATGTGGGCGGCCGGCTGCTGCGGTTGGCCGAGGAGCAGGCCCGGGCGCGCGGCCTGCGCGAGGTGCGGCTGTACACCAACGAGGCGATGTCGGAGACCCTCGCTACTACTTGCGGCGCGGCTACCGATTCTGAGCAGGTGCAGGCTGCTGCGGAGACGGTGCGCCAGCGGGCCGCCGACGTCCTGGCCGATGCGCCACTGTCGTGGAGCTGGGCGGCGGTCGGCCGAACCGGGGACGTGCTCGAGCAGCAAGCTGACGCGGTCGACGCGTACCTGATTGTGGTGGGCCTACCCGCCGGGGGCCTGGGTGCTGCCGTGGACTACCTGCTGACCAGGTCCGACACCGTCCAACTGCGCCGCCGAGCCAGCCAGCCGCTGCTGCCCGTAGCGCCCGCGGCGCAGCACCCCCAAACGCTTTGACCGGCAGGGCTACTGAGTTGCGCGCGGGCGAGCGGTCTGCCGCTCACCCACCCCGGCCACCACGCCTGTGTACGCCGCGCGTCGGCAGGCTTCGACTCGTCGACATCACCCGGTCGCGGAGGCTGCGCGCCGCGGGCCTGCTGCTGCCCTGTGACATCTCGGTGTCGAGCCGAAGGGACGCCGCCGCCTGCAGCGCCTTCTGCCCCGCGTCGATCGCCCACCCCAGGCGCCGGACGCGCTCCTCGCGTTCTTCACCGCAGACCGGTGCGTCGCCAATGGTCTTCGCGGCGCGATCAAGGAGCGCGGACGCGCGCAGCACCAGCCGCGCCATGCGCTGCACGATGCCCTCGAACTCGAGCACCACAGCGTCGAAGTCGGCCGGCAACTGGGTGCCCCGTGAGCCGGACCAGGGTGCAGCACGCCCCGACCGTTCCGGTCGCTCGTTCCCCGCTGCGCGCGGCTGAGCGGGCCCGCAGCTTCCGCGCGCGTCTGCCGGCATGTCCTGTCGCACGTTAGAGGCTCCTGCGGTCCCGGGCGGCCCTTGAACCGTCCCGGGCTTGATGCCGCTTCCTTCTGGATGAGGAGAATGGCTCATGCCCAAGAAGTTCGACCCGGAGGTCAAGGCTCGGCGGTCAGGATGGTCCGCGACCACCTGCCCGAGTACGGCTCGGTGACCGCGACTGCAGAGGCGGTCGGTCCGCAGCCCGGGATCAGCCGCGAGACGTTGGGCTTGGCGGGTCTCGCAGGCAGACATCAACTACGGCCGCCACGCTGGTGTATCGAGCAGCGAGTGGGAGGAGATCGCTTGGTTGAAGGCCGAGAACAAGCGTCTGCTGGAGAGGAACCAAGGTCTTGCGCCGGATCTCGCCTTGCTTCGCGGGGGAGCTCGACCCCCGCAAGCGTCAGCATCAGACGAGACCCAACATCAAACGATCAACGGCTCCTGTCGTGATCTGCCCGGTGTCGCCCCACGAGGCGCAAGTTGCAGCAGCGGCACTAGCAACGCGTCGTAACCGGCGGCGGCCGCGGTCAGCCGCGTCCGGCACCGGGCGATCAGGTCCAGGGCAGTGAGGTAGTCGGGGCCGGGGACCAGGCCCCGCACAGCGGGCCCCCCAGGCGTTCGACCCGAGCCTGGGAGCCGTAGGCGATCTCACTCATCCGCCCCTCCTGTCCTTGGAACCCCTGCTTGTTGCCCGAGGGTCGCGGCACGCCACCTACTCAGGACGAGGGGCTTAGCCCACCGTCGCCGGTGAGCTGTCCGAGTAGCTCGTGGCACTTCTTCGCGCGTTCGGCGTCTTGCTGGGCGCACTGCTGGAAAAGCGCCCGGACGTCGTCGTGGCCCTCGGCATCCTGCACATAGGAGTCGTAGGCCTGGGCCGCATTGAGCGCGTGGTACTGGACGCTGACCAGGTTGTAGACGATGTCGTCGGCGGGGCTGTGCTGTGTCGCCATTATTCCTCCCCCTCTACTGATCTCGGTGGTTTTCCTCTACCCCCGGTCCCAGGGAGCGAATCCGTCACACGTCGGCCTGGCGGCGCCCGACCCGCGGCTGATCCGGGCCAGCACCTCAGTGCGCTTGCCCCGGCTGCAGGAAGTCCGCCTTGGTCCAACCGCTGACGTCCTCGGTCACGACGAACTCCCCGAACGCCCCGCCGCCCTTGGCGTGCACGACCCACTCCGGTACCCGCCCCCGGTTGAACTGCGCCATCTTCTCGATCAGATAGTGATCGTGCAGCAAGATCCCACCGCCGACCCCCTGGGTCAGCGAATGCTCATCACTGGCGACCGGGATCCCCGCATTGCTGGTGGTCGGGCCGTAGGAAGGTGACGTCATGCTCGGTGCTCCTTGATGGGCGCCCACGAACCGGGGACGCAGCTGGTTGTTGGTGCTCGGTTCAGCGGCGGCCTTCGCGCGCCTGCTCCGGCGCCACCGCGCCGCCCACAACCGCCCCGTACAACACGTGGTCGAGGGCGAGCACGAAGCGGCCCACGACGCTGCGGCCCTGAGCGTTCTGCACGCCGAGCGCCGGCGCGAACGCCATCTCGAACCCCGCCCAGACCACGACCCCGTACACCGGTCCTGACCACGGCCGCGCGCGCACAGGCGAGGGGAGCAGTCCATAGGCGGCGCCGCCCAACGCTCCGTACATCCAGTGCGCCAACTCGGTGAAGACCGTGCGATCGGTCAGCGACACCCGGTCCGGGTCCGGCCCATAGCGCGACATGATTGCTTCTGGCGGGGCCTGTTTGAGCAGCCCCGCATTGGTCGTGAGGGTCCGGACACCACTCATCGCCATCGCCGCGACCGTACCTCGAGCGGCCGCATGCAGCGTCGAGCCGACCTCCAGATCCAGCGACCATGCACGCCTAGTCACGACAGACCCCAACCCCGCCCCATCACGGCCGAGGCGCGAGCCGACCCTCCCGCGCAGGGGCTGTCGTGTCAACACAAAACCCGCCTGGACCCACCCACGGATCAGTCACAAGAGCCCCAAGAACACCACCACCAAGAACACCACCTCGGCGGGGACCGCGGTGCGGCCGGTGCAGCGCGGGCATCAGGTCGCGGTGCAGTTCAGCGCCCACGGGGTGCAGCGCGTGGACGTGCACGCCCACGCCAGCGGCGGCCGCGGCGACCAGCCGTACATCGCCGCTACGGTCGGGGACTGCCTGACATACCTCTAACGGGCTATCCATCTCAGCCTGGATCCACCGGCCAGCTGTGGATGATGAGTTTTCTGATCTTGTGTGGGGTGGGTGGTGGTCCAGCCGGTTCGGGACGTGTTTGTCCTGCCGGTCTGCCGGCTTGTCCGAGGGTCCATGGTCGTGGGCGGTGTGGGGATGGGGCTCAGGTGAGCATCGGGATGGCGTCGATGCGGCGGCGGCACCACATCAGCGCTGTCTGCCAGGGCCAGTGCTCGGGTAGTCGCAGGTGCCGCTTGCGGGCTGAGCGCACCAGCCGGGCCGGGACAGCGATCAGGGTCCGCCGGATGGTCGCTGTGGTGGCGTGGTGCAGGCCGTGGCCAGCCAACGTCGCTACCGCCCGGGTCAGGTTGTGCGCGAGCGCGGCCAGCGCGAGCCAGGCTGCGTTGGCGTTGAAGTCGCCGGAGGGAAGGTGAGCCATGGCGCTGTTCTTCAGGTCCGCGATGACGGTCTCGATCACGGCGTGCGCGCGGTGCTCGGCCTCGACGGTCAGCAGCGGCTCGGGCCGGTCGGTCAGCACGGTGTGGTGGCGCCACAGGTCGGTGTCGAGTTCGAGTTGACCGTCGCGGGGGCGCAGCCGGCGGACCCGCCGCACGATCAGCCGGGCGGTGACCGGGCGGGTGCTGCCGGCGAAGGCGGTGTAGCTGGTCTCGGCGACATCGGCGTGGGACTCGATGGTCTCGCCGGTGTCGGGATCGACGTGAGAAGACCAGTACGGGATCGCCGTCCACGCCGTGTCCTTGATAGCGCTGAGCGCGGCGCGAATCTTGCTGTCGTTGCGGCAGGTGACACTGAACCGAGCGTCGGCCCGGTGGCAGGTCGCGATGACCTTGGCGTTGTAGAAACCGCCGTCGAGCCCAACGATGAGCTCACCGGTGCTGCCGGCCGCGCGGGCCCGGCTGATCGCCTCGGCGATGAACGAACTGGCGCCGCGGGCGGTGTTGGCCTTGCCTTCGCGCAGCCGGGTGTGCAGCACCTCGGGTGTGCTGCCGGTTCCAGCACGGTGGCGATCAGCGGGTGGTAGCCGCGGACCTTGGTGTAGCCAAACGACAGGCCCTGCTTGGCCGGGCCGTAGGCCTGGGCGATCGTGGAGTCGGCGTCGATGAACAACCGCTCATCTAGTCGGTGCGGGCCGGCGCCAGCCGCCCACAACCGGCAGGAACCTGCCGGCTGACCGCGTCGAGCTGACGGACGTTGCCGTGGGTGAACGCCCGCAGCCACGACCCGATCGTGGACGGGGCCCGCAGATCATCGAACAGCGTCGGGGTGCCACCAGCCCGCAGCACGTCCAGATCATCGAAGCTGTCGGCGCCAGACAGCATCCCGGCCAGCACCGTGGCGGTCTTGGCCGCGCTGTTCACCCCAGTCGGGCCGGGCACCGTCAACGCCCCGGCGACCAGCGCCCACAGCCCGATCCGTTCGGTGAGCACCGCAGCGTTCAACAACCCCCCGTGCGACACCAGGTTCGGCTCATCGAAGCTCTGCGACACAACCGAGAACGCGTGAGATGCTTTCACCGAGCAGATGCCCCTTGGTTTGGTCCGATACAGCCCCTCGCAAGGCCTATCGTCCCAGGTCAGAGGGCATTTGCCGTCTCTACACGCCGCCGTTCAAAGACAATCGTCGGTGCATCCAGGCTCAGTGCACACGGCCAATGGGATTTCGCTGACTGGCTGGGATGGCTTCGGGGCTCGAAGGTCTCCAGGGCAGACACGGAGTAAGCGGTCGCAGCGCACTGGCCTCTGCGAACGATCCGGCGGGCTTGAGCTAACCGGACTCGTTCAAACGCACTCGCGGCACGCTCAGCTCAGAACGTCGACAGCTGGTGCACCGAGATGGATAGCTCCTTACCTCTAACGTATGACCGGGACGCCCTGGCCGCGCACGTGCGCGCCTGGCGGGAAGCCGCCGCCCACAACCAGAGCCTGCGGCTGCCCACCGCACCAGCAGCTCAGGTCGCCGGACCGGACGGGCGGCAGGACGTGACTGTGGTGTGCACCGTGTTCGGCGGCCAGCAGCACGCCGTCACCGTCGAGGCAGGCCAGCGCACCCGGGTCCTGAGCGTCGTGGTCGGCGCCGTCACCGTCCGGGTGCACAGCAGCGCCGCGTTGCGTTGCTACCTGCTGGCCTGGAGCCGCGCCCAGGCCTCGCGGTGATCCTGGACGAGCCCGAGGAGTTGACGGCCGGGACCTGAGCACCTGCGGCGGTTGTCCACAGCACGTCGCCGATCCGGTCCGGGCCGGCCCGCGGCGGGGACCGTGTGCCGATGAGCACCCACCAGGACACCAACCCCATCAGCCCCGACGCGCTCGTGCTGGGCTATCAGGTCCGCGACCACCACCTGCCCAACCGGCCGCCGCTGGTCCGGACCGACACCTACGCCCAGGCGCTGCGCGCCGTCGAGCAACTCCACCAGGCTTACCGCAGGTCCCTGGCCGCTAACGGCGAGGGCACCGCCGGGCTGTCCCAAAGCCTGATGGTGCTCGCCGTCACCGCCGCCGGCACCGAGCTGCGTTACCTGTCCGCTGCCGGCGGCCCGCCCAGCACATGAACCCCAGGCCGGTGGCTCAGGCAGCCTAGGAGCAACCCGGTCGTGCGGGGCGCCGCGTGCCGGCGGCGGGCATGCTGAGCCGGTGCCTGCCGCCGACGGGACGCAGAGGTCATGAGCAAGGGTCCGGATGGTGGCCTGCGGATCGGTGCGGCCGCGGGGTACGGCCCGCGGGTGCCGTACCTGACGCCGGGTGCGCGGGTGGACTTGGGGCCGGCCGGGTCGCTGATCCAGGCCCGGGGGTGGCTGCGGACCGCGCGGATCTCCGGTCGGCCGGCCGCGCAGCGGGACTGGCGGCTGCACGCCGCCGCCGCGTTGACCGCAGCCGCGGTGGCGCTGCTGGCCGTGGGGGTCGGCATGCTGTCGGCCGCGATCGCCACCGGCCAGCTGGTGGGTTGGTTGCTCGGGTTGCTGATCGTGCTGGCCGGTGGGCTGGGCGCGATCGCGGCGGTCGGGGCGGTGCAGGCCCGCTACCGCCAGGGGCCGGTGGAGGCTGAACTGAGCACCCAGATCCGGCGGGAGCAGCACGCGGCCCGGGAGCTGGACCTGCTGCGCCCGTTGGGCTGGACGGTGCTGCACGACCGGCTGGCGCCGGGCACTGAGCACCGGATGGCGCATGTGCTGGCCGGCCCGGGCGGGCTGGTAGTCGCCACCGTGCTGCCAGTGGCCGAGCCGCTGCGCCGCTACGGCCAGCAGCTCTACACCGGGCAGGTCCCGCTGCAGGAGTGGTTCACCACCAGGTGGGGGGAGGCCTGGACGTTGCAGGCCGCGGTGACCGCCCGGCTGGCGCACTGGCCGTGGCAAGGCCTGGCCTACCCGATCGCGCTGATGCCCGACGACGCCGTGCCGCCGGCCGGCCAGGTGCCGCCCGGGATGCTGCGGTACCCGCGCGGCCAGGACGGGGTGCCGATCCGGGGCAGCGGCACGGTCCGGACCTTTGTCCAGGCGGTGCCGGCGTCGCTGGGCCGGCTCGCGGCCGCCGAACTCGGCGCCGCGGTCCAGACGGCCTGCCCACCCGCCGCAGTGCAGCAGAGCGTGCTGGACGGCGGCTGACCCCTTCACCCCAGGCGGGCGGGGTCGGCACAACCAACTGCGGGCCACGACCGACTCGATCAGAACAGCACGGCCCAGTGCGCCCGAGGGTCACCGGTGTCCAGCGCTGCCTGCAGGCGTTGCGGGTGGTAGCCGGCGGCCAGAGCGGCCCGGATGGCCCGGGCCCGGCCGGCCATCGGCACGCCGGTCCGCCCGGCCGGTGTGCCGCCGCCCGGCGGAGCGGCGCTCGACCATGGCCATCAGTTCGTCCGCTGAGCCTGCGGCGGTCAGGAGCAGATCCGCCTCGTCCTCAGCGAAGACGCAGCCAGCCGTCCAAAGCCTGGCGACGAGCGCGGATCGAGGGCCAGGTGACACAGAGGCACACATCTGGCCTCCCGGCACCCCGTCGCCGTTGCGGTCAGCCGAGCGGCGCGGTCAGCTCGATGTTGATGTCGTCCGGGTCCTGGAAGGACAAGATCGCGAGGCCGGCGTCGGTCATGTCGGTGATCTCGCCGTGCTTGATGCCGGCCTCGGTCAGGGCGGCCGCGGCGCTTTCGAGTTCTCCGCGCGAGGCCACCGCGAAGCTGACGTGGTCGAGCCCGGTCCGCTCGGAGTCGAAGCTGGTGCTGCCGACCGGCCGGAGGCCGAACAGCGCGCCCTGCGGCGTCTGGTAGACGGTCCCTCCGTAGAACTTCTCCGGCGATTGCTTGACGCCGGGCTCGTCGACAGAGTCGGACGCGTCGATCGCGGCGGGCCAGCCGAAGACCTGGTCGTAGAAGGCCTTGGAACGGGCGATGTCGGTGACGTTGAGCCGGACGTGGCCGAAGCCGGAGCTGTTGATGAGTGCCATGCTGGCGCCCTACCCAGCTGCGGGCGGGACTCCCCACGTTGCCGCAGATTGCTCCGTCCCGCCGGCCCCGTCGTCGCGTCCCACCTCGTGAAGGGCTGCGCATGGCCGTCAGCACGCCGATCC
>JAABUT010004176.1_pt1 | contig 11684 bp, 10 predicted proteins | sample 5559281 | NCBI WGS metagenome assembly JAABUT01 (sample SAMN10711880, study PRJNA513359) | rock metagenome | isolation source: Antarctica rocks | place: Antarctica: Victoria Land, Ricker Hills nord | collected 2016-01-04
CTACTATAACACGCATCGTCGCCATTCCTTGTTGGGATATTTGACACCCGTGGAATATGAGTTAGGATTCAGAGATATTAACGAACTCGCGGCTTAATCTCGAGTCCACAAAAGCGGGAACACTCCACATGGTCACTCCGTCGGCTCGCTTCTGATTGGGATGCAGCCACCCGCGATCTCGACAGCGAGGCTCTGAATCGTCCGGCGGCCTTCCCTTGGAGCGAGGAACGTCCGCTTATCTACACGATCGCATGGGTGCCCATCGAGCTGATGAAGAATGTTGCCGAGATCGGCGTGATCGCGAACATGCACGCCAATCGTCGCGTAGGACGAGTCTCGAGGCCGCTGTGCGCAACAGGGGCTGGACCTCGCTGGAGGCGTCCCGGTGGCCGATCGCCTATCGGATCGTCCAGCGGTATCGACATCAGTTTGGCTGTCACCAGTGCCGGGGGACTTCCCGTTCGCGCAGTGCGCAACGGCGCGGCGCCAGGTTCTTGGTATCGTTACTGCTCGGTTTGCCACCACGAGCGTCCGACGAGTTCTTCCAACTCGCGGATATTCCGAACGGTCGCCCGAGCAAGGTCGTGGGATTCCAGAAGCTTGAGTCGCAGGTCCGAGGTGAGGTAGGCGGCCTCACGGACCTCGCATGCAGCCCGAAGGGTCTCCAGCGGCATCCCGGTGAGGTCAGCGATGACGCTGAGCACGGTCTGCATGTGTGGGCCGCTGAACCGGGCAAGGAACACCCAGTCGTCGGCCGGTTCACCGAAACGCGCCCACTCGAAATCCAGCAGCGCAGTGACGCTTCGCCCGTGGACAAGCCAGTTACCCCAGTGACAGTCCGCATGCACCGGGACGATCGCTTCGGCGTACTCCGGCGCACGATCAGCAATCGCGGTCAGACCGTCGAGAACCTGCCGCGGCACAATCCCCCCGCCGTCCAGGTCGCGCAGGCTCTGGATCTCGCCTAGCAGTTGGGATCGGCCGACGAAACCGCCATGATCCAGACTCTCTTGCAAGATGGCCGCGGTCTGGCCTGCCGGGGTCCAGTCGTGCAGGCGCTGCAACTGCTGTACTGCCTGCTGCGCCCACTGGCCAGCGGTGACCCGATCGACACCGACAAGTCCCATACCGGGAGTTGTTCCGGGCACCCGGCCAAGACAGGCGTATCGCAGTTCACCTGCTTCTGTTGTCCGACGGCCGCTCGCCAGGACTGGTGCCGACAGGCCCGCCGGTAGGTCACCGGTGATGGCGATCTCGCGATCGAGCCGAGTGTGATCGGCGGCGTCGAGAATCTTGACGACAACCGTCGAGCCCATGAAAACTTGATGCGAGGAACTGTCCATCTCGTCCAACCGCCCAGGGTCCGCACCAAGTGTCACCTCAGCAATCGAGTGCGCCACTGCTCGGGTTTGCTCCACGTCGATCACGATGCCTGATCCTGCCTGAAGCTAATGACCGCTCCAACAACGGGGCGCCCCCTGGCTACCCACTCGAACCACCCGCTGTCCGTCGCCGAACGGTGCCGGCGCGACCCGGTGAGCGATCGTCTACTGAGACTGGCTCCGTGGCAGCGCCGACCAGGCGTAGGTGCAATCCGGCTCGCGTTCTTCGTTGCCGCTGCCGTCGCTCTGGCTCGTCAGGACGAAGCCGGTCGCTGCATAGAACTGCCGAGCACGCTCGTTGCGGGTGAATACATGCAACGCCAGGTGCCCTCCGCTGGCCTGCTGAGCGTCGACCAGTAATCGGCGTCCGACCCCACGTCCCTGGTCTTCGGGACTGACCCAGAGCTGTTCGAGCCAGTCACCGTTCACGGCCGTGAAGCCAAGGAGACGGGTACCCGCGGCCGCGACGCGGACGTGTTGCTCGGCGAGAACGACGTGCTCCATCCACCAGCGGGTGGAGTGCTCGTCGTGCGGACTGCGTAGCCACGGCATTGCATCGGCCCTCGTTCGTAGCAGCAGGGCGGTCAGTTGATCCGCGTCATACCGGACCCCATCGCGCAGCATGAAGAAGTAGCCGGCCATGACATGCACGGTAGGACGTGGGGCCACAACCGCGTCAGGCAACACGGTGCACACGTGTCGATAACCGATCGCTGACCGGTCAGCGATGGGGTGCCGTGCGACGGTTTCGGCCGCTATTTGCCGGCAGTCGCAGCCGCCAGCCGCCGTCGCCCCGCCGTCGCCCGCTGATTACGCTTGCTCGGGTATCTTGCAAAGCACGAATGCGGTGCTATATTGCTGTGCATGAGTACAGTCGTGGAGCGCCGGTCGCTGATCCTTCGCGGCGTGCTTGATCTGTGTCTGCTGGCGCTGCTGGAGGACCGCCCGGTCTACGGCTACGAGATCAGCCAACGGCTCGCCGAGCAGGGCTTGCTGATGTCCGGAGGCTCGACGTACCCACTGTTGGCCCGGCTGGAAAAAACCGGTCTGGTCAACACCGAAATGCTCCGATCCGATAGTGGACCGCCGCGAAAGTACTACTCCATGACGACCGCGGGCCGTGAGGTCCTGCGCGACGGCGCGGCGGAATGGTCGAGCATTTCCCGGGCCGTCACCGGCGTGCTCGACACCCACCTGTCAGCCCACAGCCAGGAGACCAACCATGAGTAGCAACGTCGATCAACGAACCGATCAGACCCGCAGTGAGGTGACGGATCTGGCCGAACGGGTCTGGCGGCGGGTCGGTGTCCGGCGGGTGGACCGCCGGGTGATGCTGGCCGAGCTGGCCGACGAGATCGCCGTCGCGCAGGACAACGGCGGCGCCATCGATGACGTCCTGGGGACCGACCGGGCGCAGACGCTCCGTGAATGGGCAGATGCCCAGGACAGCTCCGGGAAGGCCCTCCGCCTGGCTGTGATCGTGCCGGCGGCGTTGGCGGGTTTGTTGGTGGCGTTCGGGACGGTGCTGCTTCTGCTGATCTGGGCCACCGTGACCCACGATGTGGAACTTCCGATGGCGATCGTGCTGACCCTGTACGGCACGAGCGGGGTCATCGCCCTGGTCTTGGCCGGCGCCGGTGTGTGGCTGGCCCTTCGGGCCTGCGGTGATCCGCGTGCCCGACGGACCGTCAAGTGCCTGGCTGCGTGTCTGCCTGTGGGTGGTGTGGTGGCGATCGGATTGGGTGTCGGGGTGGCCCGGCTGTTTGATTTCCGTCATCCCGAGATCAGCTTCCCACTCGTGGTTCTCGTCGTGCTGACGGTGATGGCCGCTGCTGTCGGAGCTGGCCGCTACTGGGCGATCAAACGTGCCCGGGACGAATGAGCGAGCCGAAACGGATTCGAACAACGAGGTTCCTCGTGACCGGTATGGACGTCACGACGGCCAGTGAGCGATCGGCGCGCTGACGCGGGTGAGGCAAGGTTCCAGGCGGTGACGGGGATCGGCCGTGCACTGACCGCCACCAACTTGATGTCTGACGGTCCGGCGACCAACCGACTTACCGCGGTTCGGCAGATCTGGAGAAATCTGGCGCTCCGGCGCTCCGGGGGAGTAAACCGCGTGAGGGCAAACAATTCGGGGATCGGCCCGCGGCGAGATGCGTCAAGCAGGCAACGTCGACCTACCAGCTCAACTGACTCCCTTTGACGTTAGCCATTCCGCAAGCGGATCCTCATACGAGGATCGCGCGATCTTGGTCGTTAACAGCCGCGTGACCATGAAACCGTCACCGGTTGCCGTTCGGCTATCGGGAAGGCGGTGGCGGCCTGTTTAGTGGCTCACGCCAAGTCGCGTCGGCTGGGTGTTGTTCAGGTCGCGGTTGCGAGCTGGTTGCGGTGGAATGCGGCTGCTGTATCGATCAAGTAGGCCAGGTCGTCGCGGGTGGTGGTCAGGTCGGTGATCTGACCGCTGATTCGGGCGTGCTCACGGCGCATGATGTCAATGCTCTGGCGGGTCACCTGATCCGATGGGGTGGTGACGCAGGGCAGCAACATGGCGATGGTCGAACTGGTGAGTCCGGCGCTGTAGAGGCGTCGTAGCAGCCGTACCCGCTCTACCGCGTCCGCATCGTAGTTCCGCTGAGCGCTGGCGGTCCGGTGCGCACTCAATAAACCATGCTCCTCGTAGTAGCGCAGCGAACGCACGCTGGCACCGGTCTGGCGGGCGAGCTCCCCGATCCGCATAGTGACTCCCATCTCAGTGCTTACCCCTGACGTTAGCGTCAGGTTCTAGTGTTGACCGTAGCGCGATGCAGCGCTGAACCACGTTTGAACAGGAGAGAATCAATGAACATCGAAGGTTCTGTAGCGCTGGTCACCGGGGCGAACCGGGGCATGGGTCGTCGTTTCACCGAACAGCTTCTGGAGCGCGGAGCGGCGAAGGTCTACGCGACCGCCCGCGACCCCAGGTCGATCACCACACCAGGAGCCCGGGCCCTCGCTCTGGATCTGCTGGACCCGGACACCATCAGCGCGGTCGCAAAGGTTGCCGACGACGTGACTTTGCTGATCAACAACGCCGGTGTGTCGATGAATCAAAACCTCATCCGCGACGATCTCGACGAGATCCACCGAGAAATGGACACACAGTTCTTCGGCACCCTGGCAGTCACCCGCGCGTTCGCCGACACCCTGGGCCGCAACGGCGGCGGCGCGATCATCAACGTCCTCTCGGCATTGTCCTGGTTCTCCTGGGACGGAGTGACGTCATACTCGGCAGCCAAGGCCGCCGAGTGGAGCCTGACCAACGGCACCCGCGTGGAGCTTGCCGCGCAAGGAACCCACGTCCTTGGTGTTCACTTGGGTGCGGCGGACACCGACATGATGTCCGGCTACGAGGGACCGCTACTTGATCCCGCGGAGGTGGTGTGTGCTGCGCTCGACGGCTTGGCCGCTGGCTCGGTGGAGGTGCTCGTCGACGACTGGAGCCGTACAGCCAAAGCCGGCCTAGCCCAGGACCCAGCTGCGTTCTACGCGCAGGTCGCCGCGATGACCGCCTGAACCTCGCAAATTTGTCCCGAATGCCTGAATCCGCCGATCCCGATGCGGGCACGATGTTGGACCGAGTGCTCGGAATTAGACCTTGTAATGGCTCGCTCGGATTTGTTCGACGAGTATGTCCGCCTGCCCGGCGTGCCGGGTGATATCGCCGATCATGCACAGATAGATGAACCGCAGGTTCACCGTGCCGACCAGACGGTGTTCGGCGATGTCGACGGATCAGCCCGGGTCGTAGGCACCCAGGGTGAAGGTCAACAGGCGTTGCGAGGCGGCGCTGCCGAAGCGGAGGGACCACCACAACCTCTGCGCTGGCCGATAGATCAGTCGAGTTCGATGTTGAAGTCCGAGATGGCGATGACCTTCGAGCCGCTGCGCCAGGTGACCTGCGCCGCGCCACTGGCGAAACTACCCGCTATTTCAACGTCGCAGTCCCGCCTGCTGCTGCGGTGGCGGTGGCCGGTCCGGTCGGGGAAGGTCAACAGGGCGGTGGCAGGTATCAGCTGTCCCGCACGATCCGTAGGGTCCTGGTGGCGGGTTTGCGGGGATCGGGTGGTAAGCGTGGCCACAGCTGGTCTTGTTCGGAACGGTGCGGCCGTTGGCCGCGGGCAGGTTGTCTGTAACCAGGGCAAGCGTTTCACCGCGTTGGCCGGCGGCGGGGGCGAGTACGCCGTGCCGGCCCAACTGGTGGGCGACTTGCGCGACCTGTTGGCAGCCTTGGTATGCCTGCCGGTCCTGGGTGCCTGACTGCAGGACATCCAGGGTGAGTCCAAGTTGGGCGCGGGTTCCGGTGTTCCGCAGATCCAGCAGGTCAGTCACGCTCAGCGTTGCGGTGACTAGGACCCGGGTCTGTAGCCGCAAACCCTCTACCTGCAGGACTGGCAACACCAGGGTGATCCGTGGGCGCGACTTCCCTTCGCGACCCACCACCTCCAGATGGTGAGCGACTTGCTCGATGTGCACCGGGCAGACCGGCTGGTCGCCGAAACCCTTGAGTTCCAGCTCCATCACGGAGCCACCACCTTGATGGCGCCGTACGTCCATGTGGAGCGCCCCGGCGACGGCTGGGCCCAGGTGCAGGCCCTGCTCTACCGCCGCACCCGCCGCTACCTGGACGCGCAGCGCCTGCACCTACCGATCCTGGCCCCGGTGGCGCTGTCCTGGAAGCTGGTCTCCCGCACCAGTTGGCCGGCGGCCCTGGATGGCCTGATCGATGCCCTACGGATACTCGCCCCCGACGAAGTGGCGTTGGCCGCCTCGAAAATTGATCAGGGTGCGCACCCTGATCTTCGACTCGCCGGGCTCTATGCCACCATCGGACATCTGCGCCGGCACTGGCCGGTCATCGCCTGGCAGCAGGGCATCCTCGGCGAAGCGTGCGTCGCCGCCGGCGCCGCCGGGTACGAGAGCGGCATCGGTTGGCGGGAACGATGCGACCTGCGGACCCGGATGGCCGGGCACCGATCAACGTCTTCCAAGGACGGTGGCGGCCCGCTGCGCCCGGTCTACATCGCTGCGCTCGGCCGGAGCATCCCCAAAAAGACGGTGCTCGCCGCCCTGACCGATCCGGTGGCCGGACCGCAACTGATCTGCATGGACCCGCACTGCTGCCCGACCGGGCGACTGGTCCTCACCGGTGACGCCAGAGCCCACGCGTCACCGCCCGGGCCGCCCGGCTGAGCCGCCTGGACTCGGCCGAGCATCCCCGATGGCTGTGGCAAAACGTGGCCCAGCACGCGATCTCAGCCGTCAAGTTGGCGCAGCGGATCAACCGCATCGCCGCAGCACAGCCAGGCACCCAGCAAATAGACACCTCGGCATTACAGGCTGTCGCCGTGACCGCCGACGTCCGCCGCCAAACGGCGAACCGCCAACACATCGCCTGAAGGCATCACCTGATGGGCATCATCCGGCGTCCCTGCCGCCGATCAGAGCACCGCAGCCAAGGTTGATCGTGTAGGTGGCGCTCCTGATCACCTCCCACTCCGGGCCGCAGCTTGGATCAGCGGCGGGTTCTGCGCCGCCGCAGTTGCCGCAGGCCCAGCGTTGCGCCGGCGACCGCCGCCAGAAAAGCGGCGATCACAGCGGGCACGGGCTGCGCCAGGATGACCGCCGCCAGCAGCAGCGCCAGCACCACAGCACCACCACCGCGACGGCCGAGACCAGCGCCGGCCACCTGATGCCGGGCCTGCCCTACGGCGGCTGCCGCACACAGCGCCCTCCGGGTCACCGCCGGAACGGGTCCAGCTCAATATCGACTTTGATGCCGGTCCACCGCATTGCTCAGGGCAGTGGGATCCTTCCTGACCGCAGATTCGGTACTGGGACGGCGTTTCGGTAGGTGTCTGGTCGGGTGGCTGCTCCCCGCCAGGCCATGGCACCTCAGGCTGGGCCGTCACGAGGTGGGAGCAGCAGCGCTGTTCGAAGCAAAGGATCTCCGGGAATGGCGTGATCAGGACGTGCTGGACCCGCAGGGAGACAAGATCGGATCGCTGGAGGCCGTCTAGTTCGACACCGCCACCGATCAGCACACGTTCGCCACCGTGAAGATCGGCATCATCGGGCGGCACCGGTTGGTGTTCGTACCGCTGCAGGGGGCGACGGTGTCGCCCAAGCACTTGCGGGTGCCAGTCAGCAAAGGCATGGTCAAGGATGCACCGTCGATCGACATCGCGGGGGAACTGGCCTCCACCGAAGAGCCGGCCGTGTTCGCGCACTACGGCTTGGCCTACACCCCGGGTGCCACCGGGGAACGCCGGCTGGGCCGACGGTAATGCTCGCGCACCGCTGCCAGGTGCGCGTACGGTTCCGGTCGGCCGAGCACGCGCCGGCCGGGCGTCGCTGGCAACAAGTCCGGCCCGGCTGAATCAGAAGCCACCTCACACGGGGTGTGGACCGCATGAGCCAGGTCAGGCCTTCCCGCCGAGTTCCGCCTCCTCCTCGGCTGCCTCGGCGGTGGTCGCGGCCACGTTCTCCTCGACCGCGGAGGACGGCAGCCTGAAGCGAAGGGCAAGCCAGTAGACGAGGGCGCTGAGCGCCAACAACACGACGAAACCCCAGCCGAACGTGATCGTGGCCGTATTGCCGGCGTGCTTGCTCTGCTCGGGGAAATCGCCCAGGTAGCTGATGAGGCACAGCCCCGCCAGCCAGGGCAACGACCAGGTGGCGCCCGCCCGGAGATCGAGATTGCCGGTGTCTGCGGTCTTGGTGAAGTGGAAGATCCCCAGGACGATGAAGCCGAGCGCGACGGCGACGAACAGCTTCCAGTCCGTCGTCCAGCCGGCCCAGTAGACGACCAGGTTCGAGCAGTAGAACGCCAGGAACGGGATCACGTCACCGCCGGGGACCCGGAACGGGCGTGGGTGAGCGGGCATCTGGCGGCGCATCGCCGCGAGCACGAGCGGGCCGGACCCGAACGACAACACCGTGGCGGAGGTGATGAAGCCGACCAGCTGCTGCCAGCTCGGGAAGGGCAGGAAAACGATCAGACCCACGACGAAGGTGAGGACGAGACTGACCAGGGGGACGCCGCGGCTGGTGATCTTGGCCAGGCCTTTGGGCGCGTTGCCGTTCTTGGCCATGGCGAACGAGAGGCGGGCCGTCACCGTCGTGTAGATCAGGCCGGTGTCCGCGGGTGAGATCACAGCATCGATGTAGAGCAGGGTCGCGAGCCAGCCCACTCCGATCGCCGTCGCGACGGCGGCCAGGGGCCCGAAGCTGTTGGCCAGGTGGCCCGAGATCCCGCTCCACCCGTCGGCGAGATCACCCGGGCTCACGGCTGCGATGAATGCGACCTGCAGTGCGATGTAGATCAAGCCGGTGAGCAGGACCGAGCCGATCACGGCGACCGGGATGTTGCGGCTGGGCCGGTTCGTCTCACCGGCGAGTTCGATACCCTGCCGAAACCCGAGGAACGAGAAAACGATCCCTCCGGTGGCGATCGCCGTCAGGACGCCGTGGAAGCCGTCGGTGGCGAAACCCTTGCTGGAGAAGTTGTCCCCGTGAAAGCTGGTGAACAGGAAGACGGCGATGACGAGCAGGATGATCGCCAACTTCCACCAGACGGCGACATTGTTGATTCGGGCGAACCAGCGCACACCGTAGTAGTTGATGACGACGAAGATCGCCATTGCGAGCACCGCGACGACATATCCCAGGCCCGTCAGCGTGTGCACCGTCTCGCCGCCGACATCGTGGGCATTGGTGAAGGGCGCGTACTTGGTGGCGTATTGGAGAGCTCCTTCGACCTCGATGGGCGCGACCGCGGCTGCCGCGATCCAGTTGACCCACCCCAATGTGTAGCTGGCGAACGACCCGAACGACAGGTGGGGAAAGCGGACGACGCCGCCGGACAGCGGGAACATCGTGCCGAGTTCGGCGAAGCACAAGGCGATCAGCAGGACCATCACGGCACCGATGGCCCACGAGAAGATCGCTGCCGGGCCGGCGATCGTCGCCGCGTTGAGGGCTCCGAAGAGCCATCCCGACCCGATGATCGACCCGACGCCTGCGAACAGCAGACCGATGATGCCGATGTCCCGGCGCATACCCGAGCCGGCATCCGGGGTGGTGGATGAACCTTTCGTCGTGGAGGTCATACCGTCAGTCCTTTCCTCGAAGTCGTACCGCGGAACATAGTCCCCACCGCACGGATCCGCGCCTCCGAGGCAGCGGTCGAATCCTCGACAGAACAACGGTGTCCTGAAAAAGGAATCCTTGAACGGTTTCGACAGCACGATTCACTGGCTGCATGACATCACCGCCGTCCCTGTTTGCCGTTCGGGACCAGGCCGACGAGCGTGCGTCCTGACTGGTCGGGGACGTCCCGCCACGAGATGGCAACGCCATGCCGAGTACGGCTGCGTGAGTTGCCCTACGGGTCCAGTAGGCGAACCATTGGAGGTTCGGCTTGTGGGACACGGCATCACGCTTGCCCTGGTGCCACATTCGAACCGGCTCAGCGTTACGGATTGTCTCTGGCGCCGGCTCGGAGCAGTCGGTCTGCTGCAACGAGGTGATTTTCAAGGTCGCGTCGTTCGATCTCGGACTGTCGTCTGCCAAATTATGTGGCACCTTTTGACCAAGTTATTTGGCACCATCTTGGCGTGTCGCCGGGTGGCCGGCGCGGGTGCGACGTGATGATTGCTGACGTCGCATAGCTGACGGAGGTGAAGGTCGGTTGCCGGGGCTGGAGGAACGTCTGGCGGTGCTGAGTCCGCACCTGCATGACGGGGTCGCGTTGAGTGTGGCTGCGCGGCGGGCGGGGGTTCCGTTGCGGACGGCCCGCCGGTGGTTGGCGTCCTACCGGGCCGATGGGTCGGCTGGTTTGAGCCGGTCCGGGCGTGCGGATGATGGTGACTGGCGGGTCGCGGCCGAGTTGGTGGAGTTGGTGGAGGGTTTGGCGCTGCGGCGTCCGCCGCCGAAGATCGCCGAGGTCCACCGCAGGATCTGCGGGGTTGCCGCGGAGCGGGGTCTGCGGGCACCGTCGTATCAGTCGGTCCGCCGGATCATCCGGAGCCTGGACCGCGGTTTGCTGGCGATGGCGCATCACGACGCGGATGTGTACCGCGACGACTTCGAACTGGTGTTGCGCCGGGAATCGTTGCAAGCCAACGATATTTGGCAGGCCGACCATACCCCGCTGGATGTGATGGTGGTGGATGCGAAGGGAACGGCCGTGCGGCCATGGCTGACGGTGATCCTGGATGATCACTCCCGGGTGATCGCCGGGTATGCGGTGTTCCTGGGCGATCCGACCGCGGCGCAGACGGCGTTGGCGCTGCGGCAGGCGATCTGGCGCAAGTCTGACCCGCAGTGGCCGGTGTGCGGGATACCGGCCACCCTCTACAGCGATCACGGCGCGGATTTCACCAGCGCCCACCTGATGCAGGTCTGCGCCGACCTGAAGGTCCAGGTCATCCGGTCCGCGCCGGGAAAGCCACGTGGCCGCGGCAAGACCGAACGATTATTCGGCAGTATCACCACCCAGTTGCTGCCGACGCCGCCCGGCCACATCCCGCCCGGCAACCACGGCAAACCGGTCACCGCGGCGAAGCTGACCCTTTCCCAGCTCGACACCGCGGTCGGCGGCTGGATCGTCGGCACCTATCACCAACTGCGACACCCCGAGACCGGGCAGCCCCCGGCGCAGCGGTGGGCGGCGGGGGCCTGGCTGCCAAGGATGCCCGACTCCTTGGAGGTGCTGGACCTGCTGCTGCTGACCGTATCCACCCCCCGCAAAGTGCAACGCGACGGCATTCACCTGCACGGACTGCGGTATTTCTCCCTCACCCTGGCCGCCTACGTCGGCGAGCCGGTGACGATCCGGTACGACCCGCGGGACCTGGCCGAGATCCGCGTCTACCACCACGACAGTTTCCTGTGCCGGGCCGTCTCCCCCGAGATCGCCTCCGCCACCATCTCGGTGAGCGACCTGCACGCAGCCCGCAACGAACGCCGCCGGGAGTTGCGGCAACACCTCACCGCCCGGCGCAGCCTGGTCGAGCTGCTGACCCACCCGAGCGTCGAGGACCCCGCCCGCGAGGGACCTGAACAGGGCCAAAGCAGTGCCAACCCGCCGCGCCGCCGGCTCAAGCTCGTACCGCGAGGATTAAACGGAACCCAGGAAGGACTGACCGTGGCAGAACAGATCCACCTGTCCGCCCCGCCAGCGCGTCCGCCGCGGCGGCTGGTCGGATTCCAGGTGACCAAGCAGCACCGACGTTTCGTCGAATTCGCCGACGCCGT
>JAABUT010004177.1_pt1 | contig 11682 bp, 18 predicted proteins | sample 5559281 | NCBI WGS metagenome assembly JAABUT01 (sample SAMN10711880, study PRJNA513359) | rock metagenome | isolation source: Antarctica rocks | place: Antarctica: Victoria Land, Ricker Hills nord | collected 2016-01-04
ATTCACCTTGAAAGTGCCCTATCTGACCGGTCCTGGAAACCTTCGCAAGTTCCATTATCCGTTACGAGACAGGCACTTTCGCTACTTCAAGCCAGGGTGTCGCACCAGACCGCGTGAAAAGTTCAGGCTAACGCTACCATGACGTCTGCCCTACCGCACGTAGGTGACTACGGCGTCAATCCCGAGCAGGACTGGGACTACATTGGACATGCTTGCGCCTTCGCTCTTGGTTACGTTTCGAACATCCAGTTGACAACGAGCGGAATCCGGATCGGCGACCAACATGCATCGCCGTGCAACGACAGTGCCCCCATGAGGTCGGAATTGTGGTCACAGAACGGGAGCACCCTGAGGATAGCGGGTGATAGTATCGGTACTGATGAAGCCAATCGTCGTGCAGCATTTCGCTGGGGCTCCCGGGAGCGGGGGACCTGCTACTGCTCTGCGAAGGATTTTGGACTCGCCGCTGGCGGAGAAGTACCAGTTTTATGCCATGCATCAGCCCGGACCCGCAGGGCCGCTCAATTTTCGCTTGCTGTCATGCTGGGTGACCATGCTCAGAAATGTCCGTCCAGACATTGTTCACGTTAGAGGTTTGGGCAACGAGGGGTTTCACGGTGCGCTTGCGGCGCGCTTGGCTAGCTCCCCACGTGTTCTGGTGAGCATTCATGGGACTGTTCGAGACCTCACGAGCCCGATGACGGCACGTCGTAGGGTTCTCATTGCGGGTGCCGAACCTGCCACCTTAAGAATGGCGACACATATCGCGACGGTCTGTCAGTGGGCTTCAGATCGGAGTTACTTGAACAACGTGCGGCACAAGCTCGTCGGAGTTGTTCCGAATGGAGTCTCCGTAATGCCTCCAGACGCAGCAGACCGCCAGCAGGTCCGCAAGGAGATGGGGCTTCGACACGACGATGTGGGTCTGGTGGTCGTCGGAAGGTTAACCATCGAAAAGGGACATTTGGTTCTAGCTGATGCGCTTCGCTTGTTAGGCGGACTGCTCACGCGAGTCTTTCTGCTCGTCGTCGGCGACGGTCCCGACTCGGCGCTCATTCGATCAACCTATAGTCATGTCGAAAACCTAAGGGTGAACATGTTGGGGAATCAGCGTAACGTCCAGCGTTTCTTGAATGCTGCCGATGTGTTCGTCTTTCCCACTCTTCACGAGAATCTCTCGAACGCGTTGCTGGAGGGTATGGCGGCAGGGCTTCCAGTGGTTGCAACTAGGGTTGGCGGAAACGTAGAGGTATTGGTACGCGGAGGTGGGGAACTGGTAGAACCCAGTGACCCATACAGTCTTGCAGAATCTATCGCCCGAATGGTTTCAGACCAAGAACTGCGAATTGCAACCGGCCACGCTGGAACGCGTATTGTAGAAGCCAACTTCGCCATGCGAGATATGCTTTCTGGGTGGGACGGAGTGTATTCGAGAATGCTGGGTGAGTCCGTGTGAATCGAAAAGTGGACGTTACTTTACTCGGTTTCACCTTGCCCGACGTTGAAATGGAGTCGATTTTTCAGCGGGATCCCGCCATGCCGACCCAGACGCACGCGTTTGCCTGGGCTGTTGTCCGCGCCCTGCAGAGTGCGGGGCTAAATGTAGGGCTTTTGTCCACTGAGCCGGTCTCCAACTTTCCCAGAATGCCACGCCTGTTGTTCCGTGGCCATAGTTTCGTCGTGGGAGAGGCAGAAGGAAAATCCCTGAGTTTCGTGAACATATTAGGCGTCAAGCACGTTACACGCTTCATCAGCTGTATCGTTTCCGGCCGAACAGTATTGCGGCAGTGGCGGCCGCGCGTTCTTCTAGTTCATGGCGTCCACAGTCCATTCCTTTGGTACGGTGTTATAGCAAGGCGTTTCGGGGTACGTACGGTAATCATCGTGACGGACCCGCCTGGTGTTATCCATCCAACGGATGGCCCAATATCGCGCGTCTTGAAACTGGCTGATGTCCGTCTAGTAAGGGCCGCCTTAGCGCGGGTAGACGGAGTGGTCGCACTGACGGAGCAATTGGCCCTGGATTACGCAAAAGGTCGCCCATTCCTCGTGATGGAGGGCATTCACAGTGGGCAGATGAACGAATTGCGGCCCGCTGCTTCCGGCAGGGACTTGTCGATTGTGTATGCAGGCAATCTTGCTGCAGCGTCCGGAGTCGACAGATTAATCCTTGCGGTGGAGGGGCTCGAAGATATACACGTGTCCTTGAAAATATATGGCAAAGGTGAACTTGCCGAATGGATCGATGGCCGTGCCAAACGCGATGCGCGTGTTAGGCCAGTGGAATTTGCGCCTCGCAGTGAGGTTATGTCGGCGTATCTAAGGGCGGATCTGCTGGTACAACCGCGACCGATGAATCAACCTGTCGGACGCTATTCCTTTCCGTCCAAACTGGTGGAGTATATGGCTTCCGGAACTCCGGTGCTAACGACGCGACTGGAAGGTGTGCCTGCGGAGTACGAACCGTATGTGTACTGGATAGACGATGATAGCGCGGAAGGGATTCGAATTGCTATCCGAACTGTGCTTGCTATTCCCGCTGAAGAGCGACGCAAAAAGGGTGAGTTTGCCGCGGCATTTGTTCACGACCAGCTTTCGAGTGCGACGCAGGGAGCAAGGTTTCGTAGGTTTTTTGAGCTCATCTAGGGTGTTGAACATCGGAAAGCTGTACTTCCGTCATAATGTAGCGGACTGAACTGGCCGATTTGGTGTAGGTGCCTCTTTTGTTGGCATCATTAGGGTATCGTCATGGCCACTATAGAAGTAGTCACTCCTATATGACCCTTATAGAATCTGCCGAAACGTTTGAGCAGGACGGGTCCACAAGCAACTCGAGCTACTGTACAATAGTATCTATCCATAGAAGGCTCTCCAACGACTTGGTAAGGCGATAAAGCAGAAGCAGCTTCCGACTTGGGCGCGCACAAGGATGTGGGTGAGGTCGATCACCATGGCCAATACGATCCGTTGAGGCGACGGCCAAGGACGACCGCGCCAGCACGCACCAGGCGAGCAAGCAAGCGTTTCTACTTCTTCGCTTGAAGGGCCATTCGTGTCTCAGACTTGACCGATACGAACCAGTAAAGCAGTGCCAGGGTGATGAACCCAATCAGAGAGGTTCTGGACACGCCGATCTGATTGTTCGCGGGAACATATGCCATCAGTAGCGCCAGCTGGCATAGCAGAAGCAAGGCAAGCCGATTCCGCTGGAAGGCGGCCTCAAACCAGAAGCGTGCAGTCCACCAGCCCACCAGCCCCATGAACAAGGCGGCGCCAGGAAAGGTCAGGTCTGAGGCCAGCCAGGGATAGATCGTAGCCCATAATTGGCCGGCGGGCCATCCGGTCCGACTCTCTGTCCGCGCAGGGTAAGTTTCGTCCTGGACCCCGTCTCCGCCGAGGTACTGGGTCAGATAGCTGTCGAAGGCGCGGGATGACCCGCGGCCGAAAGTCCACACAAATGGTGTGCCAAGGTTCTTGGACAGGCCCAAGTATCCGTGCGTGGGATAGAAGCCAACCACCGCCACACCACGGGCGAACTGGTCGCTCGTCAGTGCTGAGATGATCGGGCTCGGCTCGAACTGGTCTTGGATTCCGAAGGTCGTCAAGCGATCGGCCTGATTGAACGCCATGTAGCTTCCGAACGCAACACCCAGTACCGCCAGCGGGATCAGCAACTTGCGGGCAGCCAGGTTCTTCCTACGTCGCCATCCCCAATTGCCCCGGTAGAGAACCATTAGCGCGGTTACGAGGAAGATCAGCAAGTCGCCGAGACCCTTCAGGGTTCCGATGTAGAGGAAATATGACCCGTACAGGACGACACCGAGTAACCCCACGACACGTACAGTGAGGCTTAGCCGACCCCAGTAGAGGACTAGGAAAGGGACTAGCGGCGCGTACATCACCGACGCCAGCGTCAGAACCTGAATGATCGGGTTGCTCTCTCCGATGGCTTGCTGGGTTGCGTAAACGTCGAACTTGGATTGGTAGGCGGTGCCGGGATGTAGGATGGCTCCAACGACATCGTTAGGACCGGTTGCGCCGTACTCGGCCAGAAGCGCCAGTCCATAGGCCCCGAAATAAACGCCTGACCAGAATGTGTAGCGACGGACGCTGGTAAATTCCTCGGCAGTTTCAGCCGGAGGCGGCTCGTTCATTCGGGATCGAAGCGTTCGCAACTTCAGCAGATATCCAGCGGCGAACATAACGATGGTTGATGCCACGAATAGGGTCAGTTGGAGAAGATTGTCCACCTCCCCGACCTGGCCGATTGTCAGGAATAGCAGGTAAGTTCCGGCGAGCCAAGCGACGCTGATCTTCAGGGGCGCGGTCAGGCGGGCCCGCGCGGACTTGTTCTGGATCGGTGTCTGCGGGTTAGACATTGCTGCTCACATCGACATGCGCCTTCGAGCCGTGTAGGACAAAGGAGATCAAGAGTACGAACGCGGAGGATGCAGTCACCGCCGAGGCAGCCGGGAGAATCCCGTAGAGCAGTGCTGAGAGCCATGCTGGCCCGCCAAGCGTTTGCAAATGCCTCTTCGGGCTCAATTCTGAGGCGCCTTCGCGATGCCACACATATCCGTCATCTGCGTAATCTTGCCAGAGACCATGACAATCCGCGCGTGCCCACCAACATAAGAGACCCAGCCGTAGCTGAGAGCTAGCCTCGGATCGGAGCCAGCTCACAGTCTTGCGGCTTTCAGTTGTCGCCGAACGCCGGAGCCGACGTAGGCGTCGCGACCGACCGTCCAGTTCTGGCCCAGAAACGCGAACCTGAGCCAGATGCCATACGACGGTGCCCTTGCCGAGCCGGGCATCGGCGGCGACATCTGCGCTCGGTTCAACGCGCGGCATGTGTTCTCTCCCTCGCGCGTGGTCGGACACTGGCCACCTTATCGCCTACACATCACGACCGGTCAGACCACGCGTCGCGCACCGACTCATTTCTTGGCGGCGTAGTGAGCACCGATCGACGCGGCGGACAACGCAGTGGAATACACCGCGACATTGTCGATGCTGCCGGCGAAGTAATGGCTGGCCGGGAGGCTGAGCCAGCCGGCGAGGTTGTCGCCACCCACCCGCCACAGGCCCGAGTAGCCCTCGGCCGTGGTGGTTGCGGCATCGGCTGCCACCTGGGCGCCATCCACGTACAGCTTCATACCGGCAGTCGACAGGGTTGCGGCGACGTAGTGCCAGCTGCCGTTGTTGTAGGACCCCGGCGATGTGATGGTCTTGGCGGCGGTCGGGTAGACACCGAAGACCAGGGTTCCGGTGTTCGTCATGTAGATGTGCTTGTTGTACGAACTGGACAATCCGGTTTGCGCATTGCCGTATTCGACGATCTTGCCGCCACTGGTCGTCGACGTCTTGAACACGATTCCACGGTGAACGTGTTGGAGCCTACGGCGGTGGTGGCTGCGGTAGGACTCACCAGCTGGGTGGTGCCGTTGAAGGTGGCGGCCGGCCGGCATCACAGGGTGCCAGTGGTGTCCGATAAGCGGGTGGGCCGATAGGTTCCGGCCCGGCCGTTGCCGGAGGAGTCGGCGGCGGAGGTACCGGTGGTCTCGTCGAACTTGTAGAACAGGTACGGAGAGCCAGCCATGGTGGCATTGGAGCAGCTGTAGTAGGTCGGAGCAGCGAGGCTGTTGCCGGTATTGGGGGCGGATGCAGTGTAGGCGGCCCAGCTCGGAGCCCCTCCGATGGCCAGGGTGGCGACCAGCGCGGTGAGCAAGGCTCCAACCGCAGAGCGCCGGAGGTTTCGACCGGCCGCTCCCGACCAACTCCGGAACGGACGGGCTCGTCAGCAGCTCGGAGGCGTCATCCGGAATCTGCACCGAGGGGCCGTTGTCGAGCGGGTGATCATCGTCAGTGCCGTCCTGGGAGGAGTCCTGGTCGGGGGGGATCATATCCGCGATGTATACAGTTGATGTATGCGGCGCACCCAGATCTACTTGACGAACGAACAAGATCAGCGCCTGTCCGCGCTGGCATCCGAACGATCGTCCTCCAAGGCAGAGGTCATTCGCGGGATACTCGACGCGGCTCTGGACACCGGGGATGCCGATGCAGATGCCAGGGCTGCGATCTTGGCATCCGCTGGGATCTGTGTCGACTACCCGGATTGGCCGGCGTGGCTGGATCGGGTCCGTAGCGGTCGCGGAGCGGATGCGCGACTCACTGAGCTTGGTCTATGACGAGAATTCTGGCAGCAACAGTATTCGACAGCACGATCCTGATCGCTCACCTGCGTGGTGACACCCGGGCGACCGAGCTTCTGCTGTCGGTTCCCACTACCGATCGGCTGGTCAGCGTGCTCAGCAAGGTCGAGATCGAAGGCGGCATGAGGTCTTCCGAACGTGGGGACGTCGCCCGATTGTTCGGCGCGGTCCGCCTGTTACCGGTCGGTGACGCAATCGCATCACAGGCCGGCGCGTTCCTGCGAACTTTCCGGCGATCGCACCTTGGCATCGACACCGTCGACTACGTCATTGCCGCCACCGCAACGGTGATGGACGCGGAGTTGGCGACCTTCAACGTCAAACACTTTCCCATGTTCCGAGGGCTCAAGGCGCCGTTCTGATCCAATCCGGTCCGCTGTCGGCCCTGCCTCCGCCAGTGCGGTTCCGGCCCCGGTAGCCGTGTTCACTCGACAACGGAATGACGACTGCTCGTGTGCCCCGCACCGTCGGCCATTCCCAACATCCCGCGGATCTCACGGACGGCCACCCGCCCCGCCCTGTTCGCCCCGATCGTCGAGGCGCTGGGACCATAACCGATCAGATGCACCCGCGGATCCGCCACCGTCCGGGTGCCGTCCATCGCGATCCCGCCGCCCGGCCCGCGCAGCCGAAGCGGCGCCAGATGGCCGAGCGCGGCGCGGAAACCGGTGCACCACAGCAGCACGTCGGCATCGAATCGCTGTCCGTCCGTCCAGCTGACTCCCCCGGCGTCGATCGCAGCGAAAATCGGAAACCGTTGCAGCACGCCCGAATCCCGCGCGGCACGGATTGCCGGCGTCAACGGCAGGCCGGTGATCGAGACCACGGACCCCGGCGGCAACCCACGCCGCACGCGTTCCTCCACCATGGCCACCGCCGCCCGGCCCAACTCGGAGTTGAACTCTCGCTCGATCCAGACCGGGGGTCGTCTGGTGACCCATCGACACGCGGCAGCCACCGGCACGAACTCCATCAGCAACTGCACCGCCGAGATGCCGCCGCCGATCACTACCACGCGCAGACCGGCCAACGCACCGGGCCCCGGGTAGTCCCGGGTGTGCCACTGCCGCCCGGCGAACAACTCCCGGCCGGGGTAGAACGGCCAGAACGGCCGGTTCCAGGTGCCTGTCGCGTTGATCAGTGCCCGAGCGGAGTATTCCTCGCCTGAGGTACTGACCACCCGCAGCCCACGGCCGGCGGATTCCACCCTGCGAACGGTCACCGGGCGCTGCACCCGCAGTGAGTTCCGCTGCTCGTAGTCGGCGAAGTAGGCCGGGATCGCCACCTTGGCCGGCATCGCGGCCGAAATCTCGGGGACGACAGATCCAGGCAGCTCACGAATCCCGTTGACCGTTGCCATAGTGAGCGACTCCCACCGATGACGCCACGCACCGCCAGGTCCGCCTTCGGCGTCGACCACCAGATGGTCGGTGTCGGTTCGCGCCAGATGATGGGCAGCGGACAACCCGGCCTGCCCTGCCCCGATCACCAGGACGTCCGTCCGACGCACGGGGCCAAGGTTACGGGCGCGGTCAGTAGGGTTTGTGCTTGACGGTGACCTGCCACGAAGTGTGTGAACAGATGCGGCGAGACCTCGCGTTGCTCGGCGTCGCGGCGTGTGCGTTGATCTACTGGGGCAACTCCTGGACCTATCGGTCAAGGCGTCGAACGAGCTCCCGCTCGACCGAGTCAGCAGCCGGTCGCTGCCAGCAGCACCCGGCAAGCTTGGTGCATTCGGAGCGCCGATAGCGCAGTCACCTGGCGACGAAACATGTCCTTGCGCAGGGTGTGCAGGTTGTCGAAGTTGGCGACGCATGCACTCGGTACGCCGTCGTCCTCCGGGGTCAGCTCGAGTTCGGAAACGAGCCCGCGAACGGTCCGGGTCAGCGCTGCAACCACGACCGAGCCGATTCGGTCGGCGACCGGGTCGCGCGTCACGATCAGGACTGGCCGGTCCCCTCCTGGAGTGGCGGCGAACCAAATCTCACCGCGCTGCATCGGTCCAGTCGGCCCAATCCTCGGCCGGACCCCAGTCCTCGATCGCGGCGAGCGAGTGCTCGGCGGCGGTCATCGGGCTGCGTAGCCACAGTTCGGCGTCTCGCTCACTCGCCAAACGCAGCAGATGTCGCTGCAGAGCCTCGCGAAGCAACTCGGATCGGTCGACTTGCAGCCGCTCGGCCCAGGCCTGCGCTTCTCTGGCATCCACTTCGTCAACCCGGAAGCTCAACATCGTCATACGTCTAGGCTAGCACGTCATACATCCTACAAACAGGTGTCGTGCTGGTGCTTGATTGCGAAACGACCGCCGGCGCGATGGCCGGTTGAACCGGTGAGGGGACCCCCCGGTGAAGCTGCAGCATGCCTCGGAGCGTCTACGCCAACCCGGCCGAGGTTCGGCTTGCAGGACGAACATGACGTTTCAGCCGTGCCTTGTTGGGCGACGTGGTCGCGGCGGTTTCGGCACGGTGACCACCGGCGTGGTCCAGGGTGAGGCGGCGATCAGCGCCAGGGCCGCGAGGGCTGTCCAACCTGCATTCCCGTGACGCGACCTACGCAGTGCTGTGTCAGGGACCGTACGAGGCGAGCGTTCGCTACCGCGACTTCATGGGTTGGGACGTGCCCTGGTACTCCTCGCAAGGGTCCGCCGAAGAACTGCTGGCCGGACGTCAGGTCGGCATGTTCCACCTGGTGTGTTACGTGCGGCAGGGCGACAGGGTGTTCGAGACGTACTGGACCAACGGCCGCGGCGTCGAGGCGATGGACAACAGCTACCGGCTGCTGGACCTCACCGTGTACGGCCGGCAGGAACCCTGGGAGGACTCCCCGGCCGGCTGGCCGCAGACTTGGGGGGTCGACGACGGACACGTCTACCGAGTCAACGGGCGTCCGATCGCCCAATGGGATCGGCTGGCGGCGGGAAATTCCGACGACCTGAACGCCGTTCAGGGTTGAGCCGGATGCTCGGGATCCGACTCGGTCCAGCCATGACAATGCCGCTGCCGGCCGCTCACCTCGGCGACCTCGCGTCGTCCCTGCGCCGTGCCCGATGCCGCTACTAGACAAGGTATGTTGTCTATGTGCGGATCGGTGCGCCAGCGGGTAAGCACGAGAAAGCCCAACGGGAGCACGCTATCATGATCACCATTCGGCCAAGAGCCAAGGTGTTGCTCGCTGGCGCTGCTTGCGAGTTGACGGCCGCCATCGGCGCACAATAGGTCGATGGATTACGCCGTCATCCGGCTGCAGGTGCAGCGCTCCCCACTCAAGCCGGGGAAGGCCCCGCGCCGCTGGTACGACCCGAGCCCGCTGGCCGAAGTGGTGAGTCTGGACCTCGACGCCGACGGCGGGATCGGCGTCACCGGCGGTGGTGAACGCGTCATCGATGTGCACAACCGGAGGCACCCGCAGACCCGGGATGCCAAAGGCCGGGGCGGGGTCAGTGTGATGGGCACCGGCGATTACCTTGCGCTGCGCGAGCGGTACGGGCCGCACCTGGTCGACGGCATCGCCGGTGAATCGGTGCTGGTGGAAGCGCCGGACGGACTGGCCGACCGGGAGTTGCCGGAGACGATCGTCATCCGCACTGCCGCCGGAACCGTTGAGCTGCAAGGCTTCCGTGTCGCCGAACCATGTGTGGAGTTCACCCGGTTCTGCCTGCAGCGGCAGCCGGACGTGATTGTCGACCAGCAGATCAAGGACCATATGGCGCTGTTGGACGGCGGGGCCCGCGGCTACAAAGGTCGGGTGACGATTCCCGGCACCATCCGCATCGGGGACCTGGTGTCGATGCCCGGATGACGTACGCGGCTGGATGTCGGGGCATGGGACAGTGAGCGCTTGGATGGCCGGACCTGGCAGCGCAGCCGCGCTGAGGCGGCGGGCCACCCGAGCTAAACGGGAACCACGCGGACTCCGGACTCCTCCGAGACCAGGGCCGCGAGATCGCCGGGGTCGCTGGTCAGCACGACGCACTGGGCAGAGCCGTTCCTCTCGCGCACGGTGAGAGCCGTAGCTGCCACCAACGCGTCAATGGTGGCGTGGGACCCTGCCCTGCCGAGGAGACGACCCGCCCGCCGAGCGAGCTGTTCACCAGCCGGCCGGACATCTGCGGCCTTGACGACGCGATCGACACCAGCGTCTGGGGCTACGCCTCGCACCAGTTCGGCCAAAGTCACGGCCGATACGACGACATCGGCGTCAAGCTCCCGAGCTCGCTCCAGCCACGCGTGCACCGACGGATCCTTGGAAGCGGCCTTGGACACACCTTCTGAATCGAGGACGAGAAGATCGGTCAGGCCTGTCGAGAAGCTGCCTCGTCGTGGATGCTGGGCCACAATCGACGAACCTCCTCCATCCGCTCGTCAGGCACCGGACCGTTCGCTGCTCGCATCTCGCTCAGCACGTCCGAAAGGGCATCTCGTCGAAGCTGTCGGCGGACCGCCTCGTTCACATAAGAGGAAACACCGCGCCCGCCGACTCGTTCGCGAGCCTGCGCCAGTACCTCTGCATCCAAGCTCATCGACACCTTCGCTACGGTCACGCCTGTATCCTACTTGAAGTAGGAAGACCAGTTGCAGGGTGACCACCGCCGCGACTTTCACACCAACCGTCTGCTGCGCACCTGCCAGATCCGTGAGGTCGATGAGACACAGGCCCGCGAGGCGGCCCGCCTACGAACCGCGACCGGCCGGGCCGGGACCATCTCGGCCGTCGACGCCGTCGTGGCTGCTCTTGCCGGCACACAGCCCGATGCGGTCGTCATCACCAGTGACCCGATCGACCTGCGCGCCCTCTCCGAACACACCGCATTGCCCATCTCCGTCATCAGCGTCTAGCGGCCTTATGTCATACACTGTCACACGTGGTCGAGCAGATTGAGTGGGGCAGGGAGGCAGCGGAGCACATCCGCACCCGTTCACCCGCTATGCCGAGGCCGTCGACATCGGCCCCGCGTGGACCGTCGACGTCCTCACCGACCCCGACCGACTCGTCGACGAGCCCGACCCAGATCGGCGCACCTCAATAGCTTCCGCGTCGTCGGCTACTCGCCGACCGCGCGAATGGTGATCACCATCGTGGCGCTGCGCGATGCGCGCGGTGTACTGCATGGCGCGTCCGCCTGGAAAACCAGAGGCGCTCCGCTGCGCCAGTATCTGAAAGGAAGATCGGATGACTGACACCAACGGCCAGGACGTGCGGGACTACCGCGAGCAGGCGGAACACACTCGAGACGAACCGCTGTCCGACTCGGCGGCTCGTCCGGGGAGCCAGCGGGCCAAGGTGCTGTCCGTGCGACTCAACCCGGAGGAGTTCGAAGAGCTGACCCGTTACGCCGCCGCACTAGACGCGTCCATTTCTGCGCTTGTGCGCGGGTGGGTTCTCGACCGATTGCGGACTGCATCGGAGTCGCCCGTGAGCACCGTTGAGCGGATCGCTCATGAACTCGAACAGCTGCGTCGGCAATTGG
>JAABUT010004178.1_pt1 | contig 11682 bp, 10 predicted proteins | sample 5559281 | NCBI WGS metagenome assembly JAABUT01 (sample SAMN10711880, study PRJNA513359) | rock metagenome | isolation source: Antarctica rocks | place: Antarctica: Victoria Land, Ricker Hills nord | collected 2016-01-04
ACGTATTTCATTCAGAGCTTCTTCGTTCTGTCGTCGATGACTCTCTGTCTGATCAAAAGAATGAATCTTCGAGATCAATAGTGATAAACGATGAAGACGAATGAAAAATCGATGATATACTGAACTCTTGATGCTATAAAAGATGACTTCAATATCGAGTCAAATGAAAGAGCTATGACAACGATCTCAACTGATATAACGCTGACGACGACAAATTTATGAACGCTCAAGAGATGATTAACGACTTTCATATCAAATATTCAAGAAAAGCGCACTAAGAAACAACATTCATGCGAACATGAATAGTCAAGAGAGAGAAAGTAATGTCACGATTCTAGCCTTCATCTATTCTTCAACTAGTCTTCGTCTGATTTCATTCTAATCGAGTCTAGCGAAAATCTGATCTAGAGATGATGTCATTGAGTCTCTGCATCATATGTGTAAGACGTCAACTCAATCGAGCCTAGCACAGAGCTGAGAAATACACATATAAGAACTCGATTCTTTTCTGTAGATACTTTTCTTTCTTAGCATTTATCTATTAGTTAAATGACATCTCTATGACTCGCTCTAGATCAACTTCTAACAAGATGATACAATTGATGAAGATCAGAATTGATAGTGCTTGATCTTTGAAAATAGCTATAACTGAATATTAAGAATACAGAAGAAGATTGATACAAAAGCTTCTATTTATGTAATGTTCAGAGACTGCGCTAGACTTGAAAGAGATGTGTTTGTAACACGAAAAGAAGATGATGTAAATGAATAAGATGTTGATGAAAGAAAAGAATGTTGAGAAAGAAAAAGAGTGTTGAATCATATCTGAGTCAAATTTGAGTCAGATCTAGATCAGATCTTAACTAAATCATTGACTAGTTCTAATCAGTCTTGATACGCTTGTAACAGAATTCTAGCTTGAGTGATCTCATGTTCAATTGAATTCAAATCAAAGCTCATATGAGAATGAAAGCTCTTATTCAGAAAGAACGCTGATTGTTCAATTGACGATGAAATAGCATTGTTATCGACGAATTCAGTCATAAATAGTCAGATGAATCAGTCATCTTGCATGTACAAGCAGTAACTTCATAGATATCATTCTACATTCTGATTCGCTCTTTTCATTTGATCATTGATCTGTGAGTGATAATCAATGAATAGTTTCATCTTAATGTTGAGTCTCAGACATAAAGACTTTCAGACAATTGATATGAATTATGAACTTCTATTGAACATTATTGATCTTGATAGCTCATAAGTTCTGAAGACTCATATTAGCAGCAACTTAACTGTTTATTCAGCGAAAGTTTCTTCGTCATCTGATCAACAGAGTATATAGTGACGTTTTTTAGACAATCGATTTATCACTGTCAGAATCGCGTTGCTTTCATCACTTTTCAATAAATTAATAATGAAATTCAATGATATGTCTTGTCATCATTGTTCAGATATAAACAATGACTTCAGTAGTTTATTGATTTGATCTCTTGATGCTTTTGATCTACGACAAACGTAACAGTTTTGAATGTAACGTTTGATTGTCATTCTCATCTTTGATCAGCAATATGATCATCTTAACAAGTTTAATGTTCAATTTATATCAAAGTGATCATTGATTGAAAGATCATGTGCTTTTCTTATCAATTGAATGATCATTGACTGAGAGATTCACAGTCTATTATTCTTTCAGAGTACTTCGTTCAGTACTCTGAAATTGTCTAGACTCATATCTTGACAAGTTCTTCTGTTCTGTTCTATGACTGTTTGAATATTGATACATTGTTGATTCATTCAATTTTCGACTATAATTCAATTCTGAATAGAAATCATCTCTTTGATTGAATCTTCATTAGCTTTCAATTTCTGTTTTGAATCTGAGTCAAATATAAGCAAGATCTGAGTCAGATCTTGATCATTTTCTATTGATTGCAGTTCAAATGTGCTTGCTGACAATAGCATCTGATGCTGATATAACTTTCAATCATCATTTGATTCAACTGACTTAACGTCTGACATTCTGATCAGCGCATCTGCTTTCAGATTCTGCTTTTCTGACTGATATATGATCTTGAAGTTATATTCAAATAACTTCTCAGCTTATTTAGTCTGTCGTCTGATCAGTTTCTTGATGATCATGAAGTACTTCAAATTCAGATGATCGATGAAGATCTTGATCAAAATATCAGTATATTTCAATTTGAAACGTCAATGCTTCAAGCATTGAATAATAGTCAAAAGCTCTTTGTCGTAGATCTTGTAGTTGCATTCTGCAAAAATCATGTTCTTGCTATAGAAAATCACTGAATGTAGAATGTCTTCATCGTCATACTGAGACAATACTTCGTTGTTGACATAGTTCAAGAAGTTCATTTTGAGAATAGCTTCTCTGATCAAATTGAAATGCTTCAGAATGAAGACTATCGTCATCTGTTGCTTCAGTTTCTCAAAGATCATCTGACAAATCTCTGTTCATTCAAATGAATGATCTTTTTGAATCAGCTTTATCATAGATTGAGTGATTTTCAAGAAGTTCTTTATGAATCATTGATAAAAATTGCAGAAGTCAATGAAGATCTGTACATGAGTCAACAATCGAGACACTTTTCAACTTCGAATCACATCTACTTTTCAAAAGTTCATTCGTAAATCATTGATGAATATTAATAGTTTTAGAAACAAGATCTTTTGAATCTTGAATTTGCACTTGTCAATGTTTATCTGCAGATCAACTTCACGAAGCTTGTCTAGCATCTCTTTCACATGAGTTTTATGTTTCTTCAAGATTTTACTATAAATGAGAATGTCATTCAGATAAATCTGACAGAATTTATGCAGACAGTTGAACAACACGTCGTTGATATAATGCTGAAAGAATGTCGATTCATTGATTAATTTGAAGAGCATTACTCTATATTTATAGACATCGAAGAAAGTGATGAATGTGATTAGATTCTCACTTTCAGTGCTCATGCAAAGCTTATTGAACGTGATGATAATGTTAAGTTGAGTCAGATATTTACTGTCTTGAATTTGAGCGAGTACTTCATTTATCAAGAATATTGAATAACGATTTCTTTTGATCAAAGCATTCAGTTTTCAATAATTCATGCAAAAGCAAAGACTATCATCTTTCTTTTCAATGAATAGTATTGACGAAGCGAATGAAGCTTTGCTGAGTGTAATAAACTTCTTCTTCAAGTTCTCTTTTAAATACTTCTTGATCTTTTGCAACTTGTGACTCAACATGAGATACAATTGACTTCTAGAAGATTGACTCTCATCTTCTAATTCAATCTTATGATCATATAATTGATGCAAAGACAACTGAGTTGTCTTTTCTCTGTCAAAAACGTTCAGAAAGTCATGATAAACTATCAAAAGCTTTTTCTTCAGTTTCTTTAATGACATGACAGAGATTATTTCATTCAGTTTCGTTGAATCTTTGATCGAGCTAAGCTTCTTGTTGATTTCACTAATGATTAATGTAAAGATCTTGACATTCTTCTTCTTGACTAAAGTTCGATAAGCAGCGACTTTGATCATGACAATATTGATGAGTTCTTTCTTCTTCAATGACTGAATGAGTTCATGTTGATCAAGATTAACTTAAGTGCTTTGCTTTCATATGAGAGCTGATTCAATGAATCAATTCACTGATTTTGAATTTGTAGTTCGCTTTAAGATGATCATTGACATAGACTTCAAGTTCTTTCATTTCATTTCGCAGATTTCGCTTAATTTGAATCAATGAAATGCTGATTGACTGCTTGCTTTCAAAACAACAAATTTTGATGTTCAAATCTTCAATGCTGATATTAATTGATTGTTTGCAAAATTTATCAAAATTTGATTTCTTTTCAATCAGAGATTTTCAATGATTATTTTATGCTGATCTAGACAAGTTATCAATAAAAGCATTATTTCATTCTTGTGTTTTTATATCATGATCAATGTATACAAAGCATATGTAATCGACTTTTGATCAGAAATTTCATCATACAATTGAATCAACTTTGATTTTGACAGCAATATTGACTGAATATCAAAGTGTTCACATAGCTCTGACATAAAAGATTCATCAATGAAAGTCATGTTAATGACTTCAGTATTTATCAGAGTGAAAGATCTGAATATCTTTTTTAAACTACTTAAAATGACATCAACAATGAATAACTTAAAATCAAATGAATCATCAAATATGCTGATGAAACAAAATATGAATATATCATTCTCAGTCACTACTTTGATGAGAGCAGATTGTTTTTTGAATTCGCAGTGATCTCATGCACTTGAATTGTTTCAAGACAGTCATATGCTCTATGTTTTAACTTCTTGCATTTGAAGCAAAGTTCTTTCTTAAATAACTCTTTCTTGCTGAGATCGAGATTTGATATTCTGAGTTTCTTTCATGCAGAAATTAATGACGTAAATCGAGCAGATGAAGTGCTAGCAACAGAGCGAGCAACTGAGATCGCTGATGCTTTGATGATTGATTGAATGTTCAATTCAGTCAATTTAACATTGACTTGCATGCAAATGTTGATAAACTCATTCAAATTCGTGATTTGTTCATTGAGCATTACTCATTGAAGATCTGAACTGATCTTATGCTGAAGATCATTTAGTAAAGTTTTGTTATTGTATTCTAGTTTTGCACTAAATCTTTGAAATTTCATTCAAAATTTATGAAAGAAGATCTTATTCTGATACAGCTTCAAGTACTGTTGTTGAGTCATGTGATGATGATTGAAATCATTGTACATTTTATTAATCATCGATAGTACTTCTTCAACTTTTAGAAATGAGTTCAAGAAGATATCTTGCATGCAAGATGCAATATGTTTGATTGCAGCTTTACTGACTCAACTTTCAATGTATGCAATTTTTAATTCTTTGATAGAAAAATGATTCTTGTTTATCTTCAGCTTGTTTTGCATTCATGACAGTCAGTTGTTTACATTCAGTGATGAATCTTCAAACAGTGAAGAATTCAATAACTTGATTAACTTCAAGAATTAATCTTCAGAAATTAAAGTGCTTTGTTAACTTGATGCAGTTTTTAAATGATGTATAATCACGTTCTTGTTTTTCATTTCTTTCTGCAAATGCATCTGCTTAGTCTTCAATGTGATGTTTATCTCGTTGACATCTTCTAACATCTGAATCATGTCATTGTAAATCTTGATTTCAATGTCATGCTGTTGATACATGTACTTGATAAAAACAACTATGTCGTCGACTTCATAAATGTTCATTCAAGCATTCAGTTCAGTATTGATGCTGATTTTGATCATTTCATGATCAAAAAACAACGTGTTTATGTTCTCTTCTGATTTTATATTCAATGATGCATTCATGTCTTCTTCTTCTGATGCTGTTCAATTCTGTGATAGAAGTGATTCTCTTTTAGCATTTTGAAGTTCATAGCAAGCAATGCTCGCTGATTCTGAGCTTCTAGTCATGATATGAGTAGAAAATTGCTGATCGAGATTCTGATGTTACTTTATCAAACTTTCTGAGTTTAAGCAATGACTAGTACTTTATCAAACTTTCTGAGTTCAAGTACTGCTGAAATTTCTGATTTCTGATGATGAACTCAATAAAAAGTTAGTTAAGAACAACGCGTTCATGTTTTTTGATTCTGATTCTATTGAAATTTCTGATTTCAAATCAAGATTCTTCTTTAGAAATTTCTGATTTTTATCAAGCTTTCTGAACTCAAGTTCTGATTCTGTTGTTGAAATTTCTGAGTTCAACTTCTGATTTGAATTATGTAACTTGTTTTTATATCATTTACACATTGATAGCAAAATTAATGAGCTTTGAATTAATGTTATGAGTCTGCATAGAGCGAATCATATGAGTGTATTCTAACTAAAAGTTCAAAGCTGAAGAAGAAAGAAGATGCAACATGTTGTGAGTTTTACTCACGAAGATACACTAGATCACTAGCGTGTCAACATCAGCTTTATACTAGTTTATGATAGTCTGACATGATTTATGTTAGATTAACTTGAAGTGCACGCTCATAACAGAATGTTTCATCAAAGTTTCACAGATTGTAAGATTCTTTCTTCTTCTGCAAAGATATTTGCGTTTTTCTAACAAATTCTGAGAACATATAGTTTCTTGTACAGTCACTGTCAATGAATAAACGTACTGTATGATCGTTGATCTTGACTCAGACTCATAACTGTGTTGAGTCATTTGTAAAGATAAATATGCTTTTGATTTTCAATCTTTGACTAGACTTCTTTAATGATTTATCAATTGAAGAGTCTTCTGATTTTTTGAACTAAAAGCTTACTTCTTAAGTACTTGTTTTATGTACTGAAATTGATTTGAATTGATCTTCTTTTGAAAAACAATCACAACGCACGCAAAATAAACTTTTGAACAGAGCATTATAAACGAGAGAGAAAAGATCAAGTAAACGAATAAACGATGATGAATTGCATGAGCAGCAGTAATGCTGATTCAATGACGATTGCAAGCAGCGTTGACTCGTTGCAGAGAGACAGCGATGCGAAGTCTAAACGCTTATGCAATGATGAGACGAAAGTTATCAGCATCATTGATCTACTAACACAGACATTGACGTTAGAGAAAGAGAAGAGCAAAGATCATTCATGAAAAGAAGTGATCTTAAAGCTGATTCAACGTTTTCAAAACGTCTCAGAAAGAAAGATTGAAAGTCAAGATGCATTCATCGCAAAAAATGTACAAAAGTTGAAGATATTCATTCAACTTCTTAATAAACAACTGCAAACACAAGAAAATACGCGTTTCACATTCAAAACATCATCATGAGTCGATGTAGCAAGAGAAGAAGCAACAACTGAGAAGCAGTGATTCAGAGACAATCTGTCATTGCTTTGCAAGAGACGCGAGATTCTAGTGAAAATAGAGAAGAGAAAAGAGATGAAAGAGATACAAAAGAGATCGATTGATCAGATCTTTCAAGAAATCGCAAACGTGTCAACGATGCAACGAAATCTAATAGTGTCGCTTCGCAAGCTTGAAAGCAAAGACATTGCACTTCATGTGATGAGCTCGAAAGTTCGAGCAGTTCTAGAAAAGACTCAGACATGAATGAAGAAAATCGCAAGCTCAGCGCACGTAGTGCGTAGAAGCTTCGCGATACTAGCACATGATGTACACATCACACTGAACACAAGCAATCAGAAGATGATCATCAAAAGACTAGTAAAGAACAACATGAGACTTCATGAAGATCTAGAGATGCTGAGAATAGCTTGACTCAAGAAGATAGTTGAGAGTGAAAAGACTCACTCATCACTCATCGTAGAGATTGCAATCGAAACGATGATGAATCAACTACTAGACGTAGACATGTTGAACTCATATCAAGAATGCTCATGCAAGTTGTTTGAAAAGAACTGTTGTATCACACAGTGCTATAGATGCTTCGATTTTGATCATATGTCTAAATTCTGCAAAAATGAAGAGCGCTGCTTCAAATGCACAGACAAACATCACATCAAGAAGTGCGTTGTGTCGACGAATAAAAGACGATGCGCGAACTGCAATGATAGTCAGAAACTCTGAAGACGCTCATGCTTCAAGTGAAAACTACAGATAAAGCAATCAGAAGAAATCTTTTGAAACAAATCAATTAGATACTTTGAGATGTTGAAAGACAATCGCTCATTCTCTTCTTTCTCTCTGAACTTCTTGAGTTCAATGAACTCAGCGAGTTCAACGAACTCATCGAGTTCAATGAACGTCTCGACGACGACAAGCAGTTGAGACGTCAACGAGTCAACATGACAAGTAATGAAAGTCAAGAAGAGACGAGTCAATCGCTCTTCATGCGTGATTAACAACTCAGAAAACATGATGTCTGAACAGACACAGAAACGTCAAATCAGAAAATGCGAAAGATTCTTGACGACTAAAAGCATATAAAAAGCTGTCTCTGCACAGAGTCAACAACAGCTACAGATAACTTTATGATGAATCAAATCTTTTTACGAATTCTACAGTATAACATCAGAAAGTCATTGAAAATTCAGAAATCATTTCTGATAAACAGAGAAGTTCGTAAATTCAACATAATAGTCATTCAGAAACAAGATTGCAACATCAATGCTTTGCAAACATTTAGCTCAACTCACAACTTCTTTCATTTAGTGAGAGACTCATCATTTCAAGCAAGAACATGCATTTATGTCAACAAGCATTTAAAACTCAATTAATGAGCAATGAAAATCATTGAATTAAACATCTACTCAATCAAGATACAAACTAGCAACTCGAAAGATAAGATACAGACGCTACGACTCATAAATATTTACAATTCGTGCTCGCTGTCTATCATCTTCACAGAAGAATCATCTACTATTTCTCGTCTGAATAAACTAATCAAAGATGATTGCAAACAGTTAATTGTAGAAGATTTCAATCTGCATCACTCATATTGAAAAGACAGAAGATGCTTTACTTGTCACACAGTGATGAATGTTCTACTAGACATTATTATGAACGCAAGACTAGAACTACTGCTTGAATCAGGCACAATTACTAAAGAGACTCACAATCAGCTCACAACAATAGATCTAGCGTTTGACAGCGAGAAAATTCAATTCATAATACACAAATGCAAGATGAGAATCAATCTACATCAGAAATCTGATCATCTTTCTATTATCACGAAGTTGTATCTACGCACATTCTTTGTGCAGCTTATGACTTTTCGATTATGAAAGAAAATGAATACAGAAGCACTAAACATTCATTTAAAAATACATCTTTTCGTCAATCATTCTCTTGACAATAAGACAGCGATAGATAACAGAGTAGCTGAGATCACTCATGCATTACAAGAGATTATCAAGAAGTCTATTTCTTGAGCAAAGTCATTGATTCAAGCACGAGACTTGTGAAATCAGATCTGCTCGAAAGTCGTGACAAAATCACGATGATTACAAGTTGTATGAAAATCGCAGAATACTCTAGAGACATGAAACGACTATCTGAGATACAATGATCACAAAAACAAGATCATTAAAGAAACAAAACGTTCACATTTTAGATCACAAATGCACAAGCTGAGCAATGAATTGAAATCGATTTGACGCTTCGCAAAATGAGTCAGAATCGAAAGTCAGCTACTCAAGAAACTTTCGCAGTTTTCGTCACTAAAGAGCAATGATTTCAATCACATAGCAGACTCATTTGAAGAAAAAACAGAGATGCTACGAAAGAAGTTCTTTTCATCATTGTCTCAAGCAGACATCAGTGACATTTCAAAGTCGTTTATATCGCTGACAGTGTTGTTCAATTCAGTCTTATCACAAGATGAGATGAGACAGATGATTCAACGAGTAAAAGTCAACAAAGCATCAGACGCATTTGAAATTTCAAATAGAGTGCTTCAAGCGAGTTTAACAGAACTGACTTCGATACTAATCAGTCTGTTCAATGCATGTGTAACTCACAAATATCATTCGAAGCAGTTCAAAAAAGCTCAGACAATAGTACTGCGCAAATCAAAGAAGAGCGATTACATCAACTTGAAGACGTATCAATTCATCGCTCTGCTAGACATTATGAATAAGACATTAGAATCAATCATGATCAAAAGATTAAGTGACATTACTGAGACTCATCACATGCTTTCGAACGCTCAAATGAGAGCGAGATGCAAATGATTTGTGATCTCAGCGCTGAATCTACTAGTAGATCAAGTACATGCAGTATGAGACTGCAAAATCAAGTACGTAGTCTTCATGCTTAGTTTAAACATTGCTGAGACGTTCAATCATGTCTTGCACACTAGACTTCTGCATACTTTGAGAATGAAAAGAACATCAAACTACATAGTCAAATGAACTTGCAGCTTTCTGAAAGACAGAGAGTCATCGCTGACGTTCAATGAACAAATCAGCGTGATGCAATGAATAAACGCTAACATATCACAGAGATTCTTCATATCATCGATTCTTTTTCTATTCTTTAACGCAAGCTTAATCGAAAAATGCAAAGCTCTAGAAATCAAAATCGAAGTGCTTGACTTCGTAAATGACATCAATATTCTGATCTATGACAAAATCACAGAATTAATCTGCAAATCACTGAGTTGAGCACATGACGTCTGTGCAAAGTGAGCTCAAACTCATGATGCTACATTCGCTTCAGAGAAATATAAACTCACTCACTTCATTCGTAAGTCAAAAAGATTCGACATGACAGTCAGTTTACGCATAGAAAACTCAATAATAAAGTTGAAATCAAATGTACAAGTTTCTGAAGTGCAACTGAACATGAAACTATGATGAAGTTCGCATCTTCGTCAAATAGAAGCAGATCACGTCATCAAGATGCTGATGTTTAGTCGACTTGAGATCTTCATCTGAGAAGTTACATTTGCAAAAGTAAGACAAATATACTCTGCAATGATAAGATTGAAAATGACGTTCAAAGCATTAATATGACATCAACGCGATAAAGAAGAAAAATTGTCGAGTATGAAATGAAGACTAGAAACTCTTCAGAATCAAGCGTTGCGTCATGTGATCAACGTCTTCAAGAAAGTGAACATCGAAACGCTGAAAGTTGAAACATATACATTTTCGCTACATGTTCATCTGAATAAGCTTCAGAATCAAGTCACACTACGCAGTTGAATTGACGACAGAACACAGAAGACTCGACAAGCATGCAAGATCATACATGCTCATCTGATAGAAACTAATAAACTCATCTCTTGCTTTTCAACCTTCAAAAAAATGACGTTTCTGAATGCTTCAATTCGCAAAGAAGCAAAGATACAGTTTAGATGCAGATGACTCAATTTCTTAATGATGATTCAAATGAGTGAATGTGCAATTGCACAGTTTCACAAAAGTCAATGAAATCTTCAATGAAAAAACTACAAAAAACGCATTGCAGACATTAATGCATCTTTCGCTCAAAGATTTCATGTATTCAAAAAGTCAGTAAAGATGCGTGATAATCTTCAGAAGATTGAAAACACTCTTACAACTTACATCAGAATCAAACGCATAGAGCTGAAGATTTATCTGCACTCGAGAAACGTGTCAAGCGCGAATAGCTCTCGATGCAACTGCGAATGAAGTCATCAGACAGTCAAGCATATTTTGATGCACTGCTCGAATTGAACGCATCTTCGATTGAATATGCTACAAGATGTTGACTTCATAAACTATCGAGTCATCATCTCAATCACGAAGAGTCTCAAGACAATAGCAAGAATGATGATGAAAATGAAGTTGCTGAAGCAGTTTAGAATGACAAGAACACTCATTCTTTAACATGCAATCATTGCAAACAAATTTGATACATAGTCTCAGTTTTATCATCTCGACTGCGTGTAGCAGTTGTATAAACAGCGAGCAATTTTCTACCTCAGAGAATTTTGTTCACTCGACACACATATCATAGAGTCTCTCATGAGTCGATCTAATCAATGTCACAAGAATGTATGAATTTATTATTATTATTATTATTGATCTTCTTTTGTGAATATTTCTTTGAATTTGTCACGATTCTAGTCTTGTCAGACTCAATCTTCTAGCCTTGTCAGATTTATTCTCGCTTCGTCATCTTGACTAGTCTTTATTGAGTCTAGCGTCGACTGAGAAACACATATATGTAGTCAGCTTCTTTTCTGTAGCTATCTTTCTTTCTTAGCAT
>JAABUT010004179.1_pt1 | contig 11679 bp, 15 predicted proteins | sample 5559281 | NCBI WGS metagenome assembly JAABUT01 (sample SAMN10711880, study PRJNA513359) | rock metagenome | isolation source: Antarctica rocks | place: Antarctica: Victoria Land, Ricker Hills nord | collected 2016-01-04
TGAGGAGGCCCGGGCTCGGGGTTTCTACGTCGCGAGCAAGCCGGACAGCCACGACATCTGCTTCATCGCCGACGGCAACACGAAACAGTGGCTCACCGACCGGCTCGGTGAGCAGCCGGGCGACATCGTCGACTCCGAGGGGGCGGTCGTCGGCAGGCACTCAGGGGCCTACTCCTACACCGTCGGGCAACGTCGGGGCCTCGGACTGGCCAAGGACCGGCTCGATGGTGACCCGCGCTACGTCGTCACGGTCGAGGCGGCCACGAACATCGTCGTGATCGGCACCAAGGACCTCCTCGGGGTGAACGCGATCACCGGGTCGCACGCCCGGTGGTGCGGCTCTCCTCCGGAGGGCGTCGTCACCGTCGGTGCGCAGGTGCGCGCCCACGGCGTTGAGGTGCCGGCGACGGCCTGGGCCGACGGTGACCGCGTCCAGGTCCGGCTCGACGAGCGCATCCGCGGCGTCGCACCCGGCCAGTCCGTCGTCCTCTACGACGGCACCCGGGTCGTCGGGTCAGCCACCATCGGCGAGTCCTGGCTGTGCCAGGACACCCCCTGACGCCGTTGTGATGACCCGTGGCACGAAGCAGGTATGCCGTCCGGTCACGTCCCACAGGGTGGCCCGCACTTCCCGCAGCGCGCCCGCACCGGACAGCAGAGCCGCGGCAGCGACCTGACGCTCAGCCGAGGATCTGACGCTCAGCCGATGGCTGAGCGTCCGAGCTCTAGGGACTTTCGTGGTTGGTCATTGACTATCTCTTGACCTTCCAGCAGGATGAGCGCACGAGGTCACGGCTCGCGTTTGCACGACCGCAGGTCAGGCGCCTCTCCCGGGAGCGAAGTTCGGCACCACCATGGGGGCCTGCGGGCGCCGTAGAGCCGCGCGACATCCAGCGCGTTCGTGCCGCGCACCACAAGCTCGGCGCCGCCGTCGGTCAAGTCCCCCACCACCCGGGACGGCGGCGCCGTTGTGCCCAGCCGGGCGCTCCCTCGCGGTGAGACATCCCGCCGATCCCTCCCGCCGCCATCGTGACGGCGGTAAGGTGACGCCGCAGGACGCCGGGGGAGATCACACCGAGGATGGCTACATGACGGGGACGGGACGATCCGCAGGAGGCGACGGCGAGGACCTGGAGCCGATCCGCAAGCTGTGCATGGCCTTGCCCCAGACGCAGGAGCGGCTCAGCCACGGTGAACGGGCCTGGTTCGTCGGGGGCAAGCGGATGTTCCTCATGTCCGCCGACCACCACCACGATGACCGGGTGGCGTTCTGGGCCGCCGCCCAGGACGGCGTCCAGCGCCACCTCATCGAGGACGAGCCGGCCCTGTTCTTCTGCCCGCCCTACGTGGGTACGCGCGGCTGGATCGGCATGTGGATCGACCAGCACCCGGACTGGGATCGCGTCGAGCTCCTCGTCGACGAGGCGTGGCGCACGATCGCCGGACCGCGTCTGGTCAAGGCCTACGACGCCCAACGCTAGCCAGCGGCGCGGAGGGCGTCGGTCGACGCCGATAGAGTCCCGGCATGACCACGGCGAGCGGTATCGGATCCTGGCCGGGCACCGATGTCCGAGAGACTCTACGAGTGGTTCGCGACGCCCTTGGCGGGAGCTCCGACGCGGCCGGAGACGGCGAGGTCGGATGGCTTCCCTACCTGCCGGAGCTGCCCGACCGGGGGCCGGGCTCCGACGTGATCGGGCGGGCAGCCGGCCTGCTCGTCGACCTGCCCGTCGACCTCCAGCCGGCGGGATGGCGCTTCGTCGACCGGCCCGGCACCGACGCGCACCGCACTAGAGCCTTCCTCCAGGAGGACCTCGACGAGCTTGCCGAGGCCTTCGACGGCTGGACCGGTCGCCTCAAGGTCCAGGTCGCCGGCCCGTGGACGCTCGCCTCGAGCGTCTGGCTGCATCGCGGTGAGCGCGCAGCCGTCGACGAGGGGGCATCGCGCGACCTGGTCGACTCGCTCGCCGAAGGCGTACGCCTGCACCTCGCGGAGGTCCGCCGACTGGTGCCCGGTGCCGAGCTGGTCCTACAGCTCGACGAGCCGTCGCTGCCCGCTGCCCTGGACGGTCACCTCCCCACCGCCTCCGGCTACGGCGTTCTCCGCGCCCTCGACCCGCAGGTCGCCCTGGCCGGGCTGCAGGCCGTCCTCGCGGCAGCCGGCGATGGTGAGGCGGTCATCCACTGCTGCGCCCCCGGCATACCGCTGCCCCTGCTGCCAGACCGGCGCGGGCCTCGCGACGGACACCTCGCTCCTCGGCTCCACCGGCTGGGAGGGCGTCGCCGTGGGCATCGAGGACGGCATGACGCTGTATGCCGGGTGCGTGCCGACCGACGGCTCCACCCCGCGGGCGCAGGCGGTCGCCGCCGGGCTGGTGTCGCGCTGGCGCGCCCTCGGTATGCCGCTCGCGGGCTTGGGGGGGATCGTGGTCACCCCCGCGTGCGGGATGGCAGGGCTCACAGCGCCCGGGGCCCGCGACGTTCAACAGCTGTGCATCGACACGGCGAAGGAGCTCACCGAGCATGACCTGGACTGACGGCCGAGCTCGGGTGAGGACCCGGGTGCCGTGGCAGGTCAAGTTCGGCGCGCTCGCGCTGATCTGGGGCGCGAGCTTTCTGCTCATGAAGGTGGGACTCGAGTCCCTCCAGCCGCTTCAGGTCGCCACCCTGCGGATTCTCTCCGGTGCGGCGACCATTCTCTCGCTCGCCTGGGTCAGCGGCGTGCGGCTGCCCCGGCAGCGGCGAGTCTGGCTTCACCTGGTCGTGTCCGGGTTCTTCCTCTGCTCGCTGCCCTTCACCCTGTTTCCGCTGGGCGAGGAACGCGTCACGTCGGCCCTCGCCGGCATCGGCAACGCGACGACCCCTCTGGCGACGGTCATCGTCGGCCTCGCGCTCATCCCGGCCGACCGGTTGTCGGCGCGCAAGCTGGCTGCGGTGCTTCTCGGCTTCATGGGAGTTCTCGTCATCATGCAGCCCTGGGCGTCGCTCGGTCGGCCGGACCTGCTCGGGTTCGGGATGACGCTGGTGGCAGGTGCCTCTTACGGCGTGGGCTGGACCTACCTCAAGCGGTTCCTCGGTCCCGGCGACGTGGGCGGGCTGAGCCTGCCGGCCGCCCAGCTGTCCGTCTCCTCGGTGCAGATGCTCGTCCTGGTCACCGGGTGGTGGCTCTTTCACCGGGACACGCTGGCTGCGCCGTGGTCGACCGTGCCCGGATCAGGTCCAGCTCACTGGCCGGTTCTCGCAGTCCTCGTGCTGGGGATCGTCGGCACGGGGATCGCCCTCTCGCTCCAGTTCGACGTCATGCGAGCGGTCGGGCCGACGGTGGGCGCCACGGTTACCTATGTCATCCCGGTTGTCGCGGTCGTGCTCGGCATCGTCTTCCTCCACGAGCGGCTGCAGTGGCCACAGGTCGTGGGTGCCGCGATCGTCCTGACGGCGGCGGTCGTCACCGGCATCCCGGACCGGCCTCGGACAGAGCACAGCGGTGTCCTGGCGGCGGGATCGCCGGGCTCCGCGGGGTCGCCGGCGTCGGACACGGAGGTCGAGGCGTCGAGACCGGCCTGAGACGGCGGGCGTCGTCCGTGCCGTGGCGACCCGGTCAGCCGGCGAGTGCCGACCCCTGCTTGAACGCGTCGAAGCTGACGTTCCAGTCGGTCCATCCGTTGCCCGCCTCGAGGCCGCGATTGGTGCCGGTGACGACGACCGGGTCACCGATCTTGACGTTGCTGAAGAGCCAGCCCGCGTCGGCGTCACTCATCCCGATGCAGCCGTGGCTGACGTTGCGGTGGCCCTGGCTGCTGACCGACCAGGGGGCGGCGTGGAGGAACTCGCCCGAGTAGGTCTCCCGCATGGCGTACTTGACGTCGGGGATGTCGTAGTAGTTCGGGTCACCGGGCTCGATGCCGATGGTGTTGGCGTCCATGTGGAGGGTGGGGAACTTCTCCATGATGACCTTGGTGCCGCTGCGGGTCTCGAACCCCGGCTTGCCACCGGTGATCGGAATGGCCTTCGCGTCAGACCCGCCGATCTCGACGGTCAGCTGGTGCGTCGCGAGGTCGGCCTTCATCACGAGCGAGGGGCCCACGGTGAAGCCGCCCTTGATCGAGACCTGGCCATACGTCCCGTTGCCTGCGGCGACACTGTTGATGTCGACGTTGACGCTGACCTTGGTGCCGGGCTGCCAGTAGGTGGCCGGCCGCCAGTGCGCCTCGTTGCTGCTGATCCAGTTCCAGGCCCCGTCCTGCTTCGGTGTCGGCGTCACCGTCATTCGCTTCTCGAAGGCGGCCCGGTCCTTGACCGGCACGTCGAAGTGGACGATCACCGGCATCGCGACGCCGACCGTCGCGCCGTCGGCGATGATCTGCGGGAAGATCTGCTGCTTCGTGGACAGGTCCTGGGTGGAGAAGGTCGAGTGCTCCGTGGCCCCGGTGCCCTCGGGGTTCTTACCGGTCATCGTCAGCGTGTAGGTGGTGCCGGGTTCGAGCAGGCTACCGGCCACCCACGTGGTTCCGGCGGGGTCGAGCGACCCCATGACGTTGATGTCGCCCTTCCTGGAGTCACGGTAGGTGAGCTCGACGTCACTCACCGTGCCGTTCGATGCGGCGACGGACACCACGGTGTCGACAGGCACCCGAGAGCCCTGGTCGACGCTCGACGTGAGGACGACGGACGGCGGACCTGTCGTCGTCGCGGGAGTCCGGCTCGACTGGGTCGACTGGGTCGACGCGGGCGGCGACGCGTTGGTGCCGGAGGAGGTGGGGGCGGCGCTGCCGCAGGCACCGAGGGCACCGACGACGGCCACCACCGCGAACGCCCCCCAGAGCCGGTGTGGTCGAGCAACGTGCACCATGGATCTTCTCCTGAGAGGCCTGAAACGACGTTGGGGCCGTGGGCCCTCAGGGCAGTGTCGCCCCCGATCCTGACAACTCCCCGATTCGACGCAATGGGCGTGTCGGCGGCACGCCGGCTTCTGCCCGGTCCTCAGCGGCCGTGGTCGGCGCCGGCTTGCGGAGCGAGCCGACGGAGCACGGAGCGCAGGTCCGCCTCCTCACGGGCGTGCTCAGGGGTCAACGCCGCGAGCTCGGTGACGGCCACCCGTCGATAAACGGCGGCCACGCCGGCAAAGAGCTCGGGGCTGGCACCCGCCTCGCCCTGGGTGGCGCTGATCTGCTCCATCTCGGCAACGAACCGGGCGCTCTTGGAGGCGGCCGTGGCAATCGAGCGGGCAGCTCCCGCTGCCAGCTGCGGGAACTCCCCGGCGAGGTCGGTCAGGACGAGGTCCGTGACGCCGAGGGTGGCTGCCGTCTCGAGGGCCTGCAGCCACAGGGCATGGGTTCCCTTGTAGACGGAGGCGGTGCACATCTTGACGGCGGACGCAGTGCCCACGCCGGGCCCGACCACCTGCGTGCGAAAGCCCTCGACGGGCAGCTCAGCGACCCGGCTCGCCCCGGCCCGGACAGGTAGACCATCGTCGAGCCGCTCGGTCCGGGCGGTGGTCCGCCGCTGATCGCCGCGTCGACGAATTCGCAGCCCGTGGCGTCGGCTCGAGCTGCGAGGAGACGGACCAGGCCCGGGGAGAGCGCGTTGGCGTCGGTGATGAGGGGGGCGGAGCCGGTGCGAGACGCGGCGTCGAGGATGGTGTCGAGCACCGTCTCCGCCTGCCCCGGCGGACACACGCTGACCACGAGGTCACTGGCGGCGATGACGTCGTCGAGCGACGCCAGGAGCTCGAGGCCCTCCGCGAGGGCTCGGGTGCGCGGGCTGCGCCCCTCGACGGTGGCGACGACGCGGTGTCCTCCCGCCTGCCAGCAACGGCCGAGGCCCGATCCCATGGCCCCGGGCGAGACGATGCCGATGGTGGTCATCCGCCCACCCTAGGCACTCGGTGCGGTCGGCCGATGTGTCCCCGGGCTGTCCGGGCCGTGCGGCAGGATGGGGCCGTGGCAAAGGTATCCAGCTCATCCATGCCCCTGGCCGACCCCGGCGACGGCGCCTCGGCTCAGGAGGGCATGGGGGTTGCAGCCGGAGTGCTGCACGAGTGGACCGACCTCGCGGAGCAGGCGAGGGGCCACCAGTTCGCCTACCACGTCCGGGACGCCCCGACTATCAGCGACGGCGAGTACGACCAGCTGATGCGTCGGCTGGGTGCGCTGGAGGAGGCACACCCCTCGCTGCGCACTCCAGACAGCCCGACCCAGCAGGTGGGCGGCGCGTCGTTCTCCACCGGCTTCACCCCGGCCGACCACCTCGAGCGGATGCTCAGCCTGGACAACGCGTTCTCTGAGGCCGAGCTTGCGGCGTGGGCCGCCAGGGTCACCCGCGACGCCGGGACGAGCTTCCACTTCCTCACCGAGCTCAAGATCGACGGCCTCGCGATCAACCTCCTCTATGAGCAGGGCCGCCTGACCAGGGCTCTGACCCGCGGCGACGGGCGCACGGGGGAGGACGTCACCAACAACGTCCGCACCATCCACGGCATACCGCACCTGCTGTCCGGCGACGGGGTCCCGGCCCGGGTGGAGATCCGGGGCGAGGTCTTCTTCCCCGTGGCGGCCTTCGGCGAGCTCAACGCCTCGCTCGTCGAGGCCGGGAAGTCTCCCTTCGCCAACCCCCGAAACGCGGCGGCCGGGTCGCTGCGGATGAAGGACCCGCGAGTCACCGCCTCGCGGCCGCTACGGATGCTGGTCCACGGCATCGGCGCGCGGGTCGGCTTCGACGTCGCCCGGCAGAGCGAGGCGTATGCCGCGCTGAAGGTCTGGGGACTGCCCACCTCCTCGCACTTCAGGGTCGTCGACACGATCGAGGAGGTGCAGGACGTCGTCGCCTACTACGGCGAGCACCGGCACTCGGTCGAGCACGAGCTCGACGGGATCGTCGTCAAGGTGGACGAGGTGCCCGTGCAGCGCCAGCTCGGGTCGACGTCGCGAGCGCCGCGGTGGGCTATCGCGGTCAAGTACCCGCCCGAGGAGGTCAACACGACGCTGCTCGACATCCAGGTCAACGTCGGCCGGACGGGTCGGGTGACGCCGTTCGGGGTGATGAAGCCGGTCGTCGTCGCCGGCTCCACGGTCGAGATGGCAACGTTGCACAACGCCGACGAGGTCAGGCGAAAGGGCGTGCTCATCGGTGACACCGTCGTGGTGCGCAAGGCCGGTGACGTCATTCCCGAGATCGTCGGCCCGGTGGTCGAGCTGCGGGACGGCACTGAGCGGGAGTTCGTCATGCCGACGCACTGTCCCTCCTGCGGCACCGAGCTGGCCCCCCAGAAGGAGGGGGACAAGGACATCCGCTGCCCCAACGCGCGGTCGTGTCCATCGCAGCTGCGCGAGCGGCTGGCCAGCCTGGCTGGGCGGGGCGCCTTCGACATCGAGGTCCTCGGCTGGGAGGGCGCGGTCGCGCTCCTGGAGGCCGGTGTGGTCACCGACGAGGGCGACCTGTTCGACCTGACCCGCGAGAAGGTCATCCAGGCCGGCCTCTTCACCCGCGCTGCGAAGAAGACCGATCCACCCGAAGCCGTGGTCGACGGGAAGGTGCTGTCGGCGAACGGCGAGAAGCTCGTCGACAACCTTGCCAAGGCCGAGACCCAGCCGCTGTGGCGCGTCCTCGTCGCCCTGTCGATCCGCCACGTCGGGCCGACGGCCGCCCGGGCCCTCGCCGCCCACTTCCGGTCGATGGAGCGCATCCGCACGGCGTCCCGCGACGAGCTGTCCCAGGCGGAGGGGGTCGGCGGCGTCATCGCCGACGCGGTTCTCGAGTGGTTCGCCGTCGACTGGCACGCGGCCATCGTCGACAGATGGGCGGCGGCCGGCGTGCGGATGGCCGACGAGGTCGACGCGTCGGAGGCGAGGACGCTGGAGGGGCTCACCATCGTCGTGACCGGGTCGCTCGAGAGGTTCTCCCGGGACGAGGCGAAGGAGGCGATCCTCTCTCATGGGGGTAAGGCGTCCGGGTCGGTGTCGAAGAAGACCGACTACGTCGTCGCGGGAGAGAACGCCGGCACCAAGGCCGCCAAGGCGGAGGAGCTCGGCGTGCCCCTCCTCGACGAGGACGGCTTCCGTCGGCTGCTCGAGAGCGGCTCGGTGGACTGACGGTCCGGACTGGTGAAAGTGGACTGACGAAGTGGCTCAGACGTAGGCGGTGACCACGCCGGTCTGTCGGGTCGTGCCGCCGATGAAGTCGGCGAGACTGGTCATCGTGGTCATGATCGGTTTCCCTTCCGGGGGCGCTTTCGCCTCTCGGGTGCGGTTGGTTGGGTCCGGCGACCACGGGTGATCTCGGTGCCGAGAGCATCGAGGCGCTGGCGCCAGAACCGGCGGCACCGGCTCAGCCACGCATCGCTCTCGCCCCACGGGCCAGAGCCCACGGCATACAAACGCCTCGTGCCCTCGGTGGTGACCGTGGCGTACCGGACTCGCGCAGGATCCGCAGGTGCTGTAAGACGGCCGGCTGGCTGATGCCGAACTCGTCGCCGATCCGGGCCGCGATCTCGCCGGCAGGAAGGGCATCACTCTCGGCCACGAGTTCCACGATGCGCCGGCGGACCGGGTCCCCGAGGACGTCGAAGGCGTGCATGGGGCCCCATCTCCCAGTTGAGACTTAGAAAAGTCAACACCTCAGAGTGCTGCCATCTGCCTTGGCGGGCCCCCTGGTGGTGTCAGGCGGCGAGCTCGTTGCGCAGACCGGTGACCGGGCCGAGCTCCGCACGAGCGCTCATGACCTGGAAGACCTCCGGTTCGACCTCGGTCGCACCGATCGTCATCGCGGTGTCCCGGTCCGTCTCGAGGAGGAGGAGCACCTGGTCGCCGCTCGAGCGCAGGACCCGTGCCGGGGTGTCGCGCCACGTCGTGGTGAGGACGATCTCGAAGGCAGCCTCGACCTCCGACCGGGGGAGGACGGCCTGCCACACACCCGTCGGCGCCTGGACCATCCCCGGCTGCTCTTCGAGGCTGACCACCTCGACACCGTCGTTGGTCAGCGCGGCGGGCAGGTCGAGGCCACGCCAGCTGACCCGCGGGCCCTCGAGTCCGTCCGGAGGTGTGTAGCCCTGGGCTCCCTGCCAGCCCTCCGCGAGTGACCGGTAGACGGCGACGCCCTCCGGTGGCGCGACCGCTCGCAGCCTCCACACCGTCGAGCCGATCGGCACCCGGGTGTACTCGATCCACGACACGGGCACGAGGCCACCCCCAGGCAGGAACCCCGTCGGGTAGGTGCTGTCCGCCGGCTTGCGCCGGCCGGGAGTGGTGAAGCGCTGCAGCTCCTCGACCGGGAAACGCAGGACGTATGCCGACCCCTCGGGGTCGTCGTAGCGGCGATCCTCCTCGACCCCGAAGGCTCGGCGGAGCGCCGCCGGGTCGGTGACCGAGTCGAGCTCGCCGGCTGCAACGACGTGACCGACGAGGGCAGTCGCTCCGTCGCGGGCGATGGAGTGGGCCTGGTCGGTCGCGAGCAGCTTCGTCATCGCCTGCGTTGGGATGGTCATGGTGCGGATCTCCTCGGACGACTCATGACCGGTAGTGGGTGACGTATTCGCGCAGGTCGCTGAGCATCTCGATCGGGACATCGGTGACCGTGGAGGACCAGTCATTGCGGTCGAAGGGCGCGTCGAGGTCGGCGACCCAGTCGGGGTACCCGTCAACCCGCAGGGTCACCCGACCGTCGAGGAGCTCCGTCACATCGACGCGCTCTCCACGACCGCGGTGGAGGCCTGCTGCATGCCGCCGATGTGAGCAGCCAGGTCCTTGGCATAGGCCCGGTATGCCGTGACCGCCTCACCCTTCATGCCGGACAGCTCCGCCGTGACCCGGCTCGTGAGGAACGTCGCCTCCTGCTGCAGGCGGCCGGCGACGTTCACCCAGGTCTGGGCGAACCCCGCCACCGCCCCAGCGTCACCGGTCAGGTCGTTCAACCAGCCCTTGAGCGGCTCCAGATGGTCGATCAGCCACCCGGCGCCCCACGCGATCAGGGTTCCCAACGGATCCATCGCCGCAGCAACCGAGCCCATCGTCGTCGCGAACCCTCCCAACGCCGCGCCGACCCAGTCCTTGTTCTCGATCGCCATGGCGGTCGAGCTCAGGTCCTCCAGCAGACCCGTGCCCGCCAACGCCGACGTCGTGTCCACCGGACCTGCCACCAGTAGGCTCCCCGTCACCGCACACTCCTCGGCAGGGCGGTGGTGCTCTTGGTGTAGCTCTGCTGCGCGTGGCCCTCGGTCGTGCCGTAGTTGGCAGACATCTGCCGAAGGCTCTTCGCCGTCGTCCGGGTCTGCTCTGCCAGAGCCTGGATGGCCTCCACGGCCTGGGTCTGCGACATCGAGATGAACGGTGGCAGGAACTGGCATAGCACGCCGAAGGCCTCGGTGCTCAGCGTCGTCTCTGCCGCAGCCGCGGCCTGGCCCAAGCCGGAGGCGACCTGGTCGACGCTGCTGGCGTGTGCGCGCAGCTCCTCGAGGCTGACCTCATAGGTCACGCCGTCGTCACTCATCGGATCACCCCGTCACGTGGTCCGCGTCGGGGCTCGTCGAGGTTCACGCTCACGCCCAGGCGGGTGCTGAGGTCCCCGACCATGAGCTGGGTGATCTCGGCGTCGCGCCCGAAACGCCCGGCGACCGAACGGCCCATCGCGTCGGCCACGGCCTGCTGGGCAGTTTGAAGCGCCTCCATCAGCCCTCGGCTGACCGCGGCTCCTCCGGCATCACACGCCTGGTCGGACACCCTGACGGACGTCACCACGCCACTGTTGTTGACGGTGAGCCTGACCGCTCCACGCATCGCGCTGCCCTCGGCGGTGATGGCGTCAACCTCCTCGGACCACTGCTGCATCTGCGCGGCGTGCGTCTGAGCCTGCTTGACCTGGTCATCGATGCGCGCGGTCATCTGCGCGATGTCATCGTCGATTCCATCCGACTGCATGACGTGTTCCCCCCTGCTTCCTGCGCTGTCTCGACGGCTCCATGTCCGCGTTCGACGTCCGGCACGCGCCCGGTGTTCCCTGGCAGGCAACCAGTTCCGTCCGGCGCCATGATGACACAGGGAACGACCGTGTGGCGGCCTCCCGGCTGAGGTGGCGTCGCAGGGGGCAGCCACCCGCACCACGGGTTGCGGCGGCGGTCATGAAGCGCAGTGCTGTTACCTACGACGGGTTGGGGCGGCGGGTGAGCAAGCAACGCCTGGACGGTGACGGGGCGGTGGTCGAGCGCACCCGGTTCGTGTGGGAGGGCGACGTGCGTCAGCTCGGGCCGTCTCGGGAGCTCGTCGACGAGCTCGCCTCGTGTAACGCCAGGTACCAGCGGCTGATCCCTCTCGACCTGGAGGCGCGGCGATCACAGATGGGGGTCGTAGATCCGCTGGACCAACAGGGCCTCACCCTCGCCGAACGAGTCGCCAGCGCACTTCCCCGGCCCGCGAAGGTCCAGTGCTACAGCGAGGGCCGGTTGAGGCGGGTGCCGTGATGGAGCGCCAAGCAACTCGCGAGAGGACAGGCAGCGGAGTGCGCGGACGCTCGCGGAAGCCCCCATCCCGACCCCATAGACTCGGACCATGTCCTCCCTGTCCCGCGCCGACGTGGCGCACCTGGCCAACCTGGCCCGCATCGACCTCAGCGATGCCGAGCTCGACCGGATGCTCGGCGAGCTCACGGTCATCCTGGACTCGGTGGCCCAGGTCCAGCAGGCGCCCACCGACG
>JAABUT010004180.1_pt1 | contig 11677 bp, 11 predicted proteins | sample 5559281 | NCBI WGS metagenome assembly JAABUT01 (sample SAMN10711880, study PRJNA513359) | rock metagenome | isolation source: Antarctica rocks | place: Antarctica: Victoria Land, Ricker Hills nord | collected 2016-01-04
GATACGCCGCCCCGCTGAAGAGTTGCTGTCGTCGTCTGCCGTCAGGCCTGGTTCGGATCCGACTTGCGGGCGAACCAGGCGTTGATCATCCCCGCCGCGACCGGCGCGGCGATCGTGGCGCTGGCCGCGCCGCCCTCGACAAAGGCCAGGACGCAGATCTCCGGGTTGTCGTAAGGGGCGAAGGCCGCGCACCAGGCGTGCGATTTCAGCAGCAGGCCGTCGTCGTCCACAAAGGCGCTGTCGTACTCGGCGGTCCCGGTCTTGACCCCGGCATCGATGCCGGGCGGGAGCGGGAACCGGTCGGTTCCGGGGATCGGGTTGCCCGCCGGGTCGAAGTCCGGCGCGACCAGCCCCTTGACCTGATTGTCGCGGTGCCAATCGACGTTCATCTTCATGCCCTTGCGGACCACTTCCAGCAGATTGCGATCAACCGGCAGCTTGCGGATGACCTGCGCTTGCGGGCCGCGCACCGTCTGCCCCTGATCGTTGACCACCTCGTGGACCAGGGTCGGCTTATAGACCGTGCCACCGTTGGCGAGCGCGGCGGTGGCGTTGCAGAGTTGCAGCGGGGTCACCTGCATGTAGCCCTGCCCGATCGCGGTCACCAGCGTATCGCCGAGCGACCAGTAATCGCCGGCGAACGTCTGCTCTTTCCAGGCGAGGCCGGGAACCAGCCCCGGCACCTCGTCGCCGAGTTCGATGCCGCTCTTCGCGCCGAAGCCGTAGAGGCGCAAGTGCTCGTTCAAGGCGTCGATCCCGATGCCATTGAAGTACTCCGGGTTGCCGCTGTTCGGCTGGTAGAAGTGCGTATCGACGCCGAGCAGGTCGGGCTGCTTCGGCCCCGCCAGCGTGTAGAAGAAGACGTCGCAGGAGGTGGCGAGCGCCTCGTAGACGCTCAGGTCCTGATGCTGCTGATCGCGCGTCCAGCACCAGTACTTGTTGCCGCCGATCTCGTTGCCGGTCGGTGGGACGCGGATGTTGCCCAGGCATTTGAACTTCGTATTGTCTTTGATCTTGCCGGTATGCAGCCCGGCCATCGCCGAGAAGGTTTTCAGCGTCGAGCCGGGCGGATAAACGCTGGCGATCGTCCGGTTCTGCAACGGATGCACCTTATCCTTGTCGGGGACATCCTTCTCCAGCAGGACATCGTACTCTTTTTGGGTGATCCCCTTGGCGAAGAGGCGTACATCGTAGCCCGGCAGGCTGACGAGCGCGAGGATCTCGCCGTTGCGCGGGTCGATCGCCACCGCCGCGCCCGCCGGGGCCGGGATCGGCTTCACCTTGTCCGGGCGCGGCGTCGCCTCGGTCAGCACCTTCTTATTCGATTCTTCGATCAGCGGCCTGACGTTGTTGATGCCGCCCTTGCCGCCGTAGCCCTCCTGGAGGATCTTGATCACCTGCCGCTGGTAGTCGAGCGGGATCGTCAGCACGACGCTGTTGCCATTGACGGCGGGCGTGCGCGCATATTCGCCGACGACGCGGTTCGCCGCGTTCATCTTGGCGATATACTTCCCCTCGCGCCCGCGCAGCAGCTCTTCCAGGCCGCTCTCGATCCCGGCCTTGCCGACCTGGTCATTGTCGGAGTAGGCATACTTCTTGGAGCCATCTTCGGCGGTGATGATCTGTCCGCGATCGTCCTTGAGGGCGGACTCCTCTTTTTCTTCGGCGGTGATCGGCCCGATGTAGCCGAGGATATGGCCCATCTCCGCCCCGACATGATAGTTGCGGCTGAGCGCCTGATCGTCGATCTGCACGCCGGGAAGGTAGAGGCGGTTCGCCTCGATGCCGAGCGCGACCCCCTTGTCGACCCCGGTCTTGATAATGCGCGGCGTATACGGACGCCATTCCCCGAAGATGTCCACCTGATACTCGATCGGGTTGACGACGCTCATGATGTCTTTCGGGAATTCGCTCGTAAGGGCGCGCGCGATGTCCAACTGTTGGGTGCTGAGCGTCTGCTGCCCGTCCGGGATCATCACGGCGCGTTGGGGGTTAGGCCCCTTCAGTTGTCTCTCGACCGGATAGCGGATCGCGTCGATGTCGATCCCGATCGCGGCGGCGAGGCGTCGGTAGATCTCCTCGCGCGACCCGATCTCTTTCGGCATCTTCGGCGGGCGGAGGATGATCACGTCCAGCATCTGGAGTTGATTCGCCAGCGTCGTGAAGATCGCCCGACGCTGGAGCGCCCCGTCGTCGGTGTCGGGGTCCGGCAAATTCGCCGGGACGATCGATACCGACCAGCTCTTCGTGTTATCCGCCAGGATTGTACGGCCGCGATCGTAGATCAGGCCGCGCGCCGCCGGCAGCGGGAAAGCGTTCTGTGAGAAAACCTGCTGGGCAGCGACCGAATCTTGACGATCGCGCACCTGGAGTTGCCAGAGTCGCCCGGTGAGCGCGGCGAACGAGGTGACGGCGAGCCCCTTGAAGACCACCGTACGGCGGGTGAGGCGGAGCTGATCGGGTGTCTGCTCCGGCGAGCGCGGATGTTTCTTGTCGGTGACCCGCTCGATCGCCATCCGTTTCTTCGAGCGGAAGCTTGGGTAGTCTTTCTTACGCGCGAACATAGCTCTCGTTCCGTCCGATCCAGCGATTCACGAGTTGCACGATCAGGTAGAGCGGGGGGGCGACGATCGCATTGAGGAGCGCCCCGAGCGTCGCCAGTTGCAGCGTCGCGAGCGGATCGATGGTCCCGCTCCCCGGGGAATTGAGACGCAGCAACACCAGCACCCACGACAAGAGAATGAGCGCCAGGCCATGCGCCACGGTCGCGGCCAGCGTCATCAGCAGGGGAAAGAGCAGGCCGCTCTGGAAGAAACGCCCGCGGCTGAGCCAGCCGATCAGTGCCACCGGCAGCAGCGACAGCGCCGTGCTGCCGAGCGGTGCGAGGGTGAGTAAGTCGATGCCGATCCCGATCCCGAACGCCCAGGCCAGCCCCTCCCCCGGCTCGCGCGTGGCGCTCCAGAGGAGCAGGGTGACGAGAACGAGGTCCGGCGTGATGCCGATGATGCGGCCCATCGGCAGGACGCTGTTCTGGATGAGGGCCATCAGGAGCAGGAGAATCGCGAAGACGATCCGTGGCATGGTTGGCGCACTACCCCTTGTCGAGCAAACGCCGTGCGACTCGTCGCCGGTCGGCGGCGGCGTTACCCGGTTGTTCGGCGTCGGTCCGTGCACCCTGCGACATGGTCCCTCTTGCTCCCTTGCGATGGCCTCAAGGATAGCATACGGCCTTGGGCCGGGCAACGCGGGGACGGCACCACCGACGGCTTTGTACGCTCCGAGTTTCGTGTCGTATCCAGACCAGGTGCACCGCGATTCTGGCTCGATTGACTTGGGGTAGGGGGCATATTGGCAGGGGGAAGGGGCTTTACACCTCGCCGTTATGCGGTTCCTCGGCCTCCTCGGCGCGCAATTCCGCTAACCAGCGGTGGTCGTCGGCGTCGAGCACGGCAGCGGCGAGGAGATCGGGGCGTTCCCGCAGGGTGCGGCGCAGTGCCTCGCGCCGTCGCCAGCGCGCGATGTTGGCGTGGTGGCCGGTGAGGAGGATCGGGGGGACGGTGAGGCCACGGAAGTCGTGCGGGCGCGTATAGTGCGGCCCCTCCAGGATACCGGAGGTGTGCGACTCCTCGGCCAATGACTCCGCCGTGATCACCCCTGGCAAGAGGCGCGTGGTGGCGTCCACGATCACCCCCGCCGCCAGTTCGCCATTGGTCAGGACGTAATCGCCGATCGAGAGTTCGTCGGTGACGATCAGGTCGCGCACCCGCTCGTCGAAGCCCTCGTAGTGGCCGCAGAGGAGCGCGACGCGCGGGTGGCGCGTCAGTTCCTCCGCGATCGCCTGACTGAAGCGCCGCCCGCCCGGCGAGAGCAAGATCACCGGTATGGCGGAACGCTCCGCGCCGAGCACCGCCTCGACCGCACCGACCAGCGGCGGCGCTTGCAGCACCATCCCCGCGCCGCCGCCGTAGGGGGTGTCATCGACGGTGTGGTGGCGATCGGTCGCTTGCTCGCGCCAGTCGTGGAGGACGATCTCGACCAGGCCGCGCGCGGCGGCGCGCTTGATGATGCTCTCGCTGAGCGGCCCGGTGAGCATGCCGGGGAAGAGCGTGAAAATGTCCCAGCGCATCGTTCAGGCCGCGCTACGGATCGGTGGGGAGGCGTAAGGAGCGGTGAGCAGCGAACGATCGTGAGCTGTCGTCGCCTGTCGCATCGTCTTCCCCGCGCGCCCTGTTACGGTCGGTTGAAATAATAGATCGCCTCGACCTCGCTGTACTGCCCGTGCGCGGTGATGCTCGTCGCGGCGGTTGGGATCGCCGCCCACCCCGCGACATCGGTGCCGGTGAGGGTGCTGCCGTCGTCGAGTGCGTCGGTGCGGAAGAGGAAAATCGCGGTGCCGTCGGGGAGATTGTACCAGAGCATCACCGGCTCATTCGGCGTGAACGCGGCCATCGTGGTCAGCGTCGTGCCCGGCTGCTTGTGGCTGTCGGCCAGCAGCGCGACCCGTGGCGTGGTGCTGCTGATGGCGGCGTCGCCCACCGTGAGCGCTACCGGGTTCGCCGCCGCTCCGCCGCCGCCCGCATACGCCTTGAGGAGCGCCCGCACACGCTCCGGGTGCGCCTCCGCGTAGGCTCCGAGTTGGGGGCTGGCCGCCTTGACGTCATCGAGCCCGGATGTGGCGCACTCGTTGTCGCACTCGATCGTATCCGGAGCCTGGTTGGTCCAGGCGAGCATCGTGCCGAAGGCGAGCGGCGTATTGGGGGGAGCATCGACGCGCAGGGTGAGGATCGCGGTCTTCCGCTCCTTCGGGCCGATCGGCCCGAAGGAGATCGTGACGACCCGACTCCCGGTGTCGATCTCCTCGACCCAGGCCCGGTTCTGATCGTTCGGGGCGAGGCGACCATCGTCCGACGAGCGGAAGCCGAGGAGGGTGACCCCCTCGGGCAGCGCGGTGAAGGTCCGCACCTGACTCGCGCCGCCATATTCGAGGTTGGACGAGTCATTGGTGGCGTAGACGCGCAGCTCGATCGTATCGCCGCCCCGCGCTTGCACGTTGGGCGTGACCGCCTGCCCCGGCCAGACGCGCGGCAGGCCCGGCGTGGGCCGCGAGCAGGCCGCGAGCAGGCCGAGGAGGACGAACCCCAGGCTGAATACGCCCAGCATCGGGCGGACGCGCGCGCCGGTTATACGGTGCCGCGCCATGATCGCGCCAACGTACCAGCCCGCCGTGTGAACCCTCGCCATCCGTACCCCTTCCCTCTCCCCGATGCCCCGCCGCGAGGCTGTCCCGGCGCGCGTCTGTCGCGTCGGGCGGGCCCATGCGATCGGGAGCATATGTGGTCTTTTGTACCGGACCGGCGTGTCGGCGTCGGCCATCGAGCGGCACCATCTCCATACCGAAACGACGCAATTCGGCGCTGGTTGCTCCGGGTTGCGAGTCCCGGTGGCCGATGTGCCGCGCGGCCCGGCCCGGATCGGCGATGGCGGGCCAGGATGCGTGCATCCGCGCGACCCGCTACTCCTTGTCGGTGTCGATCTGCGCCCTCTGGAGCTGGCCGCTGTAATCGACATGGATCGACTGCCACTCGGTGACGACATCGAGTGCCGCCTGTCCGGCCTCGCGATGGCCGTTGCCGGTCGCCTTCGTGCCGCCGAACGGGAGTTGGATCTCCGCGCCGATCGTCCCGGCGTTGACATAGAGGATGCCGGTGTCGATATCCTGCATCGCCCTGAAGGCGCGGTTCACGTCGGCGGTGTAGATGGCGGCGGAGAGGCCGTACTGCACGCCATTGTCGGCGTCGATCGCCTCCTCGAACGAATCGATCGGGATGATCGTCGTCACCGGCCCAAAAATCTCCTCCTGCGCGACGCGCATGGACGCCTTTGCGCCGCCGAAGATCGTCGGTTGGTGGAAGTGGCCGCGCGCCAGGTCGCCGTCGCGGGCGATCGCGCCGCCGATAACCAGTTCCGCCCCCTCCTCCCGCCCGATCGCCATGTAGCTGTTGATCCGCTCCAACTGGGAGCGGCTGATCACCGGGCCGATCTCGATCCCCTCCTGCATGCCGTTGCCCAGGCGGAGCGTACCGACCCGCTCCGCCAGGCGGTCGGTCAAGGCCCGCTCGACCGACCGATGGACGATCACGCGCGAGGCGGCGGTGCAGCGCTGGCCGGAGGTGCCGAAGGCACTCCAGGCGATTCCGTCGAGCGCCAGATCGAGATCGGCGTCGTCGAGGACGATGATCGCGTTCTTGCCGCCGAGTTCGAGCGACACCCGCTTGCGCGTCCGCGCCGCCTCCAGCGCCACATGGTCGCCGGTCTCGGTGGAGCCGGTGAAGGAGACGAGCGCAATGTCCGGGTGCGCCGGGATCGCGTCGCCGACCGCGCCGCCGGTGCCGAGGACGAGATTGAGGACGCCCGGCGGCAGCCCGGCCTCCTCGAAGACCTCGGTCAGCCGCACCGCCAGCAGCGGGGTGAGGGTGGCGGGCTTGAAGACGACCGTGTTTCCGGCGACGAGCGCGGGCATGATCTTCCAGGTGGGGATCGCGATCGGGAAGTTCCACGGCGTGATCATCCCGCAGACGCCGAGCGGCTTGCGGACCGCCATCGCCCACTTGTTCGGCAGTTCCGCAGGCATCTTGCTGGCCGAACAGCCGCCGCCCCTCGCCGCCCATGTAGAAGGCCATGTCGATGCCCTCTTGCACGTCGCCGCGCGCCTCGACCAGGACTTTCCCCTATCTCCTCGGTCATCTCGCGCGCCAGCGACTCCTTGCGCGTCGCCAGGAGTTGCCCGACCCGGTAGAGGATCTCGCCGCGCCGAAGGGCGGGGACGAGCCGCCACCTGGCGAAGGCCGCCTTCGCCGCCGCGACCGCCGCATCCACATCCGCAGCGGTGCCGCGCGCGTAGGTCGCCACGGGTGCCCCGGTGGCCGGGTTGGTCGTATCGAAGGTTGGGCCGCTCTCCGCGTTTCCCCACTTGCCATCGATGTAGTGGCCGAAGGCGCGCGCCGGTCGTCGTCTGGGTCATCGAGCAAGTCCTCCCTAGCGTGCCTTCTCGTCATTCGGCGCGGTGCCCGGCGCGGTCGCCGCATCCCCTTGCGGGCCGCGCGGGTAATCGGCCTCGCTGCCGATCCAGGTCGCGCCGTCGGTGTAGGCCTCTTTCTTCCAGACCGGGACGATCTCCTTCAGGCGCTTGAGCACGTATTCGCAGGCGGCGAAGGCTTCCTGGCGATGCGGCGCGGAGACGGCGATGATCACACTCGCCTCGCCGACCGTCAGGAGCCCGACGCGGTGGATGATCGCCACCCGCCGCAGCCCCCAGCGCTCCACGATCTCGTCCGCCACGCGCGCCATCATCTTCTCGGCGGCGACGGGGTACGCCTCGTATTCGAGCGCGATGACCTCCTTGCCGAGCGAGTGATCGCGCACGGTGCCGGTGAAGGAGACGACCGCCCCCGCCGCCGGGTCCTCGACCGCCGCGATCACCTCGCGCACATCGAGCGGCGTTTCGACTACCTTGAAGAGTCGCCCCGTATTCTCGTCTCGGGAAGTGCCGCTGCCGCCACTGACCGGCGGGATCACCGCCACCTCGTCGCCATCCGCGAGGGTCTGCCCGAGCGGGGCGTACTCCTGGTTAACCATGAACATCGTCGAGGGGCGCAGCGCGGCGAGGCGCGGGTGGGAGGCCGTGACCTCGTCGATCAGCGCCCGGACGGTGGTATCGGGCGCGACCTCGCGCGTCTCTTCATCGCGACCGATCTGCTCGCGCCAGAGCGCGAAATAGCGCAGTGTGATCTTCATCGGACCCTTCCCTGGTATCGGCTATCGTGCGCGTTTGTACCGCCCGCATGCCCCGTTTCGCGCGACATCTAGGGATTGTAGCATTCACCTAGGCCCAACTCGTCCCGTTCGCCCTGCGCCGCTGCGGCTTCGATCCGGCGAGTGCGTCCGTGCCCTTCGTCGCCACCCTCGTCGGTGTGAGCGGCCTCGTCATCTACAGCACGGTCGCGAGCAGCGTGCTCCACGGCACGCTCCTCTAATCGACTTCCTTCTGCACGTACTTCAAGAGGTTGCTGCGCGACTTGGGGCACTGATGTGGCAAAGGAGCACGGGCGGCGGGCGATGGGCTGGTGGTGATACTTCGTCGCCCACTTCTTAAACCGAAGCGCCAATGGGATCGATATGGGTGTTTACCTGGGCCACATCAGGTGACAGTACAGGCCTGGACTCGGCCAGGGTCTGCGGCGTATGGCGGCAGCGGGACCGCGTCTCAGCGGCGCGACTTGCCAGCTTGGCGAAGAACTGCGCCAACTGCTTCTACATCGCCGCCATCTCACTATGTCCCTCATCCTCGCGTCGTTCGATCGGCGTATGGAAATAGGGCTGTAGGGCTTGTGGCCCTTATCGGCACCGCGATTTAGGCGTCTTCGTCCACCCACGGGAAGCCCTGCGGATTACGCTCGGCGCGCTGGCTGACCACGGCCATGTCGTGACCGCGCACCTGCGTGAGGAATGGGAAGTCGGTCGGGCTGACGGTCATTTGCGCCAGGGGACGCACCGGGGTCGGGCTCGCCCATTGCGCGATCTCCACCTCCATTCCCCGGTAGGATGCCCGCGACTGCTGTGTGAACCCGGCGCGCGGCACGATGTAGATCGTGCCGACGCGCCGGGGCTGGTGTGGCAGGGCATCGTCGTCGATCGAGAAGTAGTAGTACGGATCGCTCCGGGTTCCATCCGGCCCTAGCACACGAGCACAGGCATTGTTGAGCGAGCGCACGAAGCGGTCGCGGTCCACGATGGCGAAATAGATCGGCCAGATGCCGTCTGATGCGGCGTAGACCGCCTGGCGATCCCCGAACTCGTTGAGGTCGTCCGACTTCCGTGGCGCAAATTCTCGGATGCTCGGGTTGCCCGACCCATGCAGTAGGACATCCTGCGTGTCGCACAACCAGCTGAGGAATTGCCATTTGGGTGCGGCGAGGGTGTAATCCACGGCCTGGCCCTAGCCCAACTGCACGGCTTCCGCATAGATCTCGGCGAAAGCCGCGCGCGTGATCGGGCTCAGGTCAAGGGGTGGGCGTGGGAGGAAATAGGCGGGGGGCTGCATGATGACTACCCCTTTACGCATTGCCAATGTGCAGGCTGTACGCGCTAGCGGCCATAGTCTTTCGGAAAAATCGGGACGAGACTGAAGGACTGACGTAGTGAAGCATGATCGCAGTCCGCATTCGCAGGCTGGTTCGCGCCCAACTACGTCAGTCCTAGACTACAACCTGGTGAGACGTACCGAACTGCCGTTGGGGTCTATGTCGGTTTCATCGGAGTTTTCGTTTAGTGTTTCAACTCCGGGCCGGAGACGGTGTAGCCGTCGCTCATGACATTCCGCATCGTCTCGCCCTCGCGGGTCCAGGTGGCGTACGCCGCCTCGGCGACCTCCGCCGCGCAGGCATCGGGGATGTGGACGACGCCGTTCACGTCGCCGTGCAAGAGATCGCCGGTCTTAACCTTCATGCCGGAGATCTCCACCTCGTCGCCGACGCTGACGCAGATCGGGTTGCCGTGCGCGACGACCAATCCGGTGCAGAAGTAGTGGAAGTTGCCGAGGATGCCGACCTCGCGTACGTCGCGCAAGCCGCCATCGGTGAGGATGCCAACCGCGCCGAGTCGCTTCATCGTCGTGGACATGACCTCGCCGGCGTGGCAGGAATGGGAGACCATGTTGCCCACGTCCTTCATCACGATCACCGCCGGCTTCGGGGCCTTCTCCAAGAGCTTATAGAGCTCGTTGAAGCCGATGCCGACGCGCCCCTCGGTCGTGCTGTCGACCGTGCAGGTGATCGCGTAGCCGACCATCGGCGGCAGATTGCCGAAGATGCACTTGATGTCCATCCCGACGTACCCATCGACGCGCGGGCGAATCTTGAAGGTCTCGATCGCGTTGGCGATCGTCGGGCTATCGATCCGTTTCAGGGCGTCGAGTTGCTCGTGCGTCAGCCTGACGGCCATGCCATCCCCCTTGTATAAGGCATCCCACCGGTGCCGGTATCGTTCCGGTGGGCGGCATTGTACACGAGTGCCGCGCGGCGCGGGTTACTCGGTCTCCCCGCCCTCCGGGCCGTAGAAGATGACCCAGGTGGCGAAATCGTCCGTGAACTCCGCGAAGCGGTGGTCGACACCGGCGGCGACGAAGAGCACATCGCCGGGACCGAACGGGTGGCGGGTCGCGCCGTTCTGGAAGGTGCCATGCCCCGCGATGACGACGTAGAGTTCGTCGCGCGTGTGCGGCGTTTGCCGATCGCTGCCGCGCGGCGCGTAATATTCCACGACCATGCTGCCATGCGCGAGCGCCGGGATGGCGAGATTGCTGGGCGGTGGCGTTTGGCCGTGAAAGTGTGCCGCCGTGGCGTGCTGTTCATGCCGGGGTGGTTCCATAGTAGGATCGTCATTCCCTGGCTGCGTTATTTCTGCTCCTGTGGATAGTGGTTCGTCCCCTCGCTCGTGGCTATACTAGCGGGCGATTGGTTCGCGAGCGAGTGCCACATCCTGGTCAACCGAGAGCGCCACTTTTGGGGTGAGGCGTGTTGCACCGCTTCGTGGAGCGTCGATACAGAGGGCTGGGGCCGATGCTCACCGGCGTGGAACTCGATCTGCCGCTCCGGCTCGATCGCGATGCGGACGAGTCGCTGCAATGGCAGTTGATCGCGCAACTGCGCGCGGCGATCGGCGATGGTCGCCTCAGGCCGGGCGCGCGGCTCCCGGCGACACGCGCCCTCGCCACAACCCTCGGGGTATCGCGCAATGTCGTCGTCGCTGCCTACGATGAACTGTTCGCGGAGGGCTACATCACCGGGCGGCACGGCTCGGGCACCTACGTGGAGGCGACCTTGCCCGCCGCGCCGCGCACGGTCGTCGCAGGATCTGTGGGGGCGCGGCGCTGGTTGGGGGGCACGATGCCGGTCGCGCGCCCGGCTCCGGCGGATGAAGACGATCCCGGTGGTGTGATCTCCTTCCGGCCCGGTGTCCCGGCGCTCGATCTCCTGCCGACCGAGGTCTGGCGGCGAATCTGGCGTACGGCCACCGACACCCTGCCGCCGAATCGCTACACCGACCCGGCGGGCGATCCGGCCCTGCGCGACGCGCTGGCCCGCTGGGTGGGGCGGACGCGCGGCGTCGCTTGCGGGCCGGACGACATCGTGGTCACCAGCGGGGCCGCGCAGGCGCTCGATCTGCTGGCGCGGGCGACGTTCGTGCCGGGGACAGCGGTCGCCTTCGAGGAGCCGGGCTACTATTCCGGGCGGAATATCCTGCTGGCGCATGACGCGCGGATTGTGCCGATCCCGGTCGATGCGGACGGGCTGCGCGTGGAGGAGTTGCCCACCGGTGCGGCGGCACCGACGATCGTCTGCGTGACCCCCTCGCATCAGTATCCGCTCGGCGGGCGACTGCCGGTAGCGCGGCGACTCGCGCTGCTGGAATGGGCGCAGGCGCACGATAGCCTGATCGTCGAGGATGACTACGATAGCGAGTTTCGGTTCGATGCGCCGCCTCTCCCGGCCCTGCTGAGCCTCGATCGCGCGGGGCAGGTGGCCTACATCGGCACCTTCGCCAAGTTGCTGACACCGACGCTGCGGATCGGTTACGTCATCGCGCCGCCCCCGCTGCGCGCCCGGCTGATGGCGCTGAA
>JAABUT010004181.1_pt1 | contig 11676 bp, 13 predicted proteins | sample 5559281 | NCBI WGS metagenome assembly JAABUT01 (sample SAMN10711880, study PRJNA513359) | rock metagenome | isolation source: Antarctica rocks | place: Antarctica: Victoria Land, Ricker Hills nord | collected 2016-01-04
TGCTCGTCCTGCACGGGCGGGCCAGCAACCCGCACGGGGAGGAGCGCCGAACGGGTTTCGATGCCCTGGCGGCGAGCGGTGACGCGGTCGTCGCCTACCCCGAGGCGGTCGGGCCCAGCTGGAACGCCGGAGCCTGCTGCGACGGCGCGCAGGCCGACGACAGCGGCTTCCTCGTCGCGCTGACGCAGCGACTGGTCGCGCAAGGCGTCGTCGACCCGGCGCGGGTCTACGCCGTCGGCTTCTCCACGGGCGGCATGATGGCCTATCGGCTGGCCTGTGACGCGCCCGGCCTGCTCGCGGGGGTGGGCAGCGTGGGGGGTGTCCTGCTCACCCCCTGCCCCGCGGCGCTGCGCGTCCCGCTGGTCGACGTCCACAGCCGGCTGGACCCGCTCGTGCCCCTGCGCGGCACGCGCTCCAGTCGAACCCTCGGCGGCATCGCGCTGCCCGGCGTGGGCGACGTCGTAGACGGCTGGCGGCGCCGGACGGGCTGCACGGGGCGGCTCTATGCCGCCGCCGTGGTGCCCGTCGGGTCACCCGAGCACCCCGTCGAGCTGCGCGACGTCCGAGGCTGCGCGGCGGGGGCGGCCGTGCGGCTCTACCTGACGACAGCGCACGCGCACGTCTGGTCGCAGGCGGCGGACGGGCTCGACGCGAGCGCCGTGGTGTGGGACTTCCTGCGCCGGCAGCGTCGCTCCTAGGTGGCGACCCCCGACCGCCGGGACGGGCCGGTGAGCCAGTCGAGCCAGCCGGCGGCCCAGACGGCGTCGGCGTACGCCGCGTAGCCACCCGCGCCCGGGTGCGCCCCGTCGCCGGCGGCGGCCTCGGCGCACCACCGCCCGTCGGCGACCAGCGGCGCGAGCACGGTCGCGTGGGGCAGGCCGTGGTGGGCGCAGCCGCGGGCCAGCGCGTCATCGAGCGCCGTCAGGTCGGCCAGCCGGCCGGCCTCGGGCGACGGAGGGGGGCCGAGGACCAGCACCCCGAGGCGGCGCCCGCGCACGCCCCGGGCTGCCGTCAGCACGGCCGCCGCCGCCCGCGCCGGGTCCGGGTCGTTGTAGCCGGCGGCGAGGACGACGCGCCCGTCGACGGAACGCGGCAACCGTGGGCGCACCTCGCGGCGCCAGCGGTCGGTGAGCGCCGTCGTCGTCTCCCCACGGATGCCCAGGGGATAGAGCGTCGCCTCGACTCCGGCCGCCAGGGTGCTGGCGGTGAGCCGGCCGACCCAACCTCGGCCCTCGGGGTCACCCACGCCGGTGACGAAGCTGTCCCCGAGCACGGCAACGCGCAGGGGCCTCATCCGCCGTCCTCGGCGGCCGGACTCGGAGCCGAAGTCGCAGCCGGGGCAGGGGTTTCGGGGAACGGCACGCGCCCCTCCCACCGCGTCGAGAGGACGACGGTGGTGCGGGTGCGTCCGACGCCGCTGGTACGTCGCAGGGCGGCGAGGGTCGCCTCCAGGGCGTCGACGTCGGGAGCGCGCACCTTGACGACGAAAGTTTCCTCCCCGGCCACGACCCAGCAGTCCTCCACGGCCGTCACCTCGCGGAGCCGCTCGGCCACCTCGTCCTGCTCGGCGCCTTCCCGGGTGAACACTCCCACCAGCGCGCTCACCCCGAGGCCGATCGCTGACGGGTCGACGGCCGCGTGATAGCCGGTCACGACCCCGGCGCTCTCGAGCTTGGCGACCCGCTCGTGCACGGCCGGCGCCGAAAGCCCGACGAGGCGGGCCAATTCGGCGTAGGTCGCCCTCGCGTGTGCCCGCAGAGCCTGCACCAGCGCGCGGTCGGTGGCGTCGACTCCCGCCCGCCCACCAGGCGGCTGGCGCCGAACGGATAGTGGGTGGGAAGGGTTCAAGGCATTCCTTCGTTAGGACGAGAGCTAGGATGAGCAATCACGACAGCAGGCGTCCCGTCATACCACGAGAAGGAGCGCAGGAGCATGGTCCCGGACAGCACCACCCTCACCACCGCACGCGCCGATGTCACGGCGCGCCGCGACGACCTGGCCCGGCTGGCCAGCCCCCGCCCCGCGCAGCACCGGTTCGCGCTGCGCATGCGCCGCGCCGTGCGCGCCCGCGGCTGACCCCACGCTGGCAGCCGGGCGCGCTGCCGACCGGTCGCGTTAGCGTGGCGGAGTGCTCCGCGTTTACGGCGTCGTCGGGATCGCGCTTCTGGTGGTGTGGCTCTTCGCGCTCTTCGAGGCCATCACGAGCGACGCGGCCGGCGTACGCAACCTGGCCAAGGGCTTCTGGATCCTCATCATCCTGCTGACCTTCGAGGTGGGCGCGGTGCTGTGGTTCATCGCTGGTCGCCCCCTGCCGACGCGCCGGCCGGGAGGGCTGCCCTACAAGGGCAACGCCGGGCTGCCGGCGCTCCCCCCGGTCGGCGGGCGCCGCGGGGCCGCCCTGGCCCCGGACGACGACCCGGAGTTCCTGCGCTCGCTCGGGCGCTCCCAGCGCGAGCACGAGCAGCTGCTCGGCCAGTGGGAAGAGGACCTGCGGCGCCGGGAGCAGCGGCTGCGCGGCGATGACGAGGGCGGCGGCGCGGACGGTACGACGGGTGACAGGCCGCCGTCCTAGCCAGCCTCCCTCCGCGCCCTCGCCCCCCGTCGAGACTCAGCTTCTCGACGCTGACGCGCCGGCCCCCGTGTCGAGATCCGGTCTCGTGCCGCCGCCGTCGACGCCGCGCGCCGCGCCTCGTTGCACCGGTGCCGGTCAGGTTGTGGCCGCCGCCCGACCGAGCGGCGCGGTCGCGGGCGGGGCGGCAACGGGGCCACCCGAGAGCGCGCGCACGTCGCGGACGCACAGCACCGCCACTGTCGGCAGCAACGCCCCGGCCGCCCCTACCACCAGCGCACCGGACACCCCGATGACGCTCGCGAGAGTGCCCATGAGGGCGAGGCCAAGCGGCAGCAGCACCTGCGAGCCGGCCAGGTCGAAAGCGGCCACCCGGCTCAGCGCCTCGGGCGGCACGTGATCCTGCAGGGCCGTGTCCCAGAACACGCTGAAGAGCCCGAGCCCCGCCCCCGTCAGCAGCGCCAGCACGGCCAAGGCCCACAGCGGGCCCCCTGCGGCCAGCGCGAGCAGCTCGGGCACGATCCCGAGCATCCCCAGGGTCCCGACGAACAGCGGCCGGCGGGGGCGCACCCGCAGGGCGACGAGGCCGGCCAGCACCGCGCCCGCAGATTCCACGGCGAGCAGCAATCCGAAGGCCGCGGGCCCCCCGAGCGAGTCCCGTGCCACCACCGGCGTCAGCACGAGGAACGCCGCCTCCGCCGTACCCACCAGCACCGAGAACTGCAGCACGACCGCCCAGAGCCAGGTCCGAGAGGAAGAGACCCGCCAGCCTTCCCGGATGTCGCCGAGAAGGCTGGTGCCACGGCCCACCGCCACCGGGGCCAGCCGCAGTCGGGACCACACGGCCGCGGAGACTAGGTAGCTCAAGGCGTCGGCGGCGAGCACCCACCCCGGGCTCCACACGGCGGCCAGCACCCCGCCCAGCGGGGCGCCCACGAGGATGGCGCCCTGGCGCGTCAACCCGAGCAGGGCGTTGCCGCGTTGCCGGTGCTCGGCGGCCACGGTCTCCGGGACGACCGCGGTGAAGGCCGGGTGCAGAAAGGCCGTCGCGGTCCCCGACGTCACCTGCAGCGCCACCAGGGGGAGCAACGTGATCGAGTGGGTCAACGCCAGCGCCGCCGTGCCGGCCTGCGCCAGCCCGCAGACACCGTCGCCGACCACGAGCACCCGGTCGCGGCGCAGCCGGTCACCGACGGCCCCGCCGACCAGGAGCAGCAGCACCACCGGCAGCGCACGCGCCGTGAGGGCGAGGGCGAGGTCACCGGGGTCGCCGGTCGCCGCCAGCACGGCGAAGGCGAGGCCGACCGGGGCCATCGCCGTACCGAGCAGGGAGGTCGCGCGTGCGGTCAGCAGCAGCCGGAATCGGCGGTCCCGCAACGGTCCCCACGCATCGCCCCGCGCCACGGCAGCCACGGCAGCCACGGCAGGCAGCTGGGACAACCGGTTAACTGAGCCGAGTCACGGTGAGCTGACGGGTCAGGTGGGCAGGCCGGCGTAGGAGTGCAGGCCGCTGACGACCAGGTTGACGACGTAGTAGTCGATGGTGAGCGTGCTGAAGCCGGCCAGCGCGACGAGCGCCGCCTTCCGCCCGCTCCAGCCGACGGTCGCGCGGGCGTGCAGATAGCCGGCGTAGACCACCCACGTGATGAACGACCAGGTCTCCTTCGGGTCCCACCCCCAGTAGCGCCCCCACGCGGCCTCCGCCCAGACCGCCCCGGCGATGATCGCGAAGGTCCAGATCGGGAAGGCGAAAGCGATGGTCCGGTACGACGCGGTGTCGAGCGCCGCGGCGGCCGGGAGCCGCCGCATGATGCCGCCGCCCGGGCGTCCGCCCACGGTCCCGTCGGCGGTGGCCTCGGCCAGCCGCCGCTCGTAGCGCTGCTTGCACAGGTAGAGCACCGTCTGCACGGCGCCGACGAGGAAGGTGCCCCACGCGACGATGGCCGCGAGGACGTGGATCTTCAGCCAATAACTCTGCAGGGCCGGCTGCAACGGCTGGGCTTTCGCATAGAGCACGGTCCCGGCGAGCCCGAGCGTGATGACCACCGGCAACATCACGAAGGCGCCGAGGTAGCGGACCGGGCGGCGCGCGAGCACCACCAGGTAGGCGGAGACCGCGGCAAGCGTGATGGCGCAGGAGAACTCGTACATGTTGCCCCACGGCACCCGGTGCGCCGCGAGCCCACGGGTGAGCACCGAGCCGGCGTGCGCCGCCCAGCCGAGGACCGTCAGCGCCACCGCCGCGCGACCGAGGAGCACCCCGCGCCGGCCGGGCGCAGCGATCGGGGCAGGGGCGAGCGGGTCGCGGGTGAGGGAGGCAGGACGCTCGGGCACCACGACGACGGCGGGCCGCTCGAGGACCTCGATCGACGACGCGGCGTGCGCCACCGGGCGGGGTCGGCGCACCCGTTCCGGGCGGCCTCCGAAGGCGAACTCCGCGGCGTAGCCGACCATCGCCGTGCCGTAGGCGAGCACGGCGACGACGAGGAGGCCGTTGGATGCGCTGGCGAAGCCCGGGTCCGTCATGGGTGCGTCTCGACCTCGTCCTTCGCAGCAGGGACCACGCGGCGTAGCTCCTCGACCAGGGCGTCGAGCTCGGCGCGGGAGGCCGGGGCATCGCTGCGGGCGAGGCCGGCCACCTCGACGAGAGTACGGCCGGGCGCCCCGCCCGGCCCGCCCGGCCCACCGTGCCCGCCCGGCCCGCCCGGCCCGCCCGGCCCAGCGGCGGCCGTGGCCCGCACCCAGACCCGTCGGCGGCGCACTCGCAGGGACAGGAGCAGCCCACCGACGATGCCGACAGCGGCGAGCAGCACGAGCCGCTTCGCGGGGTCACGCTTGACCTGGAAGCTGGCCCACTCGTCCACCCGGGCGACCTGGAGCTGGAAGCCGCCGGGCAGGTCTGCCATCACCCGGCGATCCGGCGTGCCGTTGACGACCAGGTTGTCGACGCGTGGTGCCCCGTCTCGCAGCACCGGGGTGAGCAGCCGCTTGTCCAGCCCGAAGACCGAGGAGGGGGTGCCGAGCGCGCCAACGTAGGCGGCCACCAACGCATCGGGGCTCGCCAGCGCGGGACCCGCGCTGACCAGCCCCAGCTGGGGGTCGAAGGACCCGGTCGGCGCGAAGGTCACTTCGAAGGCCAGGTCTCGCGGCGCCGCACCGGGCGGGCTGACGGCGAAGGAGGTGACGCAGCTCGCGAGCCCGGTCTGCGGGGCGATGGGGCGGCAGATGACACCCGCATCGTCACGCGCGACGCCGTCCGGGCCGGTGAGCCGGAAGGTCGGGGCGTAGCCGTGGTTCAGCAGGTAGAGCTTGGCGCCGTCGCCGAGGAACAGCGGGTGGTTCACCCGCACGTCTTCGGGCCGCGGGCTGCCGCCCGCGGGGGTAAAGGTGACGTGCGCGTCGAAACTTTTCGGCGTGCCGTCGTCTAGATAGACGGCGTCGAACGCGTCGAGCCGGACCGACCAGGGCTGCAGGTCGGCGGCGCGCACGAGCCGCCCCGGCCGGAACTGGTCGAGCTGGCTGGGCGTGTTGGCGTAGGCGGCACCTTCGACGAGGACGCGGTCGCTCTCATAGCCGAAGGCGGAGCCGAGCCCGATGCCGGCGAGCAGCAGCACGAGGCACACATGGAAGACCAGGTTGCCGGTCTCCCTGGCATAGCCGCGCTCGGCGCTCACCGCCGTTCCCGCACGCGCCGTGCGCCAGCCGCGGAGCAGGCCGGCGCCGCGGTCCGCGACCTCCGCCGGGGGCAGGTCGGTCTCCCAGGCCGCGTAGGCCGCGAAGCGCTGCAGCCGGCTCGGCGTGGCCGGCGGCGGCCGGCGCAGTGCCCGCGCGTGCTGGCGGATCCGCGGGCCGAGGCAGCCGATGAGAGAGACGAACAGCAGCAGATAGACCGCGGCGAACCACGGGGCGGCGAAGACGTCGAAGGCATACAGCCGGTCGAGCAACGGGCCGAGGGTGCGGTGGTTGCGCAGATAGGCCGCCACGGCCTGCGGCTCCTGCCCTCGCTGCGGCAGCAGTCCGCCGGGCACCGCACCCAGCGACAGGACGAAGAGCAACTGCAGCGCGGTCCGCATCGAGGTCAGCCGCCGCCACCCCAGGCGGAGCACGGCCCGGGGCGTACGACGTCGGCGGCCCCCGGCGGGGGGGGACTCGACTGGCGCCGGCGCGGTGGACAGCCGCTCCGCCGGGCCCGCGTCCTGGGTGAGCGTCACCGGGATGCCCGGTGCCGGGTGGGGGCCCGCCGGGGCGGGAGCGGCCGGGTCACAGCAGCCCCTGGGTGCCGCCGAGCTGCAGGGAGCGGACCCACTCCCCCCAGAGTCCGGTCACCTCCGCGAGCCCGACGGCGACGAGCAGTGCACCCCCGACGAGAGTCACGGTGCCGGCGTGGGCGCGCAGGGCGGCGAGGGCACCGGCTGCCCGGCGGAAGCCGACGGCGACCGCCAGGAACGGCACGCCGAGGCCGAGGCAATAGGCGAGTCCCAGCAGCGCGCCGCGCCCGGCCGTGCTGCTCTGCGCCGACAGCCCCGCCACCGCCGTCAGCGTCGGACCGAGGCAGGGGCTCCAGCCGAGCCCGAAGAGGACGCCGAGGACGGGCGCCGCGGCGAGCCCGGCGCCCGGACGCCGGTGCAGCCGGAGCTCCGCGCCGCCGAGCCAGCGGGCCGCCGGGACACGGGTGAGGAGACCGGCGAAGGCGAGCCCGACGACGACGGTGACGACGCCGAGGACCTGTTCGAGGGCGCGGCGGTGCACCGCGAGGGCGCTGCCGAGCTGACCGAAGAGCGCACCGGTCGTGATGAAGACGGCGCTGAAGCCGGCGACGAACAGCACCGCGCCCGCGACGACGCGGGAGCGCACAGCGGCAGGGGCGAGCTCGAGGGGCGCCAGGGTGGTGACGCCGCCACGGTCGTGCTTGCCGGCCCCCGGCTCGCCGTCGCGCCGGGCGGCCGGCGGCGTCGTACCGGCCAGTTCGGCGCCCGTGAGGCCGGTGACGTAGGACAGGTAGCCGGGCACCAGGGGCAGGACGCAAGGGGACAGGAAGCTGAGCAGCCCCGCCGCGGCAGCCACCGGTGCCGCGAGCAGCAGCGATCCACCGCTGACGACGCTGTCGACGCTCACCGGCGGTCCGTCACGCCGGCTCGGCGGCCACGGCCTCGACGGTGGCCCGCAGCTGCGAGCCGAGGACGGGCCCGACCCAGCGCGCGGCCACGCGGCCCCGCCGGTCGAGGACGAGCGTGTTGGGCGGGCCGTTCACCTCGGCGAGACCCGGGACGCGGGCGAGGATGCCCCCGTCGGCGTCCTGCACCACCGGGTAGGTGACGCCGTAGCGCTGCACGAATGCCTGCAGCTTGGGCACGGTGTCGCGGACGGCGAGCCCGACGAACTGCACGCCCCGGGCCTTGGTGGCGTCGTACACGGACTGCAGCGCCGGGGTCTCGGTCTTGCACGGCGTGCACCAGCTGCCGAAGGCGTTGACCACGACCACGCTGCCGCGCGCGGAGGCGATGTCGAAGGTGCCGCCGTCGATGCGTTGGCCTGCCAGGGGCGGCCCGGGCACGCGCTGGTTCACCGGGGTGACCTCGCCCTTGACCCCGACGTGCGGGGTGGCCGCGCCGCCGGTGCAGGCGACCAGCAGCACCGGAGCGGCAAGCGCGGCCGACGCGACAAGCGCGACGCGACGGGGGCTCACGGCAACCAGTCTCACCTATCCACCGCCCGGACGCCCGGACGCCGTAGAGGTGCGGGAGTACGTATTGTGTACGTATGGCTCGCGTGAGCATCACCATCCCCGACGAGCTGTACGACGAGGCGCGCGCAGCTGGCCTCTCGCCGTCGCAGGCTGCCCGGACCTGGCTCCGCGAAGAGCTGGAGCGGCGGCACAAGCTTGCCGAGATGGACCGCTACTTCGCCGTGCTGGAGGCGGAGCAGGGGCCCATCACTCCGGCGGTGCGAGACGACGCCGACCGTCGGGTGCGGGCTGCGCTCGACGCGGCCGAGGCGCAGTGGCGCGCGACGCACCCGCACGCGTGACGCTGGTCCTCGACAGCGGCGGGCTCAGCGCGCTGGCGGTCGACCGGGCGTTCCTGGAGACGCTCCTGCGCAGCGACCCGGGAGTGCCGCTCGTCCCGGCGGTGGTGCTCGTCGAGGCATTGACGGGGGACCATCGCCGCGATCACGCTGTCAACCGGCTGCTGCGCCGGTGCACCGTGGTCCCGCTGGTCGAGGTGGTCGCCCGCAGCGCAGCGCGGCTGCGCACGGCGACCGGCCGGGCCAGCACCATCTCGGCGGCCGACGCCGTCGTCGCCGCGCAGGCGCTGTCACTTGTCTTCCCGCGGGTCGTCACGTCCGACCCCGAAGATCTGCAGCGGCTCTCCGCCGCGAGCACGCGGGGGTTCCGCGTCGTCGCCGTCTGAGCCGCCGCAGGCACTCACTGGCGCGCGCTAGGCGCCGACCTTGCCCGCGCCCTTGCGCCCGGGGCCGCTCGGCTCGGCGTAGTCCGCGTGGGTGAACGTGTCCCCGTCGAAGACCAGCGACGTCACGCTGCCGAGCGCGCAGTGCCGCCGATCGGGCCGGTGCCACAGCCGCTCCCCCTGGACCCGGCGCCGGGTCACCTCGATCGGCAGTTGGTGGCTGACGCAGACCGCCTCGTGGCCGGCCGCGGCGTCGCGGGCGTCGTCGACGGCGTCGAGGACGCGCGCGCTGACGTCGACGTAGGCCTCTCCCCACGACGGGCGGAAGGGGTTCCACAGATGCCGCCACAGCGCGGGGTGCCGCAGCGCCTTCGGTCCGGCCTCGACGGCACTGCCCTCGAAGGCGTTCGCGCTCTCGATGAGCCGGGGGTCGCTGCCCACCGGCAGGCCGTGCCGGTCACCGATCGGCACCGCGGTCTGTTGCGCCCGCTCGAGCGGGCTGGCGACGACGTGGGTGACGTCGCGGCCGGCGAGGAAGTCCGCCGCATGCTCGGCGTCGGCCAGCCCGTGCTCGGAGAGCCGGAACCCGGGCAACCGGCCGTAGAGCACCCCGGTCGGATTCTCGACCTCACCGTGGCGCACCAGGTGGACGACGGTGCGGACACCGGGGCGGATCACGCGCGGTCCTTCGCGGTGTCGGCGGCGACGAGGTCAGGGGCGGGTACGGCGGCCGCGGCCCGGGCGGCGTGCGGCACGGCCGCGGCGATGCGTCCGAGTGCCTCGTCGTCGTGCGCGGCGGAGAGGAACCACGCCTCGTAGGCCGACGGCGGCAGGTAGACCCCGCGGTCGAGCATGGCGTGGAAGAAGGCGGCGTAGCGAGCGGTGCTCTGCCTGGTCGCCGTCGCGTGGTCGACGACGGCGTGGTCGCAGAAGAAGACGCTGAAGAGGCTGCCCGCGGTGTTGACCCGGTGCTCCACCCCGGCCTCGGAGAGGGCCCCGGACACCAGCGCGGCCACCTCGACCGCACGGGCGTCGACGGCTGCGTAGACGGCGTCGCCGCACGCACGCAAGGTGGCGAGCCCGGCGGCGGTGGCCAGTGGGTTGCCGGACAACGTGCCGGCCTGATAGACGGGACCGGCGGGCGCGAGCCGCGCCATGACGTCCGCGCGGCCGCCGAAGGCCGCGGCGGGCAGCCCCCCGCCCATGACCTTGCCGAAGGTGAAGAGGTCCGGCGTGACGCCTTCCAGCCCCCACCAGCCGGCCGCCGAGACGCGGAACCCGGTCATGACCTCGTCGAGGATCAGCAGCGCGCCGTGCTCCGCACAGAGGGCCCGGACGCCCTCGTTGAAGCCGGGCAGCGGCGGGACGACGCCCATGTTGGCCGCGGCCGCCTCTGTGATCACGCAGGCGATCTCGCCGCCGTCGGTTTCGAAGGCGCGTCGTACGGCGTCGATGTCGTTGTAGGGCAGCACGATCGTGTCGGCTGCGCTCGCGCCCGTGACGCCGGGGGTGTCGGGCAGGCCGAGCGTGAGGGCGCCGGAGCCGGCGCTGGCCAGGAGCGCGTCGACGTGCCCGTGATAGCAACCGGCGAACTTGACGACCTTGCTGCGACCGGTGAACCCACGGGCGAGGCGCAGCGCGCTCATGGTCGCCTCGGTGCCGCTGCTGACGAGGCGCACCTGCTGCACCGCCGGGACCCGTCGGACGATCTCCTCGGCGAGCTCGACCTCGCCCCGGGTGGGGGTGCCGAAGGACGTCCCCAGCGTCGCCGCCCGCGCCAGCGCCTCGACGACGGCGGGGTGGGCGTGCCCGAGCAGCATCGGGCCCCAGGAGCAGACGAGATCGACGTAGCGGTTGCCGTCCGCGTCGACGAGCTCCCACCCGCGCCCGCTCGCCATGAAGCGCGGCGTGCCTCCGACGGCCTGGAAGGCCCGCACCGGGGAGTTGACCCCACCCGGCACGACAGCCAGGGCCCGGGCGAAGAGTTTCTCGGAGCGGGCGGTCGGGGCGGTCACGGCCTCGTCACCGGCTCATCCAACCTGACCGCGGTGACCCATGCGCCCTCGACGCTGCTCACCCGCAGCCCGGCCCGCGCGAGCGCGGCCGTGGTGTCCGCGTCGTCGAGCACGCACTGCACCCACGGCTGGCGCCACGTTCTGCCCTGCAGCGTGTACGTCGTCACCGCCCGGACGAGCGGCCATCCGGTGCGGTCGAGGCCGCCGAGCCCAATGCAGACGGCGCCGCTGGTCCCGGTCCCCTCACTCCATGGGTGCGCGGGGTCCAGCCGCTGGAGCAAGGCGAGGCCACCGGGCGCGAGGTGCCTGGCGACCGTCACCAGCCGAGCCTGCCGCTCGGCCTCGTCGGCGACGTTGAGCAGGTGGGAGAGCAGCAGCACGAGGTCGACGCGGCGACCCAGGTCGAGGCCGGCGATCCGGGCCTGGACGGGGATCGCACGGCGGATGCGGCTCAGCATGGCGGCGTCCTCGTCCACGGCCACCACCTCGTGCCCGTCGGCCGCCAGGGGGTCCGCGATGCGCCCGGTACCGGCGCCGAGGTCGAGCACGGAGGGACGTCCGGCGGCGTGTCGGCGTACCAGGCCGAGTTCCGGTTCGGGGGGCAGCGCGGCGTAGACGTCGACCGGGGAGCCGTCGGCAGCGGTCACGCTTCGAGTGTCCGTGTCACGCGGCGGACCCCGGGACG
>JAABUT010004182.1_pt1 | contig 11676 bp, 9 predicted proteins | sample 5559281 | NCBI WGS metagenome assembly JAABUT01 (sample SAMN10711880, study PRJNA513359) | rock metagenome | isolation source: Antarctica rocks | place: Antarctica: Victoria Land, Ricker Hills nord | collected 2016-01-04
GGCAACCCGGACCTACCAACCACCGAGTGGCCCCCCTTTGCCGCAGGCCACTCTCTTGCTTGAACACGGGGGTCCAGGGCGCCCAGCGTCCTGGTGGGGTCGAGGGGCAAAGCCCCCGCCTTGCTTGTCTTTCGCATGACGCCCTGCCGGCGGTTTGGGCGGTCACGGGCGGGCGTTCAGGAGCAGGCGGGCGGGACCGGTAAAGTGGATGGTGGCGCCGCGGTCGGTGAGGGTGAAGCCTTGGGCGTCGAGGGTGCCGAAGGGGCCTTCGACGTGGGTTTTCTCGGCGCTGGCGGCGGCGCCGGCTTTGAGGTCGATGGCCATGGCGGTGGTGTGCAGGGTGGTGCCGTCGTCGCGGTACATCGTGACTTCGCCGGACAGGTCGAGTTGGCCGTCGCGGTTGCGCCAGACGCCTTGGCGGGCTTCGACCATGGCCCAGTCGGTGGTGTTGGGGTTGATGTCGCCTTTGGGGTCGGTCAGGTCGACGCGGTCGGGGCTGATCTGGCGGGCCTGGGACGCGGTCAGGGTATAGGGATGGCCTTGTTCGTCGACGCCCTGGTAGCGTGGGTCGGAGAGTTGGCCGCCTTCGGGGGTGACGGCGACGCGGCGGAAGGTGAAGCGGGAGCGGTCGGCGTCGGTGGCGAACTCGGGCCACAAGGCGAGGCAGGCGAGCAAGCCGAGGGCCAGGACGGGCAGCAGGCGTTTGGTTAGCCCGACGGTCCAGCGGCGGCGGCTGATGCGCGCGATGCGGGCCGACGGACGGGTGGTCAGGCCGGACAGGCGGGCGTTGCGGTTGAGGCGGGGTGGTGGGGCGGAGGTGCCGGACATGGTCATGCCACTCCGGCGCGCAGCAGGTCGTGGATGTGCAGGATGCCGACCGGCGCGCCGGCGGGGTTGACCACGAACAGGGCGGTGATCTCGCGCGCGTTCATCAGGTGCAGCGCCTCGGCGGCCAGGGCGTCGGGGCCGATGGTGCGGGGCGTGCTGGTCATCAGCTCGGCCACGGTGCGGGTCAGCAGGTCCGGGCCCATGCCGCGGCGCAGATCGCCGTCGGTGAGGATGCCGGTCAGGCGGCCTTGGGCGTCGAGCACACCCAGACAGCCGAAACGTTTTTCGGTCATGCGCAGCAGGGCGTCGGGCATGCGGGTGGCGGCGTCGGCCAGCGGCAGCTCGGCGGCCGGGTGCATGAGGTCGCGGACCCGCTTCAGCCGGGCGCCGAGCTTGCCGCCCGGGTGGAAGCGGCGGTAGTCCGAGGCGTCGAAGCCGCGGCGGGTCAGCAGCGCCACGGCCAGGGCGTCGCCGAGCGCCATCTGCATGGTGGTGCTGGTGGTGGGCGCCAGGCCCATCGGGCAGGCTTCCGGGGCTGGCGGCAGCAGCAGCGCCACGTCGGCGGCCTGCGCCAGGGTGCTGGCGGCGTTGCCGACGATGGCCACCAGCTTCAGCCCGAACCGGCTGGCGTGGGCGACCAGGTCGGCGAGTTCGGCCGTTTCACCGGAATTCGAGATTGCAAGCACCACGTCGCCGTCCATCACCATGCCAAGATCGCCGTGCGAGGCTTCGGCGGGGTGGACGAACATGGCGGGCGTGCCGGTGGATGCCAGGGTCGCGGCGATCTTGCGTCCGATATGGCCGGACTTTCCCATGCCCGACACCACCACGCGGCCGGTGGCATTGGCCAGCGCATCGACGGCCCGGGTGAAGCCGGCGTCCATCGTCTCGGCCAGGGCACGCAGGCCGGCGGCCTCGGCGGCCAGCACGGCGCGCGCGACATGGAGGTCGTCCGGCAATTCGGCGACCGATGTGGTGCCGGGGTATGTGGCGACGGCAGTCATGCGATGGGTTCCGCGATCAGCTTGGTGCGGCGCAGTATATGGGGCGAGTGCGGCGACGGCGCGGGCACACCTGATGATATTCCCCGCCTCGCGGCTGCGCAACGTGCACTGCCGCAAAGGTTTTAGTGCGAGAAGATGTCGGGCGCGTCCCAGCCCATCACGTCCAGCCGGCCGCGGGCGGGCAGGAAGTCGAAGCAGGCCTGCGCCAGTTCCAGGCGGCCTTCGCGGATCAGCAGGGCTTCCAGCTTGGCCCACAGCGCATGCAGGTGCAGCACGTCGGACGCGGCGTAGGTCAGTTGTTCGGCCGTCAGTTCGGCGGCGCCCCAGTCCGACGTCTGCTGCTGCTTGGACAGCTCCACGCCGATCAGCTCGCGACACAGGTCCTTCAGGCCGTGGCGGTCGGTGAAGGTGCGCACCAGCTTGGCGGCGATCTTGGTGCAGCGGATGGGCGCCACGGTGATGCCAAGGGCATGCTGCAGCACCGCCACGTCGAAGCGTGCGAAATGCATCAGCTTGGCGACGGCGGTGTCGGACATGAGGCGCTTGAGATTGGGGCAGTCGGCGCCGCGCCCGCCGTGTTCGGGCGGGACGATCTGGACCATGTGGGCCTGGCCGTCGCCCTGGGATATCTGCACCAGGCAAAGCCGGTCGCGGCGCGGGTCGAGACCCATGGTTTCGGTGTCAACGGCGATCACCGGGCCGAGATGGAGACCGTTGGGCAGGTCGTGGCGGTGCAGGTGAACGGTGGCGCTGGGCATGAAGACTGTGACATCCGGCATTTAGGTTGGTTCACGGATGTTGCACAGGAAGGCTGTCGCACACGCCGTTCAGGATGGATTGGTGCCCAGGAGAAGACTCGAACTTCCACGACCATTACAGCCACAGGTACCTGAAACCTGCGCGTCTACCAATTCCGCCACCAGGGCAATCCATCCAGCCGCCGAACATGCGATGGGCGGGGCGTGTAGCCTTCGGTCGTCGTTCCGTCAACTGGCAAATGCCCGCGGCGCGATCGCATGCCGACTCGCAGGCAGCGGCTTGGAACCCGGCCAGAGCGCGCATATCAAGGGAGCGATCCCACAGGAGCAGGCGCATATGACGTTCAAGGCCCACACGCGAAGCGTGGCGACGGTGTTCGGCGGATCGGGCTTCATCGGCCGCCATGTCGTCAAGCGGCTGGTGCAGGCCGGGCATGTGGTGCGGGTGGCGGGGCGCGATGTCCAGGGCGCAGCCGACCTCAAGCCGCTCGGCAGCGTCGGGCAGGTGGTGCCGCTGCGGGCCAGCGTGACCGACCGCGCCGGGATCGCCCGGGCGGTCGAGGGCGCAGAGCTGGTGGTGAACCTGGTGGGCATCCTGTCCGAGCGCCGCGCCGGCGACTTCCAGGTGATCCAGGGCGAGGGGCCGGGCCACATCGCCGCGGCGGCTGCGGCGGCCGGGGTCGGCAGGCTGGTGCACGTGTCGGCCATCGGCGCCGACGTGGCTAGCCGCAGCATGTATGCCCGCTCCAAGGCTGCCGGCGAGACGGCCGCGCTGACGGCGTTTCCCACGGCCACCGTGCTGCGCCCGTCGCTGGTGTTCGGCCCGGGGGACCAGTTCTTCAACCGCTTCGCCGCCATGGCGCAGCTGGCGCCGGTGATGCCGGTGATCTGCGGCGACACGAGGTTCCAGCCGGTCTATGTCGACGACGTGGCCGACGCGGTGATGGCCGCCCTCACCCGACCGGACGCGGCTGCGCGCATCTACGAGCTGGGCGGGCCGGCGCAGTGGAGCATGCGGGAGGTGCTCGCCTACATCCTGGCGCAGATCCACCGGCCGCGCCCGCTGTTCGAGGTGCCGATGGGGCTGGCGCGGCTGCAGGCGGCGGTGCTGGAGCGGCTGCCCGGCAAGCTGCTGACCCACGACCAGCTGCTGCTGCTCGGGCGCGACAACGTGGTAACGGACGGCGCCGCCGGCCTGGACGCGCTGGGCGTGCAGGCGACGCCGGTCGAACTGGTGGTGCCCGCTTACCTGGCGCGCTACCGACCCGGGGGCGGCAAGCTTGAAGATTATGTGACGAAATAGTCCCGCTTCGGACCTATGCTTGACGGCGCTCAGGTCTGTTAGTGCTGAGCGCAGAACTAAAGGTCGAAGTATGGCAGTCTTGCTGCCATGAGTAGACTCGTAATTTGTTGTGCAGGCATCTATAAGCTTTTTGCCGAAGGACAGCGGAGAACAGATCGATGGCCGACCGCATGCTGCAATTCGTCCGCCTGCCGCAGGAGGCGCCGGCCAAGCGCGACGTGGGCGAACGCCGTGCCGACTTCGATGAGATCTACCGCGACTTCGCCACCGCCGGGGCCGCCGCGCAGTCCAGCCGGTGCAGCCAGTGCGGGGTGCCGTTCTGCCAAATCCACTGCCCGCTGAACAACAACATCCCGGACTGGCTGAAGCTGACTGCCGAGGGCCGGCTGGAAGAGGCCTACGAGGTCAGCAGCGCCACCAACAACTTTCCGGAAATCTGCGGCCGCATCTGCCCGCAGGACCGGCTGTGCGAGGGCAACTGCGTCATCGAGAAGGGTTTCGAGAGCGTCACCATCGGCGCCGTCGAACGCTACATCACCGACACCGCCTTCGATCGCGGCTGGGTGAAGCCGATCCGGCCGCGTCAGGAGCGCCCGCAGTCCGTCGGCATCATCGGCGCCGGGCCGGCTGGGCTTGCGGCGGCCGAGCAGCTTCGCCGCCACGGCTACCAGGTGCATGTCTACGACCGCTACGACCGGGTCGGCGGCCTGATGATCTACGGCATCCCCGGCTTCAAGCTGGAAAAACCGATCGTGCTGCGCCGGCGCGACATGATGGAGCAGTCTGGCGTCCACTTTCATCTGGATACCGCCATCGGCCGGGACATCACCATGGCCGGGCTGCGCGCGCGCCATGACGCGGTGCTGATCGCCACCGGCGTGTACAGGTCGCGCGACATCGGCGGTCCCGGCGTCGGTTTGCCGGGGATCGAGGCGGCGCTGGACTTCCTGACCGCCTCCAACCGCGAGGGCCTAGGCGACGACGTGCCGGAGTTCACCTCGGGGCGCTTCAACGCCGCCGGCCGCCACGTCGTGGTGATCGGCGGCGGCGACACCGCCATGGACTGCCTGCGCACCGCGGTGCGCCAGGGTGCGGCCTCGGTGAAGTGCCTGTATCGCCGCGACCGCGCCAACATGCCCGGCTCGCTGCGCGAGGTGAAGAACGCCGAGGAGGAGGGCGTCGAGTTCGTCTGGCTGTCCGCCCCCGAGGCGTTCCTGGGCGACGACCGGGTGACGGCGGTGCGCGCCGCACGCACCCATCTGGGCATGCCGGACGCCACCGGGCGGCAGTCGGTGGAGCCGGTCGAGGGCAGCCACTTCAACCTGCGCGCCGACCTGGTCATCAAGGCGCTCGGCTTCGACCCGGAGGACCTGCCGGCCGCGTTCGACGAGCCGGCGTTGAAGGTGTCGCGCTGGGGCACGCTCCAGGTGAACCAACGCAGCTTCATGACCAGCCTGCCCGGCGTGTTCGCCGCCGGCGACATCGTGCGCGGCGCGTCGCTGGTGGTTTGGGCCATCCGCGACGGCCGCGACGCCGCGGTCGGCATCCACGAGCACATCCAGCAGACGCAGGTCCGGCACGCTCCGACCCCGGCGATCGCCGCTGAGTGATCACCTCCCAAGGAACGACGCGATGAGGATCGCCGCACTGGCGCTGGCCGCCCTGCTGTCCGTGTCCACGGCTGCGTTGGCGCAAGCTCCGCCCGGCAGAGCGCCGGACGAGACGACGCGCGCGGCGGCACGCCAGCTGGGCGAGCGGCTGAACTTCACCGGCCAGGCGCAGTCCATCGTCGGCTCGCTGCGCAACCAGCTGGCTGTCACCTTCGCCCGCGCCTCCGGCAAGACGCCGGAGGAGGCCGGCCGCGGCGTGGACGAGATCATCATGCCGGACTGCGCCGCCGCCGTCCCGGAACTGGTCACGCTGATCGTCGACGCCTGGGCCTCGACTTTCAGCGCGGAGGAGATGCGCGAGCTGCAACGCTTCTACGCCACCCCCGTGGGCGGCAAGCTGCAGCGCAACGGCCCAGCCATGGGCCAGCTGGTCGGTGCCGCCAGCCTGACCTTGATGCAGGGCGTCCTGCAAAGGTCGTTGCAGGCGCACGACGCCGAGCTGCGTGCCCGCGGCCTGAAGAACTGACCTGTATCACTCCGCCGGAAAGGACCGTCCGATGACGCATCTCCCGCCTGGAACGGCCGAGACCGGCGACGAATTCGTTCGCGGCTGGCACGCCAACGCCGCCGCCATCGCCAGCACCTATTCGCCGGAGCAGGAGCACGATGCCTGCGGCGTCGGCCTGATCGCCGCGCTGGACGGCCGCCGCCGCCGCGACGTGGTGCAGGCCGGCATCGACGCCCTGAAGGCCGTTTGGCATCGCGGCGCGGTCGACGCCGACGGCAAGACTGGCGACGGCGCCGGCATCCACATCGAGATCCCGCAGGACTTCTTCGCCGATGCCGTCGAGCGCGGCGGCGACCGGCTGCACCCCGGCCCGATCGCCGTCGGCCAGGTGTTCCTGCCCAAGACCGACCTGTCGGCGCAGGAGCGTTGCCGGCAGATCGTGGAATCCGAAATCCTCGCCTTCGGCTACCGCATCTACGGCTGGCGCCAAGTGCCGATCAACGTCGACTGCATCGGCGAGAAGGCCAACGCCACCCGGCCCGAGATCGAGCAGATCATGATCTGGAACGCCCGCGGCAGCGACGAGGCGGAATTCGAGCGCGACCTGTACGTGATCCGCCGGCGCATCGAGAAGCAGGCCATCGCGGCACAGATCAGCGAGCTGTACTTCTGCTCGCTGTCGTGCCGGTCGATCATCTACAAGGGCATGTTCCTCGCCGAAAGCCTGACCGACTTCTACCCGGACCTGCGCGACGAACGCTTCGTCAGCCGCTTCGCCATCTACCACCAGCGCTATTCCACCAACACCTTCCCGACCTGGAAGCTGGCGCAGCCGTTCCGCATGCTGGCCCACAACGGCGAGATCAACACCGTCAGCGGCAACATCAACTGGATGAAAAGCCACGAGACGCGGCTGTCCGACCCGGCGCTCGACCGCTACATGGAGGACATCAAGCCGGTCATCCAGGCCGGCGGCTCGGACACCGCGACGCTGGACAACGTGTTCGAGGTGCTGGTGCGCGCCGGCCGCGACGCGCCGATGGTGAAGTCGCTGATGATCCCGGCCAGCATCAGCAACGACGCCACCATGCCGCAGGCGCACCGCGACCTGTTCCTGTACTGCAACGCGGTGATGGAGCCGTGGGACGGGCCGGCTGCCATCGCCGCCACCGACGGCCGCTGGATGATCGCCGGGCTGGACCGCAACGGCCTGCGCCCGCTGCGCTACAGCATCACCACGTCGGACCTGCTGATCGTCGGCAGCGAGACCGGCATGGTGAAGCTGGACGAAAGCGAGATCCTGCGCAAAGGCCGCGTCGGCCCAGGCCAGACGATCGGCGTCGACCTGGACGCCGCGCGTTTCTATGACGACGAGGCGATGAAGGACATGCTGGCCGCCCGCCAGCCGTTCGGCGAGTGGGCGCGCGGCATCCGCCAGATCGACCACATCGTCAAGACCGACGCGCCCGAGCCGGTGCTGTACCAGGGCGAGGAGCTGCGGCGCCGGCAGTTGTCCGTCGGCACCACCATGGAGGAGCTGGAGGTCATCCTGCACCCGATGGTGGAGGACGCCCAGGAAGCCGTCGGCAGCATGGGCGACGACACGCCGATCGCGGTGCTGTCGGACAAGTACCGCGGCCTGCACCACTACTTCCGCCAGGCGTTCAGCCAGGTCACCAACCCGCCGATCGACAGCTTGCGCGAGGCGCGGGTGATGTCGCTGAAGACGCGGCTGGGTAACCTTGGCAACGTGCTCGACGAGGACAGCAGCCAGTGCGACCTGCTGCAGCTTGAAAGCCCCGTCCTGTCCACCGCCGAGTTCGCCGCCATGCGCGGCACCATGGGAACGAGCGCCTGCGTGGTGGACTGCACCTTCGCGGCGGCCGACGGCGAGGCCGGCCTGCGCGACGCGCTGACCCGCATCCGCGCGGAGGCCGAGGACGGCGTGCGCGCCGGCTGCAAGCACGTCGTGCTGACCGACGAGGCGATCGGCCCGGAACGCGCCGCCATCCCGATGATCCTGGCCACCGGCGGCGTGCACACCCACCTGGTCCGATCGTCGCTGCGCACCTTCACCAGCCTGAACGTGCGGGTGGCGGAGTGCCTCGACGTGCACAGCTTCGCGGTGCTGATCGGCGTGGGTGCCACCACCATCAATGCCTACCTGGCGCAGGAAAGCATCGCCGACCGGCACCGGCGCGGGCTGTTCGGCGACATCACCCTGAAGGCGGCCGTCGGGCGCTTCAAGAAGGCGGTGGACAAGGGGCTGCTGAAGGTGATGTCCAAGATGGGCATCTCCGTGGTGTCGTCGTATCGCGGCGGCTACGCCTTCGAGGCGATCGGCCTGTCGCGCGCGCTGGTCGGCGAGTTCTTCCCCGGCATGCAGTCGCGCATCTCCGGCATCGGGCTGTCCGGCATCGCCCGCAAGACCTTGGCGCTGCACGCGGCGGCCTGGAACAGCGACCTGGCGAGCCTGCCGATGGGCGGGTTGTACAAGCTGCGCCAGCGCGGCGAGAGCCACGCCTTCAACGGCGGCATGATCCACCTGCTGCAGGAGGCGGTGGCGACCAACAGCTTCCAGGCCTACCGCCGCTACGCCGACGCGGTGCGCCGGATGCCGGCGATAGCGCTGCGCGACCTGCTGGACTTCCGCACCGACGGGGTGGTCGCCATCCCGGTCGACGACGTGGAAAGTGTGACTGAAATCCGCAAGCGCCTGCTGTCGCCGGGCATCTCGCTGGGCGCGCTCAGCCCGGAGGCGCACGAAACGCTGTCGATCGCGATGAACCGCATCGGCGCGCGTTCGGATAGCGGCGAGGGTGGCGAGGACCCGGAACGCGCCAAGCCGCGCGCCAACGGCGACAACGCCAGTTCCGCAATCAAGCAGATTGCGTCGGGCCGCTTCGGCGTCACCGCGGAGTACCTGAACGCCTGCCGTGAAATAGAAATAAAGGTGGCCCAGGGCTGCCGGGCTTCAAGGTGACCGGGCTGATCGCCAGGCTGCGCCACTCGACCCCGGGCGTGACCCTGATCAGCCCGCCGCCGCACCACGACGTGTATTCGATCGAGGACCTGGCCCAGCTCATCTACGACCTCAAGCAGATCAACCCGGACGCCAGCGTGTGCGTGAAGCTGGTGGCGCGGTCCGGCATCGGCACCATCGCTGCCGGCGTGGCCAAGGCCAGGGCCGACGCCATCCTGATCTCCGGGCATTCCGGCGGCACCGGCGCCAGCCCGCAAACATCGGTAAAATATGCCGGGCTGCCGTGGGAGATGGGGCTGTCCGAGGCGCATCAGGTGCTGATGCTGAATCGGCTGCGCCACAGGGTGAAGCTGCGCGCGGACGGCGGCCTGAAGACCGGCCGCGATGTCGTCATCGCCGCCATGCTGGGGGCGGAGGAGTTCGGCATCGGCACCGCGTCGCTGGTGGCGATGGGCTGCATCATGGTGCGGCAGTGCCACTCCAACACCTGCCCGGTCGGCGTGTGCTCGCAGGACGAGGACCTGCGGCGCAAGTTCGAGGGCACGCCGGAGAAGGTCATCAACCTGTTCAGCCTGATCGCCGAGGACATCCGTGCCATCCTGGCGTCCCTGGGCGTGCGCACGGTCGCCGAGGTGATCGGGCGCACCGACATGCTGCACCAGGTTTCCCGCGGGTCCGACTTCCTCGACGACCTCGACCTCAACCCGCTGCTGGTGCAGGCCGATCCGGGTCCGCACGCGCGTTACTGCACGCTGGAGGGACGCAACGAGGTGCCGGAGACGCTGGACGCGCAGATGATCGCCGACGCGGCGCCGCTGTTCACCCGCGGCGAGAAGATGCAGCTGCAGTACAACGTCCGCAACACCCACCGCGCCATCGGCACCAAGCTGTCCAGCAAGATCGTCCGCACCTTCGGCATGTCCACCCTTGCGCCCGGTCATATCACCGTGCGGCTGCGCGGCTCGGCTGGCCAGTCGCTCGGCGCGTTCGGGGTGCAGGGGCTGAAGCTGGAGGTATTCGGCGACGCCAACGACTACGTCGGCAAAGGCCTGTCGGGCGCCACCATCTCGGTGCGGGTGGCGCCGTCGTCCACGCTGGCCAGCCAGGACAACACCATCATCGGCAACACCTGCCTGTATGGCGCCACCGCCGGCGCGCTGTACGCGGCGGGCCAGGCCGGCGAGCGCTTCGCGGTGCGTAACTCCGGCGCCACGGCGGTGATCGAGGGCTGCGGGTCGAACTGCTGCGAATACATGACCGGCGGCACGGTGGTGGTGCTGGGCGCGGTCGGCGACAACTTCGGGGCCGGGTTCACCGGCGGCATGGCCTTCATCTACGACGCCGACGACACCTTCCGGCTGCGCGTCAACCCGGAAACCCTGACCTGGCAACGCATCGCCACGTCGCACTGGTCGCAAACCTTGCGCCAACTGGTCGCCACCCATGCCGCCGAAACCAGCAGCCGATACGCCCACATGTTGGAACTTGATTGGGATCGCACAGTCGCGAGGTTCTGGCAGGTGACGCCGAAGGAGTACACCAAATACCTGGAACACCCGCTGACCCTGCCTGAAGCGCTGCGAGCGTAGCAAGGCGGGGGCTTTGCCCCTCGACCCCACAAGGACGCTGAGCGCCCTGGCGGGTCCAGAGCAGCGCCCTGGCCTTCCTGCGCTTGCGCGCGTCAGGCCAGGTCTGTAGGAGTCCGGGACATGCGGGTGTAGCTCAACGGTAGAGTCCCAGCCTTCCAAGCTGGTTGTGCGGGTTCGATTCCCGTCACCCGCTCCAGCCCGCCGGCGTGTGAATGTTGCGCGGGTCTTGACAATGCGGCCTGCGCATTCTTTCTACGCCCTCCGGACCCCGCTTTGCGGGCGATGGGACATGGTGCGCTGGCGTGCCGGGCGTGTGCGTAGGGGTGTAGCTCAATTGGCTAGAGCGCCGGTCTCCAAAACCGGAGGTTGGGGGTTCGAGACCCTCCACCCCTGCCAGTTCGGCGTGACCGGAGAATTCAGGCGGCGACAAGGGAGCATGAGCGGCGTGGCGTTCAATCCGGCAAGGTTCGCGCGCGAGGTTCGCGTCGAGGTGACCAAGGTGACATGGCCGTCCCGCAAGGAGACGCTGGTTACGACAGGGCTGGTGTTCGCGCTGTCGGCGCTTGCCGCGCTGTTCTTCTTCGTCGCCGATCAGATTATCGGCGTGGGCGTCCGCGCCATGTTCGGCTTTGGATTTTAGCGCGTCGATCCATCTCCCTGCTTGTCAGGTTCCATGCAATCGCGGGGTGTCGCCACGGACGGTGGCCTTGCTCCAGGAGTTCCGGCAATGGCCAAGCGTTGGTACGTCGTGCATGTCTACTCCGGATTTGAGAAGAAGATCGCCCAGCAGATCAAGGAGCAGGCGGCTCAGAAGGGTCTTGGAGACAAGTTCGACGAGGTGCTGGTGCCTTCCGAGGAAGTGACGGAAATCCGCCGCGGTCAGAAGATCAACTCCGAGCGCAAGTTCTTCCCCGGTTACGTGCTGGTGAAGATGGAACTGACTGACGACGCTTGGCACCTGGTCAAGGACACACCCAAGGTGACCGGCTTCCTGGGCACCAAGCTGCGTCCCAGCCCGATCACCGAGGCCGAGGCCGAGCGGATCATGAAGCAGAGCGCCGAGGGTGTGGAGCGTCCGCGTCCCGCCGTGCTG
>JAABUT010004183.1_pt1 | contig 11674 bp, 10 predicted proteins | sample 5559281 | NCBI WGS metagenome assembly JAABUT01 (sample SAMN10711880, study PRJNA513359) | rock metagenome | isolation source: Antarctica rocks | place: Antarctica: Victoria Land, Ricker Hills nord | collected 2016-01-04
GGCCTAATGGGCGGGCAAGCCGGACTGGTCGACCATTCGGTTGCCACCTTCTGCTTCTCCCGTGGTGCTGGATGCGGGGTGGCGCTGTTGGTGGCGGCAGGTTGAGGGCACGTCTGAAGAGGCCGCGGGCCGTGAGCCCTGTATCGAGACTGGCGGCATCGGTTCCTGCCTCGGCGCGTCGACCGGTTCGGCGGGCGGCCCGTGTCGAGGATGTGCGTGGTTCGAGCCGGCGGCAGGATCACCTCTGACCCAGAGGGGAGCACCGAGCTCCACATCAGACCGAGGGCCCTGTCGATCCGCTGGAGTCACGAACGGCTGATGGGATGTCGGGCCCTCGAGCCCTGCCATTAGGGAGCATGCGTGGCGCCGTATCGGCTTTGATCATCGACTCATCAACAGAGGAGGAACATGATGGCGACGGTGTTTTGCGGCATCGACTGGGCCGAAGATCATCACGACGTGGCCCTAGTCGACGCTGAGGGGAAGCTGATCGCGAAGCGGCGCATCGGTGACGACGCGGCGGGATTCGCGGCCCTGATTGAGCTGTTCGCCCAGGCCGGTGACACTGCGCAAGACCCGGTGCCGGTCGCGATCGAGACCAGCCGGGGGCTGCTGGTGGCCTGCCTGCGGTCTGGCGGGCGTGCCGTGTTCGCGATCAACCCATTGGCGGTCTCTCGTTACCGCGACCGGCACTCGGTCGCGCGCAAGAAGTCCGACGCCGGCGACGCGCTGGTGTTGGCCAACATCTTGCGCACCGACGCGGCCGTGCACCGCACGCTGCCCGCCGATTCCGAACTGGCGCAAGCGATCGCCGTGCTGGCTCGTGCCCAGCAAGACGCCGTCTGGGACCGCACCTGCGCACACAACAAGCTGCGGTCGCTGCTGCGCGAGTACAACCCGGCGCTGCTGACCGCGTTCGCCGACAAGCGCGGCGGGCTGCTGCGGCCCGAGGCTCGGCTACTGCTCGCTGCCGCCTCGACGCCCCGCGAGGCCGCAAGGCTGACTGCGACCCAGTTGCGAGCGCTGCTCAAGCGCGCCGGACGGCAACGTGGTCTCGACACCGAAGCCGCCCGCATACAGGCCGTGCTGGGCAGCAACCAGCTACACCATCCGCCGCTAGTCGAGCAGGCATACGGCAGGCAAGCAGTCGCGCTGCTACGACAGCTCGACGCCGCCTGCCTCGGCGCCCAGGAACTGGCCGAAGCAGCCACCGCGCTCTTCGCGACGCACCCAGACGCCGGCATCGTCACCAGCCTGCCCGGGCTCGGGCCGCTCACCGGAGCCCGCGTCCTCGCCGAAATCGGCGACGACCGGACCCGTTTCGCCGACGCCCGAGCACTGAAAGCCTTCGCCGGATCCGCGCCCGTCACCCGCGCCAGCGGCAAGAGCCGGCACGTCATGCACCGGCGCGTAAAGAACCAACGCTTGGCCTCGGTCGGCTACCTGTGGGCCTTCGCAGCGCTCAACGCCTCACCCGGCGCTCGAGCCCACTACGACCGACGACGAACCAGCGGCGAACGCCACGTCGCCGCCCAACGCAACCTGTTCAACCGCCTCATCGGCGTCCTGCATCACTGCCTCCAAACCGGACAGCACTACAACGAGAACATCGCGTTCGCGACCGCCATAGACCCGCCCGATCAAGTCGCAGCTTGACGAGTTAGCTGCATGGGATGTCTCGTTAGGCGCGATCCATCCGCGCTCTGCTGCCGCGCACATGAATCTGTAGGCGCCGTGCCCGCCGCTTCGGCCGGAGTGAGAGCTGTGGCAGTTGGCAGGCCCTACCCGGAACTTGTCTCCGGACAGGTCTTACGGAACCGGCCCGCCGAGGCGTCGAGTGATGCTGCTGGCCACTATTCGTCGTGTCGGTCGAGGTTCCTGTGTGTACGAGGGGACGTGTCCCGGCTGCCCGGACAGCGTCGATGCCCGCCGTTCCGATCCTAGATAGGCATGCCCGAAAGGACCTCGCCGAGCAACTCGATCCCGCGCAGGATCCGTTCCTCGATGACGTTGCCAAACCCGAGCACCAAGGCTGCCGGCACGTTCGCCTCACCCGCCCGCGGGGCATCGACGCGGTAGCGCGACAACCCGTAGACCCGGACGGCGCGGCGCAGCGCCGCCTGCACGACTTCGTCTTCGGTCACGCCCGCAGGCAGTTCGAGGACCGCGTGGCACCCCGCTTCGAGCCCGACCAGGCGCAGGCCCGGCGCGTGCTCGGTCACGGCCCTGGCCAAGACGTCGCGGCGCTGGCGGTAGACCTCCCACATCCGCCGCACGTGCCGGTCATAGCGCCCCGACTCCAGCAACGTGGCCAGCGCCAACTGGTCGAGAGCCGGGGCCCCGCGACTCGTCAAGAGCTTCTCCCTGATCACCGGACCAGTCAGAGCCGGCGGCACCAGCAACCAGCCGAGACGGATCCCGGGGGCCAGGGTCTTGCTCAGCGAACCCAGTACCAGGACCCTGTCGCGGGCGAGTCCCTGCAAGGAGCCTACGGGTTGTCGGTCATATCGGAACTCGGCGTCGTAGTCGTCCTCCAAGACGATCCCATCGACCTCCGCCGCCCACGCGACCAGTTCTTGACGTCGCTCGGGTCCCATCACCACCCCGGTGGGGCACTGGTGAGCCGGTGTGACGAGAACGGCCCGGGCGCCCGAGCGATGGAGCGCGTCGACGTCGAGGCCGGCGCGGCCGACAGGCACGGCTACCGGCTGCATCCCGGCGCGCCGGACTATCTCGTCGTGCTGGCGGGGCCCGGGATCCTCAAGGCCGACCCGCTCGACGCCCGAGCGCGCGAGGGCGCCCAGCGCCAGCACTAGTCCTTGCCGGAAGCCATTGACGATCACGGCTTGATCCACCTCGGCGGTTCCAGCACGGACGCGACGGTGGTAGGCCGCCACCACCTCCCGCAACCGAAGGGCGCCTGCGTCGTTCTCGTCGCCCATCACCGCAGTCGGCGCGGTGCGTCCGGCCTCGCGCAGGGCCCACATCCAGTCACGCAGTGGCGCGGAACGCAGGTCGGGCACGCCGTACTCGAAGTCGACCTCGACCCGATGCCGCGTGGTCGTGGAAGGGCTGGTGGTCCCCGCGGGTCGTGACCGGCCGGTTGGCTCGCTCACCCCGGCGGCGACCCGCGTGCCCGAACCGGCCGACCCGACCAGGTAGCTCTCGGCGATGAGTTGCTCGTAGCAGGCGACCACCATGCCCCGGGAGACCCGCAGCTCCTCGGAGAGTCGTCGCGAGGACGGCAATCGCTCACCCGCACGCAACCGGCCGTCACGCACCGCCGCGCGCAGCTGGTCCTGAAGCTGGTGTCCGAGGGGGGTTCCGCCGGCCCGGTCCAATGCGAAGAACAGGGCCGGCCCCTTCCCCGACCAGGTGACGCTCATCCGACCCGCCACCCGAAGTGGTCCGATGTGGCGAGCCCGAAGTGGATCTTCAGAGTGGGCCGTGTCCGAGCCACGCTCGTCCCATGCGTATCGGAATCGTCTTGGCCCTGGTGGCCGCGGTTGGGTACGGGGCAGCCGACTTCGTCGGCGGGCTCACCGCGCGTCGCATCTCGCCGTGGGCCGTTGCCCTCGTCGGTCAGCTCGCGGGCGGGCTCGCGATGCTGGCGGCGGGCCTGTACTTGCCAGGCCTGGCCCGTCCAGCAGACTTCGCGTGGGCGCTGATGGCCGGGTTGGGCAGCGCGGTCGGCACCGTCTTCTTGTACCGCGGACTGGCGCGGAGCCGGATGGGAGTGGTCGCCCCCGTGTCCGGCGTCGGCGCCGCACTGGTGCCGGTATTCGTGGGCGTCTCGCTGGGCGAGCGCCTCGGCGCGCTCACCTGGGTCGGGGTCCTGGTGGCGCTGCCCGGCATCTACTTCGTCTCGCGCGAGGTCGCGGACGGAACCGGCCGGTCGTGGGGCGGTATCGCGGACGGAGCGCTGGCCGGCCTCGGCTTCGGTCTGTTGTTCGTGGCTCTCGCCCAGGTGCCGAAGTCGGCCGGAGTCTTGCCGCTGGCCGCCAACCAGGGCGTCGGGGCGGTGTTCACCCTGATCGTCGCCGGCCTGTTGCGACAGCCATGGGTCCCCCGGGACCGGGCCGGGCGCCGCGCTGCCGGCTGGGGTGCTGTCGGCGGCCTGCTCGGTACGGCGGGAACGGCAGCGTTTCTGCTGGCCAGCCACAGCGCCGATCTGGCCGTGATCGGCGTCCTGGCCTCGCTCTACCCGGCCGTGACCGTGCTTCTCGCCGCAACCGTTCTGCGCGAGCGGTTCCGACTCAGCCAAGGCTTGGGTCTGCTGGTCTGTGGCGCATCGGTCGGACTTATGGCGATGGGCTGATCGGGCACGCGATCGCGGAAACACCCGTCCATCCTCACGCACGTGCCCCCGTCAATCGATCAAACGAAACCCCAGGGACATTCGCAGCATCCCGGGAGCCATAGGAAATGAGGAGTACCAGATGAAAGACACGACACGACAGACCGCCAACGGCAAAGTGCTCATCTGCCCCATGCTGACGCAGGTCGCGGAAGGTGTGCTGGTCCACCAGAGCGAGTTTCTCCAGAGCAACGCCATCGTGGTTCAAGGCCGGGCCGGCGTGTTGCTCATCGACCCCGGGGTGACCAGCGACGAAATCGGCTGCCTCGCGAACGACCTTCGCAAGTTGGGTCAGACCGTTGTGGCCGGCTTCTCGACTCATCCGCATTGGGATCACCTGCTCTGGCACGCCAGGTTCGGCGCGGCGCCCCGGTACGGCACGGCGCAGTGTGCGGCTGACGTTCGGGATTTCCTGTCGAACGCGGACTGGAAGGCTGGCGTCGCCGAGATGTTGCCACCGGACATCGCCGAGGAGATTCCGCTCGACCTGTTCGGCCTTATTTCCGGTCTCCCCGCCGGAACGGCGCGGATTCCTTGGGATGGCCCTGACGTCCGGATCATCGAGCATCAGGGGCATGCCGCGGGCCATGCGGCACTATTGATCGAGCAGCGCGGCGTTCTCGTTGCCGGCGACATGCTTTCCGACATCCTGATTCCGATGCTAGATCTGGAAGCCGCAGATCCGATCGAGGACTACCTCGCTGCGCTGCGGCTGCTCGAGGGCGTGGCGGACAACGTTGATGTCCTGATTCCCGGTCACGGGTCAGTCGGCGGAGCTGATCAGGTACGAGCACGGATCAAGCAGGATCGTGCGTACGTTCAGGCCTTGTGTGACGGCGGTGTTCCCGACGACCTGCGGGTCGGCCCATCGGCCACGTCCGGCCAGGATTGGCTGCCCGGACTGCATGAGTGGCAAATACAGCAGCTCGCCCGAGGATGAGAGCGCGACGGAACGCCCGGATGGTGACCCCCATCGACCGGCGCGGCACCACCTCGCAAGGACTCTTCGAACCGGCGTCGTCGACCGTCAAGCGCGCGACGATCAGCGATCCCGGAAGCAGGTGAACGGATGGCCAGGTTGATCTACTCGGCGATCGCTTCGCTCGACGGCTACGTCGAGGACACTGCAGGCGCCTTCGACTGGTCGCGGCCCGACGACGAGGTGCTCGCCTTCATCAACGACCTGGAGCGGCCGATTGGGACGTACCTGTACGGACGGCGCATGTACGAGACGATGACGAACTGGGAGACCCCGAGCAGTGACGCCACCGGCCAGAGCGAGCCGGAGCGCGACTACGCGCGGATATGGCGTGCGGCCGAGAAGATCGTCTACTCGCGCACCCTGCCGGCGCCGACGACCGTCCACACGCGCCTCGAGCGGAGCTTCGACCAGGCCGACGTGCGGCAGCTCAAGCAGTCGTCGACGAGCGACCTCTCGATCGGCGGCGCCGATCTCGCCGGCCAGGCGCTGGCCGCCGGGCTCGTCGACGAGTGTCAGGTCTTCCTCGGCCCGATCGCGATCGGCGGCGGCAAGCCCGTCTTTCCGCTCGGTGTCCGCCTATGGCTCGAGCTGCTCGACGAGCACCGCTTTAGCGGGGGCACGGTCTGCCTGCGTTACGCGGTGCTCCCGGCCGGGAAACCAACGATCTAATGTCTGTCGCCGGGCGTCAGACGTGGGCCGCCGCGAACAACGACGCTATCTCAGACTGCCCGGGAGGCCTCCGGCCGGGTCTCCGCGAAACGGTTCATGTCCACGCGTGTTCGAGTGGATCTCCTTGGGAAAGTGAGCACCTGCTCTTCGCGACTAGGCGGTCCTCAATCCGAGTCGGCGTGGACGCTCCGGTAGCGCTCGTAGATCACGCGTGAGCCGAACGTTCTGGTCTCGATCAGGTCGAGAGGAATGTACTCGGAGGCGGGTGGCAGGTACGGCGTGCCACCACCGACCACGATCGGAATGCGGAAGATGCGCAGCTCATCGACCAGGCCGAGTTCGATCGCTGCTGCGGCGATACCGGCGCCGCCGATCTCGACGTCTTTGTCGGTCGCCCCGAGCGCCGTGGCGACCTCCTCGGCCACCGATGAGTCAGCGAGCCGGGCGTTTCCCTGGACGCTGTCGAGGGTGCGGCTGAATACGACCTTCGGGAGGGCGGACCAGACGTCGGCGAATTCGGCCCCTAGCTCGGTGTCGCGCATCGATGGATCGGTTTCCCACGGCAGCATCGTTTCGTAGAGCCTACGGCCGCACAGGTGGGCGCCGAGCTCGCGCACTCGCGCGAGGTGGAACGCAAAGAGCTCGTCGCTTGGTGCGGTCCACCCGAAGGCGCCGTCACGGTCGGCGACGTAGCCGTCCACGGAAACGCTCATCGAGTAGATCAGCACCGCGCGATCGTAGTCCGGCCACTCGCCCAAGCCCGAGTCGTCATCACCGACCGGAAGGAGGACTACAACCACCGCCGGCGACACAGCTCGCTCGGCTACCAAGCACCAGCGGTCTACGCTGCAGTCTGCAACCACCGATGAAGATCGACTCCCACACGAGGTGGATCAACTTTCGGGGTCCGGCCAGTGCCGTCAGTGATCTTGAACTGGTTGATGGAGCGCCAATACGACAGGCCCTCAGCCGCCCCCCAACGCCGGAATGATGCCAGCGAAGCGTTGACCCGAACGTCCGCCGGTGACGCCGTCAGCGGGCCCGGCGCGGCCACGCGGACGAGTTCTGGTGGCAAGTTCCACCGTGGCTTCCGTTGATCCCCTAGCCTCAAAGTCATGGCAGACCGTGAAGACGAGCCAACCGAATCCCCTGCTACCTGGGAGAACGTCTTCGTAGGTAAGGCCAAGGAAGTCGTCGGGCACGTTGTAGGCGATGACGAGCTGGCCGAGGAGGGCGAGGAGCAGGAAGAAATCGCCCATGAGGTCCGCGACGAGTTCAAGGAAGAGCACCAGGCCTGACCGCACAAGTTGGTCGGAACGCACAAGCCGGCCGCCGTTTACCAACCTCGAGTACCGTCCGGTCACTGCGACCGCTGCTTCGGGCTTGAAGCCCCGAAGCCACAAGCACACCGATCCGTCGATCTGCGCAGACGCAGAGAAGCTTCGGGCGAGCAGCAGGCGGTCTGAATTGCTACGACCGAGACCGCGCAGAGGCGGAGGCCACCGTAGCCTGACGGGCGATGACGACGTTGGGATGAATATGTCTGGTCAGCGGTGGTACCAGGAAGCGGTCGTGTATTGCATCGACGTGGCGTCGTTCCAGGATTCGGACGGCGACGGGTGCGGCGACCTGCCCGGGTTGACAAGCCGTCTGGACTATCTCGCCCGTCTGGGTGTGAGCTGCCTATGGTTGAACCCGATTTACCCCAGTCCCTGGCGGGACAACGGGTATGACGTTAGCGATTATTACAACGTCGAGTCGAAACTGGGGTCGTTGGGGGACTTCGTCGAGCTGACCCGTCAGGCTCGTGAGCGGGGCATCCGCGTGCTGCTCGATTTGGTCGTCAATCACACCTCTGATCAGCACTCGTGGTTCCAGGACGCGCGACAGGCCCCAGACTCGCGATATCGGGACTGGTACGTCTGGAGCGCGACCGAGCCCGCGGATCGGCGGCAGGGCATCGTGTTCCCGGGCGAGCAGACCGAGACATGGACATTCGACGACCAGGCCGAGGCTTGGTACTTCCACCGCTTCTACGACTTCCAGCCCGACCTCAACTGGGCCAACCCGCAGGTACGCCGTGAAGTCGCGAAGATCATGAGTTTCTGGCTGCAACTCGGCGCGTCCGGATTTCGTGTGGACGCTGCCCCGTTCATTCTCGAGCAAGTCACGCCCGACGTCGACCCAGGCCCACTTGACTTCTCAATCCTTGACAGTTGGCGCCAGGAGTTGCAGTGGCAGACCGGCGACGCGGTGCTGCTTTGTGAGGCCAACGTCGAGCCGACAGTCGTCGGCCGCTATGCAGGCAGCCGCCCCGACGGCCCCGCTGACCGTTCGCACATGCTGTTCGACTTCGTGCTCAATCCCCGCATGTGGCTGGCGCTCGCTCGACAGAACTCGGAGCTCCTGGTCGAGGCCTTGCGTAGTCCCGTCGTCCTGCCGGCAGGGGGGCAGTGGGCCACGTTTCTGCGCAACCATGACGAGCTGGATTTGAGCCGCCTCACCGACGAGCAGCGCCGCGACGTCTTCCGCGCGTTCGCCCGTAGGCCTGAGATGCAGCTCTACGCCCGGGGTATTCGGCGTCGACTTGCTCCGATGCTGCGCGGCGAGCGGCGGCGAATGGAACTGGCCTACGCCTTGCAGTTCTCGATGCCAGGAACCCCCGTGATCCGCTATGGCGAAGAGATCGGCATGGGCGAAAATCTTTCGCTGCCGGGCCGCGAGGCAATCCGCACGCCGATGCAATGGGACGACGGGCACAATGCCGGATTCTCTACTGCGGATGCGACTGACCTCGTACGGCCTTTGAACACTAGCGGCCCGTTTGGCGCCCGAAAGATCAACGTGCGCGGACAACAACGCGATCCGGTCTCGTTCCTGCGCTGGTTCGAGAACCTCATCCGCGCTGTGCGCGAGGCGCCCGAGATCGGTACCGGCCGCTGCACCGTCATTGACGGCCCGCTTCCGCACTCGGTGCTCGCCCACCGCATGGACGCGCCATCGGGCTCGATCCTCCTGCTCCACAACCTGGCCGGCGACGCGGTCACCGTCGACATCGGTCCCCTCGACGTGGTTATCGAAGCTCCGTACGACTTGCTCGTTGACGGCCCCTACGAACGCCCCGACCGCAAGCTGCGCGGACTGCAGTTACACGGCTACGGCTACCGCTGGATACGACTACACCGCAGCGATCAGCCCTAGCCACCGACCCACCATGGGCTGCCAGCCCCCGGAGCCTCACCCCGCGATCGGCTTCCCTAAGCCTCGCGCATATCGCGCTCGAACGACGGGCGGACAGCTGTCGGGACGCACGCATAGTCGGCGATCTCGAGCAGGTCTTCTGTCATTTCTGGTCGGGCTGATGTCCGGCGGTCGACGGCAACGCTGAGCACAACACGTCTGCGGTAGTGCTCATCCAGGACGACGGCCGCCACTCCCCCAGCATCTACCAGCGATGCGGGCGACTGATCGCCCGTGCGATGCGCGACGTGCAACAACCGTGCAACCCCCAGAACCAGCGTCGCGGCGACCACCGGCAACCGTGACGTCGACTCCGGATAGAGACGGCGCACCTCAGCCGAGAGCGCCGTTGCGCCGTCGACCGCTTGGGCCGTCGAGAACTGGTGTTGCACCTTTGTTGCAGGAGACCGGTTCCGGCTCTCGGCGAGCCCGGCGCGCGATGCTCGCGGACGCTGGAGTTGCCAGTATTCTGGGGCTCAGGCTTGGTTTGTCTCTGACTTGGCGACCGAGCACTACCGTTCCGAAGAAGTGGTCGATCTCGGGACAAAGGAAAGCCCCGGACCGCTGGAGGCCAGCAAATCCGGGGCTTCTAGGTGGGCATACTGGGATTGAACCAGTGACCCTACCGTGTCAACGTTTTCCGTCCACCGTTGGCCAGGTTGGTTACCTCCAGAACGCCCGAGTTCACGGACGCGGCCGCGTTGACCGGGTTGGTTACACCAACTGATTTCGACTGCGGTGCTGCACGAGCGTTGCATGCAGCACCACTCCGGCAGGTCGGACGCCGATCGAGACCTGACCCGAGCTCAGCGCTCGGCGAGGGCCAGTTCGGTGATCCACTGCTCGAAGAACTCGCGCAGCGGAGATGTCGATGTCGCCGAGGGCGAAATCGCCGTCGCTGTACCGCGCCAGGAGCCTAAGCATGTCGAGGAACGCGCCGACGTCGAAACCGCCGCCGACCTCGCCTGCCAAGTCAAACAGCTCAGGCTTGAAGAGCGTTCGGGCCAATACGCGCACACGTTGACAAAATCGCACGCCGTTGCGCGGTCGAAAATCGATGACGTTGCGGCGGCGAGTTCGCCCAGTGCGAATGTCGGCCAGCGATTCTCGCAGTCGCCGGTCGCGCAAATTCGGATTCCAGGTCAGGTTCGACGACCAGGTCCGAGGGTCCGACCACGAGCAGTCGGCAAACGGTGCTGCTGTCCTGCACTTGGGTCACCTCCCAGCCATGCTCGCTGGCTGCCGCGAAGAGCTGATCCCGAGCGCCCCATATCGCCAGCATCGGGCCGGGTCGCCAAATTCAAATCCTGCGTGGCGCGACGTCAGGCGCTGGGCCGGCAACGCCGCTCCCCCAGCCAACAGAAACGCGCCGCTGATCGGGCGGCTGAGGAACGACTGTGTGTCGCTGTTTGACAGAGGAGTTGCAGATTGTCCCTACTCGCCTACCCACCGGGGTTGAAGTACGGGACGGCGCTACTCGGCGTCGATTTCTGAAGTTAGGTCAGAGGGCTGCGCTTCGGTCGCGCCCTCGCGCGTCGGGCTGTCGAGTCGGTCGTGCAGGCGGTGCCCGGCGTCGTGGAGCGTGCGATATGCAGATTCGGCGTCGTGCTCGCCGGTGCCGAGCAGCATGCCCGCCGCGACACCGATCTCTCGATGCACTTCGCCCGCACGTGTCAGCGACAGCGTGTCGGCGAGGATGTCGGCGAGTAGCGCCAGTGAGCAGTAGGCGGCGAAGATTGCGCCGATGGCGGTGTCGGCGCTGTCGAAGGCGTAGGGCCAGTCGGAGTAGAACGTGAGCGCGGCCTTATGGTTCGGGCCGAGGTAGAGCCGGTAGCTGGCGATGCTGCGGATCGTGGTTTTGCGGTTCATCTCGCGAGCGAAATCGGGCCATCGTTCGTCAGTGACGACGTCTCCGGTGATGACAAGGTCGTTGGCGTCGAGAACGTCCAGGCTTGGCCCTTCACCGGTGTCGCGGCGCGCGAGCTGCACGCCTGCGGGGAAGGCGCCGACCGAGGCGATACTGCGCGGTTGTCCGGCCTCCAACATCATGAGTTCTGCGCCTTTGCTCGCAGGCATGCACCTTGCAGCGGTCTCAACGATGCGAGCGGCAGTGAACCGAACAGGATCTCCGCTGTGAATCTTCTGGACCAGGGACGCGAACATTTCGCCCAGTTCGGCTATAGACGCGAAGGAGCCGTCGTCGCTGGTCGCGTCGCCGGTCGCCACGCGAAACAGCATCCCAGACTACGTCGCGTGGGATGCGATTGCGGACGCGGCGTCATGCTTCGACTTCGATGTGACGCACCGTCCCGACCCGTGGTTTCCCGTTTGGTGTCGCCCTGGCAGCATTTCGAGACCGCAAACGCCGTCGGACCACAACCACCTAGCTGGCATGGTTCTCGGTGGCCGGTTCGTCGCATCTTCGG
>JAABUT010004184.1_pt1 | contig 11671 bp, 9 predicted proteins | sample 5559281 | NCBI WGS metagenome assembly JAABUT01 (sample SAMN10711880, study PRJNA513359) | rock metagenome | isolation source: Antarctica rocks | place: Antarctica: Victoria Land, Ricker Hills nord | collected 2016-01-04
TCGTGCTTGACGGACGCGAGTTGCGGTGCGGGTCGCAGGCCGATTTCCCCCACTCATCCCAGTCGAAAAGACCCGCAAGGCCATCATCGAGACTGCCGGAGAACCATTTACCGATCAAAGTGACACTCGGAGGGGAATGATTGGGGATTAGGATGCCCGATTTTATCCCCGGCCTGCAACTGAGCGAGGCGTTCTATCGGGAGGCAGTCGCGCTGATCCTCGACGTGGCGTTTCCAGGGTTGGCCTATGCCGCCGCGCTGATTGGGAACGGCTCGGACGTGCTCGGCTACGACACGGCGCGCTCCACCGATCACGGCTGGGGGCCGCGCTGCTGGCTCTTCCTGCCCGATTCCGCATATGAGACAGACCAATCCGCGATTGACGCAACGCTGCGGGAGCGATTACCGCAGACGTTCCGAGGCTATCCGACCCGTTTCTCGCGTGGCGCGGACGGCGTGTTGCTGCCGGAACGTCCGATTCAGCACCACGTCCTGATCGCGTCGCTGCCGAGATTCTTCGTCCGACACCTCGGCTTCGATCCGGTGGCGGAGATGACAGCAGTGGACTGGCTCGCCTGCCCGCAGCAGGAACTCATCGAGGTGACGCACGGCGCGGTCTTCCACGATGGTTTCGGCGTGCTGACGGCAGCGCGGCAGCGACTCGCCTACTACCCGGACGAAATCTGGCGCACGCTGCTCGCGGCGCAATGGCAGCGGATTTCGCAAGAAGAGGCGTTCGTCGGGCGATGCGGCGAGGTCGGGGATGAATTGGGGTCGGCGGTCGTCGCGGCACGGCTGGTGCGCAAGATCATGCGCCTCTGCTTCCTGATGGAGCGGCAATACGCGCCGTACAGCAAGTGGCTCGGCACGGCCTTTGCCCGCCTCGCCTGCGGGCCCGCGCTCGCGCCGGTCCTGCGCGACGTTTTTCATGCAACGACGTGGCAAGCCCGCCAACAACCGCTCGGCGTCGCCTACGAAACTGTCGCGCAAATGCACAACGCCCTCGGCATCACCGCGCCGCTCGACCCGCGCACTGGGCACTACCACAGTCGCCCGTTCAAGGAGCAGGAGGGCCGCCCCTTCACGGTCATCCATGCCGAGCGTTTCGCCGCCGCCATTCGTCAGACCATCGCGAACGACATGCTGCGCGGCGCCGCGTCGTCTATTGGCGGCATCGACCAGTAGGTGGACAACACCGATGTTACGACCCATCCAGGTCGCATCGCACAGTTACGATCTCTCTATACCGAGTAACCTGACGGGTAGGGACGATGGCGGATTGTCCCCTCCCCTCTCCATCGCGGACGAGACCGGCCATCTTTCTCAGCCTGATCGCGATGGAGAGGGGCCGGGGTGAGGAAAATCAGGCGCAGACCGCCGCGTCGGCACGCCAGCGGTTGAAGGCGGGGTTTTCCTCCGCCGTGAGCGCGGTGCGCACCGCGAGCCAGTTGCGCGCCCAGACCGCCGGGTCGCGCACGACCGATTCCGGGTGCGCCTCCGAGCGGGCGATGAATCCCGCGCGCTCGAACGCGGGCCGACCCGTCGGTTGCCCAATCGGTTGGAAGCGCAGGTCGAAACTGATGCGCACCTGATCGGGCGTGACATTGTCGAGCGAGCTGTGCACGGTGCGCTGCGTCATCAGGAGGACGCTCCCCGGTTTCATCGGCAGCGGCGTCTGCTCCCCCGGCGGTAATACTTTATCGGGGATCGCCAGCCCACCCAACCCGCCGGGGCAGTGGTCAAAGAGCAGGCTGCCGTGGCTGCGCGGGATGACCTGCATGCAGCCATTCTCAATCGTTGCCTCGTTGAAGGGCATCCAGACGGTGAGGATATTCGCCTCGTCCGCCTCCGGCATCAGCACGCCGTTGTCCTGATGCCACGGGATTTTGGCGATCAGCCCATTGGAGGGGTCCGCGACGGCGCGCTTCGGCAATTTCATGCGCGTGTGCTGCACGGGGCAGGAGAAAATCTCCGAGCCGATGACGCTCTCGACGACATCAAGGAGACGCGGGCTGGTGAGCATTCGGAACATCGCCGGGCCGGTGTAGATCGGCGTGTCATGCGTGACGCCGCTCTGCGGGAGCGAGAAGTCGAAGTGCTGCGACAGGACCCGCCCGCTCTCCGCGCAAATCTCCGTGATCCGCGCCGCGAACGGGAGCGCTTCGTATTTCGACGTAATCGCGCCATCGGCGTAGAGTTCGTCCGCGATGCCATCGAGGATCGCGCGGTACTCGTCCATGACCGGCGCGAAGTCCCGCGCGGGGTCGAGCACATTTTCGACGACGAGATACCCCTCGTCCGCAAACTGCTGCAATTGCGTGGCACTCAATCCGGTCATCGCGGTCTCCTTGATTCCTCTACTGTCCATTCGCTGCGGCACCCTGCCGACACGACGCCCTAGAAAACCGCCGTGTACGAGTGCACCTCGCCCATCGCGCCGGAGTCGCCCGCGTTCGCGTGGGAGCGGCGGAAGTTGTCGCTCTTGATCCACGCCTGAAACGCGGCTTCGTCCTCCCAGTTGGTCAGGGCGATGTAGACGGGGCTGCCATCAACCCCTTCCTCCCGCAGCAGCGTGAAGTGCAGGCACCCCGGCACGTCGCGCATCCGCTCGTTCGCGTGGGCGAACCCCTCCTCGAGGCGGGTCGCGTTCTCCGGCGGGACGGTCAGTTTGTTCGTGACGACGTACATGGCGGGGTTGCTCCTCTCGTAGTCATGCGCGGCGAGCGCGCGTCGCTCCCACATTGTACGCGCTCCTGAAAACTGGTGGGGGCGTCAGTACCCCGCCTTCGTACTCACCGTGTCGCGCAGTTCGTCACCGGCGAGGAAGCGGCGCACGTTGTCCACGAGCAGTTCGATGCCGCGCTCCCAGTAATGCGGCGTGCGGGCGGCGGTGTGCCCGGTGACGAGGACGTTCGGCATCTCCCAGAGGGGAGAATCGGGCGACAGCGGCTCCGGCGTCGTCACGTCGAGGCCCGCACCGGCGAGCGTCCCGCCACGGAGCGCGGCGATGAGCGCCTCCTGATTGATGAGCGCGCCCCGCCCGATGTTGTAGAGGTGGGCGGCGGGCTTCATCCAGTCGAGTTCGTCCCGGTCAATCGTGTATTTCGTCGCGCTCGTCAGCGGCAGGCAGAGGACGACGTGATCGGACTCCGCGAGCAGCGTGGGCAACTCGTCGCTCCCCATCAGCCGCGCGACATAGGCGGGCTTGTGCCCCGGATGCCGCTGCACGCCGAGCACGCGCATCCCGAGGCCGTGCGCCTTGCGCGCCAGCGCGTCGCCAATGTCGCCCATCCCGATGACGCCGAGCGTCTGCCCCGCCAACTCGAACGTCGGGAAATCGGTCGTCTCGTCCGGCCAGTGGTGCTGGTCCTGCTGGTGGAAGAGGGGGCGTAAGCCGCGTGCGAACGCGAGCATCATCGCGAGGACGTGCTCCGCGATGTTCGGTGCGGCGATGCCGCTGAAGTTCGTCAGTGCGATGTCCCGCTCCGCGAACGCAGCGACGGGCAGGTCCTCGACGCCCGCGCTCGTCGCCGCCACCCAGCGGAGTTTCGGCGCGCTCGCGAGCATCTCCTCCGTGACCGACGCGCCGCCGATCAGCGCGTCGGCGTCCGGCAATTCCTCCGCCAGCGCCTCCGGGGTGAGGCAAATCGGGAACGCCGCCTCCGGGAACTCCTGCTGCAACCGTTCGAGGTAGCGCGCCTCCAGCGGCATCCGCACGATCAGTTTCGCTGGTGTATCTTTGCCCTTGCTTTTGCCCATGGTCCCCTCCTTGTGCACGGTGGTGTGCACCGCACCAAAGCGCCGCACGACTTCGTTCTTTGCACAGGGGATGCCAGCCACGTTTATCGGGGCAGATTCCTCTGGGCAACCGCCTGCACGACGCCATCAAAACCCTTCGCAACGACGAGTGCAAGGGTGTCCGAGACGAGTTCGTTGAGCGACACACCTTGTCGGCGCGCTTCCTGAACGAGCGCGGTATGGACGGGTGGCGGGATGCGCACAATAAACTTCCCGCTTTTATTTTTCATCGTCGTATCATCAGCCGGTCGTGGCGGAGGCACAGGCCTGCCAAGCGCAAGGGCTGTTGCGATCCACGCCCGCTTTGCATCTTCAGCAAGTGTCAGCATCTCCTCGATCGTGTCGGCTGCTGCGATATGCCCCGGCAGTTCGGGAATCTCGCCACACCATGCATCGTCGTCCTCATCGCGCCAAATGACGAGCCGGTATGATTGTGCCGCGAGCGATTCGACCTCCGGAGTGATTGCGACCTCTTTCACCTTCCGTGCAGACATCATGTCCCTCATTACTGTAGAGCTTCCGCGCGATTGCGCCGCGCTTCGATGATACTATCAATCGCCGCCAACGCCCGCTTCACATAGACCACCAACACCTGCGTATTGCCACCATGCGGCAACGGAACAGTCAGTTCACCAGGATAATCCTCATGCGTATAGACATAATGGGACGTGCCACTGCGCGCCTGTCGAACCTCGAAATCGTACGAGAGCAGCAAGATGTTAAGATCGGCGAACCGCACTTGTTTCAGGTTACTGCGGATCGCCGCTTCGCGCTTCTCTCGCTTCGCCATATCTGTATAGTATCACACTCGATACTATCCATCAGCGCAATCCCTCCGCAAATATCGGCATATGGTCCGCCCACGGATACGCCGCCTCGAAGGCCGCCGACGCGCGGAGGACGGTCGCCTCGTCGTAGCGACGACCGACGATGTGCAGGCCGACGGGCAGGCCGTCCGCCGTCCAGCCACAGGGGATGGTCGCGGCGGGCTGGCCGGTCAGATTGAAGGGGTAGGTGAACGCCGTGAACTCCCACCCCTCGGTCGGCTGCCCGTTGATCGTCTCCGGCGCGAAGCGGTTGAGGCCGAAGGGCGGCACCGCGACGGTCGGTGTCAGGAGCAGGTCGTACGTCTCGAAGAAGGGCCACGTTTGCTGCCAGAGCGCCTCGCGCTCGGCGTGCGCCGCCATGATCTCCGCCACGCCGAGGCCGCGATACCGCTCCACGACCGCCGCGAGGCCGGGGTCCATCCGCGCCAGTTCATCCGGTGTCAGATGCGCGTTGCGGCCCGCGATCAGGCCGTGGAAGAGGATGTCGATGGCGTGGCGCGGGTCGGCGAAGCCGGGGTGCGCCTCCTCGACCGTGCAGCCGAGGTCCGCGAACCGCCGCGCCGCCGCTGTGGTGATCGCGCGGACCTCGGCATCGACGGGCAGGTAGCCGAGGTCCGCGCTCCACGCGACGCGCAACCCCGCGATGCCGCCGTCGCACGCGGCGCGGTAGTTGACGCCGCTCTCCGGCAGCGATTGGCGGTCGTACTCATGCGGCCCAGCCAGCGCGTCGAGCATTAGGGCGGCGTCGCGCACGGTGCGCGCCATCGGGCCGAGGTGCGCGACATCCAGCCCGACCGTCGCGGAGGGGATGCGCCCATACTGCGGCTTCAGGCCGAAGATGCCGCAGAAACTCGCCGGCGTGCGGATCGAGCAGACGCCGTCGCTCCCCGTCGCAATCGGGGCCATCCCCGCCGCCACCGCAGCCGCGCTCCCGCCGCTCGACCCGCCGGGCGTCCGCTCCACGTTCCACGGGTTGACGCACGGCGGGCCGAGCCGGTTGTCTGTCGCGCTCTTCCAGCCGAACTCCGGCGTGTTCGTCTTGCCGACAATGATCGCGCCCGCGCCGAGCAGGTTGTCGACAATCGGATGATTCTCCTCCGGCACGAAGTGCTCATACAGCAGCGAGCCGCGCGTCGTGCGGATACCCGCCGTGTATGTCAAGTCCTTGATGCCGACGGGGATGCCATGCAGCGGGCCGAGCGGGTCGCCGCGCATCACCGCCGCCTCCGCCGCCCGCGCCGCACGTCGCGCCCCCTCATCCGTGACGGTGAGGTACGCGCGCAACTGCGGGTTGAGCGCGGCGATGCGCGCGAGCACTGCGTCCACCAGTTCAACGGGCGAAAGCCGCCGGTCGCGAATGGCGGTGGCCAGTTCCGTCGCGGGCGTGAAGCAAAGCGCATTGGCAGCATCAGGCACGGGTTTCTCCTTCTCGATCATGCATCGGCTATGAGCGCAGTATAGGACACTTTGGGGTTGGGGGAGGCCTAACCCCCCGGCCCCCTTCCCGGGGCGGGAAGGGGGAGGGGAGAGAAGAATAAAGGGGAAGGGGCCGGGGGTCAGGCCAATCCCGCGAAGACCCGCCCATTGCTCATCCGGCGGAAGCCACATAAACTGTGCTGCATGCATTCCGTTAGACTATTGCAATAGTTCCAGGTTCTCGGCGGGAAGCCGAACGCCCGTCTGGTCGCGATTCGGGACGGTTGATGACGAAGGGAAGCGTCCACGCATGACGGTGATTGAGAATCCGATCCTGAATTCACCCTTCATGGAGCCGCAGCACCATTTTCGCTTCTCGGACGAAGGGATCACGAACGAGATCATCGACGAGCGACGCATCAGTTCATATTTCGTTCCAATTCCCCGGGCGAAGAAGAAGGGAAAAGCGCAACTCGCGTTCGATAGCGAGTGGACGCAAGACCGCGTCGAGGAGAATAAGTTCATCAATCGCGTCCGGGCACGGGTGGCGCTCTGGCGGCAGGGTGGGTACATTGGCATCACGAAGCCGACACGGCAGTTGCTGGATTACTGGCGCGATCCGGAGCGCGAAAAGCGTCTCTTCTTTTGTCAGATCGAGGCGTTAGAGACCGTCATCTACATCGCCGAGGTTGCGGACAAGTACGGCGACAGCTGGATACGCAACGAACTGCGCCAATTCAGCGCGGAGTCGAACCCGCAACTCGGCATGCGGATGGCGTTCAAGATGGCGACGGGCAGCGGCAAGACCGTCGTGATGGCAATGCTCATCGCGTGGCACACGCTGAACAAACTGGCGAACACGCAGGATGCGCGGTTCTCCGATGCTTTTCTGATCGTCACACCCGGCATCACGATCCTCGACCGGCTGCGCGTGCTGCTGCCGAACGATCCCGGAAACTACTACCGCGAGCGCGATGTCGTTCCGCCGGAGTGGCTGACCGAACTCGGCAAGGCGAAAATTCTCATCACGAACTACCACGCTTTCAAGCCGCGCCAGAAGGGGGATGCGTCCACGCTGACGAAGAACATCCTCAAGGCGGGCGCGGCGGTTGATCCGTTCGTCGAGACGCCGGATGAGATGGTGCGCCGCGTCTGCCGCGAACTCGGCACGAAGAAGAACGTCATCGTCATCAACGACGAGGCGCATCATTGCTATCGCCGCCATATTGCGGAGGAAGCGGGCGACCTGAAGGGCGACGAGCGAAAGGAAGCCGAGAAGCGCAACGAAGAAGCGCGCGTCTGGATTTCGGGCCTGGAGGCGGTGAAGGCGAAAATCGGCGTGCGGATGGTCTACGATCTCTCCGCCACGCTGTTCTTCCTGCGCGGCTCCGGCTACACGGAGGGAACGCTCTTCCAGTGGGTCGTCTCGGACTTCTCGCTGATCGACGCCATCGAGTCCGGCATCGTCAAGGTGCCGCGCGTCCCCGTTTCCGACAATGCGATGGATGATGACCTGCCGACGTACCGCAATCTCTGGCTCCGTATTCGGGACGCCCTGCCGAAGAAAGGGCGCAAGACGGACGCGCTCGCCGGTGAACCGCACCTGCCCGCCGAACTGGAAGGCGCGCTGAAAAGCCTCTACCGCAACTACGAGCAGTATTACGCGCAATGGCAGGCACACGCGGGTACGGAAGGCGCGCGGAGCACGCCGCCCGTCTTCATCGTCGTCTGCAACAACACGAACGTCTCGAAACTCGTCTTCGACTACATCGGGGGATGGGAGAAGACGCTGGCGGACGGGGCGACCATCGCCGTACCGGGGCAGTTACCGCTCTTCTCAAATGAGGTAGATGGAAAGTGGAGCGCGCAGCCGAACACGATCCTCGTGGACAGCGAGCAACTGGAATCGGGCGAGGCGCTCAGCGCCGATTTCAAGAAAATCGCCGCCCGCGAGATCGAGGAGTTCAAGGCGGAGTATCGCGCACGCTTCCCCGGCCGCAGCGCGGACGACCTGACGGACGAAGATTTGCTGCGCGAGGTGATGAACACCGTCGGGAAATTCGGCAAACTGGGTGAGCGAATCAAGTGCGTCGTCTCCGTCTCGATGCTCACCGAGGGGTGGGACGCGAATACCGTGACGCATGTGCTCGGCGTGCGCGCGTTCGGGACGCAGTTGCTGTGCGAGCAGGTCGTCGGGCGGGCGCTACGGCGGATGAGTTACGTGCCGGACGAGCGGGGCATGTTCAGCCCGGAGTACGCGGAGGTCTACGGCGTCCCCTTCTCGTTCATCCCGAGCGCGGGCACGACGCCGAACCCAAAGCCTCCCGTCACGCCGACCCGCGTGCGCTCGCTCGAAGAGTGGATCGCCTGCGAGATCACCTTCCCCCGCCTGACCGGCTACCGCTACGACCTGGCCGCCGAGCGGCTGACAGCGCACTTCGGCCCGGAGGCGAAACTCGCCCTCTCGACGGCGGACATCCCGACGAGCACGGAGAATGCGCCGATCGTCGGGGAGACGGCGATGCACGAACTTGGCCTTCAGCATGAGCGATTGCAAAAGGTCGCGTTCGAACTCGCGAAGTTGACGCTCGACTACTTCCGCGACGATGCGGGTACTGCCAAGTTTTGGCTCTTCCCGCAACTCCTCACGATTGCGCGAGAGTGGCTGCGAACCTGCGTGATCTGCAAAGACAATACCTACCGGCAAATGCTCCTGCTCTCCGAACTTGCCCACGATGCGGCGGGCATGATCTACCTCGCCATCGTCGCGGGTGAGCAAGGGGCGAAGACGCTCAAACCCGTCCTCCGCCCGTATGACACCCTCGGCTCGACGCGGTATGTGGACTTCGACACGACGAAGCCCACCTATCGCACCGACCCGGCGAAGTGCCAGATTTCGCATGTCGTCGCGGACACGAACACATGGGAACAGAAGATGGCGCAGGTGCTGGAGGAGATGCCGGAAGTCGTCGCGTACGTCAAGAATCAAGGCCTCGGCTTCACAATCCCCTACACACTGAGCGGCGAGGAGCATCAGTACATCCCGGATTTCATCGTCCGCCTGGACGACGGCCACGGGCCGGACAATCTGCTCAATCTGATCGTCGAGACGAGCGGCGAAGCGAAGAAAGAGAAGGCGGCGAAGGTCGCCACCGCGCGTACCCTCTGGATTCCCGCCGTCAACAACGATGGCGCGTTTGGCCGCTGGGCATTCATCGAGATCACCGATCCGTGGGACGCGAAGAACACGATCCGGGCGATGGGATAGGAAGCCGAACATGCCTAACCCCCCAGCCCCCTTCCCGGGGCGGGAAGGGGAGGGGAATTTGGGATAGGCTCGTTTCTGATGGACCGGACACGCTGCTCAGATCAAGTCACCCCTTCCCGAAACGGGAAGGGGCCGGGGGTTAGGAAAATCCCGCAGATCGGAAAGGCACGGAGCACCGTGGACGCCAGCAAGACCTGGATCGTGATGGGCAGGCATGATGCCGCCAAGAAGGAGCGGGCGAAGCAGTTCCGACAGGAGATGACGCTTGCGGAAAAGGCGCTCTGGCAGCAACTCCGCACGAACAAACTCGATGGCCTCCATTTCCGCCGCCAGCAGGTGATCAACGGCCTGATCGCGGACTTCTACTGCCACGAGGCCGATCTGGTCGTCGAAGCGGACGGCGATGTTCACGACGATCACGCCGACGCGGACGCCGAACGGGACCGCATCCTGACGGCACGCGGCCTGCGCGTGCTCCGCTTCACGAATACGCAGGTCATGGACGATCTTCCCGGGTGTCTGGATGCGATTCGCGCGGCGTGCCGTCCTGCCTACCCCCCGGCCCCCTCCCGAGGCGGGAAGGGGTGACTTAATGCGATGCTGTGGCAATGCGAATCGCCTAACCCCCGGCCCCTTCCCGACGCGGGAAGGGGTGACTCAACCGAATTGCCGTGGCCTGCCCCATAATGCCCGGATTCCTCAATGGTCCCCTCCCCCTTCCCGCCCCGGGAAGGGGGCCGGGGGGTTAGGCCTCCCCACCCGTACCCAAAGGAGACTCCCATGACGACCACCAAAAAACCGACCCTCCCCACCCCGATCGACAGCATCACCCATCACGAGACGCGCGTGAACATTCCGACCGAGGAGATGCGCGACTTCGTGCCGGATGATGAGAGCGCGACGGCGAGGGTGTTGTACCCGCGCGACCCGTCGCTCGATCCACAACTGGTCTGGAAGGGGAAGGATGAACAGGACGCCGAAGACCTCGCGGTGCCCGTCGTGCCCGTCTATATTCAGGAGAAGATTCACCCGAAGGCGATCATCGAGAACCTGCGCGCCGAAGCCGCCGGGACGGTGCAGCAGCAGGCGTCGCTCTTCGCCGATTTCGATGGCATCGCCTTCGAGGAGATGGTCGAGTTCTACCAGCACGAGCAGCACTGGGCGAACCGCCTCATCCTCGGCGATGCGCTGATGGTGATGACCTCGTTGGCGGAGAAGGAGGGGCTGAAGGGGAAGGTGCAGACAATCTACATGGACCCGCCCTACGGCATCAAGTTCGGCTCCAACTGGCAGGTCTCCACCCGCAAGCGCGATGTCAAGGACGGCAAGGCGGAGGACGCCACCCGCCAGCCCGAGCAGATCCGCGCCTTCCGCGATACGTGGGCGCTCGGCGTCCACTCCTACCTCGCCTACCTGCGCGACCGCCTGACTGCCGCCCGCGACCTGCTCACCGAGAGCGGCAGCATCTTCGTCCAGATCGGCGACGAGAATGTCCATCTCGTCCGCTGCCTGATGGATGAGGTATTCGGGAGCGAGAATTTCTGTGGCCTAATATCCTTTGCGAAGACTGCGGCGTTTGCCGGCAATCTGCTTTCGAGCAATTACGATTACATCCTATGGTATGCCAAGAAGCATGAGATCGTGAAATACCACCAGCTTTTTACAGGCAGAGTAGAACGTACCGAATTAGGAACGTTCTCGTGGATTGAGTTAGCAGATGGAGTCGTTAGGAGACTGTCACAGGTGGAAATGTCGGGTGAACAGACTTTGCCAGAAGGAAGAAGATTCCGCGCTTCGGATATCAGTGGACAAGGTGAAACGGCATCTGGCTCATTCGTATATCAGTATCGTGGTCAACCGTATAAGCCATCCTCAGGGCGGCATTGGTCCACCAATAGTAAAGGCATGAGCATTCTGTATCAGGCGGGGCGTGTTGCAAGTCAGGGAAACACCCTCGCATATAAGCGCTACGAGAATGACTTTCCGATCATGCCGATAACGAACTGTTGGAACGATACAATTCTTGGGACATTCTCCGAGAAGTGGTATGTCGTACAGACGAGTGTTCTTACCATCCAACGCTGCCTGCTCATGACCACCGATCCCGGCGATCTGGTGCTGGACCCGACATGCGGCAGCGGCACGACGGCCTGTGTCGCGGAGCAGTGGGGGCGGCGGTGGATCACGATTGATACGAGCCGCGTCGCCCTCGCGCTCGCCCGCACGCGGCTGATGGGGGCGAAGTACCCGTATTATACCGATTCCTGTTGTAGAGTTCGCGCATCGGAGGTTGATCGACGGCGGGAGCGGGGTGATGGGCAAGCGGGTGGTTCTCGTGCCACATTTCACGACGGCGCAACTGG
>JAABUT010004185.1_pt1 | contig 11670 bp, 5 predicted proteins | sample 5559281 | NCBI WGS metagenome assembly JAABUT01 (sample SAMN10711880, study PRJNA513359) | rock metagenome | isolation source: Antarctica rocks | place: Antarctica: Victoria Land, Ricker Hills nord | collected 2016-01-04
TTCGAAAATTGAAGAAAATTGATTTGCATATCAATTACTAGATTGATTTTATTCATTCATGTTTTTTCAAAAATCATTTGATGTTGATTTAATCAAGTGATTAACATAAAAGTTGTGTCAATCATATAATCTTGAACAGTCAGATTCAAATAAATGACATGAGTAATGAGTTTTTTAGCATAATGATCATCAAATTCTTGAATTGACTTTGCTTTGATCAAAGTCAAAGACTTGATTTGCAACTGATCACAAACAATCTGCGCGATCACTTCATTAATGAATGAATAGTCAGCAGCTTCGATGTCAATCAATAACTTCAATGAGTAACTAATTTCATTGTTAGAAAGTACACATTCAGTAGTTAAAGATTCAGAAGCAAAAGAATCATTTAACATGCTCATCGTTGAAGAAATTAACATCTTTTTCATTGCATTTTTGATGAAAGTCACTAGTTTTTTGCCTCGCTATCTTTGAAAGAAGACATTTTCTCATTCTTCTTGTTCTTTGAAATGATGATCTCATGTAGATGAAAAGTGAATGCATGAGATGCAGAAGTATTAATCTTGTTCTGAGAACAATTCTTGAACAAATGACTTGAGATCTTGCAAGTATAGCAGATGATAGATGATCTTGCTGATTCAAAGATAGAAGAGAAAGTAGACTTAACATAATCAATTATCAAAGTCGTCATTGATGATGAAGTAGCAGTGCATTTATCAGGTACGACAGTGACTTTGATGATGACAGTGTGAAGCTGACTGCGTAGCTGATAGTTGACTCGCTGTTTATTATTCACATCTTGAAGAAAGATTCTTAAGTGAGTAAGCGAAGTAAAATTCTTTGAACAGACTGATAGAGTGTTTTGCAAGTGATTATTGATTTTATTCTGAAGATTGTTCATCAGAGTGCAATCATCGTATTCAAGATAGCTGAATAGCTTCATAAAGTTGAAATAGAAGACATTGAAAGACTTTTCTGCTTGTCTCAGAGTGTTGTACTTACGATGACACTTTCAATTTCTATTCAGTTCATTGTATATTTCTTTCAGATGCTCAAATAGCTCGTCGATCGAGATGTATGAATGCAAAGCATCATGTCGACGTCAAGCGAAGATGTGCTCAGCAGCATCATCTTCTGATCTAGATATAACATAGACAATACAGATATTCTCATTATCGAAGTGATCAATATTTGTTTGAAGCTTGTTATTTATCTTGACTCTTCAGCTGTCTCATGTTGATTCATCTTCATTAATGAATATAGATGAGTTCAAAAACTTGAAGAACTTGTGATGATCATTGTTGAATAAAGTAGATGACTCTTGTTGAGTATAATTCTTGATAAAAGCTTAAGATTTCATAGACTGTCGAGATCGAGACTGATTCGCTGAACGCTGTTTCTTTTTTAAACTCAAGACTTTCTTTCGTAGTTTGATGATAGTCTCTTCTTGAGTGTTTATTGTTATTTGATTGATCTCTAGCTTATTAAGTCTCTTGATGTGATCGACTTGAACATTGATTCATTGCTCATTGAGTTTCAAAGTCATGTCTCATTGATCTCTTAGCTTGATCAGCATCTTGATGATCTCATCTGATTGATCAATAGCTCATTGATGAAGTTGTTGATTCATGTTGATGTTTCATGAGATAGTGACATTCTGAGATTTCGCTGAAGCATTGACAGAAATAAGAGAAACTCGTCTACTAGCAGTGTTTCTAAGCAGATGAGCTATTCATAACTCGACTGATTCAGAGTTGCATGTCATTGTGAGAAATTGAAGATAGATAAATTGTGATAAGATTGAGTGATTGATTTGTGTTTTAATGAAAGTAATTCAAAGAATCTCTTGCAAATTTTCTGAATGAACGAAGTAGATTATTTCATATCATTTACACGTCAATAGTAGAATAGTTGATTAGCATTTATTTACTGTTAGAGATCAGCATAAAGCGAGTCATATGAATGTCATTTAACTAATAGATAAATGCTAAGAAAGAAAAGTATCTACAGAAAAGAACTCAATTCTTATATGTATGTTTCTCAGCTCTGTGCTAGACTTGATTGAGTTTGTTAGAGATCAGCATAGAGCGAGTCATATGAGTGTAATGTAACGAGTATATAAATGCTAAGAAAGAAAAGTATCTAGAAGAAAAGAGTCGACTATCTATATGACTTAAAGAAACATAAGCTAATTCTGAATAGAGTTGACTTTGAAACAATTTGATAGTCTAGTGACGAGCAATCGACGATAGTCATGAACATCATTGACATAGTCATCAACATAGCTATCAACATAGATGCGTAGCTAGAATCGTAACAGTACTCTCTCTTTTCAACGATTCATGTTTGCATGAATGTATTTTCTTAGTCTTGTGTAGAATCGAAATATCTATTGTAGCAGACTCACTATGCAAGATAGAATGATGTCATTGTAGCAGACTCACTAGTTGCACATGAATGTATGATCAGGTTCACTGATGAGTAGAGCGATGAAAGTGAGTAGATCGTTGCATTGATCATGTCATTGAAGCAGACTCACTGATCGACTTGCTTATCGAAGAGATCGACTCTGAGCTCGTCATTGAAGCAGACTCACTAGTTGCATGTGAACATTTGACCAGATTCACTGATAGATAGAGCGATGAGAATGAATAAATCATTGCATTGAGAGTGTCGTTGAAGCAGACTCACTGAGATTTCAATATAGAAACAAGCTCAAAGATTTGCTTGTTGTTGAAGACATTATCATGTCATTGTAGCAGACTCACTAGTTGCACATGAATGAGTAGGCGAATTGATTCACTGATGAGTAGAACGATGAGAGTAGATGAGTTATTGCATTGATGATGAGTGTCATTGAAGCAGACTCACTGTTGAGATTTGCTCATCAAGATAGAGACTTCACGCAGTTCTAGACTGATCTCTTTGATTGCTTTTTGAAGTAGAGACTTCACGCAGTCATAGACTCATCTTGTTTGATTGTTCAACAAATTCAAAGAATTTCTTGCGAATCTGAATGAATGATTAATTCGCTGATCTTTGATCTAGTTGAATGATTTCGATCGTTTGTTTATACTCGCTGATCAGCGCACGAGTTCAAATCTTTTGTTTATTCTCGTTGAATCAGCTCACAAGAAGAGAAAGATGAGTGCTGCTGATGATTGCAAGTCGACTAGATCAAATGTCGATAGTGAGTTGAAGAGTCGACAGAAGCACTCGAGAATCGATGCAGATTATTTCACTTCATCTGTAACGAAGAAGTATTTATATAATGTTAGAGATCAGCATAGAGCGAGTCATATGAGTGTAATGTAACGAGTATATAAATGCTAAGAAAGGAAAGTATCTAGAAGAAAAGAGTCGACTATCTATATGACTCAGAAAAACATAAGCTAACTCTGAATAGAGTTGACTTCAAAACAATTCAATAGTCTAGTGATGAGCAATCAATGATAGTCATGAACATCATCGACATAGTCATCAACATAGCTATCAACATAGATGCGTAGCTAGAATCGTAACAGAGTTGACATTTTACACATATGATGCAGAGACTCAATGACATCATCTCTAGATCAAATTCTCGCTAGACTCAATTAAAATGAAATCAGATGAAGACTAGTTGAAGAATAGACGAAGGTTAGAATCGTAACACAGATGCTCAAATAGCTCATTGATTGAAATGTATAAATGCGAAGCATCATGTCAATGTTGAGCGAAGATGTGCTCAGCAGAATCATTTTCTAGTCTAGATATCACATAAACAATACAGATATTCTCATTATTGAAGTGATTAACATTTGTCTGAAGCTTGTCATTTATCTTGATTCTTCAGCTGTCTCATGTTGATTCATCTTCATTAATGAATATAAATGAGTTCAAAAACTTAAAGAACTTGTGATGATTATTGTTGAATAAAGTAAATGACTTTCGTCAAGTATAGTTCTTGATAGAAGCTTGAAATTTTATAGACTGTTGAGATCAAGACTGATTCGCTAAATGCTGTTTCTTTTTTAGATTCAAGACTTTCTCTTGTAGTTTGATGATAATCTTTTCTTGAGTATTTATTGTCATTTAATTAATTTCTAGCTCATCAAGTTTTTTGATGTGATTGACTTGAACATCAATTCATTGCTCATTAAGTTTCAAAGTCATGTATCATTGATCTTTTAGCTTAATCAGCATCTTGATGATCTCATCTGACTAATCAATAGCTCATTGACAAAGTTGTTGACTCATATTGATGTTTCATGAGATAACGACATTCTGAGATTTCGCTGAAGCATTGACAGAAATAAGAAAAACTCATTTACTAGCAATGCTTTTAAGCAGATGAGCTGTTCATGACTCAACTGATTCAGAGTTGCATGTCATTGTAAAAGATTGAAGATAAATAAATTGTGATAAGATTGAGTGATTGATTTGATAATTTTGAGTAAATTTGAAAATGTGTTTTAATGAAAGTAATTCAAAGAATTTCTTGCAAATTTTCTGAATGAACGAAGTAAATTATTTCGTATTATTTACATGTCAATAGCAGAGTAGTTGATTAACATTTATCTTGTCACGATTCTAGTCTTGTCAGACTCAGTCTTCTAGTCTTGTCAGATCTATTCTCGCTTCGTCATCTTGACTAGTTTCTATTGAGTCTAGCGTCGACTGAGAAACACATATATGTAGTCAGCTTCTTTTCTGTAGCTATCTTTCTTTCTTAGCATTTATCTTCTAGTTAAATGACACTCATATTGACTCGCTCTATGCTGATTTTTAACATTAGATAAATGCTCATCATCTACTACTCTGCTATCGATGAATAGACAATATGAAACAATCTATTCAGTAAGAAAAATTTGCAAGAAATTCTTCAAATTTGCATCATCATTTTAGATTGCAAGAAATTCTTCAATTCTACACTCATTTTCATCATTCTATTTGCAAGAAATTCTTTGAATAAAGCACTCAGTTATTATCTGAAATTCACAAGAAATTCTTTGAATTTTCACTCATCAAAACATCAATCTTTCATCTACTCTTATCTCAACAACTTCTACCTTCTCTCATCATGACACGTGACGTTGAATCAGTTGAGTCTCGAACAACTCGTCTGCTTAGAAGCATTGTCAATAGAAGAGTTTCACTTCTACTCATCAATGCTTCAGTCGAAGCTGAGAAAGCTGTCATCGCATGAAACATAAACATCGAAGAACAACTGTTTCATTGAGTCAGCAATCAACTCAACGAAGTTATCAATATGCTGAACGAGTTTCGAAGTCAGCGAGACTTGACTCTACAACTCAATGAACACTGACTTCTTGTACAAGATGATCACAAAAAGAGAGCGAAACAACTAGAAGTTGCTTTTGATAAGAACGATGAGCTAGAGAAAAAGATCAGTCAGCTACAAGACGAGCGATTGAACTTCAGAGCGAAACAACGTCAAGCTGATCGATCTATGTCTCGTCAAGATACTCAGTCAGCTGAGCAACGAGTCAATCAGAAAGAAGCGCGCTCTCAACGAGAATCTTCTACTCTATCTGATAACGAAAACGAGAATGATCATCACAAGTTCGTCAAGCTTTCGAATTCACTCATCTTCATCGAAACAGATGACTCTATCTGAGAGACATGAAACATCAAAATAGCTGACAAGCTCGATGTCAACGCGAATCATTACTCTACTGAAAAGATTCGTATTGTTTATGTGATTTTCAGACTAGAAGGCAATGCTGATCAGCAAATCTATGCAAAGCATCATGTTGATGCTCTCTCATTCTATCAGTCACTATCAGAGTTACTGAAACATCTGAAAGAAATTTACGAAGATCAGAATCTGATTCAAAAGTGTCGTCGTGAGTACATTGCTCTGAAGCAGCTCAACAAGTCTTTCAGCTCTTTCTATTCAGAATTCACTAGAATATTCAACTTTCTGAACTACGACGATATCATTCTGATGAATGACATTCAGGATAAAATCAACAATCGTCTTCAGAACGCGTTGTCAGTTTGCCTCATAGAGTTTAGCTCGCTTGATAAGCTCAAAATCTTTCTTCAAGATGTGAATAACAAACAACGAGTCAATTATCAGCTACGTGACGAGCAATGAACAGTCAAATCGATAGCAGCTTCGAAAAAACGTTTTGTTTCTTCGTCGACATCAGCTTCAGTCTCGACTACTAGCTATGTTCAACTCACTACTTTTTTCACTTTCGAATCTGAACAATCAAGAATGTCAATCATCTGCTTCAACTGCAAAGTATCGAGTCATCTTTCAAAGAACTGCTCTCAGCTGAAGACTAGTACTTCGACATCTTGTGCATTCATTTCTCGTCTCAATGAGATCGTCATGTCAAAAGAAGAGAAGAAATTATTTACAGAGAAATCGAAGAATGAGGCAAAAAACTAGTGACTTTCATCAAAGACATGATGAAAGATGTGTTAATTTCTTCAACAACAAGCAGCTCAAATGATCTCTTTGTCTCGAAATCTTTGACTACTGAATGTGTACTATCTAGCAATGAAATTAGTTACTCATTAAAGTCATTGATTGACACTGAAGCAGCTGACTATTCGTTCATTGATGAATTAATCGCGCAGAATGTTTGTGATCATTTGCAAATCAAATCGTTATCTTTAATCAAGCTCAAGTCAATAAGAGAATTCGATGATCATTATGCAAAAAAGCTCATTACTCATGCGATTTATTCAAATCTGACTGTTCAAGATCATATGAAACGTTTCATCTCTATGCTGATTACTCGATTGAATCAGCATCAGATGATTCTCGAAAAAACATGAATGAATAAGACTGAGATAACGATTGATATGAGAAACGATTGTCTTCAATTTTCTGATTCAAAGACTCATATTGATGCTAGTTCGATCTCTCTTTCTGTCATCAAGAAAATCGCGATAGAACAGAAGAGTTCGATCTTTATTCAAATACTAAAGAGATCTACTTCTTCTGTCATCACTTGACTCAGCGAGAAGTCATCTTCATTCAGTAAAATCGTGAAACCATCTAATTCAGTCAACTTCGCTTCGTCTTTCGATTCAATGAATATAGCAATGATAGAGACTGCAGCATATAAATCACTAGTCAAACGGTCGAATGTGACTACTTTCGCGATCATCGTCACGAAAATCGATCGACTTCTAAAAACAGCTAGAAATAAACTCGAAGATGTAGATCTACAAGTGCTTTCACACGAAAAGATCTTGAAAGAAGTCAAAGCTAAGCTTTCTTCGAAATATCATGACTATCTAGACGTGTTTGATCGAGCTATGACTGATCAACTACTTTCTCATCGCTTCTACGATCACAAAATCGAGTTGACAGGCGAGAGAACATCTTCTCGAAGTCGTCTCTATCATATGTCTGACTACAAGCTTCAAAAGATGAAGAATTATCTGATTGAACATCTGAATAAGAGCTTTATATCTTTCAGCTCGACCTTATACGCTTCGCTCATACTATTTGTCGAAAAGAAAAACGATAGTCTGCGTTTCTGCGTCGATTATAAAAAGCTCAATGCTTTGATCAAACGAGATCGCTACCTTCTACTCTTAATAGACGAAACTCTCGCTCGTATTTAAGATAGCAAGTATCTGACTCGATTGAATATAATAGTCGTCTTCAACAAACTACGCATGCATTCGAGTAGCGAAGATTTGACTATCTTTATTACCTCTTTTGACTTCTACAAATATCACGTGATGTCTTTCAGATTAATCAACGACTCGACTTTCTATCAACACTATATGAACGACGTGCTGTTTGATTATCTACATCAGTTTTGTCAGATCTATCTAGATGACATTATTATCTACAGCAAAACACTGAAGAAACATAAGAAACACGTACGACTAGTTCTACATAGACTACGAGAGATCGATCTACAGATGAATATAAACAAATGCAAGTTTCACGTTCAAAAGATCTTCTTTCTGAGACTATTGCTATTCATCGAAGAACTAAAGATGAATCTCAGAAAAGTACAAGCAGTAGTCGAATGATCTACTTCTACAAACCTCACTCAGATGCAGTTCTTCGTCGACTTCTGCAACTTCTATCGACGTTTTATAAAGAACTTTTCGAAGATTGTTCGTTCTCTGATTCGACTAATTCAAAAAGAGGTGATATTTGAATGAAATCAAGCTTGTCAAACGATCTTTGATCATATGAAGAAACGAATGACTGAAGTCTCTATTCTTCGTCATTTTGATCAGAATAGAGAGACTATTCTTGAAACAGACTCATTCAACTACGTCAACGATGATATACTTTCTCAGTACGACGACGAAGAAACATTGCATTCGATGATCTACTACAGCAAGAATCTGAGCTTCGCTGAGTGCAATTACGAGATCTATGACAAGAAACTACTAGCAATCATTCGTGCCTTCGAGCATTGACGATCTGAGCTGAAATTGACTGAGCTACTCATTAAGATGTTCACTGATCATCAAGCTTTAACATCATTAATGAAAGATAAAGAGCTAAGTAGATGTCAAATGCGCTGAGTACAAAAGCTCATCGACTTAAACTTCAAAATCATGTATCGCTCAGGCAAATAAAACATCAAAGTCGATGCATTGACTCGTCGAGTCGATTCAGTTTCTAGAAGCTCAGAAGATAAGTGCGTTTGCTATCAATGAATTACTATTTTGACTTCGAATCGAATGAAAATTGCTGATCTAGAGAAGAACATCGAGAAATCAATCTATAAACAGATTCTTGAGACTAATGAGATCGACGAGAATTGTACGCTACTTCGTGAAGTTGTATTAAAAGATGAAGCTCAATACGAAGATACTAAATTAAGAGATTGTCGAGTTCAGAACGAAATACTATATCGAAGTAATCTTCTATGAATTCTCTTCAATGAGCATCTTCAAATGAAGTTAATTCGAAAAGTTCACGATCAATCTTCTATTGATCATTTCGAAATTCTCAAAACGATGAAGATCATAAGAAGATACTACTATTGATCTTCAATGCGAAAGACAATAAGTCGATATATTTGAAACTGCTACATTTGTCAGCGATCAAAGACTTCTCGAAATAAATTCAATGAACTACTACATTCTTTACTCATACTTGAACAGCAATAAAAGAACATAGTCATAAACTTCATCATCGACTTATCTCTTTTGAAAGACAAAAACGTCATACTAACAGTGATATGTAGACTGACAAAGAAACGACATTATATTTCTTGCTTCACTGATGACGAGAAGATCACAGCAGAAAAAACAGCTGAGCTAATGCTTCAGTGAATATATTGAATACACGATTTACTCGATTTCATTGTTTCGAATCGAGACTCTCAATTTACCTTCATTCTATGAAAGTCGCTTTGCAAAAGACTAGACATTAATCTTCAACTCTTCACAGTCTATCACTTTCAGATCGACGATCAAAGTGAATGAGTCAATCAGAACGTTGAAAGATATCTTCGATTCTTCTGTTCGTACATGCAGAATGACTGAGCTAAGCTACTACTCATGATCGAGTTCGTCGACAATAATGCTCTGTTCTCAGTCATCTTCTTGATCTCTTTCTTTCTAAACAAAGACTTTCATTCTCGTATGAGCTTTGAACTCGATGTCATCGAATATGAAAGTTCTTGTGAACGCTTGCAGACGACTAAAGTCGAGAATATAACTGAACATATGAACAAAACACTGAAGTTTGCTTGCGAGTCGCTAGCTCAAACATGAGAACAAATGATGAAACAAGTCAATAAGCATAGAAAAGAAGTTGATTACAAGATCGAATCAAAGATGTTTCTGAATGAAAGAAACATCGTTACAGCGAGATCTTTCAAGAAGCTAGATGACAAAATGCTCGATTCTTTCATCAATCTAGATTTCGTCGACTCTTCATATAAACTGAAATTATCAGAGTCTATGCATGTTCATGATGTATTTCATTCTGATCTGCTTCGTTCTGTCGTTGACAATTTCTTGCCTGATCAAAAGAATGAACTCTCAGATTCAATAGTGATAAACGACGAAGACGAGTGAAAAATCGATGATATATTAAATTTTCGTCGATATCGAAGACGACTTCAGTATAGAGTCAAATGAAATGACTATGACAATGATTTCAATTGATACAACGCTGATGACGACGAATTTATGAACGCTCAGAAGATCGTTGACGATTTTCATATTTGATACTCGAACAAATCGCGCTAATCGACAATTCAATCAATCACGATTTAACAGATCTGAGTCTGTGAAATCATGATTGAGCAATCAATCGAGTCGAGCAGAAAATACATTCATGCAAACATGAATCGTCAAAGAAAAGAGATAATGTCACGATTCTAGTCTTGTCAGACTTAGTCTTCTAGTTTTGTCAGATCTATTCTTGCTTCGTCATCTTGACTAGTCTCTATTGAGTCTAGCGTCGACTGAGAAACACATATATGTAGTCAGCTTCTTTTCTGTAGCTATCTTTCTTCCTTAGCATTTATCTTCTAGTTAAATGACACTCATATTGACTTGCTCTATGCTGATCTCTAACATATCTACTGTTAGAAATCAGCATAGAATGAGTTATATAAGTGTCATTTAACTAATAGATAAATGCTAAGAAAGAAAAGTATCTACAAAAAAGAACTTGATTCTTATATGTGTATTTCTCAGCTCTGTGCTAAACTCGATTGAGTTGATGTCTTACATATATGATGCAGAAACTCAATGACATCATTTTTAAATCAGATTCTCGCTAGACTCAATTAGAATGAAATCAGATGAAGACTAGTTGAAAAATAGATGAAGACTAGAATTGTAACATTTAGAAAGTTAGTCAGTTTGTTATCTTATACAAATATGAAGATTGATATACAAAACACATTTCATTTTCATTCTTTACAAGCTACTGATTGTTGAGTATCATTAATGAAACATCATCTCATGATATAATATGTTTTAAACTGATAGTTTGCTGCAGAAGATTGTGCAATATGAGTCTTTGTAGTCTTGCTTGCTACTAATAGATTTCAACTGATGATGTTACGATTCTAGCTACGCATCTTCGTTGATAGCTATGTTGATGACTATGTTGATGACTATGTTGATGGCTATTCTGAGAGCTATTGTCGATCGCTCGCCGCTAGAGCATAGACTTGTTCCGAAGTCAACTCTATTCAGAATTAGCTTATGTTCTTCTGAGTCATATAAATAGTCGACTCTTTCCTTCTAGATACTTTTCTTCCTTAGCATTTATATACTCGTTACATTACACTCATATGACTCGCTCTATGCTGATTTCTAACAGATGAAGAGTTTGCTTATTGAAATTGACTTCTGTTATGCAATCTTTGTTTAATGATGATCTAATTATAAGAATTGAGCAATAAGCTGTAATTTAATGAAAGTTTAAGAATTTAATGATTGAGATGTTGAAGCAACAAAAGAAAAGTCAATAAGATTAATAAATTCAACATGATGTAATCTGAAAGTCAAAGATGATTCAGAAGAGACATTTCATAAGTTTGAATCATTGCATTCATGATAGAATTTGACGCTGAATGACAAGTTGACATGAGAATCATCTGTTTCAAGACAATACTGTCTGATCATATCAATATGAATGTGATGTATGATGTTTTTTCACTTCATATGAATCATTGAAAATTAACAAGATTACATATACAACAG
>JAABUT010004186.1_pt1 | contig 11670 bp, 8 predicted proteins | sample 5559281 | NCBI WGS metagenome assembly JAABUT01 (sample SAMN10711880, study PRJNA513359) | rock metagenome | isolation source: Antarctica rocks | place: Antarctica: Victoria Land, Ricker Hills nord | collected 2016-01-04
CGTGACCTTCTGCACCCGCATGGACTACCTCATGCCGATGATGCAGGAGACGGTGTTCTGCCTCTCGGTCGAGAGGCTGCTGGGGATCACCGACCAGGTCCCCGAGCGGGCGACGATCATCCGGGTGCTCATGATGGAGCTGACCCGGATCAGCTCGCACCTCGTCGCTCTCGGCACCGGCGGCCTGGAGATGGGCGCGACGACCGTGATGACCGTCGGGTTCCGCGAACGTGAGCGAGTCCTGTCGATCATCGAGATGATCACCGGCCTGCGGATGAACAACGGCTACGTCCGCCCCGGCGGCGTGGCCCAGGACCTGCCCCGCGGCGTCTTCGACAAGATCCGCGACACGATGCCGATGCTGCGCCGCGGTCTGCACGAGCTGGAGCTGCTGCTCAACGAGAACCCGCTCATCAAGGGGCGGACCGTGGGGGTCGGATACCTCGACCTGACGGGCTGCATCGCCCTCGGCGTCACCGGTCCGATCCTCCGGGCCGCCGGTCTGCCGCACGACCTGCGCAAGGCCGAGCCCTACTGCGGGTACGAGACCTACGACTTCGAGATCCCGACCCGGGACACCTGCGACGCCTACTCCCGGCTGCGCATCCGCATCGACGAGATGTACCAGTCGCTTCGGATCATCGAGCAGGCCTGCGAGAAGCTCCAGGACGCGACCGGCCCGGTCATGGTCGAGGACAAGAAGATCGCCTGGCCGGCGCAGCTCGCCATCGGAGGCGACGGCATGGGCAACAGCCTGGACCACATCCGCGAGATCATGGGCCAGTCCATGGAGTCGCTGATCCACCACTTCAAGCTCGTCACCGAGGGCTTCCGCGTCCCGCCGGGCCAGGCGTACGTCGCGATCGAGAGTGCCAAGGGCGAGCTCGCCTGCCACGCGGTGTCCGACGGCGGCACGCGCCCCTACCGGGCCCACTTCCGCGACCCGTCCTTCAACAACCTGCAGGCCGTGGCCGCGATGTGCGAGGGCGGCCAGGTCGCCGACGTCATCGTCGCGGTGGCCTCGATCGACCCCGTCATGGGAGGTGTGGACCGCTAGATGGACAACCACGGCGCCACCGACACGCATACCCCCTCGGGCCACCTCGACGTCAGCCCCGAGAGCAGGGCGCCCTACCCGGCGGACGTCCTTGCGGCACTGCACGCGGACGCTGCGCTGGTCATCGCCCGCTACCCGCAGAAGCGCTCGGCGCTCCTGCCCCTGCTCCACCTCGTGCAGAGCGTCGACGGCTACGTCTCCGGCCGCGGCATCGCCCTGTGTGCCGAGCTGCTCGACCTCGAGACCGCCGAGGTCAGCGGCGTCGCGACGTTCTACACGCAGTACAAGCGCCACCCCAACGGCGAGTTCACCCTTGGTGTCTGCATCAACACGCTGTGCGCGATCATGGGCGGGGACCAGATCTGGGAGGCCGTCAGCGACCACCTCGGGGTCGGGCACGACGAGACGACGCCCGACGGCAAGGTCACCCTGGAGCGCGTCGAGTGCAATGCCGCCTGTGACTACGCGCCGGTCGTCATGACGAACTGGGAGTTCTTCGACAACCAGACCATCGACTCGGCCACGGAGCTCGTCGACGACCTCCGGGCCGGCCGCCGGGTGAGGCCGACCCGTGGTGCGGACACCGTCTCGACCTTCAAGCAGGTCTCCCGCGTCCTGGCCGGTTTCCCCGACGGCCTCGCCGACCAGGGCGTCGGAGCCGGCGGCCCCTCGATCGAGGGCCTCAAGGTCGCCGCGGAGCACGGGTGGACCGCTTACGGCACCGACGAGGGAAGCGACCGGGACGGCGAGCAGGCTACCGGCGCCAGCGCGGCCGGGGAGGCCACCACGGGCCTGACGGCCGGGGCGCACAGCTCCACGAACGCCCCGGCGAACGAGCCCGACGAGCTGCCGGGACAGGAGACCGCCTCCGACGCGGCCGTCGACGACACCGGCACGAGAGGCGACCCTCTCGCCAAGCGCGGCCCGGGCGCCACGACTCCCGGCGGCACGACGGCCAAGCGCGCCAACAGCGGCACCGCCCGCAAGAGGGGCACCGGCAGGAAGGGTGACCCGAAGTGACGACCCAGCTGACGCCGATCCTCACGAAGCTCTGGGACCACCCCCGGTCGTGGACTCTCGAGACCTACGAGGACAACGAGGGCTACCAGGGGCTGAGACGGGCCGTCGGCATGAAGCCGGAGGACCTGGTCAACCTGACCAAGGACTCCGGCCTGCGCGGTCGCGGTGGGGCCGGCTTCCCGACCGGTATGAAGTGGGGCTTCCTCCCTCCGCCCGACGGCGGCCCCCGCTACCTCGTGGTCAACGCCGACGAGTCCGAGCCCGGCACCTGCAAGGACATCCCGCTGATGATGGCGGCGCCGCACCTCCTCATCGAGGGGGTCGCGATCACCTCCTTCGCCATCGGCTGCAACCACGCTTTCATCTACGTGCGCGGCGAGGTCGTCCACGTCTACCGCCGGCTGCTGCGCGCGGTGGAGGAGGCGTATGCCGCGGGTCACCTCGGCACGGACATCCACGGCTCCGGCTTCGACCTCGAGGTCACGGTCCACGCCGGCGCGGGCGCCTACATCTGCGGTGAGGAGACCGCGCTCCTGGACTCGCTCGAGGGACGTCGGGGGCAGCCGCGCCTCAAGCCGCCGTTCCCCGCGGTCGCCGGGCTCTACGCGCGACCGACCGTCGTCAACAACGTCGAGAGCATCGCGTCCATCCCACCGCTGCTGCTCCACGGGTCCGAGTGGTTCAAGGGGATGGGCACCGAGAAGTCGTCCGGCTTCGGCATCTTCAGCCTCTCGGGCCACGTGACGCGGCCCGGGCAGTACGAGGCGCCGCTGGGCATCACCCTGCGCGAGCTGCTCGAGATGGCCGGCGGGATGCGCGGCGGCAAGAAGCTGAAGTTCTGGACCCCCGGTGGGTCCTCGACCCCGCTCTTCACCGACGAGCACCTCGACGTGCCGCTGGACTTCGAGTCGGTCGGCGCGGCGGGATCGATGCTCGGCACCCGGGCGCTGCAGCTCTTCGACGAGACGACCTGCGTCGTGCGCGCGGTCGAGCGGTGGACCGACTTCTACCGCCACGAGTCGTGCGGCAAGTGCACCCCGTGCCGCGAGGGCACCTGGTGGCTGGCGCAGATCCTCGAGCGGCTCGAGCACGGCGGGAAGAACGCCGCCAGCGAGTCCGATCTAGACAAGCTCCTCGACATCTGTGACAACATCCTCGGGCGGTCCTTCTGCGCGCTCGCTGACGGAGCGACGTCGCCGATCACGAGCAGCATCCAGTACTTCCGCGACGAGTACATCGCCCACCTGACACGGGGACACTGCCCCTTCGACCGGGACGCGTCCTCCCTCTTCGCCAGCGACGTGAAGGAGTCGGCGTCAGCATGACGACCACACCCACCACCACGAGCCCGAGCGGCGGAGGAAACTCCGTCTCGACGGGGGGCAACGCGACGGTCCCCACGCCGACTCAGCGCCCGGACGCGGTCACCCTGACCATCGACGGCGTGTCGGTGTCGGTGCCCAAGGGCACGCTGGTCATCCGCGCCGCCGAGCAGATCGGCGTCCAGATCCCGCGCTTCTGCGACCACCCGCTGCTCGAGCCGGTCGGCGCCTGCCGTCAGTGCCTGGTCGATATCGCGACGCCCGGGCCGGACGGCTCCCTGCGACCGATGCCCAAGCCCCAGGCCTCCTGCACGATCACCGTCACCGAGGGCATGCAGGTCAAGAGCCAGAACACCTCACCGGTCGCGGACAAGGCGCAGCACGGCATCATGGAGTTCCTCCTGATCAACCACCCGCTCGACTGCCCGGTGTGCGACAAGGGTGGCGAGTGCCCGCTGCAGAACCAGGCGATGAGCAACGGCCGGGCCACGTCACGCTTCGAGGACGTCAAGCGCACCTTCCCGAAGCCGATCAACATCTCGAGCCAGGTGCTGCTGGACCGCGAGCGCTGCATCCTGTGCGCCCGGTGCACCCGGTTCTCCGACCAGATCGCCGGCGACCCGTTCATCGCGCTCCTCGAGCGCGGGGCCCTCCAGCAGGTCGGCATCTACCAGGAGAAGCCGTTCGAGTCGTACTTCTCCGGCAACACGGTCCAGATCTGCCCGGTCGGCGCCCTCACCGGTGCGGCCTACCGCTTCCGCGCGCGCCCGTTCGACCTCGTCTCCACGCCGAGCGTCTGCGAGCACTGCGCCTCCGGCTGCGCCATCAGGACCGACCACCGCCGCGGCGTCGTCCTGCGCCGGATGGCCAGCACCGACCCGGTGGTCAACGAGGAGTGGAACTGCGACAAGGGCCGATGGGCCTTCGCGTCGCCGACCCTCCCCGACCGGCTCACGGTGCCCCTCGTCCGCGACGAGGACGGCGAGCTGCGGGCTACGAGCTGGCCCGAGGCCCTGGAGCGCGCGGCCGCCGGACTGCGCCGGGCCCGCGGCGCCGGGGTGCTCGTCGGAGGTCGGGTGTCCGTCGAGGACGCCTACGCCTACGGCAAGTTCGCGCGAATCGCCTTGAACACCAACGACGTCGACTTCCGCTGGCGCCCGCACTCGGCCGAGGAGGCCGCGTTCCTCGCAGCGCACGTCGTGGGCACCGGCCCGCAGGGCGGTGCGGTGACCTACACCGACCTCGAGAACGCCACGGCACTGCTCCTCGTCGGCTTCGAGCCCGAGGACGAGTCGCCGATCATCTTCCTGCGGCTGCGCAAGGCCGTTCGCCAGAGCAAGGCCGCCGTGTATGCCGTGGCCCCCTTCCGGACGCGGGGCCTCGACAAGCTGTCGGGCACCCTCGTGGCAGCGGCACCCGGTGCCGAGACCGCCACGCTGGACGACCTCGCCTCCGCGCCCGCCGGCCCGGCCCTGCTCACGGCCCTCGGGGACGGTGGGTTCATCCTCGTCGGGGAGCGCCTCGCGACCGTACCCGGCGCCCTGGCCGCCGCAGCCGACCTGGCTGACCGGACCGGCGCCCGACTCGCCTGGGTCCCGCGTCGTGCGGGGGAGCGGGGAGCCCTGGAGACCGGTGCGATCGGCGCCCTCCTTCCCGGTGGACGCCCGGCGTCGAGCGTCGAGGCGCGCACCCAGGTCGCCGGGGCCTGGGACGTCGTCGGGCTTCCCGACACGCCGGGGCGCGACACCTCCGGGATCATCGACGCGGCCTGCTCCGGGCAGATCGACGCCCTGCTCATCGGGGGCGTCGACCCGGCCGACCTCAGCCACCCGGGGGTCGAGGAGGCGCTGGCCAAGACCTTCGTCGTCTCCCTCGAGGTCCGTGAGTCCGCCGTCACCGCGGTGGCCGACGTCGTCCTTCCGGTCGCGCCCCACTCCGAGAAGACCGGCTCCTTCGTCAACTGGGAGGGGCGGCTCCGCCGCTTCGAGGAGGCGCTCGACACGAACGCGATGAGCGACCACCGCGTCCTCGACATGCTCGCGGACGAGCTCGGGGCGTTCCTCGAGACCCGGACCCAGGCCCAGGTCCACGCTCAGCTCGAGGAGCTGGGACCGTGGCGGGGTGAGCGTGGCCTCGAGGGCACGCAGCCGGCGGTCACGACGACCGAAGCAGCGGCTCCGGCTGCACCGGCCGAGCAGAGCACCTTCGTCCTGTCCACCTGGCCGACGCTGCTCGACCTCGGTCGGCTCCAGGACGGCGAGCCGTTCCTGGCCGGCACCGCTCCGCGGGCGGTGCTCAAGGTCAACGCTGCCGGCGCCGTCCGGATCGGCGCCGAGCACGGCGAGCTCGTCACCGTCAGGGCGGCCCGGGGTTCGGTGACGGTGCCGCTCTCGCTCACCGACGACATGGTCGACGGTGTCGTCTGGCTCCCGACGAACTCCGAAGGGTGCGCGGTCCGGGCCACCCTCGGAGTCGAAGCCGGCGCGAGAGTCGACGTGACCAGGGAAGGGGTCCGCTGATGTCTGCGACGCTCCTCACCACCGTGGCGGGCGGGGCCGTCACCTCGCTGCACGGCATACTGCTCAGCTCGCCGGCGGTGGCCACGCCGACGGTCGACAACCCCAAGGCGGACTTCACCGCCACGCCGTGGTGGCTCTCGCTGGTCAAGGCGCTCATCATCTTCGTCTACCTGCTGCTCAGCACGCTCCTCGTGATCTGGTTCGAGCGGCGGGTCATCGGCCGGATGCAGCAGCGTCCCGGTCCCAACCGCGCCGGTCCCTTCGGCCTGCTCCAGACCCTCGCCGACGGCATGAAGTCGATGCTCAAGGAGGACGTCACCCCGGCCGCTGCCGACAAGCTCATCTTCACGCTCGCGCCGCTCATCGCCGCGACGATGGCCTTCGTCTCCTTCGCCATCATCCCGATGGGGGACCGGGCCTCGATGTTCGGGCACATGACACCACTGCAGCTGACCGACTTCCCGGTTGCCGTCCTCCTCGTCCTCGCCGTCGCGTCGGTCGGGGTCTACGGCATCATCCTGGCGGGCTGGTCGTCGGGCTCGACCTACCCGCTGCTCGGCGCGTTGCGCTCGACCGCGCAGGTCATCTCCTACGAGATCGCCATGGGCCTGTCGCTCGTCGCGATCTTCATCTACAGCGGCTCGATGTCGACCTCCCAGATCGTGTCGGGGCAGTCGAGCCTCTGGTACCTGATCCCGGCGTTCTTCTCCTTCGCCGTCTACCTCGTGACGATGGTCGGTGAGACCAACCGTCTTCCCTTCGACCTCGCCGAGGGAGAGGGCGAGCTCACCGGCGGCTTCCACACCGAGTACGGCTCGATGCGCTTCGCGATGTTCTACCTCGGCGAGTACGTCAACATGTTCACCGTCTCGGCCCTCGCGACGACGATGTTCCTCGGCGGCTGGCAGGCCCCTCCCGGCATTGCGGCGATCAACGACGGGATGTTCAACCACGGGTGGTGGGGCGTGCTCTGGTTCACGGTCAAGCTGTGGATCTTCATGTTCTTCTTCGTGTGGCTGCGCGGTTCGCTGCCTCGCGTGCGTTACGACCAGTTCATGCGTTTCGGCTGGAAGTTCCTCATCCCGGTCACCCTGCTCTGGGTGGTTGCGGTCGCCTTCATCCGCGGCTCGCAGAACGGCTGGTTCGGGGACTCCGTGGTCACCTTCGTCGGGCGAGCGATCCCCACGGCCACCCTCGTCGCCGTCAGTGTCATCGCCGTCGCGGCTCTGGCCGCCTCGTGGATCTGGGACAACAAGCGCGCCGACGAGGAGGAGGCGGCTGCCGCGGCCCGGGTGCCGAGCGAGGTCGACCCGTTCGCGGGTGGATACCCCGTGCCGCCGCTGCCCGGTCAGACGTTGCGGGAGCCGACGCGGGTGTCCGTCGGCTCGGGCGCGCCCGTCCGCGGTCGCACCACCGACGCCGGTTCCGCCGGAGAGGCGGCCGCCACCGTCCTCGACGGCACGACCCCGAAGGAGGATGGCCGTGGCTGAGCGCCCCGACACGGGTGCCACCCCAGCGGGTGGCGAGGTCCCTGCTCCCCGTACCCCGAAACGGGTTCCGCCTCGTGGCGACACCACGAGGGTCGGTGACGGGGCCCAGAAGCAGCGCGCGGAGTCCTCGGGAGGCGGTCTCGGCGACCTCTTCGCACCGGTCGCCGGCTTCGGCGTCACCTTCGCCACGATGTTCCGCAAGGTCGCGACGGAGGAGTACCCCGAGGAGAAGCGTCCGACAGAGGCCCGGTGGCACGGTCGCCACCAGCTGAACCGTCACCCCGACGGCCTCGAGAAGTGCATCGGCTGCGAGCTGTGCGCGTGGGCCTGCCCCGCGGACGCGATCCTCGTCGAGGGGGCGTCCAACGACGACAGCGAGGGTGGCTCCGGTCGGTACTCACCCGGTGAGCGCTTCGGCCGGGTCTACCAGATCAACTACCTGCGCTGCATCTTCTGCGGGTTCTGCATCGAGGCGTGCCCGACCCGGGCCCTGACGATGACCAACTCCTACGAGATGGCCGACAACAACCGGGCCGACCTCATCTTCACCAAGGACCAGCTGCTCGCCCCGGTCCAGGAGGGCATGCTCCCGGCGCCGCATCCCATGGTCGCGGGCATGGAGGAGGGCGACTACTACCGCGGCAGGGTGGCCCGGGCGACGCCCGAGCAGCAGGCCTGGGCCGAGGCGCACACCGCCCCCGACCGGGCCGACTCGACGCAGCCCGAGGAGGCGGCCCGATGACCTCGACCGGTGAGGCCGTGATCTTCTGGATCCTGGGACCGCTCATGGTGCTGGCCGCCCTCGGCCTGCTCTTCGCCCGCAAGGCGGTCCACGCCGCGCTGTGCACCGCCTTCGTCATGGTCAACCTCGGCGTCCTCTACATCGTGCAGAACGCCGAGTTCCTCGGCATCGTCCAGGTCTTCGTCTACACCGGCGCCGTGATGATGCTCTTCCTGTTCGTCCTCATGCTCGTCGGCGTGGACTCCGCCGACTCCCTCGTCGAGACGATCAAGGGCCAGAAGGCCGCCGGGCTGCTCCTCTGTCTCGGGCTGGCCGGCGTGATGTTCTTCGCGCTGGGGTCGCTCACCCTGCCGGCGACCCAGGGGGTCACCGCGGTCAACGCCGAGACCGGCAACGTCACCGGTGTCGCGAACCTCATCTTCGGGAAGTACGTCTGGGCCTTCGAGATCACGTCGGCGCTGCTCATCACCGCGGCCATCGGCGCGATGGTGCTGACCCACCGGGAGCGGATCGGCGAGAAGCTCTCCCAGCGTGACTGGTCCGAGCGACGCGTCCGCGAGAACGCCTTCGTCGCCGGGCTGCCCGCCCCCGGCGTCTACGCCCGCCACAACGGCGTCGACACGCCGGCGCTGCTGCCGGACGGCACGCCGAGCGACATCTCCGTCTCGCGCGTGCTCGTCTCCCGCGACCAGGTCACCGCGCCCGGGCGGTACCACGCCGCGGAGCAGGCAATCGAGAGCGAGATCGAGGAGGGGACGTCGCGATGAGCCTGACCCACTACCTCTTCCTGTCGACCGCGCTGTTCTCCATCGGTGCCGCCGCGGTCCTCCTGCGGCGCAACGCGATCATCGTCTTCATGGGCGTCGAGATGATGCTCAACGCGACCAACCTCGCCTTCGTGACCTTCGCCCGGATCCACGGCACCCTCGACGGCCAGGTGATCGCCCTGTTCGTCATGGTCGTCGCCGCCGCCGAGGTCGTCGTGGGGCTGGCGATCATCATGGCGATCTTCCGTGCCCGCCGCTCGGCCTCGGTCGACGATGCCAACCTGCTGAAGCTTTAAGGAGCGACAGGCGTGCAAACACTTTCCCACGTGCTCGGCTCGTATGCCGGGCCGGTCGCCCTCGCGAGCGAAGGCTCGGGTGCGCCGCCGCAGGCGAGCGGCGTCACGGCATACGCGTGGCTGCTCGTCGCCCTGCCGCTGGCCGGCGCCGCGGTCCTCCTCGTCGGCGGACGTCGCACCGACCGCTTCGGACCCCTGCTGGCGACGCTGCTCTCGTGGGGCTCGTTCGTCGTCGGGCTGGTCGTCATCCTCGCCATGATCGGTCGCGGCGACGCCGAGCGGGCCCAGCAGCTGCACCTCTTCACCTGGCTGCCGGCCGGCCAGTTCAACCTCGAGGCGGGCCTGCTCCTCGACCCGCTGTCGCTGGCCTTCGTCATGCTCATCACCTTCGTCGGGTCGCTCATCCACGTCTACTCGCTCGGCTACATGGAGCACGACCCCGACAAGCGGCGGTTCTTCGCCTACCTCAACCTCTTCGTCGCCTCGATGCTGCTGCTCGTGCTGGCGGACTCCTACCTGCTGCTCTACGTCGGCTGGGAGGGCGTCGGTCTCGCGTCGTGGCTGCTCATCGGCTTCTGGAACCACCACCCGGCCTACGCCACCGCGGCGAACAAGGCCTTTGTGGTCAACCGGATCGGTGACCTCGGCCTGTCCGTGGCGATCATGATGATGTTCTGGCAGTTCGGCAGCGTCGACTTCACCTCCGTCAACGCCGGTGTCGCCCACGCCAACCAGGCCGCTCTGACGGCGATGGGGCTCTTCCTCCTGCTCGGGGCCTGCGGCAAGTCGGCACAGTTCCCGCTGCAGAGCTGGCTCGGCGACGCGATGGCCGGCCCGACGCCCGTGTCGGCGCTGATCCACGCGGCGACGATGGTCACCGCGGGGGTCTACCTCGTCGTGCGCAGCCATGTGATCTTCGAGGGCGCGCCCACCGCGCAGCTGGCCGTCGTCATCGTCGGCGCCACCACCCTGCTCTTCGGGGCGATCGTCGGGTGCGCCAAGGACGACCTGAAGAAGGCTCTCGCCGCGTCGACCATGAGCCAGATCGGCTACATGATGCTCGCCGCCGGGCTCGGGCCCGTGGGCTACGTCTTCGCGATCTTCCACCTGCTGACGCACGGCTTCTTCAAGGCGGGGATGTTCCTCGGCGCCGGCTCGGTCATGCACGGCATGGACGAGCAGGTCGACATGCGCCGGTTCGGCGGCCTTTCCGCGGTCATGAAGGTCACCTGGGTCACCTTCGGCCTCGGCTGGCTCGCGATCCTCGGCGTGCCCCCGTTCTCGGGGTTCTGGAGCAAGGACAAGATCATCGAGGCAGCGTTCATCGGCGAGGGCTGGCGCCCCTGGGTCTTCGGAATGGCTGCCCTTCTCGGCGCCGGCATCACCGCCTTCTACATGTCGCGCCTGTTCCTCATGACGTTCCACGGCAAGAAGCGGTGGACCGATGACGTGCACCCCCACGAGTCGTCCCTGACGATGACCGTGCCGATGGTCGTGCTCGCCGTCGGGTCGGCCGTCCTCGGCATCATCCTCGGCTTCGGCAGGACGAGCCTGCTCCAGAGCTGGCTGGCCCCGGTCTTCGGAGCCCGGGAGGGCGCCGAGCACGAGCCGGTCCTGCCGGGAACCGTGCTGATGATTGTCACCCTGCTGCTCGTTCTCGCCGGAGCGGGCCTCGCGTGGATGCGCTATGTGCGTGAGCCGGTGGCCCAGGTGGTCCCGCGCGGCAACCTCGCCATCCGGGCCGCCCGGGCCGACCTCTACCAGGACCAGGTCAACGAAGGGGTGCTCATGCGTCCGGGTGTCCGGCTGACCCGCTCGCTGGTCTTCGCCGACGGCCACGGGGTCGACGGCGCCGCCGGAGGGCTCGCTGCTCTCATCGGTGGCGCCTCCTCCCGGCTCCGCACGGTACAGAACGGTTTTGCCCGCTCCTATGCCCTGACCATGCTCGCGGGCGTCGTCGTGATCCTCGGTGCCCTGTGGGTGATGCAGTGATGAGCTCGTTCCCCTGGCTGACGGTCATCGGCCTGGTCCCGCTCGTCGGCGCCGTCGTCGTCTGGCTCCTGCCGGTGGGGCTGGCCGACCGGGCCAAGCACCTTGCCGTCGGCTTCTCCGTCGTGACCATGCTGTTCTCGGTCGTGGCTGCGCTCCAGTTCCGGACGGGCTCGACGCAGCAGTTCCAGCTCGTCGAGCAGCACCGGTGGATCCCGCAGTTCGGCGTCAGCTACGCCCTCGGTGTGGACGGGATCGCCCTGGCCCTCATCGTCATGTCGACGGTCCTCACGCCGATCTGCCTCCTCGCGGCCTGGCGGGACCTGCCGGGCGAGGAAGGGACGCCTCGTGAGAAGAACTACTTCGCCCTGATGCTCGTCCTCGAGACGTTCATGGTCGGCGTGTTCGCGGCGACCGACGTGTTCCTCTTCTACGTCTTCTTCGAGGCCATGCTCATCCCGGTCTACT
>JAABUT010004187.1_pt1 | contig 11669 bp, 7 predicted proteins | sample 5559281 | NCBI WGS metagenome assembly JAABUT01 (sample SAMN10711880, study PRJNA513359) | rock metagenome | isolation source: Antarctica rocks | place: Antarctica: Victoria Land, Ricker Hills nord | collected 2016-01-04
AAGTTCACCACCACCGACCTCACCGACCTACTCCAACGCCTCGAACAGCGCAAGAACAGAGCCCACGACCCGGCCCAACCCCGCGCAGCCTGAACCCCTGACGAACTAACGAGCGAGACCACTTAGCCTCACCACTCAGCATCTCCTCGACCGGCACGGCGACCTGCTCACCATCGCCGAGCTGATCTCACCCGAACTACGTGACTACATCGCAGCAACCAGCACTGTGAGCGACCAGATCGATCGACACCCGCGCTGAGCCCGAGTGGTTTGCCCTCGCAGACACCGCGCTGTCAGTGGATCACGCATGAGGGACCATATTCGTTCATTTGCTGAGCAGACTGCCGCCGCCGAGGCCACACCAAGATCATTCTTAGCGCTCATGGCTGTTCCGTTGTTCCTCAACCCCGTGACCGTTCCGGGGCCGTCACCGTTCGATGTCGCGCCCCGCCTCGGGTGCGTCATCATCCACCGACAGGTCGTGGTAGTCGTCGTACATTCGCGGTCCCACCAGACTGTCTCCGACCTGCGGTTCCAGGTCCGGGACCTCGATCGCGTCGGGACGGATCGCCAGCTCGTCGGTGAGCTGGTCGACGTCGCGTTGCGCGTCCTGAGTTGTTCGTTCCAATGCGGGGGCTGCCGCTCGACGGTGGGTCAGCTCAGTGTCCTGACGGTCACCCGTGGCCGCCAGTAGATCCTCACCTCGCTGCCGGATCTGCACCGCCGCTGCGAGCGTCTGGTCCTGCTGTGCAGGGTCACCGACGTGTCGCTGGAACTCGCGCACCCGGGCACTGGCGGCGCGGACCTGCTCGGCGGCGGCTTCGTGCTGACGCCGGAGCTCGGCCAGCCGCTCGGTCTGCTGGCGTGCCGCACGGCGGCCACCGTTGGCGATTCGCTGTTCCGACGCGTCGATCTCGACCGATCGCCGGACCCACTGCGGTCTCATCTGTTCCAGCAGGTCGCGATCGGCGCGGTAGGCGGTGACCGCGGCCGCCCGCTGCAACACCTGACGCTGCCGATCCTGCTCGGCGCTGACCAGCTGGTCGTCACGGAGAAGGCTGAGGCGATCCGTGTTCTCTCGCTCAGCGGCGCGTGCGGTGGCCAGTTGGTCTCCTCGGACTTCCACGCGAGCCCGCAACTCATCAGTGGCCACCCCTGCAAACGGGCCGTCGGGTCGCCGCTCGGTGGCCAGGATCGGACGCTCTGGCAGTCCGAGTGTGCTGCGCGGGTCGATCGGGGGAGCCGGCAGGTGCTCGATCACCGCATCTATCACGGTGACGGAATCCAGGGTAAGCCGGTCGGCGACGCGGGTGGCCTGTTCCTGGCGGCGCTGCGCCGGCAGGGCGGCCACCACGGGTGCGACCTCGTTGAGCGCGCCGATCTGGTACTCCGGGCTGGTCGGTGCGGGCCAGCGGTCCAGGATGGCATCGACGACGGTGTCGGCGAGCGGATGGGTGTCGTTGATCAGGGCTGCGTCCAGGCGCGCGGCGCCGTCTCGGGCGAGAGTTTCGGCCGGATCGTTGCGGCCGGCTGGCAGGGTGACGGCCTGTGGGTCCGGGATGCCGGTGTCGGCGAGCAGGTGGAACGCCCGCACGCTGGCCGCGCGGCCGGCCTGGTCGTTGTCCATCACGGTGAGGACCTGTCGGTCGGCCAGCGGAGCGACCTTGTTGAGGGTGCGGAGTTGTCCGGCGGTGAGCGCGGTGCCGAGCGGGGCGACCGCGACGACGCGGCCGGCGGCGGCGAGGTTGATGGCTTCGGCGTCCATCGGGCCCTCGACGATGGCCAGGTCCGCCCCAGCGCGCAGCGCCGCGATTGTCGGTGGGGTGAGGCCGTAGGGCTGGTCGGTCTTGCTGTAAACGGCGGTGATCGGGGAGTTGAGGTATTTCGGGTTGTAGTCGTCGACGGTGGCGGGGTTGCGCCGGCCGGTGAAGCCGACGACGCGTCCGTCGGTGTGGTGGATGGGCAGCATCACCCGGTCGCGGAATGCGTCGATCAGGGTGCCGCGGGAGCTGGTGCGGGCCAGGCCGGCGGCCAGGATCTCGGGGTCGGCGTAGCCTGCGCCACGCAGATGGTCGACTGCGCTGGTCCACCCGGCCGGCGCCAGTCCGGCCCGATCGGTGAGCACGCTCAGGCCGCGACCATCGAGGTAGTCGGGCACCCAGGAGCCGGGCACCTGCTGGCGGTAGTAGTCGTGCGCCGCGGCGAGGACGTCAAGCAGGCGGCGATCGCGGACGGCTGGGCCGTCGTCGGTCGAATCGATCGGCTGATCCGGGACGAGCTGCTCGGGACCGGCTGGTTCGTCGGGCAAAGGGATCTCGTTGACGGCGGGGGCGGTGGTGTCGACGGTGGTGAACGCGTCGGCCGGTGCGAGCAGATCAGCCTCGGTCGGGTCGGCGGGCAACGCCTCACCCTCGGCGAGGGGTTCCGGGTCGGTCAGCGCGGTGATGTTGGTGAGCAGCACGACCGGATGCTGGTGCCCGGCGGTGCTGTCCTGCACCGCGGCCAGCATCCCGGCGGCGTCGGTGACCAGCGCGGCCGGGTCCCGGCCGGCGCGGGCGGCAACGTCGACATGGGTGACGATCGCCGGCCACAGCCGGTCGGCCGCGATCCGCTCCGCGGTCTCGGTGCCCAAGGCCGTCGCCAGGTCCGCTATCCAGGCGGGGCGCAAGGCGTGAGTGGTCACGGCCGTTGTCGACGCGCCGATGTGCGGGGCGAGCCGCGTCCACAGCGCCGCGGCGGGCGCTTCCGAGGGCAGCGGCTTCTCGCCCAGCGCGGCGGTGATGAGCCGATCGACGGGCAGGCCGGCGGTGTCGGCCATGGTGAGCCGGGAAATTAGGACGGGCCAGTACGGATCGGTGGTGACCTGCTGGGCGCCGGCGGCGGACAGTGCCTGGCTCCAGCGGCCGGTGCCGTCGGCGGGATCGCCGGCGGCGACGGCGGCCGCGCGGGTCAGCTCGCTGTGCAGTTTGATGTGGGCGATCCGCTGCGGGCGGGGGCCGGCCGGCCGTAGATCGGCGTCGAGGACTCCTTGCGCGGCCCGCCATATCGCGAGCTGCTGGGTGAGGTCACCGCTGGCCAGGTACGGGGTCGCCCACGCCGGGGCGGTCTGCACGGTCCAGCTGCCGGCCGCGGCGTCGACCTGGTCGGCGAGGTCGACAACCAACCGTTCCCTCGCACTGAGGTAGTTGCCCCATTCGGGGTTTGTCGCCAACGCGGTCGGGATGGCGGGCAGCCAGGGCAGCGGGCCCTCCCCGAGGGAGTGGTTGCCGCTGTGGTCCAGCCGCCAGTCCAGCACCGCGGCCAAGTCTCTGGCGCTCCCGAGATCGCGGTCCTTGGCGGCCGAACGCAGGCCGGCGATGGCGTCGCGGCCCTGCAGGGTGATGGTCGCCAGGTGGCCGCGCATCGTGTCCCAGGCGTGCGCGTTGGTGATACCGGGGACCGCTTGTTCGGCGGCGGCGGTGAGGGCGGCCAGCTTCTCCGGGCCGATGAGGGTTTCGGCGCCGGTGAGGATGGCGTGCTCGTAGGCGAACGCGGCCGGGGCCAACCGCAACACCGGGTCGGCGGATTCCCGGAGCTGGGTGAGCGCGGAGCGGTCCGAGCCGTCCCGTTGGATGATCGCGGCGAACAGTTCCGCGCGGGTCTGCGGGCTGATCGCCTCCGGGGTGATCACCTCGTGGGCATCACCAACACCGCCGGTGATGATGAAGCCGTGGTTGTGGCCCTTGCCGCGGGTCATCGCCGGGTACAGCTCGTTGCGCGTCATGTCCGTCGTCAGCAGGGCGTAGGCGTTGCCCTGGACGGTCAGTCCTTGCACGCCGGCGGTGGTGGCCGCATACCCCAGCCGCACATACCCATCGGTGAGGTAGTCGGCGGGCAGGGTGCGGGTGACCCCGCGGGTGATCTCGGTGGCGGTGACCGATCCGTCGCGGTACACCTGCTGGACGGTCCAACGGTTGTTGTTGCGGACGAAATCGGTCCCGCCGATCGACAGCCGCCGGTTGTTCTTCTTCGTCACCACCAGGTCACCGGCCGACACCGTCTCACCGTTCGGCAGCGCCAACTCACGCCCGACCCGCTCGGTGGAGTCGGCGAGCCGCGCGGCCCGGGCCCGCAGGTTCAGCTCGGTGACCAGGTCCAGGGTGGGGGCGATCATCAGGCTGTCGACGCCGGCGACCTTGTCGGCGTGCCAGGCGGTGAACACCGCATCGGCGGCCGCATCGGCGGCGACGCTGTGGATACGGTCCCGGTCCAGGTAGTAGCCGACCGCCCCGATGTCGCCGGCCCGCATGGCCAGCGACGCCGCGCCCTGCTGCGGGTCGCGGAACCGCAGCACCTCATCCAAAGCCAGTGACCCGTGGGTGGCCTCGATGTCGCGCAGGACACCGCCGGCGCCGGCCGCGGCGCGCTGCCGATCATCGCCGACCAGCAGCACCCGGGCGCCTTGCTGGCGGGCGAACCCGGCAACGGCGGCCAGGTTCGGAGTGGAGGCCAGGCCGGCCTCGTCGACGATGATCAGGGTGCGTTCGGTGACGTCCCGCTGCCAGCGTTGCGGGTCCGCCCCCGATCCGCCGTGCAGGTCGTAGACGAGTTTGTCAACGGTGTCGGAGGTGACGCCGGGGATCTGCGCGGCCAGCTCCTGCGCGGCGGACGCCTGCGGTGCGAGGGCGACCAGGTCACCCCCGTTCGAGCGCCAGACGGTGGCCAGCGCGCCCATGGTGGTGGTCTTACCGGTGCCGGCCGGGGCCAACGCGAGTTGCAGCCGGCGGTCGCTGGTGGCCACCGCGTGCACCATCGCGGCCTGCGAGGTGTTCAGGGTGCGGCCACCGTTGTTGGCCGACCATTCCAGCAGCGCGATCTCGAAATCGCCGAGGGAGACGGTGCGGGCGCCACCCTGTCCGGCGGCGGCGACGACCGCGCGTTCGGCGTTCAGGATGACCGGGGAGGTGTGCAGTTGCCCGCCGGCCATCCGGTACACCGACGACCCGTCCAGCCGGGTCAACGCCTCCGGCGCGGCGGCGCCGGCGGGTTCGGGGTCGGTGCCGATCCGGATGGAATGTTCCTGCCCCAACGCCACCGCGGCGACCTGTTCGGCGGCCAGATCGGTGTTTGCGCCGACGGCGTGGCCGGCGTAGCGGAGTTGCCGCTGCGCTTCGGCCAGCACGTTGTGTCGGGCCCACTGCGCCCGGCCGGCCTCAACGGCGCGGACGGTGTCGAACGCGATCCGGGACACCTCCGCCGGTGACAGCTCGGCCGGTGCCGGTGTCTGCGCGGTGACGCTCTGCTGCACCATCGACCGCAGGCTCTCAGCAGAGCCCAGCACCTCAATGGCCTGCTCCCGCCACTGCTCGCGTTGTTCGGCCAGCGACAGGGGTTCGTGTTTGGCCTGCCGGGTGGCCAGGTTCGCCTGCTGCGCCAGCGCGATCATTTCCACACTGGTGGGGAGCCGGCCGTTGCGCTGCCGGAACGCCTCGACCAACTCCGTCCGGTGCGCCGTGATGTCCCGGCGGCGGGACGAGAACGCCCGATTCAGCGCGGCGTCGACGCCGTCGAGTTCACGGATCGGGCGCTTACCCGGCGCGGCCGCCCGCTCGACAAACCGGCCGCCGACCCGCTGGATGGTTTCCGCCTCGAGGCGGGTGTTGTAGTGCTCGGACGCGGCAACCAGGTAGCGGTGGATCATCCGCCCGTCCAGGGCTAGCCACCGCCCGTCCAGGGTCTGCACCTTGTTGCTGATGGCGACGTGGGTGTGCAGGTCCGGGTCGCCGGCCCGGGAGTCGCGGTGGGTGAACGTGGCGGCGATCAAACCGTGGACGTCGACCTGGGCGACGCCGTGCGCGCCGAGCCGGGTGTAGCCGACGTTGCGTTCCAGCCAGCCGATGGTCTCGGCGACGGCGGCGGCATGGGCTGCCTCGACCTGCTCGGAGATCTCCCGCGGCGCGACGGCCCACAGCGTGGACACGGACTTGACGGGGGAGAAGGTGACGTCGTATCCGGCGACCGCGGTCCGGTCCGGGCGTGAGGCCTGCGCCACGAACGAGGTCAGCTCCGTCGCGTTCCGCGGGTCCCTGCCGTGGGTCTCGGCGAACATGGACCGCGCGAGGTCGGTGCGGATCCGTTCCCGCTCATCGGCCGGGATCGGCTTGTTGACCGCGTTGCCGCGGACGGTGTTGAACGCGGCGTAGGCGTCGGAGAGCCGGTCCCGCCACTGCTGGTTCGGCTCGAACGTGGGGAACGGCTGACCGAGCCGGGTCGCCGCATCAGCGGCCGCGACACCGACGCCGGAGGTCTTGGCCTCGTGGCGGATCTTGTCGGCGTCGGGATGCAGGCCCTGGCCGAACAGGTTGAGCATCTGCGCCTCGGTGACCTGCCCGCTGATGTCCAGGCCGTGGCCGGCCCACACGCCGGGGGCCTCACCCTTGGCCGAGTAGTAGTCGCCAAGGCTGCTGTAGCCGCGTTCGGTGGAGTCGCCCGCTGCTACCTGCCGGGTCAGGTAGGTGTACCCGTCCCCAGCGCTGAGCTTGTGCAGCGTGGCAGTCACGAATGGATCGTACCTCTCGTGATCGTTTCGTTACCAAGGTGCAAGAGGTGTGTCCAAATAGTTGGTTGTGCGTTTCGGTGTTGAGCGTGTGGGTGCCCGGAGATAGGCTGTGCCGGACAGGAGTTCGATGGATGGTGAGTCGGGAGGCGATTGGCGATGGGACGGAAAACGAATAACGCTGTGGAGGCGCGGAAGCTGGCGCGGGAACGGCGGATGAAACTAGACGCTGATCGGGCAGAACGTGACGAGCGGATCGAAGCTGCGGCGGCGGCAGTGTTCGTCGCGCAGCAGGACCGGGCGGCCGGGCTGGCCGCCGCGGCGGCGGCGGAATCCGCGATCGCGCAGTCGGTGCGGTTGCTGCTGGATACCGAGGGGCTGACGCAGACGCAGACCGGGGAATTGTTGGACCTCGACCCGAGCGAGATCCGCCGGCTATCCAAGCTCACCAGCGATGCCCAGTCGGCCGCTGTAGGCGGGCCGGCTAAGCCCGGGAAGTCGGCTCGGGCTACGGATGCGGCAGGTAAGGCTGCGGTAGATGAGCAAGTCGTCGGGGCGTGAGCTGGCGCTGACAGCCCCCGACATCGCCCGCTGGCGGGAGCTGGTCGTGCCGACCGCTACCTGTTGGGTGTGGATCGGTGCTATTGGTTCGGACGGTTACGGCCGGTTCGGAATCCGGACCGTTGACCACCGCCCGCGGACAGTGACCCCGCATCAGGTCGCCGCCGTGATGGCGGGTGGCGAGCTGGACGTAGGGGTGACGATTCTGCATGACTGCGATCTGCGGCTGTGCTGCCGCACCGATCCCGGCCACGTGCGGGTGGCCACCCAAGCCGAGAACATGCAACAGGCCGCCCGGCGCGGCCGCGCCGTCGGACCGCGGCCCGGGTTGGTCGACGTCCGCGGCAAGGCCGGGGCTTCGCGGGCAGTGCAAGCCGCGCTCCGCGCCGCCACAAACCGCAGCCCGGAAGGGCTCGCGGTAACGCTCGCCGCGGTGGTCGCCCAGGGTGATCCGCGAGCCGGACTGGTCCCACTCTTCGATTAGCGCCGCGGATGTGTGTTCAGTATCTACGTGGGCACTTCGCCGCCGCCGCTGGAGTTCGGTGCCTCACCGGACACTGATCGTGTCGGTATGCGGGGACTGGTGGCTTCTTCGCTCGCGGCGTCGCCCGGACGAGGCTGACCGGTGGGTGTCGACGCTTCTTACGTCGGCCGAATAGTGATCGCTCCACTCTGTAACTCGCTGCGCTCACGGGACTGCGCACGGTGGAGATGGCGCGGGTGACCTTCTTTAGTGATTTGGGTTTCGCTTTCCTCTTGACCGCCCGTACAGGGTGGGCGATTCTCCTGGCTTTCCGCGGGATGAGCCGCCTCGTTAAGAACCCCACATCGACACTTCCTGTTCAGCGCGGAACCCCAGAATTGAGCTTTGTTGCTGAGTGTGCCCGAACAGGCGAGCCTGCGCAGGTTTCTGATGCGTCGCTGCGGTAGCTGGGGCGCATTGGTGTGGTCAGCGGCGGCGCTGCCAGATGGCGGTGAGCAGCAGCCCCGACGATCTTCACGACTGAGTCAGACCGTCTGGGCGTTCAGTTTTCGCAGGCGGTGCCGTCGTGGTCGCGGTCGAGTTTGCTGCTGTAGCCGGGGTCTCCGATGTGCAGCGGGGCCTTGCCAGCGGCCCGTACGGCGGCACAGTTCTGGTAGTACACGTCGCCTTGGGCCGGTACGGAGGTGAGGGTGGACGGCGCCGTTGTTGTGGTCGGTATCGCGGGAATGAGCCTGGCCGGCTGAGTGGGTCGGGTGGTCGTGGCCGGAGGTTGGGTTGGGTTAGCGATGTCGGTGGTGTCCAGCGGAATGACGGCCGCCACTGGTAGCGCTTGCAGGGGGCAGCTCGCCAGGACCGCGCGCATCGCTGCCAGCTCAGCGGTGGTCACCGCCAGATGGTAGCGGCTCTTCACAGCGACCTGCCGGGCAACGTACTGGCAGCGGTAGGACTTGTTCGCTGGTAGCCAGGTGGCGGTGTCGCCGTCACCCTTCTGCTCATTCGCCGAGCCCGACACTGCGAGCAGTTCCAAGGGGTCGTTCGCGAACTGTTCGCGGTCTGCTGGTGACCATTGGGCCGCGCCGGTCACCCAGGCGTTGCCAAGGGCGACCACATGGTCGATCTGGACGGCGGCGCTGGTGGTTACCCCTCGGGTGAAGCTGATGGTGGCGCCGGTGTACGGGTCGCGCAGAACGCCGGTCAACACGGTGCAGCCGTGGGTGTCGGCCTTGATAGTCAACTGCGAGAGGTCGCGGCGAAGGACATCATTACGTTGGTCGCAGCCATTCCTGTCGGTGTCGGCCCATGCTTGGCCGAACTGGTCGCGGCTGTAACCCGTCATCGGCCCGCGGCCCTTCACGGCGAGCATTGCCGTCGCCGCGAGCGCGGTACCCGGCCGCGCCGCCGCCTGGGTCGACGGTGCCGGCGTGGATTTCTGCGCGGGCGTCGGCTGCGGTTTGGCCGCCGGCCTCGGCGCTGACGTCGGGCCGGCGGAGGCCGTGAGGGTTGTTGGGAGGGCCGTCGTTCGGCTCCCCGTGATGACAACCGGTGCCGACCTGCGGGCGACTGGGGTGCTGGCCGCGGCGGACGTGCGCGCGATAGTGGTGGTGGCTAGGACGGTTTCGGCGGCGGCGTTGGACGATGCAGCCCGCGAAGTGATCGCAGCGGCTCCGGCGGTGTCGGCGGTAGGGGCATTGGCGGCCGAGTCCTGCGGTGTGTGAGTGGCGATGCCGCCGACGACCACCAGTGCGACGGCGGCGCCAATCGCCAGCCATATCCGGCCGGTTCGTCGGCGCCACCATCGCCGCGCACCAGCGCGTTCCGGTGGCTTCGACATCGACATAGCCCTGGACCCCTCTTTGGTACTGCTGGTGAACAACTTACGGACTTGGTTGCCGGCCCGGGTGTGGTCAGCGGCGGCGCTGCCGGATCGGTCCTCTCCGGTGGTGGGGTCGGGCGGGAAGGGGGGTAAGCCGCGCCGGCCGGCCCGGGTTCAGGTGGTCGTGCAGTAGCGGTGCAGCATTCCGATCGAGTAGGTGCCGGCCCGGTGGGCGACCAGCGTGCAGCTGCGGCCGTCGTAGGTGCTGATCCGCACCGGGTTGTCGGGGGCGTCCTCGATGTGGAATGCCGCGACGATGCCGCTGTCGGTGAGCGCGGCGAGCAGGACGTGCAGCACGCTCACGGTCACCACGGGCAGCCGGATCGACCCGAACTGCAACAGGGCGATCGCCGGAAGTTCGGGGCCGTGGGGTTGACGGTGAACGGCACGGCATCCGACAGGGCGATGGTGACGGTGGTCTCGCCCATATCGCCGGGCTCCCGGATGGCTTGCAGGATGACCGGCAGGTCCGGCCCGCCTGCCTTCTCGATCCAGATGGTGAACGGCAGCCACAACCCGGTCGGGTGGGCGTCGAGGGCGACCTTGGCTTTCCACAACACCTCGACGGTGCGGGCGTTGTGGTCGACGTGTTTCGGGTCGTCGTCGCGGGCGATCGCCTGGTCATAGGCGTATCGCTCGATGGCCACGGCCTCGCGGTAACCGAACGCCTGCGATTGAGGGGTGTCGATGGGCTCCAGCTGGCTGGAATACACCAGCTATAGCCGGCTTTCGTGGTGGACGGGCTGGGGGATCATGGGGGTGCCTCTCGTGTGCGTGCCGCCTGTGAGTAGGGGTGTGCGGCGCGGGGCGGGCGGGCCAGGAGTTGCGATCTCCTGGCCCGCCACCGGGTCAAACCTTGAGCAGATCGAACGCTCGAACCTTCGTGGCCTCGACGGTCGTCGAGGTGATCGCCCGCTCGGCGCGGGCATCGGCCTGGCCGCTCTTAGCGGCGATCGGCGCGGTGTGGTCCAGGTACTCGGTGATCGACTGGTAGGCCGCCCACCGGGTGCCCCGGATGGCCTCGTTGGTGTCGGCGGTCCACATCAGGCGGCGCAATTCACGGTTGCGGTTGTCCTGCATGGTCTTGGCCCGCTTGCTGCCGGTGTCGGCGGCGTCGGAGGTCCACACCTTCTCGACCAGGGCGGTGAACTCATCGCGGGTGATCTGCTCGCTGATCATGGCGTCGGCCTCGGCCTGGAATGCCTCGGCGAACTTGAACGTCAACCCGAGCGCCTGCCGTGCCTCGGCCACATAGCCGGCCGCGCCGGAGGTGTGCCGGATCTTGTAGGACGACTTCGCCCCGGCGATCGCTGCCGCCTGGGTGTTCGCGCAGACCACCCGGACCGGCGAGACCAGCAGCCGGAACGCGCTCGTGCCATCGTGCGAATTCAAGGCGACCAGGTACAGGTCGACGGCGTCGCGGCCGCCGATCTGCATCGCGAAAGGCACCTTCATGGTGATGAAAACCTGCTTGCCGCCGCGCAGGCTTCCGGCCGTCTCGAAGTGCGCGCCGGACTGGTCGACCAGGGTGTTGAGCAGGTCCGCGTGGGCCTCGTTCTGGATCGGCCGGTACCCGTTGCCGACCACGCCGAGCACATCCGGCAGACCGGTCTTCGGGTGAGTGCGGACGGTGGCGTACGCGTCGGGCACGCCCAGCAGAGCGACACCCTCGCCTGTGATGACGGTCGTCGTCAGCGGCTCCTTGCGAACATTCCAGCCGCCCAGGAAAGCGTGATCCATGCACTCGGCCGCGGTGAACTGCTGCGGCAGGACGGTGCCGAGCCGGTGCCAGGCATGCTCACGCGCTCCCACGAACGCGGCGCTGCCATCGGTGAACGTTTCGATTCCGTGCGACATGTGAAGCTCCCCTTCGGTCTGCCCGGCCGGTAGATCCGGCCTGCTTGGCATACCTCAATGGTACTAGATGGATGCACAGTATGCAAGTGTCTAGCCAGTTATTCTGTAGACTAGACATCTGTCTACTAGAGGGGTTACCGTGTCGGCATGGCTACGATTGCGGACGTGCGACTCATCGGTGCGGGGGAGCTGGTCGCGCTCCTAGGTGTTAGCCGGGGGCGCGTCGCCCAACTGGCCGCGAAACCGTGGTTTCCTGAGCCTGTCGCCCGGCTCAAACTTGGCTCGATCTGGGAGCTTGCCGACATTGAACGCATGGCAGCAGAGACCGGGCGGACGCTGGACTATGACGCGCTAGCGGC
>JAABUT010004188.1_pt1 | contig 11668 bp, 12 predicted proteins | sample 5559281 | NCBI WGS metagenome assembly JAABUT01 (sample SAMN10711880, study PRJNA513359) | rock metagenome | isolation source: Antarctica rocks | place: Antarctica: Victoria Land, Ricker Hills nord | collected 2016-01-04
CGGGGTTGCCGCAGTCCGCACCGTGCAGCAAGGCGTACCCGCCGCCACGCCGAATACCGCGTTTGGATCGCTCTCATGCGGTAGACCCAGGGATGGCGATCATCGAATGGCGGCAAGACCCATGATGTGTGACACCGGCGTGTCAGCAGCATGGCAGGAACATGACGCATCTGGCGGGCGTGAAACGGTTTACCAATGCCGAAATTGCTCCCTATACCGGCCGATTATGCCGCCATCTCAGGTACACGTCCACGTCACGGATGATGTGGCGGGGCGTCGCCGCGAGCGCTGATGCGGGCAGACGCGGTGTGCCGCACCCATGCCACCGCTCAGGCGAGGAAGGTGGCGTCGATATCCGCCAGCTGATGCGACCGCGTCGGGTCGAGCCAGAGGCGCAATGCCTCCCGCAAGATCGTCCGTGTCTGCCCGACCACTTCGGGCGTCCGCGCCCGCCTCTTCGACGTCGGGGCACCGCCGTGGATCACGTCGGAGCGGAGGTTGTAGGACGCCTTCAGCTCCTCGAAGAGCCGTTCGCGGTCCTCCCGTGATCGCCCGACGAAGCGCGCGATCCGCAGTGCGGCACGAAACTTCAGCTCCTGCGCGCTGTCGGGCGCGAAGAGTGCCTCGAAACCGATCCAGTAATCAAGCAGGCGATCCTCGTCGCTCGCGCGATCGTGGGCGAGGTTGAAACGTCGCACCGCCAGGCGATACGCGGGTTCCGCCGGGCCGACCAAGCAGCGCGCGTAGAGGTCGCGCAGCGCGCCCCCGTCGGTGGGACCCAGCAGGTATTTCGGCCCGAAGAACGCGGGACGTCGCGGCAGGGGTGCGAGCACACCCTGCCCGAACGCGTCGGGATTGAACGGGTGGTGCTGATCGGGGTCCAGGTCGGGGTTGGTGATCGCCGACGGGCTGAGCGTCACCTCGAGCACGGTCGCGCCGAGGTCGTGCGGCCCATACAGCCGGAGCACCGTCAGGACGTCATCGAGGAAGCGCCGCGCCGCGCCCATGACGCTCACGCACCCCCGCGGGATCGCGATCTCGGCGCGCACCGCATGGGTCCAGCCGAGGAGTTCCGTCGGCAGGAGCCCCGGCACCAGGCCCGGCACGCCGCCGTGGTCCTGCCATAGTTCTTGCTTCTTGGCCTGGCTCAGGCGTACCAGCGACACCTCCTCCCCAAGCGCGAGCTCGTCGCACTCCGCCGAGAAGTTGTCGAGCGGGGCGAGGAGTTCGGCTGGCCAGGTGTCCGCTGCGAGGTAGGCGCGCAGGGCCTGGTAGGTGAACTCGAACCAGCTCTCTTTGTACCACAGCCCGCCCCACTGCTCGATGAGGTGCAGCAGGAACAGCATGACAACGTAGGTGGCTACCCATTCCCGCTTCTCAGGGCACGCCGGGTACCCCTTCAGCTCCGCTGGCAGGATCTCGCGCGCCTGGGAGTCGCCTTCCACCGCCTCCGCCACCGCCGTCAGTTGCGCCGCGAGCTCGGGCGTGTCGAGCATCGTCCCCAGTTCGATCAGCAGCACGCTGGCATAGTCGTCGCCGATGAGGGAATGCATCCGGACACGGCCCGTGGCGTCGGTCTCGACGACGTTCGTCACCTTCCTGATCAGTGGTCCGCGGCGCGCCAGCCGATCCAAGGTCGGCTCGGCCAGGGCGTGCAACGACTCCTGTAATGGATCCATGCCCCCCGTCATCACATACCCCTTTCCGGGCAGGTCGATCGTGCCGTGCTTCCCCTATTCACCGATCGCGAGCAGGTTGAAATCGTCGCCGAGAGGGCTGCCCGATACCGGTAGTCGGGTGCCAGCCGTAGTGCCGGCGGTTCCTCTGTCACTATGGCTACGCCTCACTTGGCCCGCTCGTGACACCGGTCCGCCGTACGAGCAAGCGCGTCTCTTGCCTGGCGAAGTGCTGTCGCGCTGCGGCGCGATTCGACCGCCACCGAGGAAGCAGGGCTGCCCGACGGTGCCGCTGTCCGCTAGGCGCGCATCGTGCGGCTGCATCGTCACCGTTGATCATGCACAGTCGCGTTCGCCCTCTGTCCCCATACTAGCGGCCACCCCACCCGATCAAGGGCGCTCCGCTGCGCGTCCGTGCCGGATGCCGCTGCGCTCCACCCCTGACCGGGCGAGGCCCCGGCCGCCGTGCCCCCGGCAGAGGGCGACGCGACGGTGGCTCCGGACGGTAGGGCGCGCGGCGAGGCGGTCCGGTCGCCCGCGCGAGGGTCGGCGGTGCGGCCTGCGGGCCGCGATCGCGCGAGGGCTCGCTCGGGTCCACCACCGGTAGGGGCGGTCAATCGTCCCGCATCGCGACGAGCGTGCGGCGGGGGCGGCCCCCGCGGTGCGGGCGCTGCTTGTACGCGGCCACATCCGTGGCCCGGATGGACCAGTCGCGCCCGAACTTCGTCGCCGGCAGGCGGCCCTGGAGGATGGCGCGGCGGACCGCGCTCGGGTCCATGCCCAAGACCCGCGCCGCCTCGCCGACACCGCCCGCCGCCCCTCCTGCCGGGATGGGGACGTGGGGTAGCCCCCTCCTGGACTGCACCCTGATGACCAGACCACGAGGCAAGCCAACTTCTCCCGTCAGGATACCCGGACCAGACGGTACGGTACTGTCAGGATAACTGTTCAGCCTTACGGGGGGTCGGATGTGCGATACTCGGCGCATGCGAGAACAAGCACGCACCTTCACCGATAAACGGCACCGGTTCCCACCAGAAGGTATCAGCCACGCGGTCTGGTTGTACTTCCGCTTCGCCCTGCGTTACCGCGATGTGGAGGAGCTGCTCGCCGAGCGCGGCGTGGTGCTGACCGACGAGACGGTGCGCCAATGGTGCCGCACGTGCGGCCAGCAGTACGCCAATACGCTGCGCCACGTATCGCCCGGGCGCGGGCGATACGTGGCATCTCGACGCGGTGTTCGTGACCGTTAACGGGCGAACGCACTATCGCTGGCGGGCCGTCGACCAGGACGGCACCGTGCTCGACATCCTGGTGCAATCGCGCCGGGATACCGCCGCGGCGAAGAAGTTCTTCCGTCGGCTGCTCAAGGGCATGCAATATGTCCCCCGCGTCGTCATCACGGACAAGCTCGCCAGCTACGGTGCCGCCCGGCGAGAGGTGTTGCCCGGTGTCGAGCACCGGCAGCACAAGCGGCGCAATAATCGGGCCGAGAATTCGCACCAGCCCACCCGCGAGCGCGAGCGGCGTATGAGACGGTTCAAATCGCCGGGCCACGCGCAGCGCTTCCTCACCGCCTACGGCCCGATCATGAACCACTTCCGCCCGCGCCGCCACTTGCTGGATGCTGCCGCCTACCGCGGCGCTCGTGACCAGCGTTTCACCGCCTGGCGCGCGATTGTCGGCCTGCCCGCCGCCGTCTGAGCGACCACCCCTGCTCGCATCAGCACGCCCGCACGCCGCTTGCGCCACCCAATGTCGCCGCAAGTTGACAGTGCCCGGATGAGTTGGGGCGGGTGTTGCAGGGGGTGTTGGCTGAGATGGGCATAGGGGAGTGAGTCCACTGATAAGGCAGCAAGATTGACCATAACCATGCTACTATAGAACTTAAGTTCGGGATCGTCTGAGGTAATAACGGTCGCATTCGTAGCTTTGGTATCCTTCAGTGTCAGCTATGATCAGGGATTGGGGGCGGCAATGGGCGATAAGAGCGGTATCGAATGGACTGATGCGACATGGAATCCAGTTACGGGTTGCACGAAGGTTTCGGCGGGGTGTGACCACTGCTATGCAGAAGTCCTCGCCTTTCGCCTTAAGAAAATGGGGCAGGAAAAATACCGAAATGGCTTTGAGGTGACGCTTCATCCTCAGGCACTTGATCTTCCGTTGAAGTGGCGCACTCCTCGCCGAGTATTCGTTAACTCGATGAGCGATCTCTTCCATGCGCGTGTCCCCAAGGAGTTTGTGGCGCAGATTTGGGACGTTATGACGCGCTGCCCCCAGCATACGTTCCAGGTGCTTACTAAGCGGCCCGAGCGTATGGCGCGATGGACGGCGGAGCATCCCGCGCCTCCCAATGTATGGCTAGGGACATCCGTAGAGGATGAGCGGGTAGCGCATCGCATCGACCGCCTGCGCGAATGCCGGACTGAAGTGCGCTTCCTGTCTTGCGAGCCACTGATTGGACCGCTGCCTGCGTTGGACCTTGTGGGCATTCACTGGGTTATCACCGGTGGCGAGTCAGGTGAAGGTTCCCGACCTTGCCAGCCAGAATGGGTGCGCGAAATTCGCGACCAATGCTTGCGGCAAAATGTTGCGTTCTTTCATAAGCAGTGGGGAGGGCGCACGCCAAAGTCCAATGGACGACAACTTGACGGGCGTACCTGGGATGAGTTCCCTCACCTTCCACGTCGCGCAGTCGATGCGGAAGTAGCCGATGGTACCAGCGGGAAGAAGATTGATGTGCCATTGTTCATCGGTGTGTCGTAAACAGCGCGACCATCCTGGCGCAACTGCGTGAGTGCGCGAGTGATCTCGCCGGAGAAGTAGGGCGTGTCAGCCAGGGCGCTATTGACCTGCTTGCGGGTGAGACGCTGGCCTTTCAGCAAGGCATACAGCTTCTCCGCAATGTCTTTTGGCTCTAAGCGCTTTGGCTGCGCGGGGGGTGGTGCGAAGGCAGTTGTATCGAACATCATCGTGGTCTGGTGTGCCTGCTCCTGTTTGGTCTGCCAGAGTTTCCAACGCAACTCGTGCTCTTCGAGGTTGGCGGCCATGAGGATTTTGTTGATCGCGAGGGCACCGTCCGCGTCATGCGTGGTGAGATAAAGGTAAAACATGGTCCTCTCGTGATCGGAGAATTGCAGGCCGATAGCCTTCACCGCGAGAGTTTCATCAATGGCTTGCAGTGTGCTGCGATAGCGGTCCACCAGTTCCAATTCAACACTGCCCGCGTTTCGCAGCACTGGCACACCGGCTAACTCGTCCCAAATATCATCGCGATCGAGGCGGCGCCCAATATCCCGCCATCCTGGATCTAAAAACATCCGGTCGTAATTGTTGAGAACCTGCTCCTCGGCGGCTGTCCTCCCTTCCTTTCGCGCCAATCCAGTCTTCTTGTGCAGATCTTGGTATGGCATATTGATGATAACGTCGTGCCGTGGCTTGGCGATCACTTCAGCGACGTAGTTGCCTGGGAGCGCCTTCGGCCCATAGGGGTCGAGGAAGTAGAGTGAGAAGGCTCGTCCCCCTTGCGTATACCGAACTATGGCTGGCATGGCGGCCAAGCAATCTGCATTTACCATTGCGATCTCGCCGTCGCGGAGTGTAGAGAATTTGTCCGTCATCTTTACGCGCGCAGCGAACCCCGCCATCAGGAGTGATGTGCGGAGCTCGCCGAAGGTATGCGGATCGATCTCGACGAGGATTGTGTTCGTGCGAACTTTCACGCCGCGCGTTTCGGCCCAAGCGGCAATTTTGTCGAGAGCCTGAATGCCGATGATTGGTGAACCGTACACGGTGGTCGGGATGCGCCCGGCAATCTCCTCTTCCTGCTCACCGTCGTAACGTCCCGCGAATGCGTTCGCATCGACATAGATGAGATGGACCTCGAATGCAGCACCACGCTGCTGCGCCGAAGCAGCGTGGTGTGCAGCACCGTTCACAATGATGCCACCCCAAGCAGCAATATATTCTTCGAGGATTTGGTGCTTGATCTTCGTTTGCAGCGCACGCGCTTTAAGCATGATCAACTCCTCAACAGAACCATTTGTCATACTTTCGTCTGTATCTATAGTGGGAAACCGACGATTACTTATGCCGAACGAATCAATATCCTAACCAAGAGTCTAATAACTGCTACAGGTTTAATCCAGCCGTACAAAGATACTATCTAAAGGCGATCCTGCATTGACTTTATAGTACTCCTGTTCTATTGTATCGATAGGATTTGCTGTACGTACGAAGGTGACACGATGACGACCTATTACAAATGCGCAGGCCGAATACCATGAGCCGTTTCCGATCCTCGACATCGATGCGGTTGTCGCGGCGATCGAGGGGCGCATCGACCGCGAGGATTTCGTCGTGGGCGAGCGTTTCCGGCTGACGGTCGCGGGACGGGAGGTGGTGGTCGTGCCGAGGGGCGGGGATCAATCCGGTCCCGGCGCGGTTCAGGGGGGCGTGTCGCCGGAGTAGTCCCAGAGGGGGCGGAGGTAGTCGGCGAAGTGTCGGGTGCCATGGCCTTGCATGTAGGTGCGGACGGCGTCTTTGTAGTCGGGATCGGCGCGACCGGCGCCCTTCTGCGCGAAGATCGGTGGGAGGAGGCCGTAGCGCCAGCAGAAATAATCGACGCATTTGCGGGCGGCGCGGCCATTGCCGTTGACGAAGGGATGGATGCGGATCAGCTCGCAATGGACATAGGCGGCGACCTGGAGGACCTGCTCGGCGAAGTCGGCGCGGCCCCGCGTGCGGAGCCAGTCGTCGAGCTGGGCGATGAGGCCCGCGATCACGGCGAAGAGGGCCTCGCACTCGCGCTGGACGTCGTCGGCGTGGGTGCCGCGATAGGGGCCGAAGGTGACGTTGCGATAGAGGCCGGGCGGCTCGGGGCCGCGCGGGAAGCCCGCGAAGTGCGGGAAGAGCCCGCCGAAGATCCCACGATGGATGCCGACGAACATGGTCAAGGTGAGGGGGCGGGCGGGCGCGTGGTCCTTAAGGGCGCGATCGACCACGAAGAGGCCCTCGGCAACGATGCGGAGGGCCTCGGGGGTCTCTTCGAGGTGGAGTTCGTCGTCCCAGTCGAGGACGTGGTAGGGCGGGCGGGGCGTCGCGGCCATCGAGGTTAACGGAGGTCGAGGAGGGGGCGGCGCTGCGCCGCCGCGAAGGCGTCCTCCGCGATGTCGCGCGGGAGGGTGATGCCTTCGAGCGCCTGGGTGGCGATGGCCGCGTCGATCAGGCGCTCGCGCTCGACGTCGGAGAATTCGCCTCCATCGTCGGCGACGAGCTGCGCGGTCGCGGCCTGGCGCTGGGCGGCGGCGGTGCGGAGTTGCTGGCCGAAGAAGTCCTGCATCAATTCGGGGGCGATGACGGCACTTTGCGGGGTGTCCTGCCAGGGTTGCTCGGCGTGGGTCATCAGGCTCAACGTCCATGCGCCGTGCGGGCCGTAGGTGCCGTAAACCTGGTTCAGGAGTCGCGCGATGTCGGGGTGCAGTTGCGTCGGGTCGTACCCCTCGGGCGACGGGATCGCGCCGCGCCCGTAGCGCCGGTAGGCATAATAGATCGGCTCGACCACCGGCCCATAGCGCCAGGCCTGGATCGGCTCGTGGAAGAGCGGGCGACCGTGGATGGCGAGGCTGTAACCCTGGGCGTAGTAGGTTAGCTTCTGGAGCTTCATTGGGGTGATCGGCTCGGTCGCGGTGAAATCTTCGGCGGCAAGGAAGAGGAAGTATTCGGCGACAGCGAGGGCGCTGACGGCGTTGTCGCTGCGTGGGGCCATGCGAATCCTCCTTCCCCGACGAGAGAATCAGAACAAATGATCAAGCATCTGTTCTATACTGTTCGTATTATAGTACAGACCCTTTGCGGGTAACAGCAGGTACTTTTGCTACAAGTGGCGGTACGTTACGCCTGTGTCGCACTCGACGCACGAGCGCAGTTGTGCGGGAGCGGTGCCATACGTCCTACCCCCTCGATGATGGTGCAATCTTGCGGAGAATATCACCCTTGGGAATCTTCGAGATGCTTTCCTGCCGCGCCTGCTCTCCGGGGAACTCCGCGTCACCGAGGCGTCACTCGTGGAGGCCGTGCGATGAGCACCATCTACAACATCCACTGCGACGAGAGCGCGCACCTGGAGCACGACCGGCAGGGGGTGATGGTCCTTGGCGCGGTGTGGTGCCGGTATTGTCAACTTGCGGATGAGGCTTGTGGCCGTGCGATACTGGCGGCATGAAAGATGATGCTGCGCGCCCATCCTATGCCGGTTATCGCTTCCCGCCCGCGATTATCGCGCACGCCGTGTGGCTCTACTTTCGGTTTGCGCTCAGCTACCGCGACGTGGAGGAACTCCTGGCCGAGCGGGGCATCGTCCTGAGCTACGAGACGGTGCGTCAGTGGTGCCGGAAATTCGGTCAGCAATACGCGAACGCCCTCCGCCGTCGTCGCCCCAAGCCTGGAGACAAATGGCACCTCGACGAGGTATTCATCAAAATCAGCGGCACCACCCATTATCTGTGGCGGGCCGTCGACCAAGACGGCACGGTGCTCGACGTGCTGGTGCAAGCGCGGCGCGACAAGCGCGCCGCCGTGAAGTTCCTGCGCAAGCTACTCAGCGGGCTGCGCTATGTTCCATGTGTGCTCATCACTGACAAGTTCGCCAGCTACGGCGCGGCCAGGGGGGTGGTGCTCCCGAGTGTCGAGCACCGGCAGCACCGCCGGTTGAACAATCGGGCGGAGAACGCGCACCAGCCGACCAGGGAGCGGGAGCGGCGCATGAGACGCTTCAAATCCCCGGGACACGCCCAGCGCTTCCTCGCCGCGTATGGTCCGATCGTCGGCCACTTCCGCCCGCGCCGCCACCGCCTCGCCGCCACCGTCTACCGCCAACATCGCGACGGTACTGTCACGTTAAGTTTTCACTGAACGAAAGTTCCCCACAGGATCCGATTCTAGCCGCCGATAGGGCTCGTCGCGGGTGTATTCTGCCGCGTATGAGCCGCCCATTCCCCACTCCGCAGCTGTCGTCGCCGCCCAACCAGCTTAAGTTGACAGTGCCCGCAGAACAGCTTCGCTAGTTCTTCTTGTCTACTCTGCATCTCGACCTGGATTTCGCCTATGAACAGTTTCTCGGCAACCTTTAGGGCCCACACCGTTCAGAACGGTCGGTCAGTGCGTGCGAGCGGAGCGACACCTCGATCTATACCTCCCCGCAGCCTTTGTGGTGAGCCGACTGCGGAAACCGCTGTTGAAGTGAGGGAAGAAAGGGCGTCGTGATTTCCTTCCTGTAGTAGAGCGCGGGCGATGATCCTTAGTCAAAGGCTATCCTTCCCGAGCTTTGATCATCGGTTTCGTTCCTAGATCAGCAGTAGGAAGCAAAAAACTGGGACGGGAAACAGATGTTATAGCGGAGAGCGATCTCGCAGATACCTGCCTCGCTCGACGAGAGCTTGTCGGGCGAGAGTAAACGTACGTTGGATCAAGTGCTGGGAAAGCGAGAGTCGGCCTCTCGCTGGCGCGCCAACACCATCGAGTCGTATGGTGGACAGCATCTTCCTTGGAGTGGGATGCAGGCAGGGAAGTTACCTCTCAGTCGACACCGCCGCTCCCAGGACGGTGGGCGGGCTCACGGGAAGGCTATCAAGCTCACTACGCGACACGCTGCTGATCCCGATGCGCTTGCCTAGGACGGCGGCGAGCGCATGCTCGAGCGCCTCGCGGGTTTCCGTTTCCGTCAGCTTCTGCTTGTGGAAATCGTACACCGCGACAAGGGTCAGGTGGTCTCCCTCGATCCGGTAGGGCTCCACCGATTGGAGCAGGGCATCAATACGGCGACTCATGGCGCGGACGGTGCGGCGGATCAGCGGCCAGTACCGCAGTATTAGCTCCAGGGTGAGCGCATCGTCCTCCGTCGCGACGCGCTGGCGCGCCGCCTCCAGTTCCGCGAGATCGACTTCCTCCGACGGAGCGGGCTCGCCTGTGTGCGGCGCGATGCGCTGGCGCTCCGCTTCTAGCCGCTGGAGGGCGCGCACCTCCGCGATGGACGCGTTCTGGATGTCGACGCCGAGGTGCTGCTTCGCGTACTCGATGAAACGATCCTGCGCGTACATGTGGAAGGCGACGCCGATCATCCGCATCTCCCGGAGGAGCCCCCTAGCCGGGCCGTAGGTCTGCCCCCTGGGTCGGTACCACCAGTCGTCCTTCGCATCCTCCGTGACGAAGATGACCGGCGTCTTCGTCGCGCGGGCGCGGTCCAGCAACTGGTACCACAGCACCACATCCCCGTACCGCCGGTCGTCCGGCTTGCCGGCGTCGCGGAAGCCCGGTGGCTCCTGCCGCGCCCAGCGCCCCCGCGCCTCGTCATGGATCGCGCGCAGCCGCTCGTCGTCGTAGGGGGGGCCGACGCGCTCGGCGAAGATGGCGGTAAGGCGCCCCAGGATGGCGTCGTCTTCGAGGTATGACGGGTGCGCCGCCTGGGCCGCCGCGTCGGCGTCGCGGAGATCGCGCACCGCGTCGCCGGCGATCTTGGCGAGGTCGGCCACGTCGATCCGCGCGTGATGGGGATAGCGCTTTCGGAGTTCCCCGAGCGCGTTGGTGAGTTCCAGGTCGACCGCCTCGACCTTCTTGGTCGCGACGTCGTAGGCGGCGGCCTGCTCGAGGATCACCTCCACGCGGTTCTCGTGGTACTCCCGTGCCGCCTGGTGGGGCAGCCAGGCGCGGTCACCGAGGCGATCGATGATGCGGAACAGGTCGTCGCGGGTGCCGTCGCCGTAGCGGTAGAGATTCAGCAACACATTGGCGTCGAAGGCGATGGTCGCCGTCTCCCACAGGGCGGCGAGTTCCTCAGCCGAGGGGCGGTAGTATTCGGGGAAGTACTCGCGCATCGCCCCTCACCTCCCCACGCTCGGCATCGCAGCCATCATAGTCCGTCATCCCCATCTAGTGTAACTGCAGAATTAGCCGGATGTGTCAGAATCCAGACGCGCTGGCGGCAATGGCCGCATTCTGGTGGCGTAGCGGCGTTGGCCGTTGCGTGAAGGAGGGGCCTGTGCCATGCCCGCAGTGCGAGGCGACCGAGACGGTGGCGCAGCCCCGGCGCACCGCGCTGGGCTAGCGCACCTTTCGCTGCGGCCACTGCCGACGGATCCTTAACGAGCGTACCGGCACGCCCTACAACCACGTGCAATACCCGACCGCCCTCGTGCCGCTCGCCGTGCTGTGGCGGTTGCGCTATAAGCGCAGCCTGCGGGGCCTGGCCGAGCTGGTCCTGGCGCGGGGCGGCATCTTCAGCCACGAGGCGGTCCGCGACTGGGAGGCGCGCTTCGCCCCACTCCTCGCCGCCCGGCTGCGTGCCAAACGACGCGGCACGGCGGGTAGCACGTGGCACGCGGACGAGACCTACCTCAGGATCAATGGGCGTTGGTGCTATCTGTACCGCGCCATCGACCGGGACGGCAATCCGGTCGAGGCGCTGCTGCGCGAGCAGCGCGACATGGCCGCGGCGCGGCGGTTCTTCACCCGGGCGCTGGACGTGGCCGGCCAGGCACCGGAGCAAGTGACGACCGACGGACACGACGCCTACCCGCGCGCCAGCCGGGAGACGCTGGGCGACGCGGCGATCCACCGCACGAGCCGCTACAAGAATACCCGCATCGCGCAGGAGCACCGGGGCAGCAAGCAACGCTACTACCCCATGCGGGGGGTCGGTGACTTCGCTGCGGCGGCCGGTTTCTGCTCCGCCTTCGAGGAACAACGCCAATACTTCCGAACCGCGAGCCAGCGCGGCGAGCGCGTCTCGCTGGCGGAGCGCCGCCGCCGCTTCCAGGAGCGCCACACCGCCGTCATGGCCGAGCTGGCCGCCGCTTGACCAGCGACCCAAACGGTCTCATGCCGCCTACACCGGCCCTTGCCGACCCCCGACGTCCGAGTTCTGACGCATCCGTCTCGCCCGCTCGGATCGTCGGGGACTGGCCGAAAAGCACCACCGGGCGAATCGCCTCATA
>JAABUT010004190.1_pt1 | contig 11664 bp, 12 predicted proteins | sample 5559281 | NCBI WGS metagenome assembly JAABUT01 (sample SAMN10711880, study PRJNA513359) | rock metagenome | isolation source: Antarctica rocks | place: Antarctica: Victoria Land, Ricker Hills nord | collected 2016-01-04
GAGCTATATACCCCTAGAGCCAAGCCGGCTAGAGCCGGCTAGAGCCGGAGCGGAGATACCTAAACACCGGGGTTTATATGTATGCATTACGTACGTGTTACGTACGAACATACCCCATTTCCAACAGCAGGCTCACTAGTTGCACGTGAACGTATGATCAGGTTCACTGATGAGTAGAGCGATGAGAGCGAGTAGATCATTGCATTGAGAATAGATGTCATTGAATCAGACTCACTAGTTGCACGTGAACTGATAGGCGAATCGATTCACTGATAGGTAGAACGATGAGAAGATCATCGCATTGACGATGTCATTGAAGCAGACTCACTGAAAGTTTGCTTCTCAAGATAGAGACTTCACGCAGTTCTAGACTGGTCTCTTTGATTGCTCTTTGAGATAAAGGCTTCACGCAGTTCTATGACTGATCTCGTTTGAATGCTCATCAAACTTGAAGAATTTCTTGCGAATTTGAATGAGCGATGTATTCGCTGATCTTTGATCTAGTCGAATGATTTCGATCGTTTATTTCATCTCGCTGATCAGCGCATGAGAAGAAGAAGTAGAGTGAGTGCTGCTAATGATCTCAAGTCGTCTAGAACAAGATCGATAGACGTATGAATTGAACAAAGCGCTTGATGAGATGAGTGTTTCTGAATGCTGCAAGCCGGCTAGATCAAATGTCAATAATGAATTGAGAGACTGACAGAAACATTGAAGAGTTAGTTGCAGTATATTTGACTTCGTCTGCACGAAGAAGCATTTATATAATGTTAGAGATCAGCATAGAGCGAGTCATATGAGTGTAATGTAATGAGTATATAAATGCTAAGGAAGAAAAGTATCTAGAAGAAAAGAGTCGACTATCTATATGACTCAGAAAAACATAAGCTAACTCTGAATAGAGTTGACTTTGAAACAATTCGATAGTCTAGTGACGAGCGATCGACGATAGTCATGAACATAGTCATCAACATAGTCATCAACATAGCTATCAACATAGATGCGTAGCTAGAATTGTAACAATTTTCATGAAAAATAAACAGTTGACTTGACGTCAAGTCAATTATCTAGACATTTTATTTGAGTTCAACTTTCAGATTATATTTCAATCAGGCAAAATAAACACTAAAGTTGATGCTTTAATCAGAATGTTTCTGATCAACGTCTCTGAATTAACTCAGCGTACTGAAGATCGCTATCAGATCATTCTGACATTCAATAAAGTAGATATTCTAACTATTGAATCTGAAGTTGATTTCTATCAGCGAGTAAAAGATGTCAACAAGACGAATGAGCTTTGCGATGAATATAAACAAGCTATAAGAGAAAACAAGCTCAAGCTACATAGCACTGAATTGAAGCACTGCAAGATCATTGACGACGTTCTGTTCAGAAAAGATCTACTGTGAGTTTCTGAGAAAATGCATACGAAATTGCTAAAGAAAATTCATGATCAGTCTTTCATCTTTCATTCTGACAATTAAAGAACTATCAATCTAGTTCAACGTTTCTACTATTGATCAGATCATTGAGCAACGATTAAACATTATATTCAAAACTGTCATGTCTGTCAACAAAGCAAGATATCTAGAAATAGCATCAATCAACTTCTTCATTCTCTTTTGATTTCACAGAAACGCTGAAAAGATATAGCTATGAACTTCATCACTGAGCTACTTCTATCGAAAGATTATAACATCATTTGCACAATCATATGTCATTTCATCAAGAAACATCACTATGTCTTCTGTCATTGAGAAGACGATGACATTTCAGTCGAAGAAATGATTTGAATCATGCTATGAAATGTTTATTGACTTTATGATCTATCTAGTTCTATTGTTTTAAACAGAGACTTTCAATTCATATCAATCATGTGACAAAGTTTTTGCAAGCGACTAAGAATCACGACTAGTCTATTAACAATTTATCATTCTGAGATTGATGATCAATCAAAACGAGCTAATCAAGATGTTGAACGCAAATTAAGAATCTACTGTAACTACATGCAGAACGACTGAGCAAAATGACTTTTAATGATGAAATTCAGCGAAAATTTCAATATCTTCTCAATCATCTCAATGATCTCATTCTACTTCAATAAAGAGTTTCATTCTCGAATGAGTTTCAATTCAGATACAACTGACTACGAGATAACTTGTGAACGTCTTGAAGCTAGAAAAGTTGATGATATTGTCATTTGAATGAAAGAGCTTCTTATCTTTGATCATCAGCAATTGAAAAAGACGAAGCAGATCATTGAAGCTCAGATCAATAAACATAGATGAGATGTCATCTATGAAGTAAACGACTGAGTTTGATTATTCTCTAGAAACATAAAGACAACTAAATCATGTAAGAATTTGAAAGACAAACAGCTAGAATCTTATCAAATCACTGTCAAAGTTGAGATTTTTTATCATTTTCGTCTATTGATAAGCATGAAGTAGCTGCATTTGATGTTCAGTTCAAAGTTATTACATTCTTGTTTCAACGACTTCTTATCAAAACAGCATTCAGAATCATCTAGATCTCTCATTATTGAAGATGATGAGCATTGAGAGATAGATGACATTTTGAACTTTAGATGCTATCAAGATCAAATACAATACAAAGTCAAATGAACGAGACTAGATCGAGATGACAAATGATACTATGTTGACAAAGAAAAATTCAAGAACTCGAAAGAAGTTCTAGTTAAATTTCATAAGCTCTATTCAGACAAGTCATACTAAATTGAAAAACAGTGAAAAAATTTTGCGTTTCATTTGTTCTATTCATGCAAACATGAATTTTCAAAGAGAAAAATAATGTTATGAATGTGTCAGAGTTGATTAGAACTAGTCAATGATTTAGTCGAGATCTGATCTAGATCTGACTCAGACTTGACTCAGATATGACTCAGCATCTTTTCTCTTTTCTAGCATCTTCTAATCAGCTTCTATTGTCTTTTAAACAAACACACTTCTTTGTGTTATGAATGATCAACAAGTTTCTATGATAAACACATTTCTTTGTGTTGCAAACATCTTTCAAATCAACATCTTTCTTGTGTTTCAACACGTCTTCTTTGAGACTAGCGTCAATCTGAGTAACTACAATATAGAGCATGTTCTTCTTGTCTTTTGTATCTTCTTTCTTCTGTATTTGTTAGGGGCCAGCATAGAGCGAGTCATATGGGTGTAATGTAACGAGTATATAAATGCTAAGGAAGAAAAGTATCTAGAAGGGAAGAACCGGCTATCTATATGACTCAGGAGAACATAAGCTAACCCTGAATAGGGTTGACTTCGGAACAACTCGATAGCCTAGTGACGAGCGACCGGCGATAGCCAGGAACATAGCCATCAACATAGTCATCAACATAGCTATCAACATAGGTGCGTAGCTAGGATCGTAACAGTACCCCCTCCCTTCAACGATTCATGTCCGCATGAATGTATTTCCTTAGCCTTGTGTAGAATCGAAATGCCTATTGTAGCAGGCTAGCTATGTAGAGAGGAACCGACTTGCTCAGCGAAGAGATCGGCTATTGGCTGATGCCATTGAAGCAGGCTCACTAGAAGAGGACCGACTAGCTCATCGAAGAGGTCGATTGTGATCGTGTCATTGAAGCAGGCTCACTGCTGGTTCAGGCCTACTACATAGTAGGGCTTGTTTCGTTCGTTGACCGGCTCAATCAAGAGATCAATCATTGTTCGCCATTGTAGCAGGCTCACTGTTGAGGTTTCGGTATAGGAACAAGCTCATGGATTTGCTTGTTACCGAAGGTGATCGTGCCATTGAAGCAGGCTCACTAGTCGACTTGCTCATCGAAGAGATCGACTTTGGGCTCGCCATTGTAGCAGGCTCACTAGTTGCACATGAACGTTTGACCAGGTTCACTGATGGGTAGAGCGATGAGAGCGAGTAGACCATCGCATTGAGGATGCCATTGTAGCAGGCTCACTAGTTGCACGCGAACGAGTCGACAGACCGATTCACTGATAGGTAGAGCGATGTGAGTAGATGGATCATCGCATTGACGGAAGGTGTCATTGTAGCAGGCTCACTATTTGCACATGATCGGGTTGACGGACCGATTCACTGGTAGATAGAGCGATGAAGGTGGGTAGGTCATCGCTTTGACGATGCCATTGAAGCAGACTCACTGAGAGGTTTGCTCATCGAGATAGAGACTTCACGCAGTTCTAGACTGGCCTCTTTGATTGCTCTTTGAGGTAGAGACTTCACGCAGTCATAGACTGACTCCGTTTGATTGTTCAACAAATTCGAAGAATCCCTTGCGAATCTGAATGAACGATTAATCCGCTGATCTTTGATCTAGTCGGATGGTTCCGATCGTTTATTTAACCTCGCTGACCAGCGCACGAGGGAAGAAGAGAGTGAGTGTTGCTGACGGTTGCAAGCCGGCTAGATCAAATGTCGATAGTGGGTTGGAGGGCCGACAGAAGCACTCGGGGATCGATGCAGATTATTTCACTTCGCCTGTAACGAAGGAGCATTTATATAATGTTAGAGGCCAGCATAGAGCGAGTCATATGGGTGTAATGTAACGAGTATATAAATGCTAAGGAAGAAAAGTATCTAGGAGGGAAGGACCGACTATCTATATGGCTCAGGAGAACATAAGCTAACCCTGAATAGAGTTGGCTTCGGAACAACTCGATAGCCTAGTGACGAGCGATCGGCGATAGCCAGGAACATAGCCATCAACATAGTCATCAACATAGCTATCAACATAGATGCGTAGCTAGAATCGTAACAGTATTCTTAAAGTCTTAGTTATAGCTATCTCTATAAATTAAACATTCTAGTCATGCACGCACTCTGATTAGTTTCTAGACATAATCTCAACAATGAATGATATTCAGAATAAAATCAACAATCATCTTCAGAACGTGTTGTCAGTTTGTCTCATAAAGTTTAGCTCACTTGATAAGCTCAAGATCTTTCTTCAAGATGTGAATAACAAACAACAAGTCAATTATCAGCTACGTGATGAGCAATGAACAATTAAATCAATAGCAGCTTTGAAAAAACGTTTTGTTTCTTCGTCAACATCAGTCTCAACTACTAGTTATATTCAACTCGCTACTTTTTTCACTTTTGAATCTGAATGATCAAGAATGTCAATCATCTGCTTCAACTGCAAAGTATTGAATCATCTTTTAAAGAACTGCTTTTAGCTGAAGACTAGTACTTTAACATCTCATGCATTCATCTCTTGTCTCAATGAGATCATCATGTCGAAAGAAGAGAAGAAATTATTTACAGAGAAATTGAAGAATGAGACAAAAAACTAGTGACTTTCATCAAAGACGTGATAAAAGATGTGTTAATTTCTTCAACAATGAGCAGCTCAAATGATTTCTTTGCTTCAAAATCTTTGACTACTGAATGTGTACTATCTAGCAATGAAATTAGTTACTCATTAAAGTCATTAATTGACACTGAAGCAGCTGACTATTCATTCATTAATGAATTAATCGCGCAGAATGTTTGTGATCATTTGCAAATCAAATCTTTATCTTTAATCAAGCTCAAATCAATAAGAGAATTCAATGATCATTATGCAAAAAGACTCATTACTCATGCGATTTATTTGAATCTAATTGTTCAAGATCATATGAAACGTTTCGTCTTTATGCTGATCATTCGATTAGATCAACATCAGATGATTCTTGAAAAAACATGAATGAACAAGATTGAGATGACTATTGATATGAGAGACAATCGTCTTCAATTTTCTAGTTTCAAAGCTCATATCAAAGCTTTTATCAAAGCTCATTCAACTGTTCTTTCAAGCAAGAAAATCGCAATAGAACAGAAGAGTTCAATCTCTACTCAAATACTAAAGAGATCTACTTCTTCTGTTGTCACTCGACTCAGCGAGAAGTCATCTTCATTCAGTAAGATCATGAAATCATTTAATTCAGTCAAGTCTTCGTCTTTCAATTCAATGAACATAGCAATGATAAAGACTGCAGCATATAAATCACTAGTCAAATGATTGAATGTGACTACTTTCGCGATCATCATCACGAAAATCGATCGACTTCTAAAAACAGCTAGAAATAAACTCAAAGATGTAAATATACAAGAGCTTTCACACGAAGAAATCTTGAAAGAAGTCAAAGTTAAGCTTTCTTCGAAATATCATAACTATCTAAACATGTTTGATCGAGTGATGATTGATCAACTATCTTCTCATCGCTTCTATGATCATAAAATAAAGTTGATTGACGAGAAAACATCTTCTTGAAATCGTCTCTATTATATGTCTGATTACAAGCTTCAAAAGATGAAGAATTATCTGATCAAGCATCTAAATAAAGATTTTATATCTTCTAGCTCAGCTTCATACGCTTCGCTCATACTATTCATCGAAAAGAAAGATGATAGCTTTCATTTCTGTGTAGACTACAGAAAGCTCAATGCTTTGATCAAACGAAATCGCTATCTCTTATCACTAATAGACGAAACTCTCGCTTGTATTCAAGATAGCAAGTATCTGACTTGATTGAACATCATTGTCATCTTCAACAAACTGTGCATGCATTTGAGCAGCAAAGATTTGACTATCTTTATCATCTTTTTTGATTTCTACAAATATCACGTGATGTCTTTTGAATTAATCAACGATTCAACTTTTTATCAACATTATATGAATGATGTGCTATTTAACTATCTTCATCAGTTTTGTCAGATCTATCTAGATGACATTATCATCTACAGCAAAACACTGAAGAAACATAAGAAATACATACGACTAGTTCTACATAGACTATGAAAGATTGATCTACAGATGAATATAAACAAATGCAAGTTTCATGTTCAAGAGATCAGCTTTTTAAAACTATTGCTATTCATTGAGAGATTGAAGATGAATTTTCGAAAGATATAAGCAGTTGTTGAATGATTTACTTCTACAAACCTCACTCAGATGCAGTTCTTTGTTGACTTCTGCAACTTCTATCGACGTTTTATAAAGAACTTTTCAAAGATTGTTCATTCTTTGATTCAACTAACTCAAAAAAGATGATATTTGAATGAGATCAAGCTTGTCAAATGATCTTTGATCATATGAAGAAATGAATGATTGAAGTCTTTATTCTTCGTCATTTTGATCAGAATAAAAAGACTATTCTTGAAACAGACTCATTCAACTACATCAACGATGATATACTTTCTCAATATGATGATGAAGAAACATTGCATTCAATGATTTACTACAGCAAGAATCTGAGTCTCACTGAGTGCAATTACAAGATTTATGACAAGAAGTTACTAGCAATCATTCAAGCATTTGAGCATTAATAATCTGAGCTGAAATTGACTGAACTATCAATCAAGATGTTCATCGATCATCAAGCTCTGATGTCATTAATGAAGAATAAAGAGCTGAATAGACATCAGATGCGCTGAGTTCAAAAGCTCGTTGACTTCAACTTCAAAATCATGTATTGCTCAGACAAATAAAACATCAAAGTTAATGCATTGACTCGTCAAGTTGATTCAGTTTCTAGAAGCTTCGAGAATGAATGATGTTGCTATCAACAAACTACGATTCTGACGTTGAATTGAATGAAAATCGCTGATCTGAAGAAGAAAGAGAATGATGAATTAATTTATCAATTGATTCTAGAAGTTAATAAAATCAACGAGAATTGTGTTCTACTTTGTGAAGTTGTATCAAAAGATGAAGCTCAATATGAAGATATTAAATTAAGAAATTATCGAGTTCAGAACGAAATATTATATTGAGATGATCTTTTATGAGTTTTCTTTGATGAGCATCTTCAAATGAAGTTAATTCAAAAAGTTCATGATCAATCTTTTATTGATCATTTTGAAATTCTTAGAACGATGAAAGCAATAAGAAGATACTACTATTGATTCTCAATGCAAAAGACAGTAGATAAATATATTTGAAACTGCTACATTTATCAGCAATCAAAAGCTTCTCAAGATAAATTCAATGAATTACTACATTCTTTATTCATACTTGAACAGCAATGAAAGAACATAGTCATGAATTTCATCATCGATTTATCTTCTTCTGAAGGCAAAAACATCATACTAACAGTGATATGTAAACTGTCAAAGAAACGACACTATATCTCTTGTTTTACTGATGATGAAGAAATCACAGCAGAAAAAACAGCTGAGCTAATGCTTCAGTGAATATATTGAATACATGATTTACTCAATTTCATTGTTTCAAATCAAAGCTTTCAATTTATCTTCATTCTATGAAAGTCGCTTTGCAAAAGACTAGGCATTAATCTTTGACTCTTCACAGTCTATCACTCTCAGATTGATGATCAAAGTGAATGAGTCAATCAGAACGTTGAAAGATATCTTCGATTCTTCTGTTTATACATGCAGAATGACTGAGCTAAGCTACTACTCATGATCGAGTTCGTTGACAATAATGCTCTGTTCTCAGTCATCTTCTCGATCTCTTTCTTTCTAAACAAAGACTTTCATTCTCATATGAGCTTCGAACTCGATACAATCGAATATGAAAGCTCTCATGAATGCTTGAAAGCAACTAAAGTCAAGAATATATCTGAACATATGAACAAAATCTTGATGTTTGCTCGCGAATCTCTAGTCAAAACAAGAAAACAAATGATTCAACAAGCTAATAAGCATAGAAAAGAAGTTGATTATAAGATCAAATCAAAGATGTTTCTGAATGAATGAAACATCATTACAGCAAGATCTTTCAAGAAGCTAGATGATAAAATGCTCGATTTCTTCATCAATCTAGATTTTATCGACTCGTCATATAAGCTGAAATTATCAGAGACTATGCATGTTCATGATGTATTTCACTCTGATCTGCTTCATCTCGTCGTCGACGATTTCTTATCTAGACTGATCGCGTCAAGTCGAGTACTCAAGTTCGAGTTGAGTATTCAACTTGTCAAGATTCAATTCAAGTCAGAATTCTTGACTCAAGTATTTGAGTCGAGTCGAGATGTTCGACTCAAGTATTCAAGTCGAGTCAGAGAATTGAAATCGAGTATCGATTTGAAATTTTCGATTCGACTCGTCAAGACATGAAGATAGATAAATAGATGTTCTATTATGACTTTCTATTATGACTTTCTATTATGACTTTCTATTATGACTTTCTATTATGACTTTCTATCAAATAGCCTTCATGTTTCTCTTTATGTTTTTCTTTATGACTTTCTATCAAAAAGATAATGCAAAAAGGTAATGCAAAGGCGAAAAACCGGAAAAATTTCTATATTTAATTCTCTTGACGTTATTTTCGATTTCTTGACGAGTCAAATCGAAAACTCGAATCTGATATCGACTTGAAATCAATATCAGATCGAGTCAGAATGTTGAAATCGAGTATTCGAGTCAAGTCAGAAGATTGATATCGAGTACTCGAGCTGAGTCAGAAGATTGATATCAAAACTTAACTTGACGATCAGTCTATTCTTGCCTGATCAAAAGAATGAGCTCTTCGAGTCAATAGTGATAAACGACGAAGACGAATGAGAAATCGATGATATATTGAATTTTCGTCGATATCGAAGACGACTTCAGTATAGAGTCAAATGAAATGATTATGACAATGATCTCAATTGATACAACGCTGATGATGATGAATTTATAAACACTCAGAAGATAGTTGATGATTTTCATATTCAATATTTGAACAAATCGCGCTAGAAGCGCTTTCAACTATTCAATCAATCAGAATTTAATGAGTCTGAGTCTGTGAAATCATGATTGAGCGATCAATCGAATTGAGCAGAAAATACATTCATGTGAACATGAATCGTCGAAGAGAAGAAGTAATGTCATGATTCTAGTCTTGTCAGACTCAGTCTTCTAGCCTTGTCAGATCTATTCTCGCTTTATCATCTTGACTAGTTTCTATTGAGTCTAGCGTCGACTGAGAAACACACATATGTAGCCAGCTTCTTTTCTGTAGCTATCTTTCTTTCTTAGCATTTATCTTCTAGTTAAATGACACTCATATTGACTCGCTCTATGCTGATCTTTAACACTATGTATCGAAGCATTATTCTGCATGAACACTAGTTCTGATTCTCATATGTCAGTCAAATTGTATTTCAAAATCTGAATGTAGAAGACGACTGAATAGTCGTGTTTTTTGAATTTGAAGTTTCGATCGAGCAGATATAAATTCAATCTTTCAGAACCTCAAAAAGCTTCTCAAATCAAAATGAAAAAGATCTTTTCATTGAAAATTTCCATCACTTTATTTCTATCTCATTTCTGTTTGCGAGTTTCAAACATTCATTCTGATGTTTTATCTGATTCTCGAGTCACGAATGCCTCGTTCGACCAAATGAATTTTCTTCATTGATTCATGATTCAATCTTTATGATTTTTAGCTCATTTTAATCGAAGCAGAGCAGCTTCAGATGTTAATTTTGATCGCTTAAGAGTTAGTCAGTGAGAAATTCCGTGAGCTCGTAGTGTTGCGTTGAGAGTTCTCGCGTTCAAATCGATCCCGATGTTCGTTTTCAGCTGTCTTCAGGTGATTTTAGGCTTCGATCGTAACTGACGTAACAGTATTCTAGCTGCTCGAGAGATGATTGATAAGAGCCTTCCTGATCTGGATTTATTAACTTCGAAGGATGTTGTTTGAAGCCTTTTCAAAACGCTTCGAACGGTGCTTGGGGGAACGTTCAAACTTCGTGCTATTTGGGTGGGTGTAAGGCCTAATTTAGCTTGTCCTGATATTTCACCTTTGGCGAGCAAAGAAAGCTCCTTTCTAGAAGTCTTGTTACCAGAAATTGAAGTTAATGAAGGTCTTCTGAACATGGTGGATGTAGTTGAAGAAGATGAGTTGTTTTGAAGGTACGCGATTTAACATGTTTTCGCGATTTACGCGAAGACTTAGTGCGGGGTACTGTAAATCATAGAGGATAAGCGGCTCTCCCCCTTAATCCCCCGTGTCCCCGTATCAGTCTTCCTTCGAATGCCCGATTGACAGGTCTTGAGCTATTCTTTTCCCTCTAAAGAAGTGGTCAGGCAACGTAAACCTACAAATTCCTGTCCTTGACTGCGATTGCTCCGAAGATGTGTCGTCAAACTCCTCAACCGCAGGATTCGTTTCTCACGTCTCCGAACTAGCAGCTTCCTAGTCCTCTTCAATGCGGACAAGTATGTGGCCAAAGTCACAGACCGTAAGTGTAGCATGTCATTGGTCTCTCCTTTGCTGTTACTCTACAGGTGAGTATCGCCAAGATGATTTAGACATAGTGCGATTATATTATTTAGCATGGTCAATTGACGTCATTGAAGAAGTTGAGGAAGTCCGTACCTTCGTACTGAGTCTGATCCTGTTCTCTATGTGTCTTATCAAAGCTTTAAGCTCACTGCCCTATCTCGCAAAAAAAAACTGGGATTGTCTGCTCGCTCTTTCTCCTGGCGGACATGCTTTGTATGGAAGAGCAGGTTAGTCTGTACGCATGTCTTTATTTCTGAGGGTTTTTGCAAGGACTAATTTGCTCGGGAAATTTGCCAGCTTTGTTGCGTCTAGATATGGTGATGATGGGTGTTTCAATGGTTGTTTGACGGAGAGTGAACTTGCGACACGGTTTCGTTGAGAAGTGTAGGGCCCACTTGGCCAAGCAAGATACCTGCTCGCGGCCATTTTCA
>JAABUT010004191.1_pt1 | contig 11663 bp, 7 predicted proteins | sample 5559281 | NCBI WGS metagenome assembly JAABUT01 (sample SAMN10711880, study PRJNA513359) | rock metagenome | isolation source: Antarctica rocks | place: Antarctica: Victoria Land, Ricker Hills nord | collected 2016-01-04
TCAAATCGAAGTTCTATCAAAAGAAAACTATTTTGAGAAGTCATTTCTGATCAATGCTTCTTTTATCTTTCAGAGCAATTCTTTCAGTCTTTGCTCTTTGATAGATAGTGATTTCATCGTTTACACGCTGATACATGACAAGCTAGTTGATAAAGTATGTCAGAAACTTCAAATACAATCTATATTACTAGCAAAAGAGAAGTTAATACGAGACTATGATGAGAAGTTAGCTAGAAAAACTATTACTCATAAGATTCTACTCAATCTTACGATTGAAAGTCATAAGAAATTGACTATGTCAATGCTGATAGCTGATATTGAGCATCATGAAGCTATATTGAGCAAACTCTGAATGAATAAAAATGAAATATTATTGAACATGAGACATAATACTATCGTATTTTCTGATCAATTAGATACTTCTTTTTCGATTTTTTCGATTTCGTCAAATACAAAGCACTCAAGTTGATCGCGATCAACTTCGATCTCTTCAGCAGCTCACAGCAAGATCTCTAAGATGCTCAAGCACTCAGTTTCATTCTTTCAGAAAGAGTCATTCTCAATTCAAAACATAGACATCATCTCTTTTCAAGCACTAGTAAAACGAAAAAAGAAGAATTAGACAGAGATTTTTGCTATATTCGTCGAAAACATCGATAGAAAAATCGTTTACAATACTCAATGCAAACTAGATGTCATAAACGTCTTCTCAATCAATGAAACAACTCAGAATCTAGAAGATATTAAAGTCAAGTTATCATCAAAATATCAGAATTTTCTAGACGTCTTTGATTGAGTTCAAGCAGACAAGTTATCGTCTCATCGTTCATATGATCATAAGATAGAGCTTATTAGTGACGCAACGTCATCTCACTGTCGAGCATATTGAATGTCTCTCTACAAGCTTCAGAAAGTAAAGAAATATTTGAACAAGAATCTTTTCAAAGAATTTATAATCTTTAGCAAAGCTTCGTATTTCTCATTCATTCTGTTCATCTTGAAAGTAAATGAAGATCTACGATTCTGCGTTGACTATCAAAAGCTCAATGCTATTATCAAAAGAAATCACTATTCTTTATTGCTCATAAATGAGGTAATTGACAAAATAGTTGATTGCAAACATCTGACTCAATTGAATATCATTTCGACGTTCAACAAACTACGAATGCACTCTGATAGTGAGAACTACACTATCTTTATTATCGCGTTAGAAGCATATAAATCAAAGATGCTATCTTTCAAACTTATTAATGATTCTGCCTTGTTTCAGCAGTATATGAATGACGTTCTTTGAGACTTTCTAAATGACTTTTGTCAAGTCTATCTGAACGACATTCTGATCTACAGCAAAACTCAACAAGAACATCAACAACATGTCAAAATGATATTAGATCATCTACAAGAAGCTGATCTACAAGTAGATATTCAAAAGTGTAAATTCAACGTAGAAGAAACTGTCTTCTTAGAAGTCATAGTTTCAGAACAAAGTCTTTGCATGAACTTTATCAAAGTGAAAGTCATAGTCAACTGAGCTACGTCGATCAATCTAAAAGAAGTTCAGAGCTTCGTGAAATTTGTTAACTTCTATCGTCGTTTCATTAAAAACTTCTCGAAGCTAGTCAAATCATTCACTCAGTTAACTAGAAAGAACACATTTTTTGTTTGAAACAAAGTCTGTGTTCAAGCTTTTGATGATCTAAAGAAACAAGTCAGCTCGATCTCAGTCTTACAACATTTTGATTCAAAACGACAGACTATTCTGAAAATCGATGCATCTGACTATGTCAAAGATGAAATTCTATCACAGTACAATGATGAGAAAGTTCTTCACTCAGTAACTTTCTACAGCAAGAGCATGATTCTTGCTGAATGCAATTATCATATCTATGACAAGAAATTGCTAGTCATTATTCGATGTTTCGAACATTGAAGACTCAAGCTTGAATGCATTGAACTACTCATTCAGATATTCATCAATCATCAGACTCTGAAAATCTTCATGAAAAATAAACAGTTGACTTGACGTCAAGTCAATTATCTAAACATTCTATTCAAGTTCAACTTTCAGATTATATTTTGATCAGACAAAATAAACACTAAAGTCAATGCTCTAATCAGAATGTCTCTGATCGACGTCTCTGAATCAACTCAGCGTACTGAAGATTGCTATCAGATCATTCTGACACTTGATAGAATAAATGTTCTAGCTATTGAATCTGAAGTTGATCTCTATCAGTGAGTGAAAAATGTCAACAAGACGAATGAGCTTTGCGATGAGTATAGACAAGCTATAAGCGAAAACAAGCTCAAGCTACATAGCACTGAATTGAAGCACTGCAAGATCGTTAACGACGTTCTGTTCAGAAAAAACTTACTATGAGTTTCTGAGAATATGCATACGAAATTGCTAAAGAAAATTCATGATCAGTCTTTCATCTTTCACTCTGACAATCAAAGAACTATTGATCTAGTTCAACGTTTCTACTACTGATCAGATCATCAAGCAACAATTAAACGTTACATTTGAAACTGTCATGTCTGTCAATGAAGCAAGACATTTAGAGATAGCATCAATGAACTTCTTCATTCTCTTTCGATTTCACAGAAACGTTAAAAAGATATAGCTATGAACTTCATCACTGAGCTACTTTTATCAGAAGATTATAACGTCATTTGCACAATCATATGTCAACTCATCAAGAAACATCACTATGTTCTCTGTCATTAAGAAGATGAAAGCATCTCAGTCGAAGAAACGGTTTGAATCATGCTATGAAACGTTTATTGACTTCATGATTTATCTAGTTCTATTGTTTTGAATAGAGACTCTCAATTCATATCAACAATGTGACAGAGTCTTTGTAAGCGACTAAGAATCACAGCTAGTTTATCAACAGTTTATCATTCTGAGATTGATGATCAATCAGAATGAGCTAATCAAGATGTTGAATGCAAATTAAGAATCTACTGTAACTACATGCAGAACGACTGAGCAAAATGACTATCAATGATGAAATTCAGCGAGAATTTCAATATCTTCTCGATCATCTCAATGACTTCGTTCTACTTCAATAAGAGTTTTCACTCACGAATGAGTTTCGATTCAGATACGACTGACTACGAAACTACTTGTAAGTGTCTTGAAGCTAGAAAAGCAGATGATATTATCATTCAAATGAAAGAGCTTCTTATCTTTGATTGTCAGCAATTAAAAAAGACAAAGCAGATCATCAAAGCTCAGATCAATAAACATAGACGAGACATCATCTATGAAGTAAACGACTGAGTTTGATTATTCTCTAGAAACATAAAGACAACTAGATCATGTAAGAATTTGAAAGATAAACAGCTAGAATCTTATCAAATCACTGTTAAAGTTGAAATCTTCTATCATTTTCGTCTATCAATAAGCATGAAGCAGCTGCATTCAATGTTCAGTTCAAAGTTATTACGTTCTTGTCTTGATGACTTCTTATCAAAACAGCATTCAGAATCATCTAAATCTCTCACTATTGAAGATGATGAGCATTGAAAGATAGATGACATTTTGAACTCTAAACATTATTGAGATTGAATACAATACAAAGTTAAATGAACGAGACTAGATTGAGATGACGAATGATACTATGTTGATAAAGAAGAATTCAAAAGCTTGAAAGAAGTTCTAGTTGAATTTCATAAGCTTTATTCAGACAAGTCACACTAAATTGAAAAACAGTGAAAATTTGCGTTTCATTTTGTTTTATTCATGCAAACATGAATTTTTGAAGAAAAGAATAATGTTACGAGCGTATCAAGACTGAACAAGGCTGAAGCTTTAATCAATTCGCAGTGCACGCTAGCAAGTACTCTGTGTAATGATTAGAGTTAATCAACAATCTAGTTGAGATCTGATCTAGATCTGACTCAGATATGACTCAGATATGACTCAGCATCATTTCTCTTTTCTAGCATATTTTAATCAGCTTCTATTGTCTTCTAGATAAACACACTTCTTTGTGTTATGAATAGTCAACAGATTTCTATGACAAACACATTTCTTTGTGTTGCAAACATTTTTCAAATCAATATCTTTCTTATGTTTCAACACGTCTTCTTTGAGACTAGCGTCGACCTGAGTAACTACTATATAGAGCGTGTTCTTCTTGCCTTTTGTATCTTCTTTCTTCTATATTCTTAAAGTCTTAGTTATAGCTATCTTTATTGATCAAACATTCTAGTCACGCACGCACTCTGATTAGTTTCTAGACATGATCTCAACACAAAACATGCTTCAAAAGACGCGTTGATCAAGTGCATAACATGAGTCAAACAGTGCTTCAAACAATGCTTTCTACTGAGCTTTCTACTGATCTTTCGATCGATCTTTCTACTGATCTTTCTATTGATCTTTCTATCAACCTTTCTATTGATCTTTTTACTGAGCTATCTATTGAGCTATCGACTGAGCTTTCTATCAAACACTTTACCAAACATTCTACATGCTTCAAAATACGTGTCGATCGAGCGCATAACACAAGTCAAACAATGCTTTCTACATGATTCTCTACATAACTTTCTACATGACTTTCTACCAAGCGCTCTTCATGTTTTTCTATCAAGCACTCTTCATGTTTCTCTATCAAGCACTTTACCAAGCATTCTTCATGTTTTTCTACCAAGCATTCTTCATGTTTCTCTATCAAGCATTCTATCAAGCACTCTTCATGTTTCTCTATCAAGCGCTCTTCATGTTTTTCTACCAAGCATTCTTCATGTTTTTCTACCAAGCGTTTTTCATGTTTTTCTACCAAGCGTTCTTCATGTTTTTCTATCAAGCATTCTTCATGTTTTTCTATCAAGCATTCTATCAAGCATTCTTCATGTTTCTCTACCAAGCATTCTACCAAGCATTCTTCATGTTTAAATAGATGGTTAAATAGCTACTTAAATAATCAATTCATCAAATGATTTATTTGATTACATACAAATCTTGAATGTAGAAACGTACAAAAAGTGAACATGTATTGCGCATTATATCTTTTCAGCAATTGATGTCTTTTGAGCAAATGACTGTCATCAAAAGATATAAACGCTTGTAGCTAGTTATTAGTTGTTGATGAGTGACTATTAGAGCTTGTGAGCTAGAAGCTCGACTAAACAAATGTTTTTGACTGATGCTAGCTTGATGAGCTTGTAGTCAGTTTTAGCTGATTTCGTCAAATGATCAATGTGTTTACTGTAATGATCTCTCATACACTTTCATTATCAATTATACTAACAAATTTATAGATCTAGTTATTATTGTTTCTAAGTACGTTTGTAATCAGTCAACGTGAATCAATGATCATACTACTAACTATTGAATAATTCTTCAATATCATCTTTCTTGTGCAATATATTGATATTCATTGCATGATCATTTCGCAGTTTAAACATTTTATACTTCTCTGCATCTGCTAGTATCAAGTCGTCTTTAAAATTTCTAGTATATCACAGATGTTCATCTGACTTCAACTTCAACTTCTTCATCAGTTGTGATCAAGTTCAATTTCACTGTGTCTGATATTTCTTTATCTTTGTCTTTTTCTTTCTTACTATCAGCTTGTATGAGTGAATCTTCATCTCTTCATCGAAAGTTGCATCGTTCAGACTTGAGCTTTGATCATTGATTCAATCTTAAGATGTACTTGTTTATTTATTGTTCTTAATTAATGTGCTCTTTGTTTTTGCTTTAAATTCTGCTGCAAGCTGAGTGTTTGCTAAAGTTGACTGTACATTGAAATTCTATCAATCAACTATTAGTTTAAACGTTTATTATCAATTCATTTCAACTGAGAGTGATTCATTGAATGAAGCATGATGATGATCAGAAGAACAACTTATGTTTCACTTATGTTCATCTGTTCTTGAGTGCTTTCTATGTTGTCATTATTTTCATAATCATTGATTTTCAATAACATTTTATTGCTCTTCTTGATCATTTTATTCAAACTTTTTCACTGATTGTTCATCTCATCTTTTGAAAGATCATTCAAGAATGTCGCGTATTCATTGAGAATAAAAGTGATATTGAGAATTTTTCTTACATTTTTTCTTTTGATAAGTTTCATGATTCAAGTACAAAGAAGTAATAATATCACGTCTTAATGAGCAATGATTTGCTTATTTCAAGTTGTCATTAAACGTCATTAATCAGTTATAATGATCAGCATATTATTGTTTCTGTGTCTGATGTGTAGATTTCAATTAATTTGCAAAACTTATATGAAGATTTCAGACTCTTGAACTTTGCAAGTATGCATGTTTTCATCTGTCACTCTTGAATGCAGTGAACTATCATTGCTGAGACAAAAGTGATCAGAAATATCAATAAAACATTGATGAATTCTCTGATATGATCTTGACTTGTAAACAACTCTTTTTCTCGAGTAAATGTCGTTCTGACAAGCATCATTGCAATGACTGAGACAAGAAATCTTTGTTTTGATGACTATATCATGATTAGTCAACATCTTTTAATCAAGATGTAGTCTCATCTTCATGCATGTATAATCATCATTCTGTAACAAGATCTGTGTTGCTTGTTAAATCACTTTCTCGCTGCAATACTGTTGTCAATTATATACATTTGATACTATTTCTTAAGTCTTGAACATTACATGATCTCGTCATATTTTGAAGCAGTCATACATTTATTGATGTCAATGAGTTAAATTTGTTGAAAGATTCTGTTGCTTATCTGATGCACTTCATGAAACATGAGAATGAAGTCAACTCTATAACGCAAGTTGTTCATTAATGTTTTCAGACATTCAATTATATTGATTCATATTTTACAAATCTGATTATTAAGTCATGACTTGATGTCATTTGATCATGACGTGATCTTCTTACTCACTAGACTGATCATTGAGTCGAGTTTTGAGTTGACATTTTGAACTCAAATCAAGATCGAGTTGAGTTGCTCATATTTTTAACTTGACGTGACTCGATTCAACTGAGAATTGAGTCAACTCAATTCAACTCGTCAAGAACTCAAGCTTAACGTCAAGAGAACTAAATATAGAAATTTTTCCGACTTTTGCATTATCTTTTTGCATTATCTTTTTGATAGAAAGTCATGAAGGAAAAACATGAAGATCGTGTGATAAAAGATTATGACGAGAAACATAAAGAAGAACATGAAGATCGTTTGATAGAAGATTATGACGAAGAACATAAAGAAGAACATGAAGAAAAACATGATGAGAAACATGAAGAGAAAACATGAAGATCATTTGACTTTGATAGAGAGTCATGACGGAAAATGATGATAGAAAGTCATGAAGAGAATCATGAAGACTGTTCGACCAAGCTATTTACATCTATCTAATATCTTGTCGAATCAAGTCGAGTTTTCAAGTCGAGTTATTGAGTCAAGCTTCTCAACTCAACTCGAGTTCTCAAGTTCAACTTCTCAACTCAACTCGACACTTTTTCAAAAAAAATTCAACTTAACTCAACACTTTTCAAGTTGAATACTCGACTTGAACTCAAGTACTCAACTCGACGTGATTAGTCTATTACTCACTCAATTACTCAAAATTCAAGCTTGAATGTAAAGCAGACAATTCTTTATTACTGATGCATGCTTTTTAATGAATATTTCTCTTTCTCGTTGTTTTACGCTTAATCATAGATAGATTCTTTTAATAACTGAACTTTCATAATTTTGTTTTGATTTCTTCAACTCATTCTTCATGAACTTCTGTTGTCAAGAACGATCAATCTGAAATGACTTGAAAGATGTTGATTTGAATGATTGATTTTGACTGTTTAACTTGTCACGTCATTGATGATGAGCAATGCGCTTCTTATCACAATGACATCGTCACTTTTTAAAGTGCTGAATCATTGAGATTGATTGTATTTCTTTCTTCGTCAGTACTTGAAACATTGAAAGACGTGAAAAGTCTGACATTCATTTGCACATCATTCTCATTAAACATCAATTCATTTATATCACTATTTGAGTATTCTTTGTATCTATTATCATTATAATGATCATTGTTCAATGAGTTTCTGAAACACTTTGAATGTTTCAAATCTGTAGTCTTCAAAATGATGTCTCGTTTTGTCTATCAATTCTGATATCAGTTGCAGTTTTATCTTTAGAGTTTATGAGAACTGAAGTATGTATACTATGACTTGAGTTCATGATGAGAACGCAAGACATTCTCAATATCATGAGAAAGTTGTTAATTGTTGAAGCAATAAAAGCTGCAGTAGAAGCGACAGTAAATAGTATAATTAACAACTAATATTTGAAAATACAGAGCGATGATATGATGTATTAATGAGAGATATCAATACTATAATTAAGCAGAAAACTCAAGTGAGTAAATAAATGACATGTTCATATGTTATATTAGCAGAGTTTTGACGAGCTAGCTGAAAGATGTTGATTCAAACATTCTTTATGACGATTAAATGATTGATTCAATGAACATCAAATCAATCAAATATTGTTACTCTTTTAATTATGTATTTTATAGTTGTTATAAGATACAATGACTTGAATGATTTTATCTTCAACTCACTTGCTTGCTCAACTGTTCAATGCTATGTTTTCTGATGATGATGATGCACTCTCTCTTTGCATTTTAATATGCAAAGCAGTTAGTTAAATAGCATCAAAATAAATTATGAATACATATTGATCTTTAAGATCACTTCGCTTCTTTTAATGATGAAGCAAAATCATAAGAATCTCTTCATGTGCATTTCTGTAAAAGCTGCTTTTCATTCTTGCTCGTTCATTATGCTGATGTTCATTGTATCATCACGTTTATAGAAAATTGTATATTAAATTTTTTTATAGCTCAACTTCAGACTTATTAAATTTATAAAAGTCGTAAAGTTCAAGTCATTGATCTCAATCATGCTCTTTGCAGTGTCTGATACTAGTAGATCTTGTGATCTGCAACAAATATTATAAGAGATATTATGATGAACTTGAATCATAATGTTTTGTACTGTCTTGACAGATTCATGCATATCAATGTTGTTAATTGAAAAAGAACTTGTACTTGAAGAATTTGATATGTTAAATGATGTTACTATGTGTTGAATTTTATTCACAGACATTACTGTTCAAGTTTTGACTCGTTTTCTTTTATTGTAGTTGCATCATTGTGTTATAAAGACAAGACACTTGTTTCTTCAAGATTTTGAAATGTTGTCGAAGATGTCAGTGAATTGTTTATATACATTTGCAAAGACTTGATTGAGAAGACTTTTGACTTTGCATGTGTTCAATCTGACATCTAGAATATTTAACTTGTTCATTTCACGCTGTAAATGACTCAAGATAAGAAAATATACTGATTCATTTATTTCTAGTTGAGATCATATGATATTTTCAAATCATGTCGTTGAATCAAGAGTTTCATTAGTCATTGCTTTAATCATGTTGAGTGTTATTGTAGTTGTTGTTTACATTCAAGTCAATAAATTTAGTATGATGAGTGACTTTTGCATTCGTGTTTCACACTAAAGCTAGTTGATAATAATCAATCTTAGTTAGATTGATCGCGTCAAGTCGAGTACTTGAGTTCAAGTCGAGTCAGAAGATTGAGATCGAGTATTAACTTGAAATTCTCGACTCGACTCGTCAAGACATGAAGCGAAGTACTACTAATATCTATCTGAATGTCTGATAATGCAACAGAGTAATGCAATTGATGAAAGAAAATTCATGCTTGTTCATTTACTACTGCTAATCTGAGATCACTATTATCTCATCATTCTTCTTCTTCTTCTCATACTTCTTCTCGTACTCGTTCTCGTTCTCAATCATATCTGCATCGTCATTTCTCTTGCTAAATTTCACCTTCTTGTCATTGTCATCAATCTCAATGATATCATCAGATTCATCATTTGATGAATTTAGTGAATTAACTATCTTTCGATCAATCGCATTTTTTTCATTTGAAAATGCGCTCATGAATTTGTTGAATTCTTGTATGACATCTGAATCATTCATTGTCTTTAATTCATTCAATTCTTCGCGATGTAAAATGCGTTGCTGAATTAGTTCAATAGTAGATATCATGTATCTTGACATGTTTTTCCCAAGTTCATCTTGTTGTGCAATAGTTTAATGCATACGTTAGTCTTGTTTTTCACATCAAACATAGTACATACATCGACAGTAGAAGTAGTATTGAACGTCGTCTTCATGACTATTGCTTCAAGCTTCACTCGCTTCGCAGTCTTCTTCTCTCTCGTCTTCTTCATCAAATTCGTCTTAAAGCATTGAGCTATTATACAATCAGCTTTTGAAACACATATGCATTACTCAAATGCATTATCATGCAGACTCTTTCCCACTCAATCATCTGTGATCGTATCTTGCATATTGCTCTTCATGTTCATCTGCTTCTCTTTCAAGACTTTCTGATATACGCTGATGATTCTCAGCTTTGTCAGTTTCTTGTGAAGAATGACTCGATTTGCATTCTGCTTGATATAAAGAGTTTTTTGATCTTTATCTCATTCAACGACTCAATTTCTACTCGCAATGAATTGCAACTTGATAAATAGATTGAACATTTTGCAATCTTGATTAGTCTCAATAATAATGCATATAGATAATGCATAACAATCTTCTTATCTGATAGTGATGTTGAACAACATTAGAGTTAAAATAAATGTGAAACGTAGATAAAGTTAAAGTTAAAATAAACATGAAGCGTAAATAAAGTTAGTGTTAGAATAAATGTGAGATGTAAATAAATTAAAGTTAGAGCTGAATTTTGAAATTCATTCATCATTTTAGAGCTGCAATCATCACAATCATCATCTCAGTGATGCAATCAACACATTCATCATAATAGTGATACAATCAACACATTCATCATAAAAATGATACTATTAACACAGTTTGTTCAGTCATCATCTCTTGTTGACATTGTACTTCACTTTGCTTTCACTTTACTCAATTATTGCTATCTTCTACTCAATTATTGCAACTTTTCAAATCGTGATCGAATAATCTACATCATATTCATGACGCGTTGCAAGCAGATAGATAATGCATTTAGATAATGCATTTCTTGTTGCGCATTGCTGACAGACTTGATTTAGAACGAAAGTCGAGCGAAGATGCATCGTGTGATGATTTGAAAAAGTCAACTCGTGATGATAAATATTTGTTAGATTAAATTGAGAGAGAATCAAGACAAGATCATAAGATTGTGTCTGAAAGCAAAATCTTGCTTAAAGACAAGATAAATAGAATTGAGAAGATAATGCAAACAGATAATGCATCAAGCAATTAACAGCTAATTTATTGCGACAGATAAAAAGAAAATGAAAGTCAGAAATCATTGTTCTTCAAGAAATTCGTCGTTATCAGAAAGCTGCGAATTTGTTAATATTTAAAATCTCATTCAAAAGACTAGTATGAGAAATTCTTCAGAATGAGACTGATATGAATCAACTTAGTTCGAAAATGAGCGATGAAAAATACAGAATTCAAGCTTTGATTCTGCTTGCTCTTCAAAAGATCACAAAAGCATTTCTATGTGAATTTCTTGTCAGTAAGTGCATTACTCATTTGCATTACTCTTGATGTTTTACAACACTTACTGATATCATGCTTTACATATGCAGATAGCAATCTTCTTGCTATTCATGTC
>JAABUT010004192.1_pt1 | contig 11658 bp, 9 predicted proteins | sample 5559281 | NCBI WGS metagenome assembly JAABUT01 (sample SAMN10711880, study PRJNA513359) | rock metagenome | isolation source: Antarctica rocks | place: Antarctica: Victoria Land, Ricker Hills nord | collected 2016-01-04
CGCGAACTTCTATAGACGCTTTATAGAGAGATACTTCAGAATCGTCTCGTCACTTACGAATCTTACAAAAAAGAACATATCGTTCGTGTGAACTGAGAAAGCAGAAGAAGCTTTCAAAAAGCTGAAGGAATTGTTCATCTCTCAGTCAGTACTGATCATGTTTGAATCAGAAAAACTCATTACGCTCGAGATGAACGCGTCAGACGAAGCTATTGAAGCATGTATCAGTCAATCAGACGACAAGAGACGTCTGCATCTCATTGCATTTCACAGTAGAAAGCTTACAGACGCTGAATTGAACTATGAGATACACGACAAGAAGCTGTTAGCTATTGTCGACTCTTTCAAACAATGAAGAGTGTATCTGAAAGAATCTAGACATCAAATTCAAGTATATACAGATCATAAGAATCTGCTATACTTTACGATCACGAAAGTTCTAAATCGAAGACAGATTAGATGATCGAAAGAGTTGTCGTCGTACAACTTTCAAATTCAATATCGGAAGAAATCTGAAAACTCGAAGGTCGACGTCTTGAGCAGAAGAGCAGATCACATGACAAATAGATCACAGGTAAATCAGACTATCTTGCAAGAAAACTCAGACGATTCGATTGTCTATAATAGACAAAACGCAGCTACTTTACGAATCGACAATAGAGATCTTGAGAAACGAGTAAAGCTAGAGCTAGCAAAAGACTCAGTCGCGCAAGATATTATAGAAAATATCGAGAACAACGCGAACTTTGAGATTATCAATGAAATACTAACATTTCAAGATCTGATCTATGTTTCAACAAGATGCAGACAAGAGATGATAGATGATCATCACAAGTCAATGATACACGGACATCAGAATTCGAATAAAACCATTGAGAGAATATCTAGAATCTACTATTTTTCAAAGATGAGAAAACAGATAGAAGATATTATTAGAAAGTGCGATGTGTGTATTCGTACGAAACACAATCGACATAAATTCTATGAACTTTTGAAAAGTCTCAGCACATCAGATCGTGCGTGGAAAAGCATAGCTTTGAACTTTATAGTCAAGCTATCTAAGTCAAAGAAAAGAGTCATCGAAACAATCTATGACTCTATCTTGATTATAACAGACAGATTAATCAAGTACGAATACTTCTTGCCATACAAAGAAGCAACATTCGCAGAAGATTTGACTTACACGTTTCTAAGAACGATTGTAGCAAATCATGAACTATCAGACGAGATAATTTCGAATAGAGACAAGCTCTTCACATCGAAATTCTGAAAATTCTTGATGAATCAGCTAGAAATTCATCATAAGCTGTCAACAGCTTATCATTCGCAAACAGATGAACAGACGAAAAGAATGAATCAGACACTGAAACAGTATCTCAGATGCTATATTAACTATAGGCAAAACGATTGAGTACAGCTACTATCAGTAGCACAGTTGACTTTCAATAGCGCAACGACAGAAGTAATCAGCGTGTCATCATTCTTTGCAAACTACGAGTTCGAGTCAGAAACTCTTAAGAAATCGCGTGAATTTGCACAATTAGCTCAAAAAGCTACGCTACAGATAGAACAATTGCAGCTGCTACAAAAAGAATTACAGAAGAACATACAGTTTCTCAGCAAGCGCATGACTCTGTATGCTAATAAAAGAAGAGATAGAGAATTTACTCTTAAAGAGAAGAACAAAGCATATCTTCTAAGACGAAATATCAAGACGAAAAGATCAAGTAACAAATTGAATCACACAAAGCTAGAATCTTATAAGATTTTAGAGGTCAAAGAATCTGTTAACTACAAGTTAGATCTGTCAGCATCTATGAGAATACATTCGATATTTCATATTTGCCTGTTGAAATCTGCGAACGCGAATACATCAATTCAGACAGAATCTTCAGAAATCGATTCAGAGAGTCAGAACGTCGAATACGAAGTAGAAGATATACTAGATCAGCAAGACATCACAGATCAGTCTCATTGATTGATCAAGTGAAAAGATTATGATCATATCGAGAACACTTGAGAATCAGAGGAAAATCTCAAGAACTGTCAGAAGCTTCTTCGACAATTTCAGCAAAGAAACTCGACAATCAGTCGAAATCAGAAGGAATTTCGAGCTGTTCGGAACCAACGTTAAGAAGAAGATCATTGATAGATGACTCGATCGTTCAACGACGTTCATTCTTCTCGAGTTCTTCAATATTCTTGAACTTTCGTCGCATCATATTCTTTCAGCGAGACTCGATTAATTCTTGTTGCTTTTGCAGACGAGCTGCTTTAGTCAGAGTCTCACTCAGCTCAGCACGAAGACGAGTTCGTTTCTTACGAACTCGCTCTCATTCAGTCTCTGAGACGATCAGATTGCACTTGCGATCTAGATGCACACACTCGACACAACGATCGAAGTCAGTGTCAACACGACACTTCACGAAACGATTGAAACAGTGGTTGCAGAAACGCATAACTGAACTATCGTTATAACGAAGTTTCTTCGAAAGACGGCGACGCTTTGCGACAGAACTTGACGATTTGAATACTTGATTCAAATACATAGAAACGATGGTTTCTGAGAACAGAAACCTTGAAGAGAACCTAGTGTTAGAACACGACTCGAGTAGAAATGAGAACTACGACGAATAAAGACGTAGTTCACAGCATGATGAATTCTGACCTAGTAAGATCATGATCACGTGCTAATGATTCGTTATATGAGATCATTGAGATCATGAAGCGACTCTCATGATCAAGGGTCTGAATCGACGAGATCACTCAGCGACTCAGACGATCGCACGAATCTTCTATGTTTATATAACGATGGTCGTTCTCTTAGATAGAAGCTTCGTGCTCAACTCATGTAAGTAGTCAATACATATTATTGTCTCAGCTATCTTCAGACCTCAAGTCTAGTAATAGTGATTACTGTTTGATCTCTGTATATACCTTGTGTTGTTAAAGAAACAATCGTTACACTAACTCTGAATAGAGTTGACTTCGAAACAACTTGATAGTCTAGTGACGAGCGATCGACGATAGTCAGGAACATAGTCATCAACATAGTCATCAACATAGCTATCAACATAGATGCGTAGCTAGAATCGTAACATCTTTCTTCTTCAATCATCAAGCATCATCATTCATTTAATTCTTCTTTCAAACAAATCTTATCATGTTTAGTCATTTGTCTACTGAAGAGCATTTTGAGAAATTTTGAAATCATTTCTCTCAAATCTCTGATGTTGATTCATTGAAATCACGAACGAAATCATCAAGTGCTGCGTCATTTATTCATGAAGATGATGAATCATTCACTGAAATGATAATACTCTTCGTGTTTTACGAAATCTGAAAAGCTCAAAGTCTAGTTCTTGATAAAGAAACAGATTGACTCTACGAGTTAAATAAACAACAAGAAGACGAAATCAAAAAGTTGAAAACAAGACTTCAAATTAAAGAAAACACTTCTTCTGATTTCATCTACTCTGAGCGTTCTAGATCTCAAAAATACCTGATTCTTTGCTGTTTACTGATGAAAAGAACTCTACTTGAGAGAATTGATATGAAAAAATTCAGAATAAACTAAAGATCAACGTTGATCTCTTTTCTAATGAACGAGTCAAATTGAGCTATGTACATTCTAGATTATTTGATGATGCAGCAAAGATCACTCAAGTCAGATGCAAACATGATTGTGTTAATTTCTATAAAATCGTCAAAGATCTTTTGAAAAAGCTAGCTCAGTTGTTCAATGACTCAAACAAGAAAGTCAACTTTCATAGAAAATACTACAACTTAATTCAAGAATTCAAGAAATTCAATAAATTTTATACTCAGTTTCAACATTTATCTTTCTATCTAAACTATCATGAAAAGCAACTGATTGTTGATCTGAAAGATAAAATCAACTTTCGTCTTTGATTCATTTGAATAAATCAACTAGTTCAATCTGATTTTCTAAAAGAAATTCGTTTCTATCTGATTCATTTGAATAATGATCAACGAGTCATTCAAGAGATCAAGAACAAGCTCAAATACATCAATGATGTTTCAAAAACTATCTTTCATAAAGCGACTGTTATCACTCAATCAATCAATCACTTGAAGTCTAATCATCTAAAGTTGCACGACGCGATTTTAACTAGCGTCAAAGAAGTAAACATTCTAGTTGAAAGCTGTTTTGTATGTCATAAATCAGATCATAGCTCTAAGAAGTGTCTTGATCAATTTACTAAAATCAATGCAGTGAACAAAAAATATGATTGATTCAATTTTGATTCAAATTTCGATTCAAAAAACTAGTCATTTCTTCAAAAGTCATTAAAGAAGTAAAGATTATATCTGTTGAAATCGTGTTTAGATCATTCAATCAAAGAAACTCAAGACTGATATGTATGTATTGCTCTTTAGAAGTAGTTATAACAAGACATTAAGAATACAGAAGAGAAAGAGTGCAAGCTCTTCTATAAATAATGACTTGAGACTGCGCTAAACTCGATACAGATGTGATGTAATATGTCAGATGTGTTTGTCTAAAAAAACGATGAAAGAGATGAATGAAGAAAGTGCTGAACAACGAGAAGAAGTGCTGAGAATGACTCGAAGAAATGCGCTAGGTTCAAACTAGACATAACATCATGACTTGCTTTAATCAAATTGATTAGAATTAGATTTGAACTTTGATCAATTCAAACATGTTTATAACATTATCTCTCTCTTTGAACATTCATGTTTGCATGAATAGAAAAGAAATAAAAGTAAAAAAAAAATCATCGTGTTTTCAATTTAGTGCAACTTATTCAAGTATAGCTTGTGAAATTCATTCAGAACTTTCTTCGAGTCATCAAATTTCTCTTTATCAACATAGTATCATTTGTCATCATGATCTATCTCAATTCATTTGACCTTGTATTGTAGTCTTTCTTTATATCGTCTGAAGTTCAATATATCATCTACTTCTCAATGCTCTTCATTCTCTTCAATGATCATTAATCTAGAGAGTTCAGAGTGTTGTCTTGATAGAGAATCATTTGATGAAGATCATAAATACTTTGAGCTGAACATTGAATGTATATGCTTCATGCTTCTAGATAGCTGAAGATGATAGAAGATCTCAACTTTGACTGTGATTGAATAAAGATTGAGCTGCTTGTCTTTCAAATCTTTGCATGATTTAGTGATTTTGATGTTTTCGAAGATTAATCAAACTTGATCATCTACTTCATAAATGACATCTCGTTTATGCTTGTTCATCTGAGCTTCAGTAATCTGCTTGATCTTTTTCAATTGTTGATGATTAAAGATAAGAAGTTCACTCATTCAAGTGATAATGTCATCGATCTTTCTAGTTTCAATACGTTGACAAGTCATTTTGTAATCAGTCATATCTGAATTGAAACTCATTCAAGAGTGAAAGTCTTTATTGAAGTAGAAAGAAATCATTAAGATAGTTGAGAATGTATTGAAATTATCACTGAATTTCATCATTGAAAGTTATTTAGCTCAATCATTCTGTATGTAATTGCAGTAGATTCAAAGTTTGCATTCAACATCTTGATTAGCTCATTTTGACTGATCATCAATTTCTGAATGATAAACTATTGATAGATTGACTTTGATCTTTAGTCGTTTACAAAGACTTTGTCACATGATTGATATGAACTGAAAGTCTCTATTCAAAACAATAGAACTGAGTAGATCATGAAGTTGATAAACGTTTCATAGCATGATTCATACTGTTTCTTCGATTGAGATGTCATCATTTTCTCAATGACAGAAAACATAGTGACGTTCTTTGAAGAAATGACATATGATCATGCAAATGATGTTATAATTTTTCGATAAAGATAGCTCAGTGATGAAGTTCATAGCTATATCTTGTCAATGCTGCTGAAAAATCAATAGAAACTGAAGCAAATCATTTGTATCATCTCAAGATGCTTTGCTTCGCTGATAAACATGACAGTTTCAAATGTATTGTTGAATAGTTACTTGATGATCTGATCAATAGTAGAAGCATTGAACTAAATCAATCATTCATCTAATGTCAGAATGCAAGATTGATGATTGATCATGAATCTTTCAAAGCAATTTTGTATGCATTTGTTTTAATACTCATAGTAGACTCTTTTTGAATAAAACATTGTCAATGATTTGACAGTTTTTTAGCTTCATGTCATGAAGCTTCAGTTCATCTTTGTTCATAGCTTGTTGATACTCATTACATAGTTCATTCTTCTGATTGACTAGATGTACGCGTTGATAAAGATTAATCTTGTATTCAGATTCGATTTCAAACTCAATCAATAAAATGTTTATTCAATTCAAGATCAGTATAGTCTGAAAATGATCATTTATTTCTTTAACTGATTCAGAACTATCAATCATCGACATTTTAGTTAAAGCATTGACTTTGATGTTTATTTTGTCTGATCGAAAGATAATCTGAAAGTTAAACTTCAATAGAATATTCAGATAGTTTGCTTATCATCGAGTCAGCTGTTTATTTTTCATAAAGATCTTCAAAGTCTGATGATCAGTAAACATCTGAATAAATAACTCAGTATTTTCTAGTTTGAATCATCAGTGTTCAAAGCATTGAATGATAGTTAGCAATTTCTTGTCATAGATGTGATAATTGCATTCAGCTGAAATCATGCTCTTGCTATAGAAGACTATCGAGTGAAGCACACTCTCGTCATCATACTGAGATAGTATGTTGTCTTTTACATAGTTGAATGCATTGATTTTCAAAATAGCTTGACGTTTGACATCAAAATGATGCAGAACTGAAGTTGAGCTGATCTGCTTCTTTAGATTGTCAAAGACTTTTATGCAGACTTCGTTTCAAACAAAAGATGTGTCTTTTCAAGTCAGTTGAGTGAACAACTTGACTAGTTTCAAAAAGTTCTTGATGAAGCATCAATAGAAATTGACGAAGTCAATGAAGTCTTGTATCTCTTTTAGATTAGTAGATGTAGCTCAATTGACTATAGCTTTCACTTTGATAGAATTCATGCAAAGATCTTGTTCTGATACTATGACTTCTAAAAAGACTGTTTCTTCTACGTTGAATTTGCACTTTTGAATATCTATCTGCAGATCAGTGTCTCGTAGATGATTTAGTATTATCTTGACATGTTGTTTATGCTTCTTTTGAGTCTTGTTGTATATGAGAATGTCGTCTAAATAAGCTTGACAGAAGTCATTTAGAAAGTCTCATAAAACATCATTCATATATTGCTGAAACGAGACAGAATTGTTTGTTAATTCAAATGATAGAATCTTTGATTTGTACGCTTCTAGAGCGATAATGAAGATCGTATAATTCTCACTATCGAGATGCATATGAAGTTTGTTGAAAGCGAAAATTATATTCAGTCGAGTCAGATGCTTGCAGTCAACGATTTTGTCAATCATCTCATCTATGAATGATAGAGAGTAGCGATTTCTTTTGATAATGACATTGAGCTTTCAATAGTCAATGCAGAAGCGAAGATCATCATTGATTTTCAGAGCAAATAGAATGAATGAGAAATATAAGATCTTGCTAGAAGTAATAAAATTCTTTGACAGATTTTCATTCAGATATTCTTTGATCTTCTGAAGCTTGTAAAATGACATTCAATAAGCTCGACATTTAGAAGAAGTAACATCATTAGTGAACTCTATCTTATGATCATATGAATGATGAGATGATAGCTTATCAACTTGAACTCGATCAAACACGTCGAGAAAATTCTGATATTTCAAAGATAGCTTGACTTTGATGTCTTCTAGATTTTGAGCTGATGCATTGATGAAAGCGACGTTTAGAACATTCAGTTCACATTGAGTGTTGTAGATTATTTCTTTATCAATATCTTTGATTGACATAGCGAAAATCTCGATGCGATTCTTCTTTGATCATTTAATCAATGCATGAAAAGATGCAGTTTTTACACTGAACATAGAAAAGTTCTTTTTTGAAGCAGTAGAAGCGAGTCGTTGAAGCACTTTGAAAGCTGAACTGATAGAAGAATTTGATGATCGTGATCATTTTGAGTATGAAGCTCTGACTGACATCAAAAAACAGAAATGAGAGCTTCTAATTGATTCAAAAAAACGATAACATCGTTTCACATATCTAGTAGTATTTCATTTTTGTTCATTCAGAGCTTTTCTAATATGATGTCATGATGATTTATATCAGCTATTAACATTGAAACAGTCAATTTCTTATGACTTTCGACTGTGAGATTGAGTAGAATTTTATGAGTAATGATCTTCTTCGTCAGCTTTTCGTCATATTCTTTTATTAACTTCTCTTTAGCTAGTTGTATGAGTTGAATTTTGAGCTTCTGACATATTTGATCAACTAGCTTTGTATGAATCAAGATGTAGATCATCGAGTCACTATCTATCAGAGATCGTAGCTTGAAGAATTCGTCTTGCGAGAATAGAATGACATTAACTAGAAATGACTTTTCGAAGTAGTTCTCTTCGATAGATGAAATTTCGTCGATTAGATTGCAAAAAGAAATGATCTCTATCTTTTTGATGACTCTGAAAAAAATGATTAGTTTTTTGAATCAGACTCTGAATCGAAGTTCAAAGAATGATCAAACTCGTTATTTAATGCGTTAATTCTGAAAGATCTATTTGAGCACTCTTTAGAAGTATGATCAGACTTATGACATAGAAAGCAGTTTTCGTTTAGTAAGTCATTTTCTTTGATGCTAGTCAAAACAGCATCGCGTGATTTTGACTGATCAGTCATCTTCATTTCTATGATTTTACGAATAGCTTTGATTGATTTCTCAGCGAAGATAATCTGTTTAGTTGTTCAAGCTTTGATCATTGCTTCTCTATTCTTGATCTTTCGAATAGCTCGTTGATCATTATTCAATCGAATGAGATAGAAACAAATTTCTTTCAGAGTACTGAATTAAATCAATTGAGTTACTCAAGCGAATCAAAGTCGAAGATTTATTTTATTCTTTAAATCGACGATCAGCTGTTTTTCTTGATAGTCTAGATAGAAGAATAGTCGTTGAAATTAAGTATAAAACTCACTGAATTTCTTCTGTTCTTGAATTAAGTTGTAGTAATCTCTACGAAAGTTGACTTCTTTATCTGAATCATCAAACAACTGAGCTAGCTCTTTCAAAAGCTTATCGACGATCTTGTATGAGTTGAAAAAACGAGAAGAAGTGCTGAGAATGACTTGAAGAAATGCGCTAGGTTTAAACTAAACATAACATCATGACTTGCTTTAATCAAATTGATTAGAGTTAAATCTGAACTCTGATTGATTCAGACATGTTCATAACAATATCTTTGTGCAAACTAAATGAAATTCTATTGAAAGAGAATTACTTTGAAAAGTCGTTTCTAATTGATGTTTATCTCATCTCTCAAAAATGATCTTTCAGTCTTCGTTCTTTAATAAACAGTGATTTAATCATTTACATGATCATACATTTCAATCTAGTTAATAAAATATGCGAGAAACTGAGAATTCAATCTATATCACTGACAAAAGAGAAGCTAATAAGAGATTATGATGAGAAGATATTTAAGAAGATCATCACTCATAAAATTCTATTCAATCTCATCATTGAAAGTCATAAGAAATTGATTGTATCAATGTTGATAGCTGATATTGATCATCATGAAGTCATATTGAGTAAGCTCTGAATGAATAAAACCGAAATATTATTGAATATGCAAAACAACGTCATTGTTTTTTTTAAATCAATTGAATACTTCTATTTCAGTTTTTTCAATTCTTCTCAATTCAAAGCACTCAAGTTGATCGCGATCAACTTCGCTTTTTTCAATCACTCAGACTAAGATCTTTATGATGCTCAAACGACTCATTTCAAACACTGCTCAGAAAGAGTCATTCTTGATTCAAAGCATAAATGTCGCTTCATTTAAAACACTATTAAATCGTTCAAAGAAGAACAAGATCAAAGTCTTTGCTTTATTCATGATGAACATCAATAGAAAAATCGCGTACAATACTCAGTGCAATTTGAACGCTTTAAACATCTCTTTAATCAATGAAATGACTCAGAATTTAGAAAATATTAAAGCGAAGCTGCTCTTAAAATATCACAAGTTTCTAGATGTTTTTGATCGAGCTCAATCAAATAAACTATCTTCTCATCACTTCTATGATCATAAAATTGAGCTCACTAGTGATTCAACACTCTCTTGCTGTTGAGCATATTGAATGTTTTCTGTCAAACTTCTGAAAGTAAAGAAGTATTTGAACGAGAATCTGTTAAAGAAATTCATCACTCTCAGTCAGATTCTCTATTTCTTGTCGATTTTATTCACTCTTAAAGCAAATGAAGATCTTCGATTCTGCATGAACTATCAAAAGCTAAATGTCATTTTCAAAAGAAATAGATATTTTCTATCGTTGATAGATGAGATCATTGATAAAATAATGAGTTGCAAGCATCTGACTAGATTGAATATCATATCAACATTCAACAAACTTCAAATGCATCTTAATAATGAGAATTACCTCACTTTTATCATTGCTTTAGAAGCATATAAATACAAGATGTTATCATTTAAACTGACTAATGAATTGATCTTCTTTCAGCAATATATGAATGACATTCTATGAAACTTTCTGAACAACTTTTGTCAAGTCTATCTAAATGACATTCTCATCTATAGCAAAATAAGAAAGAAACATAAAGATCACGTTAAACTAGTATTGAAATGACTACGCGAAGCTGAACTGCAAATGAATATTTGAAAGTGCAAATTCAATGTCGAAGAGACTGTCTTTTTAGAAGTCATTGTATCAGAACTAGATCTTTGTATGAATTTCAGCAAGATGACAGTCATAGTCAGCTGAATCACTTCAATCAATTTAAAAGAAATTCAGAGCTTCGTAAAATTTGTTAACTTCTATTGCTGTTTCATTAAGAACTTCTCAAAGCTAGTCAAATCATTCACTCAGCTGACTAGAAAAAACACGTCTTTTGTATGAAATAAGATCTGTGTTCAAGTTTTTGACAATCTAAAGAAACAAGTCAGCTTAACTTCAATACTTCGTTACTTTAATCTCAAACAACAAGCTATTCTGAAGATTGATGCTTCAAACTATGTAAAAGATGAAATACTATCTCAGTATGATAATGAGAAAGTTCTTCATTCGATGATCTTCTACAGCAAAAGCATGATTCTCGCTGAAATCAATTATCACATCTATGACAAGAAATTGCTAGTCATTATTCAATGTTTTGAACACTGATGACTTGAGCTGAAATGCACTGAACTACTCATTCAGATGTTCATTGATCATTAGACTTTGAAGATCTTCATGAAAAACAAACAGTTGAGTTGATGACAAGTCAACTATCTAAACATTTTATCAAAGTTCAACTTTCAGATCATCTTTAAATCAGACAAAATGAACATTAAGATCAATGCTTTATTCAGAATGTTTTTAGCGAACGTTTCTGAATCAGCTCAGCATTTTAAAGATCATTTTCAAACTATTCTGATCTCTGATAGAGTCAATGTTCTATCTGTTGAATCAGAAGCAAATCTCTATCAATGAATATATATGATCAATTAAACAGATGAGTTTTGCAGCGAATATAAACAAGCTATAAATGACAACAAGCTCAAATTTCATATCACTAAACTGAAGAACTG
>JAABUT010004193.1_pt1 | contig 11658 bp, 9 predicted proteins | sample 5559281 | NCBI WGS metagenome assembly JAABUT01 (sample SAMN10711880, study PRJNA513359) | rock metagenome | isolation source: Antarctica rocks | place: Antarctica: Victoria Land, Ricker Hills nord | collected 2016-01-04
CGCCTCGGCTGTCGGTTCATCGCCCGGGGCGGCGATGTCGCCACGGCTGCGGTGCAGGACCTCGCCTCCTCGCTCGGCCCCCACGACGCGTTGGTGCTGTTCCCCGAGGGCGGGGACTGGACGCCCATCCGGCAGCGGTTGGCGGTCGCGCGCCTGCGTCGGAAGGGATTGCGGGTGCAGGCCGAGCAGGCGGCCCGGATGGTGCACGTCCTGCCGCCCCGGCCGGCCGGTACCGTCGCGGCGCTGTCGGCAGCCCCCCTGGCAGACGTCGTGGTCTTCAGCCACACCGGCCACGACCACCTGCAGGACCTGCAGAGCGTATGGGCAGCGCTGCCGTTGCGTCGCGAGCTCGATGTCCTGTGGTGGCGCGAGCCGGCCACCGCCGTCCCCTCCGGCGAGGACGAGGTCGGCGAGTGGCTGTACGACCTGTGGCGCCGCATCGACCACTGGGTGGAGGAGCAGGGCGAGCTGACCGCCGTGACCCAGCCGCCGTCCTGAGCCGGGCTGGCTCAGATGTCGCGGAACGGCTCGATGCGCGCGCCGAGGGAGGACAGCCGGGCCGCGAGGTCCTCATAGCCTCGGTCGATGACGTAGACGTGTCGCAGGACCGACGTCCCCTTGGCGGCGAGCATGGCCAGCAGCAGGACCACCGCGGGACGCAGCGCCGGCGGGCAGACGACCTCGGCCGCCGACCAGTGCGTCGGGCCGTCGACCCAGACCCGGTGCGGGTCCAGCAGCGTGACCTGGCCGCCCAGTCGGTTGAGCTCGGTGAGGTAGATCGCGCGGTTCTCATACACCCAGTCGTGGATGAGCGTGCGCCCCGACGCGACGGCGGCGATGACGGCGAAGAACGGGATGTTGTCGATGTTCAGGCCCGGGAACGGCATGGGGTGCACCTTGTCGAGCGGGGCGTGCAGCGCGCTCGGCTTGGTCGTGATGTCTACCAGGCGGGTACGGCCGTTGAGCGCGGCGTACTCCTTCGTGCGGGCGTGTTCGAAGCCCATCTCCTCCAGCACCGCCAGCTCGATCTCGAGGAACTCGATGGGGACCCGACACACCTCGATCTCGGAGCCTGTGACGATCGCCGCGGTCAGCAGCGACATGGCCTCGATCGGGTCCTCGGCCGGTGCGTACTCCACGTCCACGTCGATGTGCGAACGGCCGTGCACGGTGAGCGTGGTGGACCCGACGCCCTCGACCCGCACCCCGAGCTGCTCGAGGTAGAAGCACAGGTCCTGGACCATGTAGTTGCTGCTGGCGTTGCGGATGACGGTCACCTGGTCCAGCCGGGCTGCCGCCATCACGGCGTTCTCGGTGACGGTGTCGCCGCGCTCGGTCAGGACGACGGGTCCCGGCGGCACCACCCCGGTGTCGCGGTCCACCTGGTAGCTGCCCTCGGTCGCGACGATCTTCACACCGAACGGCCGCAGCGCGCTCTTGTGCGGCTCCACGGTCCGGGTGCCGAGCTGGCACCCCCCGGCGTACGGGATGGCGAAGGAGGGCGTGCGGTGCAGCAGCGGGCCGAGCAGCAGAAGCACCGAGCGCGTACGACGGGCGGCGGCCTGGTCCAGGTGCTCCAGGTCCAAGGTCGCCGGCGGTCGCAGCTCCAGGTCGCTGTCCCCGATCCAGGTCGCGGCCACCCCGACACTGCGAAGCACCTCAAGGATCCGGTTGACCTCCTCGATGCGGGCGACCCCGCGCAACACGGTCGTGCCGTCGTTGAGCAGGCAGGCGCAGAGCAGGGCGACCGCGGCGTTCTTGCTCGACTTGACCTCGATCGACCCGGACAGCTGCCGACCGCCCACCACCCGCAGGTGGGTCGGCCCGGCCGTGCTGCCCAGCTGCACCAGACCGGTGTCGAGGGCCGCCCCGATGCGCGCCAGGATCTCCAGGGAGACGTTCTGCCTGCCCTGCTCGATCCGAGCGATCGCGCTCTGGCTCGTGCGTAGCGCGAGCGCCAGCTGTTGCTGCGTCAAGTTGCGCTGCGTCCTGGCGTCGCGCACGAGCGCGCCGATCTGCTGCAAGTAGCCCTCATCCATGACCCAGAACGTATCTCAGTCCTGAGATACCCCGGTCAACGCGCTGACCGTGTGTTGCGGATCGTTACGCGCGGTCGTCGGGCTGAAGTCGCGGTCGTTACCTGCCGACGAGCAGGAGGTCGGCAGCAGCGCAGGAGGAGGTGATCGGCATGCCGCTCGGCCCTGTGCTGCGACCCGGCGCCCTGCCAAGGCTGCGGGGACGACGGGTCGTCCCCGACCCCGTGCTCGGCGCGCTGTGGATCCTGTTCGGCTGCTACGTCGTCGGTCTGGCTCTGCACGGCAAGGGCTTCGAGCCCCTGGTGGACGGCTGGCTGGGGAGTCTGACCACCGTGCTCCCGGCGCTGGTGAGCCTGGACGCCGGGCGCCGGCTGCGCGGCACCGCGGGCAGCCGGGAGCTGCTGCTGCTTGGCGCGGGAGCCCTGGCCTGGAGCCTGGGCGGCATCTATGTCGTGTTCGTCGCCGCGCAGGGGCAGGAGCTGCCCTTCCCGTCCTGGGGCGATGTCGGGTTCCTGTGCTTCCCGCCGCTGGTGTTCGCCGCAGTGGCCCTGCGGGTGCGCCACGAGCTGCCCGCGCTGCAGGGCTCCGTCTGGCTCGACAGCGCGATCGGCGGCCTCGGTGCGGCGACCGGGTTGGCGGTGCTGCTCGGTCCGGTGATCGCAGGTGCCTCGGGGGAGCCGCTGGCCGCGGCGGTCGCCGGGGCCTATCCGCTGTCGGATGTGCTGCTCGTCGCGACGGTGGCAGGGGTGGCGGCACTGCATGGGCTACGCCCCGGGCAGTCCTGGCTGTGGCTGATGGCCGGCCTGCTGCTGTTCGCGACTGCCGACGTCGTCTACGCCCTGCGCGTCGCCCACGACGCCTACGCGCTGGGTACGCCGCTGGATGCGCTGTGGTCCCTCGGGCTGACCCTGCTGGCCGTCGCTGCCCGCAGACCGGCACCGAAGGAGCGGGACAGTGTCCGTGCAGACCGCACGGCGGCGCTGGCCGTACCCGGGTTCGCCGCCGTGGTCGCCGTGGTCGTGCTGGTGCTGGGCCGGTGGATGGCTGTGACACCCGCCGCGACGGTGCTCGCGGCGGTGACCTTGCTCGCAGCGGTCCTGCGTACGCAGGTGGCCTTTCGGCAGGTGTTGCGCCTGCACGACCTCGGCCGTCAGGCCCGTACCGACAGCCTGACCGCGCTCGGCAACCGCAGGGCGCTGCACGAGCACCTGCAACCGCTCCTGGCCGGCGACCCGCCTCCGCAGCTGGCGGTCCTGCTCCTGGACCTCGACCACTTCAAGGAGATCAACGACACCCTCGGCCATCACGTCGGCGACGAGCTGCTGCGTCAGATCGGGCCGCGGCTGGCCCCTGCGCTGCGTCCCGAGGACCTGCTGGTGCGTCTCGGCGGTGATGAGTTCGCCATCGTCGTGGACTCCTCGACGCCCGGCTCGGCGGACCTCGTCGCGCAGCGGCTGCTCGACCGGCTGGCGGACCCGTTCCACCTGGACGGTGTCCCGCTGCGGATCGCCGCGAGCATCGGGATTGCGCTGTGCCCAGAGCACGCCGGCGACACCAACGGGCTGCTCCAGCGGGCCGACGTCGCGATGTACGCCGCCAAGGCTGCAGGCGGTGGAGTTCGGGGGTACGACCCGGCCCGCGACCAGCACAGCCGGGAACGCCTGCGCACCCTCGAGGAGCTGCGCGATGCCCTGGACGCCGACCAGCTCACGGTGCACTACCAGCCGCAGTGCGACGTGGCGACGGGGGCGGTCGTCGGTGTCGAAGCCCTGGTGCGCTGGCAGCACCCTACCCGCGGACTGCTCTATCCGGACATGTTCCTCCCGCTGGTGGAGCAGACGGGCCTGATGCCCGCCCTGACGACCGCAGTGCTCACGCAGGCGGTGCGCCAGTGCCGGCAGTGGCGCCTATACGGCCTGGACGTCGGGGTGTCGGTCAACCTGTCCGCCAGCAGCCTGCTCGACCAACGGCTCCCCGAGCAGGTGGCGCGGCTGCTCACCAGCGAGGACCTCCCCGCCCATGCGCTGACCCTGGAGCTGACCGAGAACACGCTGATGGTCGACGCGGACCAGTGCCGCAGGACCCTGGTCACGCTCAAGCAGCTCGGGGTCTGGCTGTCCATCGACGACTACGGCACCGGCTACTGCTCGCTGTCCTACCTGCAGAACCTGCCCGTCGACGAGCTCAAACTCGACCGGGCGTTCCTGTCGGACCTCCAGCGCGGCCGCAACGCCGCGATCGTCCGCTCCACCGTCGATCTCGCCCACGCGCTGGACCTGCGGCTCGTCGCGGAGGGCGTCGAGGATCAGTTCAGCCTGGACCTGCTCCGCGACCTGGGGTGCGACAGCGCTCAGGGCTACCACCTCAGCCGGCCCCTGACCGCCCAGGCGATGACGACCTGGCTGCGACAGCGACCCAGAGCGCGGCGCACTGCCGGGTTGCCGGTCACCTTCGCGCGTTGAGGGGCCCCCGCCTGCTCAGCAGGTCGTGGCCGCCGGCGCGATCGCTGTCAGCAGGTAGCGGTTCACGGGGTCGGTGAGACAGGCGGGGGCACTGGTCCGATACGAGGTGTGGCCGTCACCTTCGTGCGTGAGCAGGACCCCGGATGCGAGCTGCTTGGCCAGGCCCTGCGCCCACACGTACGGCGTGGCCGGGTCCCGGGTCGTGCCCACGACGACGATGGGTGGCGAGCCCTTGCCCCGCACGGCCCGTGGCGTGCTGACCGGCCGAACCGGCCAGACCGCGCAGCCGAGCCCGGACAGGGCGATCGAGGGACCGAAGCGCGGGTAGTTCTTGCCGACCTGCTTGGCTAGGGCGAGATAGGGCGCATCGTGGCGCGGCCAGGGGCGGTCGATGCAGTTGACCGCGAAATTGGCCTCGCTGACGTTGGCGTAGCCGGACGGGGAGCGCTCGAGGTAGCTGTCGGATAGGGCGAGCAAGATCTTGCCGTTTCCCCGCTGCGCCTCGGCCAGCGCGGTGGCGATCGCCGGCCAGCCGTTTGCCTTGCTGTACAGCCCGGCCTCCACGCCCAGCGAGAACTCGCCGGCGCCCACGGTCCGGGTGGCGTCGCCGGGCAGCGGCTGCGCCTTCACCCGGGCCGCCAGCCGGTCGTACGCCGCCATCAGGTCACCGCTGGTCGCCGCCCGGAAGGCGCAGGCCTTGGCCTGGCAGTCGGCCAGGAACGCCTTCAGCGCGAGGTCGAAGCCCTTCGACTGGCCGGCCAGCAGCTGGTCCCAGGACAGCGTGGGATCCAGGGCGCCGTCAAGGACCATCGCGCGTACGCGGGTGGGGAACCGATCGAGGTAGGCGGCGCCGATCGAGGTGCCGTAGGAGTAGCCGAGATAGGTCAGCTTCTGGTCGCCGAGAGCGGCCCGCACGCGGTCCATGTCCCGCGCCGCCTCGACCGTCGAGACGTGCGGCAGCACCTGCCCCGAGTGCTGCGCGCAACCGGCTGCCAGCTGCCGGTTGCCGTCGTCGATGGCCTTCACCCCGGCGGCGTCCGTGGGGGCCGGGTCCAGGTGGAAGTACCGGTCGAGCTCGGCCGTGCTCTCGCAGTGCACCGGGGCGCTGTGTCCGACCCCGCGGGGATCGAACGCCACCAGGTCGAAGCGTGCCCGTACGGCCGCCGGGATGTCGGTGTAGGCCTGCGTCAGGAAGTCCACGGCCGAGGCGCCGGGACCGCCGGGGTTGACCAGAAGCGACCCGATGCGCCTGCTCGATGGTCCGGTCGCACGGGTGCGGGTGAGCGACAGCGTCACCGTGCCCGCGGCGGCATCGTGCTCGTCGAGCGGCACGTCCAGGGTCGAACACTGGAACATGGTGCCGCAGCCCTTCCAGGGCGTGAGCTCGGCGGGCGCTGCCGCACCGGGCGGGCGGGACGAAGGGGGCGCAGAGCTCCCGACCGCGGCCGTCGGGCTGGGCGAGGTCACCGTCGGTACGTCGTTCGAGCCGTGCCCGGAGCTGCACGCGGCGGTCAGGGCAAGCAGGCCGGTCAGGGCGAGGGCACGGGCGCGGTCCACAGGTGCACTCTGCCGCATCGGCCGCCTCCGCCTGTCCGATCGCGTCCCCCTCGTCGGCGGGCTCTGTCTCCTTGGGCTCACCACGGCACGCAGCGCTGGTCCTCCCACAGCAGCCCGGTCTCACCGCCCTCGCGCGAGGCGAGCCACAGTGCGGTCTGTGCCCCCTGCTCGGCCGAGCGCGGGGCGACGTCCCCGCCCAGCTCGGTCCGGCAGTGCCCCGGGCAGACGGCGTCGACCAGTACACCGCGGCGGCCCTGCCCGAGCTCGGCCGCGAGGTTCTTGGTGAGGGCGTTCACGGCCGCCTTGGAGACGCGGTACGGCGCGAGCCCGCCCGCCGTACCCGGTCCGCTCATGCGCCCCAGACAGGCGCTGTAGGTGATGACCCGGCCCCAGCGACGCTCGACCATGCCGGGCACGAAGGCGCCGATCGCGGCGAACGTGCCGTCGAGGTTGACGCCCATGACCCGGTGCCACTCCTGATCGCTCGTGCGCAGTGTCTTCGCGGTCCGCTCGCTCATGACCCCCGCGGCGGTGACGAGGACGTCGACGACGCCCAGCGGGCCGAGCTCGTGAGGCAGCGCGCGCACCGCAGCGCCGTCCCTCACGTCCACCTGGCGGCCGACCACGTGCAGGCCCTCGGCGACAAGACCCTCGATCGAGGCGGCCAACCGGCCGCCGTCCCGGGCCACCAGCACGACGGTGGCGCCTTGACGACCCAGTCCGCGCGCCACAGCCAGCCCGATGCCGCGGCTGCCACCGGTCACCAGGGCAACCCGGCCGTCCAGCGTTCCCATGCGGCCAGCGTGCAGTGGGCAGAGCCGCACCGCCAGCGGAGGGACCGCCAGCGCGCGTCGGAAGGCCCGTTCAGGGAAGAGCAAGCCCATGAGCGAACAGCGATCCGAGCGTGCGGAGAAGGTCCTGGCCGAGGCGGACGCGGCCGCGGCACAGCCCGACGCGAGGCAGGAACCTCCGGAGGACCCGTCCCGCGCGCTGGTGCAGGACATCAGCCGCCTGGAGGAGTCCAACTAGCTGCTGTGCGCCCTCAGGTGGGGTTGCCGCGTTTGGCGTGGTACATGTGCTGGTCGGCGCGCTGCAGAAGTGCCCCTGGATCGAAGGTGTCTGACTGCTGGACTGAGGTGCTGATCCCCACTGCAGCAGTGAGCTGTACGCGGTGGCCATGGACGGTGAACGGCTCGGCGGCAGCGGCCCGCAGACGTTCAGCGACGAGTTCGGCCTGAGCGGGTTCGAGGTCTTCGCACAGCACGGTGAACTCGTCGCCGCCCAAGCGTGCGGCCGTGTCCCCCGGACGGAGCATCGCGGTGAGCCGCTGGGCGAGTTGCTGCAGCACCAGGTCGCCGGCGGCGTGGCCGTGGGTGTCGTTGACGAACTTGAAGCCGTTGAGGTCCAGGAAGAACAGGCAGGTCGGCCGGGTGCTGCGTTGACTACGGGCCAGGGCGTGGCCGATCCGGTCGAGCAGCAGGGCCCGGTTGGGCAGCCCGGTTAGGGGGTCGTGCAGCGCCTGGTGGGTCAGCTCGGCTTCGAGTGTCTTGCGGTCGGTGATGTCCTCGATATGCATGATCAGGTGGGCGGGGCGATCGGAGACCTCCGGTACCCGGGAGGTGCTGACCAACACCCAGATGACCGTCCCGTCGGACTGCAGGAGACGGCACTCGTGTCGCACGATCTGAGCGGCCCCGGCCTGCATCAGCGCACACTGGCGGTAGGCCTCGTGCAGATCATCGGGGTGGGTGACGTCGAACAGGGTCGCGCCAAGCATGGCTCTCGGGTCTATGCCCAGCAGCCCGCCCAGCGCGGGGTTGCACGTCGTGACCACGCCGAGCGGGGTGACGACAGCCATCGCGACGGGGGCGTTGTCGAACGCGCTCTGCAGGTCGGCAGGGTCGGCCAGCCCGGCCGGGTCGGTCATCGCGGCCCCCGGGGCTGCCGAGGGCTGCACGCGACTGCCAGCACCGGACTGGTCCTGCATCATCGGTGTGCTCCGGCCATAGGGAATGTCTCGGCGTCTGCGACGGCAACTGAACCACTTGGCCGCACTGCCGTCACCCGGATCGGACGTCAGCGGGTTGTGCGACTGGCCTTCTCGGCGTCGGCCAGCCGGCCCAACCGAGCCGCGGTCTGCTTCTGCTTCGCGGCGCCCTTCGAGGCTTTGACGGCGTCGTCGAGGTGCGCCTTGGGAGCCGCCGCACGGGCGGAGGTGCGCTTGTTAATGCTGCTGACCTGGCTGTCGAGGCGGCGCTGCTCGCTGTCGAGCTTGGCCTTGCGCTCCTGCTCGACCGCCGTACGCCTGGCACTGGCGGTGGCCTGCGCCTTCTGCGCGGCTGCGCGGGTCTCGGACTGCTGCTCGGTGCGCACGGCTTCGACATCGTCGTGCGCGCGGCGGTCTGCTTGCTTGCGCCGCTGATCGGCGGCGTCGCGGGCCTCGTGCAGCTCGCTGGCGGCCTGCTCCTTGCCAGTCGCCGCCTTCTGCTCCAGCCGTACGGCCTTGGCCAGCACCTCAGCCCGTCGCGACAGCGCGGCGCCGCGGGTGGCGCGGCGGTCATCGCCGATCCAGCGACCAACGGCCACATCGACGGTACCGAGGGCCTTCTCGAAGCCGAGTCGAACGCCGGACTCCTCACCGAACAGTCGCGCCAAGACCTGGGTCTCGACGAGGGTCAGCGGCAGACGCAGCGCGGTGTACTCAAGGCTTGCGATGGTCTTGGGAACGGTCAGGACATCCATGGGTCTCTCCTTCGTCCGTATGAGTGGCTGAGGTGTTACTTGGCGCGGCCGGCGAGCCGTTCGGCGTCAGCGCGGGCGCGCTGCGCCGCCTGCTCAGCAGCCTCGGCGCTGTCGAGCTCCTGTTGCGCCTGCTGCACCGCCTTCTGCTCGAGCCCGGCAGCCTCGGCCTTGTCCTGGGCAGCCTGGTGCGCGCTCTGCTGCAACTCGGCCTGCGCCTCGGCGTCAATGCGGGCCTTCTCGGCAACGCGGTCGGCCTCGCTCTGGGCCTGGACGCGGGCCCGTTCGACCTCGCTGTCACGCTGCACCTGGTCGAAGCGTGCGTCGGCTGCGGCTGCAGCGGCTTCGCGCTGCTCCTTGGCGGCCGAGTGCTCGCTCGTCAGCGTTGCCGCGGCCTGCTTGGCCTCGGCCTGCGCCACGGCGTCGGTGGTGATCGACTCCTTCAGTGCGGCCGCTTCAGCCTGCTGCAGCTGACCTTCGGCGGCCAGCGAGTCACTCCCGAGAGCAGCTCCGGCGACCTCCTTCGCCTTGCCGGCCAGGGTGGCTCCGAGGCCCTTGCGGGCGTTGTCAGCACTGGTCTCACTCATGCCGGGTCCTTCTTCCTTGGGCATCATTGCTGGGCTGTAGGTGCCCCGTGGCCAAGGGTGCTAACAGTCGCAAGCACGTGCGCCGGCTCACACGTGTCCTACGCGCAGGTCTGACGCCCGGATCCTCGAGTGGTCGTGGGCGCTGCTCGTCGGCGCCGGCATCGGGGTCATCGGGCGTCCGGTGGATGATCTCGGCGCCGCGCTGCCCTTCGGCAAGCATCTTGTGCTGCGGCCGGTCCGTTGCCTGGGAGACACTCTCCACCGCTGCCTCCCGGCGGTTCGGGCGCTGACCGTCAGCGTCTGAAGAGAGGTGCTGACGTGGTGCAGGAGTTGTCCAAGGGCGCGAACTGTCCTGTGCCGTCGCCGGTGGTGACCGTGTCCGTTGCGTGCGCCAGCCCGGTGGACGTGTCCGCCCTGCTGGTCGCCGACGGCGGCCAGGTCCGCAGCGACGCTGACTTGATCTTCTACAACGCCCCGACCGGTCCCGGTGTGCGCTACCTCGACGCCGCACACGGCCCCCGTGGCGTGGACGCAGTCATCGTCGACAGCGCACAGGTGCCGTCCGACGTCGCCAGGGTCGTCATCACCGCCTCGCTGGACGGCTCCGGGCCGGCCACGTTCGCCCAGGCCGGGTCGGTGGTCGTCACCGTGCTGGACGCCGCAGGCTCCGATGCGGTCCGATTCGAGCTGACCGGCCTGACCACCGAGCAGGCGCTGATCTGCGCTGAGGTGTATCGACGCGGCGAGCAGTGGAAGGTCCGGGCAGTGGGCCAGGGCTACGACAACGGGCTTTCCGGCATCGCCACCGAGTTCGGAGTCGACGTGGACGAGCCGACCGTGGCAGACGCCCCGGCCCAGCCGGCTGCGGCCCCGGTCCCGCCGCCGGTCCAGGCCGAGCCGGTTTGCGGGCCGGACCGGCCAGGTCCGACCGGGCCGGGGACCGACGGACCGGTCAACCTGGACAAGGGCCGGGTCTCGCTGACGAAGAACCAGACGGTGTCGCTGGTCAAGACCGGAGCACCGCCGCTGACGCTGGTCTCGATGGGGCTGGGCTGGGACGCAGCCCGACGCGGTCGCTCCATCGACCTGGATGCCTCCGTCATCGCCTTCGACGCTCGGGGTAAGGATGTGGACCTGGTCTGGTTCATGAGCAAGCAGGGCTGCCGGGGAGCGATCCGGCACTCCGGGGACAACCGGACCGGCGCTGGGGAGGGTGACGACGAGGTCATCACGGTGGACCTCAGCAAGGTCCCGGACAACGTGACAGTGCTGGTGTTCACCGTGAACAGCTTCAGCGGCCAGAAGTTCAGCGACGTCACCACCGCCTACTGCCGGCTGCTGAACGGGGCCGGCCCCGCCTCCCTCGAGCTCGTCCGGTATGACCTGACCGAGGCGCCCCGCTCGACCGGGGTGCTGATGTGCAAGCTGACCCGAATGCCGACCGGGACGTGGAACATGACCGCGCTCGGGCAGTTCCACGACGGCAAGACGGTCCGGGCCATGGTCAAGCCGGCGCGCACCGTCCTGTAGGGCTGGCTGCTCGCGCGCAAGCTGCTCGCGCGGTTCGACGTCGCGTTCAGCGGTCGGAGCACCATAGATCTGTCTCCACGCGTCGGCCCAGCGCCTTAGCCTGCGCGTTAGCAGCCCGCCGCGTTCGAGCGGCACCGTCCGTGTCGTCTACGTCCACGAACTGCCACCCGAGGGAGAATCACCGCATGTCAGAGCTCAATCTCGGATCCACGCCGCCCCCGCCTGCCGCAGCAACGTCGTTGGTGCTCGCACCTCCGGCGCCGGTCGTGGTCATCGAGAAGGAGCAGGCCGTCGGGGCGGTGCCGCTGGACTCCGCCAAGCAGGTCGAGCTGCGGCAGAAGGCGGCCGCCTTCGTCGGTGAGCTCGCCGCGCTGGACACCAAGTCGCCGGCGTTCGCCCAGAAGGTCGGTGCGATCACGTCGATGGGCGACCAGGACATGCGCGCGTCCGCGGCCGTGTCGAACAGGATGCTGGAGCGCCCGGCCGCGGCGATGCGCAAGAACGGCGGCGACGCGCAGACCCGGGTCTCCAAGACGCTGGTTGACCTGCGTTCCACCGTGACCGAGCTCGACCCGCGCCGGGCGGACCTGACGGGGCTCAAGAAGGTCCTGAAGTGGGTGCCGGGCGGCGACAAGGTCGACCGTTACTTCGCCAAGTACCAGTCCGCCCAGGCGCACCTGAACGCCATCATCAAGGCGCTGGACTCCGGTCAGGACGAGCTCCGCAAGGACAACGCCTCGATCGAGA
>JAABUT010004194.1_pt1 | contig 11657 bp, 15 predicted proteins | sample 5559281 | NCBI WGS metagenome assembly JAABUT01 (sample SAMN10711880, study PRJNA513359) | rock metagenome | isolation source: Antarctica rocks | place: Antarctica: Victoria Land, Ricker Hills nord | collected 2016-01-04
TCGTTGTGGCCGCGACGTGGGGACGCAATCCTCCGCGCACGCACCCGCGGCCGCCACCCGGGGACATCGCCCCGGACGCCGGCCGAGCCTCAGTCGTTCTTCTTCATCTCCGCGCGGCGGCGCTCCATCGGCGTCTCGGGCGCGTCGGGTCGGTGGGCCCGCCGGGGATCGGGTCGCCCTTGTAGGAGTCGGGGTCGTCGACCTCCTCGCCGCCGATCGTGATCGAGCCGTCCTCGTTGGCGGCGCAGCTCGCTCGGACCGAGCTTGGCCTCGGGGCCCTCGTCGTAGCCGTGGTCGCCCTCAGGGCCGCCGTAGGTGATGTACTTCGCCTTGCCCGACGGCCAGTCCTCGAGGTTCGAGGGCGGGTCGCCCTCCTCCTCCATTTGGCGCACCTCCTGGCTCGCCTCCTCGCGCTCCTCGGTCTCCTGCTTGGCCTTCTCGGCCGCCGACTGCTCCTCCTCGCGCTCCATGGCCCCTCTCTCCTCGTCGATCTCGACTTCCGGTCTGCCTACCCGGGGGGTCAGGCCGAGGAACCGCGCGCCAGGGGCGTGGCCCAGCCGACCACGAGCAGGCCCCAGCCGCAGTCGCACGCGAGGCTCTCGAGCTCGGGCAGGGTGCCGACCTCCGTCGTGCGCTCGGCGCAGGCGTAATCGGAGCAGACAAGAACGGCGACGTGGAGCATCAGCGGACCCGAACGGTGACACGCTGAGCGGACGCATTGCCCGCCGCCGACCGGCACCGGGCGCGAGCAGCGCAAGCGCCGGCAGCAGGACGAGGCCGCGTCTCACCCGGGCAACCTATCTTGATGGCATGCCCGCGCTCGACGCCCCCGCCCGCGCCCTCCTGGAGGGCAAGAACTTCTGCACGATCTCGACGCTCCGCGCCGACGGCTCGGTCCAGGCCAACGTCGTGTGGGTCGACACCGACGGCGAGCACGTCGTCGTCAACTCGGCCGAGGGCCGCAACTGGCCCGCGAACCTCGACCGCGACCCGCGCTGCACGTGCACGGTCCCCGCGGCGGACAACCCCTACGAGTACGTCTCGATCCGTGGGGTGGTCGACGAGCGCTCCACCTACGACGCCGACGAGCACATCGACAAGCTGGCCCAGAAGTACATCGGGCAGGACACGTACCCCTTCCGCCAGCCCGGCGAGAAGCGGGTCATCATCCGCATCCGCCCCGAGGACGTCTTCTACCAGAAGCAGGGCTAGGAGCCGACGAGCTCCGCGAGCTCGTCCACGAGCGCGGGCGGGGCGACGAGGATCCCCGCGCCCTGCGGTGGGGCGGGCGCGAGCTCCCGCACCGCGAGCCCCGCGCGGACGCAGACCAACCGCCCGGCGGCGACGTCCCACGGCTGCACGCCGCGCTCGAAGTACGCGTCGTAGCGCCCGGCCGCCGTCCACGCGAGATCGAGCGCGGCCGAGCCGAGCCGGCGCACGTCGCGCACGCGCGGCAGCAGTCGGGCCACGATGGGCCCCTGCACGGCCCGGACCTCCGGGGCGTACCCGAAGCCGGTCGCCACGAGCGCGTGGGCGAGCGGGATGGGCGGGGTCGACTCCGGCCGGTGCAGCGCGTCCTCACCCAGCCGGGCCGGCCCGTCGCGCGTCGCCGTCCACTCCTCCCCCCGGACCGGGTCGAGGACCACGGCGGCCAACGCGCCCGCGTCGTCCTCGCAGGCGACGGACACCGCCCACTGCGGGATCCCGAACAGGTAGTTGACCGTCCCGTCCAGCGGGTCGACCACCCAGCGCAGGCCCGACGCGCCGGCGGCCCCGCCGCCGCCCTCCTCTCCGAGCACCGCGTCCCCCGGGCGGCGCCGGGCGAGCACGCCGCGGATCACCTCCTCGGCGGCGAGGTCGGCCTCCCCCACCGGATCGGTCGGCGTGGTCTTCGCACTCAGGGCGGCCTGGCGCCCGCCGAAGCGCGCGAGCAGCTCGGCGCCGCCGGCCGCGGCCGCCTCCCGCGCGACGTCGAGTAGCTCTTGGGCAGAGGGTGACATCCCTATAGGTTGACGCAGTGCGCCCGCCCGAGCCGCTGTGGACGCCTTCGCCCGAGGCGGTGGAGCGCGCGGTCCTGACGCGGTACATGCGCGAGCAGGGTCACGCGGACTATCGGGCGCTGTGGGCCTGGTCGGTGTCCGACCTCGAGGGCTTCTGGCGCTCGATCTGGGACTTCTTCTCGGTCGAGGCGGCCACGGAGCCCTCCGGAGTGCTCGGATCGCGCGACATGCCCGGGACCGAGTGGTTCCCGGGGGCGGAGCTCTCCTACGCCCGCCACGTCTTCCGCGGCCGCAACCCCGAGGACGTCGCCATCCGCCACGCCGCCGAGCACCGCGAGCTGGCGGAGATGACCTGGGGTGAGCTCGAGACGCTGACCGCCCGGATCGCCGCCGGGCTCCGCGAGCGGGGCGTGGAGCGCGGGGACCGGGTCGCCGCGTACCTGCCGAACGTCCCCGAGACCGTCGCCGCGTTCCTCGCCTGCGCGTCGATCGGCGCGATCTGGTCCTCGGCCGCGCCGGAGTTCGGCGCCCGCTCGGTCGTGGACCGCTTCGCGCAGATCGAGCCCAAGGTGCTGCTCGCGGTGGACGGCTACCGCTACGGCGGGAGGGCGTTCGACCGCCGGGAGGTCGTGCGGGGGATCGCGCAACAGACCGGCGGTGAGCTCGTCGAGCTCGGCTACCTCGAGGACAGCGGCTGGGCCGAGGGCTTTCTCGGTGACCCGGACACGACCCTCGACTTCACCGAGCTCCCCTTCGCGCACCCGCTCTGGGTCCTCTACTCGAGCGGGACCACCGGGCCGCCCAAGGCGATCGTCCACTCCCAGGGCGGGATCCTCCTCGAGCACCTCAAGAAGATGCACCTCCACCTCGACGCGCAGGAAGGCGACCGCATCTTCTGGTTCACCACCACGGGCTGGATGATGTGGAACTTCCTCGTCGGGTGCCTGCTGACGCCGGCGTCCGTCGTGCTCTACGACGGCTCGCCCGCCCAGCCGGACCTGAGCGCGCTGTGGAACCTCGCCGCAGTGTCGGGGATGACGACCTTCGGCACGAGCGCGAGCTACATCGCCTCCTGCATGAAGCAGGACGTGAAGCCCTCCGAGGGTCGCGATCTGTCCGCGCTGCGCTCCGTGGGCTCGACCGGCTCCCCGCTGCCGCCCGAGGGCTTCGAGTGGGTCTACGACCAGCTCGGCCACGACACCTGGCTCTTCTCCACGAGCGGCGGCACCGACGTCTGCACGGCGTTCGTGGGCGGCGTCCCCACGCTCCCGGTCTACCGCGGGGAGCTCCAGGGCCGGGCGCTGGGCGCCGCGGTCGCGGCCTGGGACGAGGACGGCAACCCGGTGCTCGACGAGGTCGGCGAGCTCGTGATCACCGAGCCCATGCCCTCCATGCCGGTGTTCCTCTGGGACGACCCCGGCGGCGAGCGCCTGCGCGAGTCCTACTTCGACATGTACCCGGGGATCTGGCGCCACGGGGACTGGATCGAGATCACCTCACGCGGCACGGCGATCATCACCGGGCGGTCGGACTCGACCATCAACCGCGGTGGGATCCGGATGGGCACGAGCGAGATCTACCGCGCGGTGCTCGCCCTCGACGAGATCACCGACGCCCTCGTGGTCGACGTGGACGGCTGGATGCCGCTCTTCGTCGTCCTGCGCGAGGGAGCGGAGCTCGACGACGGGCTCAGGGCGAAGATCGCGCAGCGCGTGCGCGAGGACTGCTCCCCGCGCCACGTGCCCAACGACGCCTTCGCGGTCGCCGAGGTGCCGCGGACCCTGAGCGGCAAGGTCCTCGAGGTGCCCGTGAAGAAGATCCTGGCGGGCACCCCGCCCGACCAGGCCGCCTCGCGCGAGTCCCTGGCGAACCCCGAGGCGCTCGACGTCTTCACGGAGCTCGCCGCCGCGCGGCGCTCCTGAACCGCGTTTGCACGCGCCCGGCCAGGGGTATCGATAAAAGCGTCGTCGTGCACATCGAGGCGCGACGCCTCCGGCTGCACCAGAGTGGATCTGACCGAGTCGCAATTCCGGCTTGTCGAGGCGCTCGACCTCTTCACCACACAAAGGAGCAGCACTCATGAGTGCCACTGGCGCGACTTCCGGCCGTGATCGCGACGTCACCACCGGATCCCATACCGTCGATGACAACCGACGCCTGTCCACCGAGACCAAGGCGTCGTACAAGACGACGGAGTTCATCGCCTACGTCGCCGTCCTGGCGGGGATCCTCATCGCGGGCGCGGTGATCAGCGGCGACGGAGGCAGCGGCGACAACGCGGACTTCTTCCGCGCGGGCCGTGTCTGGCTCTACGCGGCGATCCTCACCGTCGGCTACATGATCTCCCGCGGCCTGGCCAAGGCCGGCAGCCGCGACCCCTACGACGCCGGCTAACGGCCGCCCCGGAGCTACTCGGGCGCGTCAGTGCGCCCGGGTGGCTCGTCGAGGATGAAGATCTCGACGACGTGGGGCGGATCGAGGATCACCTGGCTGTGGTACCCGAGCACCGCCCGACCCGTGATGTCTGCCACCGCGCGGGTGATCACGGGAGTGATGGCCGCCTCGAACCGCAGGCGGTAGCTGCGGACGAGCTCCTCCTCGTTGGCGGAGAGCAGCGTCTCGTCGCCCCGGGTCAGGCCGCCCTCCATCACGCAGAAGACATAGCGCTCGTTGAAGAACGTCCGCGCGTTCGTCGGTCCCTTGCCGAGGTACTGCTTCATGATGCTGACCATCGCGCTGGAGATCTCCCCGCGCATCCCGCCGCCGGGCGACTGATCGTCCTCGTGGGACGTCTCGGGTTCGGTGAGCTTGCGCGCGTCGGCCATGTCCGCGAGCCTACGCGTCGGAGCCCGGCGGGGACACTGGGGCGCCCGCCGTCCCGACCGGAGGCGCCGGGCCGGGGCGAGCCGGGACGCCGGCGTCCGGAGGCCCGGGCCGCAGCAGTCCGGCCGCGAGCCCGGCGATCCCGATCACCGCGAGCACCACGGGCCACCAGAGCAGGCTCGCGTCGTCGTCCACCGCGGCCTCGAAGAGGAACAGCCCCAGGACGCCGACCCCGAGGAAGCCGGGGCCGGGCTCGCGCGCCAGGGCCGCGAAGGCGATCAGGGCGCTCCCGCCCACCAGCAGGACGAGCTCCCAGCCCGCCGGCCCGCTGGGGACCGACGCGCTCGCCCGGGCCGAGAAGACGGAGACGGACCCGCCGAGGAGGGCGGCCACCAGGGTCACCCCGAGCGCGAGCAGGGCGACCCCGCCGGCGTCGACGAGCAGGACCCCGACCCGACGCCGCGTGCGGTGCAGCACGACACCGCCGGCCCCGAAGCCGAGAGCGAGGAAGAGCAGCAGCCCGCGGAGGGTGTCGAGACCCGGGTCGGCGATCCAGGAGACGAAGGCGAGCACCGCGACGATCGCCGCCAGGGCGGCGACGAGCACGAGCACGTCGATCCCGGTACGCCGCCACAGGGCGAGGGTCAGGGCGCAGAAGAGCGCGGTGGTCCAGAACGTCGAGCCCGGGCCGCTGTCGCCGCCGAGCGCGTCGGCCAGGGCGGTGAGCGCGCCCAGGAAGAGGAGGCTCCCGGCCAGCACCGGCACGGCGAACCAGCCTGTCGCCACGTGCGCCCCGAGCCCCACGAAGAGCAGGGCCGCCGCCCCGAGGGCGAACAGCACGAAGAACACCCCCGCGTCCCAGTCGCCGCCGAAGCGCTGACGGACGAGCCCGAGCGACAGGGCGAGGGCGAGGGCCCCGAGCGCGACGGGCTCGGAGCGGAAGGTGAGCGGACGGGTCGGCATGAAGGCTCCTACGCCGGAAGGCTGATCTGGGCGTTCGGGACCGGGGTGTCGCCCGAGTAGTCGTAGAAGCCCATCCCCGACTTGCGCCCGTACCAGCCGGCCATGAGCATCTTGCGCAGGAGCGGCGGGCGGGCGAAGCGCTTCTCGCGGAACTCCTCGAACATGATGTCAGAGATCGCGCTCAGGGTGTCCAGCCCGACGAAGTCCGCCAGCGTGAGCGGGCCCATCGGGTGTCCCGCACCAGCCTTCATCGCGTTGTCGATCTCCGCGATGGTCCCCACGTTCTCCTCGTAGGCGCGCATGCCGTCGAGCAGGTAGGGGACGAGCAGCCGGTTGACGATGAAGCCCGCCTTGTCCTGGGTGACCACGGTGACCTTGCCGAGCTTGTGGCCCCACTCCACGCCGGTGGCGACCGTCTCCGCGGACGTGGTCACGCAGCGGACGACCTCGAGCAGCTTCATCACCTGCGCGGGGTTGAAGAAGTGCAGGCCGAGGAAGCGGTCGGGGCGCTTGGTCTGCGCCGCCTGGGCGATCACGGGCAGCGAGGACGTGTTCGTGGCGAAGATCGCACCGTCCTTGACGATGCCGTCGACCTCGCGCCACATCGCGAGCTTGCCCTCGAGATCCTCGGTCGCGGCCTCGATCACGAGGTCGCAGTCGGCCAGCGCGCCGTAGTCCACGCTGCCGTCGATCCGCCCGCGGACCGCATCGGCGTCCTGCTGGGAGGAGCGGCCCTTCTCGACGGCCCGCGCGAGCTGCTTCTCGATCATTCCGATGGCCTTGCCGAGCATGGGCTCGTCGACCTCGCGCAGCACCACCTCGCAGCCCGACTGCGCCGAGACCTGGGCGATGCCATGGCCCATGAGGCCGCCCCCGACCACGCCCACCGTGTTGATCTCCGCCATCGCGCGGACCTTATCCTGCGCCGCCATGACCCTCGTGCTGACCGAGGACCGCGGGCCGGTCCGCCACGTCGTCCTCAACCGACCCGAGAAGCGCAACGCCATGCACCCAGAGCTCGTGCTCGCCATCGGGGCGGCGTTCTCGGAGGCGGCGGCCGACCCCGACGTGCACTGCGTCGTCCTGCGCGGCGAGGGGCACATGTTCTCCTCGGGGATGGACCTCGGGGCGCTCGGCGCCCTGGCGGCCGCCCCGGAGCACCTGCGAGCGTTCCGCAAGGAGTGCATCGACGCCTGGAACGCCGCGGAGGAGATGACCAAGCCGGTCGTCTGCCAGATCCACGGCGCGTGTCTCGGGGGGGCGCTGGAGCTCGCGCTGGCGTGCGACCTGCGGGTCATGGCCGACGACGCGGTGATGGGGCTCGTGGAGACGCGGATCGGCCTCATCCCCGACATCGGCGGGTGCTCGCGCCTGCCGGCGATCGTGGGGCTGGGCCGGGCGAAGGAGCTCGTGCTGGCCTCGCGGGTCATCGGGGCCGCCGAGGCCGAGCGGATCGGGCTCGTGAACCGCGTCGCGCCGGCGGCTGACCTCGATGCCGCCACGGACACGCTCGTCGGTGAGCTGCTGGCGTGCGCGCCGATCGCGGTCGGCCTGTCCAAGCGCGTCCTCGACGCCGCCGCGAAGCCCGCGCTGGCGGCGACCCTCGAGCTGGAGGTCCTCGCCCAGAACGTCTGCGCGCTCTCCGCGGACTTCGCCGAGGGCGCCCGCGCCCTGGCCGAGAAGCGCCAGCCGGCCTTCTCGGGGCGCTAGGACGGGCGGTCGCCTCTCAGGCTCGCCTTCGCCACGACTCCGGGTGCCACTCCACCGGGCCGGCCGTGAGCACGTGCGAGCCGAGCGGGCGGCCGAGGACCTCCCGGGCGGCGCGGGCGGCGGCCAGGAGGGCGGGTAGGTCGACGCCGGTGGCGATCCCCATCTCCTCGAGCATGGAGACGAGGTCCTCCGTGGCGATGTTGCCGGTCGCCCCGGGCGGGACGGGGCAGCCCCCGAGCTCGCCGAAGGAGGACTCGAAGGACCCGATCCCCGCCTCCAGCGCGGCAAGGACGTTGGCCAGGCCGGTCCCGCGGGTGTTGTGGAAGTGGGCGGTGAGCTCGATCCCGGGCAGCGCGTCCCGCCAACGGGCGAACACGTCGCCCACCTGCCGCGGGTTGGCCATCCCCGTGGTGTCGCCGAAGCCGATCTCCTGCGCCCCGGCGGCCACGAGCCGCTGTGCGATCTCCGCGACGCCCCGCGGCGCGACGTGCCCCTCGTAGGGGCAGCCGAAGGCGACGGAGATCACGCCCTCGCAGCGCAGCCCGGCTTCCCGCGCGGCCGTCAGGACCCGCTCGAGCCCCGCGAGGGACTCCTCGACCGAGCGGTTCAGGTTCCTGCGGTTGTGGGTCTCGCTCGCCGAGAGAAAGACGTTGATCGCCCCGAAGCGCTCGCGCTGGGCCAGCGCGTGCTCGAGCCCGCGCTCGTTGGGAACGAGGACGGAGAGCGACACGTCCTCGGGGACGTCGATCCGCGCGAGCACCTCGGGCCCGTCGGCGAGCTGGGGAATCACGTCGGCGCGGACGAAGCTCGTGACCTCGAGGCGCTTCAGGCCCGTCCGGGCCAGGAGCCCGATGAGCCGCACCTTGTCGTCGGTGGGGACGATCTCCGGCTCGTTCTGGAAGCCGTCGCGCGGGCCGACCTCGCGGATGCGGACCGAGCTCGTCACTCCCGCGAACTCTATGCTCCACCGCCGTGCCAGGACCCGTGGGCATCGTCGGGGGAACGGGGGCGCTCGGGTCCGGGCTCGCCCTGCGCCTGGCCCGTGCGGGGGTTCCGGTGACCATCGGCTCCCGCGACGCCGGGCGCGCGCAGAGCGCCGCGGCGGAGATCGGCGACGGGGTGACCGGCGCGGAGAACTCGAGGTGCGTGGTCGCGGCCGACCTCGTCGTCCTCTGCGTCCCGTTCGCCTCCCAGGCCTTCACGCTCGAGGGGCTGAAGGACGCGCTGCGCCCCGATCAGCTCCTCGTCGACACCACCGTCCCGCTCGCCGCCGCGGTGGGCGGTCGCCCGACCCGCCTGCTCGGCGTACCCCAGGGCTCCGCCGCCGAGCAGGCCCAGGAGCTCGTGCCCGAGGGGGTCCGCGTCGTCTCCGCCCTGCACACCGTCTCCGCCGACCTCCTGCGCGACCTCGGCCACCAGCTCGACGAGGACGTCCTCGTGTGCGCCGACCGCGCGGAGGACTCGGCGCGCGTGGTCGAGCTCGTCGAGCACATCCCCGGCCTGCGGGGCGTCGAGGTGGGCCGGCTGGAGACGGCGCGGATCGTCGAGGGGCTGACGCCGCTCATGATCTCCATCAACATCCGCCACAAGGTCAGGGCGGGCATACGGATCACGGGCCTGTCGTAGTCCTGGCGGGCGGGACGGGCGGCGCGAAGCTCGCCCGCGGCCTGCTCGACCTCGTGGGCGCCGACCTCGTCGTCGTGGCCAACCCGGGCGACGACGTCGAGCTCTACGGCGCCCACGTCGCCCCCGACGCCGACCTCTGCTCCTTCTGGCTCGCGGACCGCATCGACGCGCGCGGGTGGGGCCTGGAGGGCGACACCTTCCACGTCATGGACGGCCTGCGGGAGCTGGGCGGGGACGTGTGGTTCAACCTCGGCGACCGTGACCTCGCGGTCGGCCTGGACCGGGCCGCCCGCCTCGCGCGCGGCGAGCGGCTCACCGACGCCCTGCTGGCGCTGGGGGCGAGCCTCGGGCTCTCCGCGCGGATCCTCCCCCCCTGTGACGAGCCCGTCCGCACCCGGGTGCGTGCGCGCGACCGGGACCGACCGCTGCAGGAGTGGTTGATCCTCGCTCGCGGCGAGGGGCCCGTGCAGGACGTCGCGTTCCCCGGCGCCGAGCGCGCCCGCCTCACCGCGGAGGTGGCCGACGCGATCGCCTCCGCCCGGGCGATCGTCATCGGTCCGTCGAACCCGGTCATCTCCATCGGCCCGATCCTCGCCGTGCCCGGGCTGCGCGAGGCGCTGGCCGCCGCTTCCGCGCCCGTCGTCGCGGTCTCGCCGCTCGTGCGGGGCCGCGCGGTCAAGGGCCCGACGGAGGCGTGCCTAGCCTGGGCCGGGTGGCCGCTCTCCTCGGGGGGTATCGCCGCGGAGTACGCGGGGGTCATCGACGGCCTGGTCGCCGACGAGCCGGCCCCCGGGCTCCCCACCCGCGTCGCCGACGTGCTGATGGACGGCCCGGAGGGGCGCCGGCGCGTCGCGGCCGAGGCGCTCGCGCTGGCCTCCGAGCTCTCGTAAGTACGCTCGCCCGGTCCGTGGCCACCCTCGCCGTCCTGCCCGTCAAGTCCTTCGAGCGCTCCAAGCAGCGCCTCGGAGACGGCCTCCCCGGCGGCCCGCGACGGGCGCTCGCCGAGGCGATGTTCACCGACGTCCTCACCGCCCTGCGCCGGACCGAGGGCCTCGACGGGATCATCGTGGTGACCGGCGACATCACCGCGCAGCAGGTGGCCGGCGGTCACGGCGCCGATGTCGTGGAGGACAAGGTCGAGCGCGGCCAGAGCTTCGCCGCCGACGTCGGCGTGCGCCGCGCCCGCGACCGCGGGGCGCGCCGGGCGCTGCTCGTCCCCGCCGATTGCCCCGCGCTCGATCCCCTCGAGCTCGCCCGGTTCCTCGGCCGGGCGCCGGGTGCCGTGCCCGACGCCGTCATCGTCCCCGACCGCCACGGCACGGGCACGAACGCCCTGCTGCTCACCCCCCCCGACGCCCTGGCGCCCGCCTTCGGTCCCGACTCGCTCAACCGCCACGTCGAGCGCGCGCGCTCCACCCAGGTGAGCCACGAGGTCGTCCCCCTCCCCTCCCTCGGCCTCGACGTCGACACCCTCGAGGACCTCGCCGCCCTGCGCGAGCACCTCGACACCACCCGCGGCGGCGCCGCCCACACCCGCGGGTTGCTCAACCAGCTCGCGCGCGCCGCCGGCCCCGCGGGCTGACGGCATCGTGGGCCGGCTCGAGGCGGTCGCGGTCGACGGCCTGCCCGAGATCACCGCCGGCGCGGACCTGGCCGCCCTCATCGCCGGCGCGGGCGAGTCGATCGGGGCGCCCGACGTCGTGGTCGTCGCGCACAAGGCGGTCTCCAAGGCGGAGGGCCGCGTCCGCCTTCTCGCCGGCGTGCAGCCGGGCCCGCGGGCCCAGGAGCTCGCCGCGACCTTGGGCAAGGAGCCGGGCGCGGTCCAGGTCATCCTCGACGAGAGCGCCGAGGTGCTGCGGGCCGAGCGCGGCGTGCTGATCTGCGTGACGCCCCACGGCTTCGTGTGCGCCAACGCCGGCGTCGACGCCTCGAACGCGCCGAAGGGCGCGCTCGTACTCCTCCCCGAGGACCCGGACGCCTCCGCCCGTGCGCTCCGGGACGGCCTGCGGGCACGCCTCGGAGTCGCCCCGGCCGTCCTCGTGACCGACTCCTTCGGGCGGGCGTGGCGTCACGGGCAGTGCGATGTCGCGCTGGGCTGCGCGGGCCTGCGCCCGCTCGAGGACTGGCGCGGACGGACCGATGCGCACGGGCGGGAGCTGCGCGCGACGTGGATCGCGGTGGCCGACCAGGTCGCCGCGGCGGCCGATCTCGTGCGCGGAAAGGACGAGCGCCTTCCGGTCGTCGTGGTGCGGGGCCTGGGCGGGCACGTGGGCCCCGAGGACGGTCCCGGCGCGCGCGCACTCGTCCGACCGGCTCGGGAGGATCTGTTCCGCTCGACTAGCCGGAGGGCGCGCCCATCGCGTGGAAGCCGCCGTCCACATGGAGGATCTCACCGGTGATCCCCCGGGAGGCGTCGGAGAGGAAGAAGGCGATCGCGTCGGCGACGGGCGTGGGGTCGCCGAGGTCCCACCCCAGGGGAGCCATCTCCTCCCAGCGGGAGGCGAGCTCGGAGACCCCGGGGATGGAGCCCGCGGC
>JAABUT010004195.1_pt1 | contig 11655 bp, 9 predicted proteins | sample 5559281 | NCBI WGS metagenome assembly JAABUT01 (sample SAMN10711880, study PRJNA513359) | rock metagenome | isolation source: Antarctica rocks | place: Antarctica: Victoria Land, Ricker Hills nord | collected 2016-01-04
GGTCCCCACCCGCGGCACGCTCTCACGGACCCCGACGCGGCGGTCCAGGAGCACCCGCAGGTGTTCCGCCATCCGGTCCAGTAGCGCCGGGTCCCGCTCGGCCGCGTTCTCGGCGTGGCCGAATCCCGCCAGCAGCCACAGCTCGGCGTCGGCCCCGGCGGCGGCGGCAAGAGCAGCCGGATGGTCGACCGGGAAGTAGGCGTCGGCGTCGCCGTGCACGAGCAGCAAGGGCACCGGGGCGATGCCGCCCACCGCCTCCCCCGGCGACAAGGGCAGGTCGGCCGGGTCCCAGCCCGCCGGGTCAACCCGCACACCCACGTGCCGGGAGACCAGCCGGCCGGGTCGCGTCTCGACCATCCAGTGCAGGCGGCGCATGTGCGGCGTCTCGGTGGCCCACCACCGGCTCGTCGTCGACACCGCGACGACGGCATCGGCCGGGTGCTCGAGCCGGACTCCCCGCACGTGGGCGCGCCCCGGTGCCGCGCCGAGCAGTCCGGCGTGCCGGAGGACTGCGGAGCCGCCCATCGACCAACCGCAGGTGACCACCTGCTGATAGCCCAGCCGCCGCAGCGTGGCGACCCCGGCGTCGACGTCGAGTGCCTCGCGGTCGCCGAGGGTGGACAGCCCCGTCGAACGCCCGTGGCCGCGGTGGGTCAGGACCAGGACCCCCGCCCGCCGCATGAGGCCGCGGGCCACCGATTGCACGGGACCGCGGTCGATCGACCCCGTGAAGCCGGGGGCGAGGACCACCCCGACGCCGTACGCCTCTCGGCCTGCCGGGGGTGGCACGTGCCAGCACGCGAGGCGCTCGCCGTCGGCGGTGTCCACCGCCAGGGGCACCCCTGGCAACGTCACCGTCACGAGCCGTTATTCTGCTGCCCAGGCAACGGCGCCGGTCCCGCGAGTCCCCCCACCGCTGGAGGTCCCGGCCATGGCCGCGCTGCTCATGCTCACCCCTGCCGCCGCGACAGCACCCCATGACGTGCTTCCCGCGCTCGCCCTCCTCGGGCACCGGGTCACCGTCGCCCCGCTGGAGGCGGCCGCGCTCCTCGACGCGGCGCCGGCCGACGCGGTCGTCGTCGACGCCCGTCGCGACCTCGTCGCGGCCAGAGGCCTGTGCCGGCTCCTGCGCACCACCGGCATGGCGACGCCGCTGCTCGCCGTACTCACCGAAGGTGGTCTTGCGGCCGTGGCGGCCGACTGGGGACTCGACGACGTCGTGCTCGCCGATGCGGGGCCGGCCGAGGTCGAGGCCCGGTTGCGCCTCGCCGCCGGGCGCGCCCAGCAGGCAGCGGACGCCGCGGGCAGCAGCGACGGCGTGACGCGCTCGGGTGACCTGGTGATCGACGAGACGACGTACGCCGCGCGGCTGAAGGGTCGCCCACTGGACCTGACCTTCAAGGAGTTCGAGCTGCTGAAATATCTCGCGCAGCACCCCGGGCGGGTCTTCAGCCGGGCGCAGCTGCTCCAGGAGGTCTGGGGCTACGACTACTACGGGGGCACCCGCACGGTCGACGTCCACGTGCGCCGGTTGCGCGCGAAGCTCGGCCCGGAGCACGAGGGCCTGATCGGGACCGTCCGCCATGTCGGCTACAAGTTCGTGGTGCAGCCGCTGGCCCGGACCGCGGCCGACGACACCCCCACCGTGGTGCAGCTGCCCGACGACGCGAGGGCCCTCACGTCCCCGTCGTGAGCCCCGGTCGCGCCCCGGTCGCGCCCCGGTCGCGCCCCGGTCGCGCCCCGGTCGCGCCCGAGCGGTGCACCCATGGGGGACCTCGCCTCCCGGGCTCCGTCGAGCGCCCTCCCACCTCCACGGTGATCTCCCGCCTCGATCACCGTGGAGGCAGGAGGGTCCTGGAGCAGTTTCGACCGCCACAGTGATCACCCTCCTTGATCACTGTGGAGGCAGCAGGGGCCGGAAGCGCACTCGACCGCCACAGTGATCACCCTCCTTGATCACTGTGGCGACGGGGGCCGCTGTGCCGTCACGTCCCGTTCATGCCCCCGTCACCCGGGAACCCCCACTCGAGCGCTTTTTGGGCGCTTGCTGGCCGCCCCCTGTTCATGGTGCATTCACCTCATGGGTGGTGGCTCGTCTCCTGCCGTGCCAACGATCGGGCAGGACCAGGAGCAGCGACCGACGACGGCCGCCCGCCCGGCACATCGACGCGCCAACCAGCGCGCTCAGGAGGAGGACTCGTGAACCCCACCCGCTCGAGCCGTCGCGGCCTCGCGACGCTGGCGCTCGTGGCGTCCGGCGCGCTCGCGCTCACCGCCTGTGGCAGCGACGGCACGAAGACCCCAGGCGCGGGCGGGGCCACGAGCATCGCGGGGCAGGCCACCAGCGCGGCCGGCCAGGCCACCAGTGCCGCCGCGAGCGCGGGCGGCGCGGCGACCAGCGCGGCCGGCGGTGGCAGCATCTCCTGCGACGGCGCCAAGGGCACGGTCGACGTGGCCGGTTCCAGCGCCCAGGCCAACGCCGTCGACGAGTGGCAGAAGGCGTTCAGCGCGGCATGCGGAGGCGCCGGCGTCAACTACAACGCCAACGGCTCGGGCTCGGGTCGCACTGCCTTCGCGCAGGGCACCGTCGCCTTCGCCGGCTCCGACTCCGCGCTCAAGGACGCCGACCGACCGGCGGTCGTGAAGCGCTGCGGGGGCAACCCGGTCCTTGACCTCCCGATGGTCGTCGGCCCCATCGCGGTGGCCTACCACCTCACCGGCGTCGACAAGCTGGTCCTCGACGCGCCCACCATCTCCAAGCTCTTCTCCGACAAGATCAAGACCTGGGACGACCCCGCGATCAAGGCCCTCAACCCCGACGCCACCCTGCCGAGCACCCCCGTGCAGTCGGTGCACCGCTCCGATGACTCCGGCACGACGGAGAACTTCCTCAAGTACCTCACCGCCGCCGCACCCGCGGACTGGACCTACGGCACCGCGCAGACCTGGATGGCGCCCGGCGGCACGGGCGCCCCCAAGTCCGCCGGTGTCGCCGACGCCGTCAAGGGCGGGGACGGCTCCATCGGCTACGTCGAGGCGAGCTTCGCCACCAACGCGAGCCTGTCCGTCGCAAGCATCGCCACCGGGGCTGGTGCACCGGTCGAGCTCTCCGCCGACACCGCCTCCACGGCCGTCGCCGCCGCCACGCAGTCCGGCACGGGCAATGACCTGGCCCTCAAGCTCGACTACGCCACCAAGGCCGCCGGGGCCTACCCGATCATCCTCGTGACCTACGAGATCGTCTGCAGCAAGGGGCTTCCCGCCGCGCAGGCGGCCCTCGTCAAGTCCTTCCTGACCTACACCTCGAGCGGCGGGCAGTCGGTGCTCGCGGGCCTGGACTACGCCCCGCTGCCGGACGCCGTGCGCAACAAGGTCGCCGCCGCCGTCGCCACGCTGTCGTGACGCGGTCGTGCGCGGCCGTGACGCGGTGCTGAGCCGCAGGGCACCGGTGACCTGCAGCCCTGACCGGTGACCTGCAGCCCTGACCCGGTGCCCCTGCCGCCCTGACACAGTGGGCGCGTGCGCCCCGCCCGCTCCTGGAGGACCGCGTGACCGAGACCGCCCGGCGCCCCGAGGTGCCCGTCGGGCAGCAGGCCGGCCCGGCCGGCCCGCCGGCGCCCCGGGCCGGCGGTGACGCGCTCGGGACCGGTCGGCGCGGCGACCGGGTGTTCCGCCGCCTGTCGGTCGGGTCGGCGATGGTCGTCCTCGTCGTCATCGTCGCGATCGCGGTCTTCCTGGTCGCCAAGGCGGTGCCGGCGCTGCGCGCGAACGACGCGAACTTCCTCACCAGCAGAGACTTCTTCACGAGCACGGTCCCCCCCCGCTTCGGCATCGCGGCGCTGGCCTACGGCACCGTCGTCACGTCGCTCGTCGCGGTCGTCCTCGCCGTACCCGTGGCCGTCGGGGTGGCCCTGTTCATCTCGCACTACGCACCGCGCCGGCTGGCGAGCCTGCTCGGCTATGTGATCGACCTGCTCGCCGCGGTGCCGAGCGTCGTCTACGGGCTCTGGGGGGCGCAGTTCCTCAACCAGCCGTTCAAGGGCTTCTCCCGCTTTCTGGAGAAGTGGCTGGGCTGGATCCCGATCTTCCACACGGCCGGCGGCAAGGGCCCCTACGGCAACTCCCTGCTGCTCGCCGGGGTCGTGCTCGCCGTGATGATCCTCCCGATCGTCGCGGCCATCAGCCGCGAGGTCTTCCTGCAGGCGCCCCGCACGCACGCCGAGGCAGCGCTGGCCCTCGGTGCGACCCGGTGGGAGATGATCCGGGTGGCGGTGCTCCCCTACGGCCGCCCGGGCGTCATCAGCGCCGGCCTGCTGGGGCTCGGCCGGGCGCTCGGTGAGACCATCGCCGTGCTGTTGGTGTTGCGGGCGAGCAACGTCGTCAGCGCCTCGCTCACCCGGCCCGGCGGCAACAGCATCGCGGGCAACATCGCCGGACAGTTCGGGGAGGCCAACCCGCTCGGGCGCGGCGCGCTGGTCGCCAGCGGGCTGGCGCTCTTCGTCATCACCCTCGCCGTCAACTTCGCCGCGCGCGCGATCATCGCCCGCCGGCGCGACTTCTCCGGAACCGCGGCGTGACCGCCGCGGCGCTCGCCGGACCCAGGGGTACGCCGGGCGGCCAGGCCGACCGTCTGCCGAGCCTGCGCCGCCGGGTACTGCCCCGATGGGCGCCGGCCGCCATCGCCGGCGCCGCCCTCGTGGTGGCCCTTGCGCTGAACGCCGCGGGTGCGCTCGACGGCGTGGTGCGCGTCGCGGCGCTCTTCGCGGTCCTCTATGCGGTCGTGCTGACGCTGCTCAGCCGGGCCGTCGAGGGACGCCGACGCTCCACGGACCGGCTCGCGACGACGCTCGTCAGCGGTGCCTTCCTCCTCGCGCTGGTGCCGCTGGTGTCGGTGCTCTGGACGGTCGTCTCCCGCGGTGTGCGGCGCTTCGACCTCACCTTCTTCCAGCGCTCCAACGCCGGCATCACCGCGCGCGACCCGGGCGGCGGCGCCTACCACGCGATCATCGGCACGCTGGAGCAGGTCGGGCTGGCGACGCTCATCGCCGTACCCCTGGCCTTGCTCACCGCGGTCTATCTGGTGGAGTACGGCCGCGGGCCGCTGGCGACGGCCGTGAGCTACGTGGTCGACGTCATGACGGGCTTGCCGTCCGTCGTGGCGGGCCTGTTCGTCTTGGCCTTCTGGGTGCTGGCCCTGGGCCAGGGCTTCAGCGGCTTCGCCGGCTCGCTCGCGCTGGCCGTGTTGATGCTCCCAATCGTCTCCCGCAACACCGAGGAGATGCTCAAGCTCGTACCGGACGACCTGCGTGAGGCGTCCTATGCCCTCGGCGTGCCGCGCTGGCGCACGATCCTGGGGGTCGTCCTGCCGACGGCGCTGCCGGGGATCGTCACCGGCATGATGCTGGGGGTGGCGCGCATCTTCGGGGAGACCGCCCCCGTGTTGCTCGTAGTCTTCGGCAACAACGTCATCAACAACAATCCCTTCAACAAGGCGCAGGCCAGCCTCCCGCTCTATGTCTTCCAGCAGGTCACGTCCGGCAACAGAACGGCCATCGACCGCGCGTGGACCGCGGCCCTCACGCTGATCATTATCGTCATGCTGCTGAACCTCGCCGCCCGCCTCGTGTCGCGCCGCAGCACCGTCGGCCGCTGACCGCCGGACCACGGCCGGCCGCCAGGCCCGTCGTCACCCGTGCCGCCCGCCACGTCCCGACCCCGACCCGAGAGGCCAGCCCAGGCATGAGCAAGCGCATCGAGGTCTCGGATCTCTCCGCCTACTACGGCTCCTTCAAGGCGGTGGCCGACGTCACGATGACCATCCAGCCGCAGGAGGTGACGGCCTTCATCGGTCCGTCGGGCTGCGGCAAGTCCACGGTGCTGCGCACGCTCAACCGCCTGCACGAGGTGATTCCCGGGGCGCGCGTGGAGGGTTCCGTGACGGTGGACGGCCAAGACCTCTACGGCGAGGGAGTCGACGCGGTCGAGGTGCGCCGCAACGTCGGCATGGTCTTCCAGCGCCCGAACCCATTCCCGACCATGTCGATCTTCGACAACGTGGTCGCCGGCCTGCGCCTGAACGGTGAGAAGAAGAAGTCGCTGCTGGCGGAGAAGGCCGAGCGCGCCCTGCGCGGGGCGAACCTCTGGGACGAGGTCAAGGACCGGCTCGCCCGCTCCGGTGCCGGTCTGTCCGGCGGGCAGCAGCAGCGGCTGTGCATCGCCCGTGCCGTCGCGGTCGAGCCCCAGGTGCTGCTCATGGACGAGCCGTGCTCCGCCCTCGACCCCATCTCTACGCTGGCGATCGAGGATCTGATCTCCCAGCTCAAGGAGGACTACACGATCGTCATCGTCACCCACAACATGCAGCAGGCGTCGCGGGTGAGTGACCAGACGGCGTTCTTCACGCTGGCGGCGATCGGGGAGCCGGGGCGGCTCGTGGAGAAGGACGCGACCGAGCGGATGTTCACCAACCCCGGCGACAAGCGCACGGAGGACTACGTGACCGGCCGCTTCGGCTGACGCTCGGGCCTGGCTTGTCGACGTGTGCGGCGGCGGTCGGCGATCGGCCGGCGATTCAGGCTGCGGCGCCGCTGCTCCTGCGCGGGCCGCGACGGCGCAGCGACTGCACGGGGGCCCACAGCAGCAGCGGCAGCACGAGAATGGCGAGGAGCAGCAGCGCCGGCAGTGCCGCCCCGGCACCGGACCCGCGCACGGTCACGCTCACCGGCTGGTCGGCCGCATAGGCGACGGTCTGGGCGCCGGCCACCGGCACACCGGTCACCGGGTCGGGCACCCCCGCCGCGGCCCCTCCGGTCACCGCCGCGAGAGCGGGATCGACGGCGGCACCCGGCGGGGCGCCGGCAGCGGTCCCGAGTGGTCCCGCGGCGCCGGGCGGCAGCGCACCGGGAGCTGGAGCGCCACCGGCTGCTGTCCCCGCGGTCCCCGGCGCGGGGCCGACCGGGGTGCCGGCGATCACCACCGGGGCGCCGGGCGCCGTACCAGCGGTCCCCGGCTTCGAGCCCCGCGTGACCTTGCCCTTGACCGCCGTCGCCGACGTGCCGGCGGTCCGCGCCACCGCACGGTCCGTCACGGGCGCCGCCGCCACGCCGGTGCCGCTGTCACCTGTCCCGGGCAGCCCGCCGTCGACCGCGCCGGGAATGGTGGGGTTGGGGCACTTGCTCAGATCGGGTGGAGTGACGTGCCCGGGGATGTTGTTGACCACGTCGAAGACCGTGGAGACCAGGTTGGGCGGCAAGGGCGCATAGCCCAGGACCGACGCCTTCTGCTGCCCCGCGCAGGCGAAGTAGATCATGAACTGGGAGAGGACCTTGCCCCTGCCAGGGTCGAAGCCGTCACCCTGGACGATGATGTAGGAGTACGACGAGATTGGGTAGGTGTTGGGGTCGGGGTTGGTGTAGACGGCGCCGAGGTTCTGGGTGCGGTCGGCGTTCAGCGTCGCCTTGGTCAGGGCGGTGGACACGTTCGCCGAGCTGGGCTGGGTGAACTTGCCGGCCTTGTTGAGCACGCTCGCGACGGGGAAGTCCCTGTTGATGGCGTAGGCGGTCTCGACATAGGTGACGGAACCTCGGCCCTGGCCGCGGTTGGCGACGTAGTTGGCGACCCCGTCGGAGCCGTTCTGCGCCACCACCCGGCCCCACCCGGTCGGGTATTGCGACTCGTTGCCGTCCGGCTTCGCGCCGTACTTCTGGGCGAACGGACGCCACGTGTCACCGACCTGGTTGGCCATGAAGGCGGTGAACTGGGCACTCGTGCCCGACCCGTCGGAGCGTACGACGGGCGTGATCTCGTCCGTGCTGACGACCTGGCCGCCGTTGTCCTTGGTGATCGCCGGGTCGTCCCATTTGAGAATATTGCCGGTGAAGATGCCGGCGATCGTCGGCGGCGTCAGCTGCAGGTCGGTGACTGCCTGCCCGTTCGTGTCGACGACGTTGTACATGAGCGACGTGGCCCCGGCGACGACCGGGCTGTAGAGGTAACTGCGGTTCCCCTTCAGCCGGTTGTTCTCGTCGGGCTCGAACGGAATCTCGCTGCCGGCGAAGTCGACGCTGTTCTGGATGTAGAAGTTGCGTCCGGCGCTGGACCCGTTGCCGTTGTAGTTGATGGTCAGTCCGTAGCGGGCCTTGACGTCGGCGCGCCACACGTCGAGCGCGACCTGGCTGAAGGTCGAGCCGGCACCGGTGACTGTCGGGCCGTCGGCGAACGCGGCCGGGGCACCGGCGAGGCTCCCGGCCCCGGCGGCGAGGAGCGCGGCACCGGCGAGGGCAACGCGGGCGGAGAAGCGGCGGGCCGGACGGGGGCGGGGCACGGACGGGCTCCGATCGCTGGGGACGACGCTCACCCGAACCGGCCGGAGACGTAGTCGAGGGTGCGGGGGTCTTGGGGGGAGCTGAACATGACGTCGGTGGGCCCCGACTCGATGACCCGGCCCGGCTCGTCCTCCGCGGCGAGGAAGAAGGCGCACTGCTGCGAGACCCGCTGCGCCTGCTGCATGTTGTGCGTGACGATTACCACGGTGACGTCGTCGGCGATCTCGGCGATCGTCTCCTCGATCCGTCGCGTCGAGGTGGGGTCGAGCGCGGAGCAGGGCTCGTCCATGAGCAGCACCCGCGGCGCGACCGCGAGCGAGCGGGCGATGCAGAGCCGCTGCTGCTGGCCTCCTGACAGTGCGCCGCCCGGGGAGTCGAGGCGTTTAACCACTTCGGCCCACAACCCGGCCCGGCGCAGGCTCTGCTCGACCAGCGCGGCCTTGTCCCCGCGCGACATCGTGGCGCCCAGGCCGCTGAGTTTGAGCCCCGACAGGACGTTCTCGGCGATCGACATGCTGGGGAAGGGGTTGGGCTTCTGGAACACCATGCCGACCCGCTTGCGGGTGTCGGCCGCCCGGACCCGGGGGTCATAGACGTCGGCATCGTCGAGCACGACCTGGCCGGCCATCCGTGCGCCGGGGACGAGCTCGTGCATCCGGTTGAGCGTGCGCAGGAACGTCGACTTGCCGCAGCCCGACGGCCCGATGAGGGCGGTCACCGTGCCAGCCGGCATCTCCAGGTTGACCCGCTCGAGGACCTTGCGCACACCGAACCAGCAGCTGACCTCACGGGCCGACAGGCCGGCCATCGTCGTGCGGGCGCCGGGCTCGACGATCGCCTTGCGCGCAGCAGTGGCGAGGGTGGACGAAGTCATGGCTGGCTCCCGGTGTCGGGGTCGGCGGGGGGTGAGGCGCGGCGGGGGCGCCGGCCGGCGGCGCGGCGGGCGCGGGCCTTCGGTGCCCCCGACCCGACCGTGGGGCTGGCCGGGCTCAGGGTGCCCTGCGGTTCCAGCGCGGTGAGGTCGACCGAATCGGGCGGCCCGTCGGGTCCCGCCGGCGCCGGCACCCCGCCGGTCCGGCTGCCGCCGCCCATGCGGGTGCGGCCACCGAGCAGGCGGCGCAGCATCCCGCGCTGACCAGGCTGCCGGCTGCCGACGACGCGCGCGGTCGTGAAGAGGATCAACACGAGGGCGACGAGGACGAGCGCGCCCGTCGCGGCCCGCTGCTGCTGGAAGGTCGACGGCGAGCGATAGAGGTTGTAGATGTAGGTCGGCAGCGCCGCCTGCTGGTCCTTGGCCGGATTGCCGTTCGTCACGGACGCGAAGCCGGCGGTGGTCAGCAGCGGGGCGGTCTCGCCGACCGCCCGGGCCACGCCGAGCACGACCGAGGTGATGAGCCCCGACTTCGCGGTGGGCAGCACGACGGACCAGACGGTCCGCCACTGGCTCGCGCCCATGGCGAGGCTCGCCTCCCGCAGGCCGCTCGGGACGAGGCGCAGCACCTCCTCGCCGGTCCGCGCGATCGTCGGCAGCATGAGGATCGTCAGGGCGAGCGCGGCCGCGAATCCCGAGAAGCCGATCACGTGCGACTGGATCAGCAGGGCGTAGACGAACAGGCCCGCGATGATCGACGGGATGCCGCTCATGGCGTCGACGAAGAGCCGGACCGGCCGGCGCAGCGGCCCGCGCACCTCGTTGAGGAAGATCGCGGTCATGACGCCGAGCGGGACGGCGAGCAGCACCGCGATGCCCACCTGCTCGACGGTGCCGACGATGGCGTGCACGGCGCCGCCCGCGTCGACGCCCTGATCGCCGCCGACCGTCGCCAGGTCCCTGGTGAAGAAGTTGGGGCGAAGCGCCGCGAGGCCCTTGCCGATCACCCAGCCGATGACCAGCACGAGCGGCACCAGCAGCAGCAGCGCGCCGGCCGTGACGACGGCGGTCCAGACCCGATCGAGGGCGACCAGCCGCCCCTCGAGCTCGCGGTTGACGACGTAGACCAGGACGAGGAAGACCGCAAAGGCACACAGGCCGAAGCCGAGTACGCCGCTGGCTCGCGTGAGCTGGTCGTAGCCGAGCCAGGTGGCCGCGAGGGCCGAGACCGCCGAGGCGGCGTAGATCCCCACATCGCGCGGTGACACCCCGACGCGGGCGGTCGGAGCGTCGGCCCTGGCCGCCTCCGCGACCTCGTGCATGCGGGTGCTCTCCCGCGTGACCAGCGGGGCACCGCGGGCGGCCCCCGCGAGCGAGAGATCACTAGCGGTCTGAAGCGTTGTCACAGCTCCACCCCAGCGCCGGAGCGCGAGCGCGCGACCACGACCGAGGCCAGGAAGTTCACGACGAGCGTCAGCGCGAAGAGGGTCAGCCCCGCGGCCATCAGCGCCGGGATGCCGATGTCCTGGCTGGCCACGCCGAAGCGCAGGGCGATGAGCGGCGCGACGCCGTTGGCCCCGGCGGACAGGATGTCGGGTCTGATCGTGAAGATCGGGCTGATGATGACGGCCACGGCGATCGTCTCGCCCAACGCCCGGCCGAGCCCGAGCATCGTGCCGCCGATGATGCCGCCCCGCGCGAAGGGCAGGCAGACCGTGCGCACCATGCCCCAGCGCGTGCTGCCCAGGGCCAGTGCGGCCTCCTTCTCCCCGAGCGGCGCCTGGCTCAGCACCTCCCGCGCCACGCTGGTCGTGATGGGGACGACCATGAGGCTCACCACCATCCCCGCGATGAGCGCGGAGGAGGTGTAGTTGGGCGTCGTCGGGTGGCCGTCGTCGAAGAACGGCAGGAACGACAGGTGGCGGGCGAGCCAGCCCGACGTCCCGACCACCTGGCCCTGGAGCACCAGCAGGCCCCAGAGGCCGAAGATGATGCTCGGGACGGCGGCGAGCAGGTCCACCAGGGTCGTCAGCAGCTTGCGGACCCGCCGCGGCGCATACTCGGTGAGGAAGACGGCCGCGAGGATCGACAGCGGGACCGCGATCACGAGAGCGATGACCGCGATGACGACCGTCCAGAACAGGATGGCGGCGACGCCGAACGAGATGGGCGCCCCCGCCGTGGTGTTGAACTGCGTATTCGTGAAGAAGCGCAGGCCCTGCGAGCGGAAGGCCGGCACCGAGCGCAGCAGCAAGAAGGCGCCGATCACCACGAGCAGCAGCAGCGTCAGGATGCCTGAGCCGGTCGCCAGCCCGCGGAAGGCCCGGTCCCCCTGCGAGAGTCCCGGTCGCAGCGTGCGCGGGGTCTCTGCAGCCTCGACGCGCGCGTCCAGCACCGTCACGGCTCTCCTCATCGCTCGGGGTCTGTCGCTCGGTGGTCGGTCGCTCGGGGGCGGCCGCT
>JAABUT010004196.1_pt1 | contig 11654 bp, 8 predicted proteins | sample 5559281 | NCBI WGS metagenome assembly JAABUT01 (sample SAMN10711880, study PRJNA513359) | rock metagenome | isolation source: Antarctica rocks | place: Antarctica: Victoria Land, Ricker Hills nord | collected 2016-01-04
ATCGAGGAGTGCCCTGTCGACTGCATCTACGAGGGCAAGCGATCGCTGTACATCCACCCCGACGAGTGCGTCGACTGCGGCGCGTGTGAGCCGGTCTGCCCCGTCGAGGCCATCTTCTACGAGGACGACACACCGGCCCAGTGGAAGGACTACTACCGGGCCAACGTCGACTTCTTCACCGAGACGACCACGATCGGCAGCCCGGGTGGCGCCAGCAAGGTCGGCCCCATCGACCTCGACCACCCCGTGGTGATGGCCGTGCCTGTCGGCAAGAACACCGAGGGCCAGTAGTCCCTTGGCCGTACGGGGTGGGCCGCGCGCGCCGCACGGGCTGCGCCCGCAGGGCTGGGCCCGCCGGGCGCACCTTCCCGAGTTCCCGTGGGACCGCCTAGCGCCGTATGCCGAGGTGGCGCGGCGGCACCCCGACGGCGTCGTCGACCTGTCCATCGGCACCCCCGTCGACCCGACGCCACAGTTCGTCCAGGACGCGCTGAGCGACGCCGGCGACGCGCCGGGCTACCCGCTCACCACCGGGACCACGGCGCTGCGGTCGGCCGTGGTGCGCTGGGTGCGGGAGCGGCTGGGCGCCGAGGTGGACGCCCGGCAGGTCGTGCCGAGCATCGGCAGCAAGGAGATGGTCTCGCTCCTGCCGTCGCTGCTGGGCCTGGCGCCGGGCACGCAGGTCCTGCTCCCGCGCCTGGCCTACCCGACGTACGACGTGGGTGCGCGCCTGGCCGGCTGCGTGCCGGTCCCGACGGACGACCCGACCGCGCACGACCCGCGCGAGATCGGGTTGGTGTGGCTCAACTCCCCGAGCAACCCGACCGGTGCGGTGCTCGCGCCGGCGAGGCTGCGGGAGATCGTCGCGTGGGCGCGCGAACACGACGTGCTGGTGGCCAGTGACGAGTGCTACCTGGAGATGGGCTGGGACGTCGAGCCGGTCAGCGTCCTGCACCCCGGCGTCTCGGGCGGCTCGACCGACGGCGTGCTGGCCCTGCATTCGCTGTCCAAGCGGAGCAACCTCGCCGGCTACCGCGCCGGCTTCGCCGTCGGGGACGCCAGCGCCGTCGCCGCGGTGACCGAGGCGCGCAAGCACATCGGCCTGCTCGTGCCCGCTCCGGTGCAGGCGGCTCTCGTGGCGGCCCTCGGGGACGACGCGCACGTCGCCGAGCAGAAGGAGCGCTACCGCACCCGTCGTACGGTCCTGCGGTTGGCGGTCGAGGCGGCCGGCTTCACCGTGACCCACAGCGAGGCCGGGCTCTACCTGTGGGCGACCCGCGCGGAGGGCTGCTGGGCAAGCGTGGCGGCGCTGGCCGACGTCGGGGTGCTGGTCGCCCCGGGCGAGTTCTACGGCGCCGACGGGAAGGAGCACGTCCGCTTCGCGCTGACCGCGACCGATGAGCGCATCGCCGCAGCAGCAGCACGTCTGGCCCGGCTGGCATGAGCTGGCTGACGCCGAACGTCAAGGTGCTGTCCGGCGTCAGCCTCCTGCAGGACGCCGCAAGCGAGCTGCTCTACCCCGTGCTGCCGCTGTTCCTCGTCGGGACGCTGGGCGCGCCCGTCGCGGCCGTCGGCCTCGTCGAAGGGGTGGCCGAGGGTTCGGCGGCGCTCACCAAGCTCCTGGCGGGCCGGCTCTCCGACGGCCGCTCGAAGAAGCCGCTGATCGCCCTGGGCTACGGCCTCGCCGCCCTCGGCAAGCTCATCGTGGCGCTCGCGGGGGTCTGGCCCGTCGTGCTCGCCGGGCGGGCCGTGGACCGGCTCGGCAAGGGCGTGCGCGGCACGCCGCGCGACGCACTGCTCATGGTCGACGTCGACCCGGCCGTGCGCGGGAAGGTCTTCGGCTTCCACCGTGCCGCGGACACCGCCGGGGCCGTCATCGGGCCGTTGGCCGGCCTCGGGCTCTACGAGCTGCTCGACCACCGCCTGCGCCCGCTGCTGCTCGTCGCGGTGGTCCCCGCGGTCTTGTCGGTCCTGCTGGTCCGAGCCGTCCGGGAAGGACCGCCGCCTGTCCGTCGTACGGCCCAGGTGTCTGCCACGCCGTTGCCTGGCCGGCTGCGGCTGCTGGTCGGCGTGCTGACCGTGTTCGCCCTGGTCAACTTCCCCGACGCCCTGCTGCTGCTGCGCGCAAGCGAGCTCGGTCTCGGCACGGCAGGGGTGATCGCGGCCTACGTCGTCTACAACCTGGTGTACGCGGTGCTGAGCTACCCGGCCGGGTCGCTGTCCGACCGGTTCCCCCGACACCTCGTCTTCGCCGCGGGACTGGTCTTCTTCGCTTGCGGCTACGTCGGTCTCGCGCTCGCGCCGAGTGCCGGCTGGGTCTTCGTGATCCTGCCGGTGTACGGCGGGTTCGCGGCCTGCACGGACGGCGTCGGCAAGGCATGGGTCGCCTCGCTGGCGCCCGGCGGCCGGCAGGGGTCGGCGCAGGGGATCTACCAGGGGCTGACCGGTGCGGGGATCCTCGTCGCCGGCATCTGGGCGGGCTTCGCCTGGCACGGCGACGGCCGACTTCCGCTTCTGGTGTCCGGCGTCGCCGGCGCCCTCCTCGCGGTGGTTCTGGTTGCGGGTGGCCGCCGGCTGTCCCAGCCCGCGCCGATGACGGAGGCGTGATGCCGCGTCCGGCGCGAGCGGCCCGGGCGCCCATCCCTTGATGTCCCTGCCTGTCCGGATCGCCCTCGCCGCCCTGCGCCGACCGGAGCGGCACGAGTACGGGGGTGATGCCAGCCAGGTCGCCGACCTGCACCTGCCACCCGGGCACGGCCCTCACCCGGTCGTCGTCGTGCTGCACGGCGGCCACTGGCGCACCGGCTTCGGCAAGCTCGTGACCCGGCCCATCGCGGTCGACCTGGCCCGGCGGGGTCTTGCGGCGTGGAACCTCGAGTACCGCCGGCTCGGCCGGGGCGGTGGTTGGCCGATGACCTTCCAGGACGTCGACGCCGGCATCGACCACCTGGCGACCCTCGCGGACCCCCGGCTGGACCTGGCTCGGGTGAGCTTGCTCGGGCATTCGGCCGGTGGCCACCTGGCTCTGTGGGCGGCCGGTCGGGGAACCTCCCCGCCGCACGCGGTGGGGTCGTCACCGAGGGTGCTGCCGACGCACGTCGCGGCCCTTGCCCCTGTCACGGACCTGGCCAGTGCCGGCCGGGCGGCCCGTGAACTGGTCGGCGGCTCACCGGAGGACAGGCCCGAGCGTTGGGCGCTGGTCGACCCCGCCCGCCGGCCCCCACCACCGATGCCGACATTGGTCGCGCACGGCGAAGCGGACCAGATGATCGACGTGGAGCGCTCACGTCGCTACGTGGCGCGTTGCAGCGCCGAGGGTGGGGACATCCGGCTGCTGGCACCGCCGGGAGAGGTGCACCGCGACCCGATCGACCCCTCGAGCGCCTCCTGGGCCGCGGTGCTGGCGTGGCTGTGACGCCTGTGCCCTCACAAGCCCTGTGCCCTCACAAGCCCTGGGCCGTCAGCCCCCCAGGAGGCCGCCGAGTCCGCCACCGCCGCCGAGCTTGCCGAGCAGCTCCTGCGGGTTGACGCCGAACTTCTGTAGGAGGTCCGCGTGCTGGTCGGTGTCGACCTTGTCGGGGAGCTCGGACTGGGCCTGGTCGGCCTGGTCGCCGTTCCCGTGCTGCTTGATCAGGTCCAGCACCGTCTGCTTGTCGATCTGCATTGTGTCTCCTGCGGTCGAGGTTCGGACGGTACCGATGTGCCCACTGTGCAGACGATGACCCGGGCCGGGCGGCTTGACTCCTTCGCCGCACGCGTCGGCGGCGCGGCTCAGCAGCAGCCGGCGGTCCCTGAGGCGCTGACGAGGCCGGCCACCTGGCGCCGCGCGGACCCGCCCGGAACCGGGGTAGCGGCGGCAGTTGGCGGCGCGCAGTCGAACACCGGCGCGGTCGAGGGGTCGACCGGCTCGGCCGGCTCCAGGAGCTCGAACATCCCGGCGTACGGCGCCTTGCTCAGGATGTCGAAGGTCTTTGTGCACACTGCCGTCGGCACGCCGCGCTTGTAGACGTGGTCGTCGTCGTCGACGACGCTGGAGAACGGCCCCTTGAGCACGACCGCCTGGCCGTGGTCCATGCACGGACCCTGCTTGCCCTTGTACGCCACGACCGTCACCGAGCGGAACTCGATGCCCTCGACGACCTGCCACGGGGCGCCGTCGCGCTTGTCGAGGGTCACGCCGTAGAAGCCGGCGTCGGTGAACGCCTGCAGGAACGCCTCCTCCTGGTAGGCGCCGGAGATGCAGCCGCTCCACAGCTCGGCGTCGGCGCGCAGTTGCGGAGGGACCTCGACGTCGCTGACGATGTCGGAGATCACGGCCCGGCCGCCGCGGCGCAGGACGCGGAAGATCTCGGCGAACAGCGAGGTCTTCTGCTCGTGGGCCACCAGGTTCAGCACGCAGTTGGACACGACCGCGTCGACGGAGGCGTCGGCGATCAGGGGCCGCTCGGCCCGCTGCTGCTGCCCGAAGGCCTCGTACGCGGTCAGGCCGGCGAAGTCGCTCACCGGGTGCTCGGCCAGGAAGGCTTCGCTCGCTGCCACGTCCAGGCGCATGTCCTGGATCTTGCCCTTGCGGAACTCGACGTTGTCGAAGCCGATGGCCGAAGCGACCTCGGGGGCGGCGGCGCGAGCCAGGCCGAGCATCTCGTCGGTCATGTCCACGCCGATGACCCGCCCGGTCGCGCCGACGACCTGCGCGGCGATGAAAGCGATCTTGCCGCCGCCGCTGCCGAGGTCCAGGACGGTCTCGCCCTCGCGGAGGTGGGTGCTGGGGTCACCGCAGCCGTAGTCGCGGTCGAGCACCTCCTGGGGGATGACCGCGAGGAACCGCGGGTCGTAGTCGACGGGGCAGCACAAGGCGGCCTCGACGGCCTGCGCACCGGCGCCGTAGCGCTGTACGACGAAGGCCTCGACGTCGGCCTCGCTGGTGAGGCCGTCGGTCGCGAGGCCGTCGGTCGCGAGGCCGTCGGCCGAGAGGCGGTCGGCCGAGAGGCGGTCGGCCGAGAGGCGGTTCGGGGTGAGGGTCACGGGTGGACTCCTAGACGGCGCAGTTGTAGACGAGGGGCAGGGAGCCGTCGTTGCGGCGCAGGACGAGGAAGCGCTCGACGGCCAGCCGCTTGGCCTCGGCCAGCGGCACCCACTGCTCCGGCGTGGGATGGGCTGCGAGAAGCATGTCGGGGCTGGTCTCAAGGTCGGCGCCCGCGGGGTGCCAGTGCACGCCGTCCGCGGTGACGGCGACCTCCGGGACGGTGTTGGTGTCCTCGATGACCGCGCCCTCGGTGGAGAACCCCCGGGCCACCAGGGGACGCACGGCGAAGTCCTTGCCGGTGATGCCCATGCCGGCCAGCAGCTCGCGCAGCGGCTCGACCTCGTGGGCGTTCTCGGGGGTCGAGGTCATGCCGACGCGTACGGGCAGCCCGAGGTCCTTGGCCAGGACCAGCCCGTCCATCGCCTTCTGCCAGGAGCCGCGCCCGCGGTTGCGGTCGTGCCCCTCGGCGGATGCGGCGTCGATCGAGGTCTGCAGGACGAGCCGCTCGCGTCCGGACAGCCGCTTGAGCTGCTCGAGCCGCCAGCCCTGGTAGAGCATTCCGTTGGTGAGCAGCACGACGTCGAGCCGCTCGGTGGCGTACAGCACCATCTCCACGATGTCAGGCTCGAGGAAGGGTTCGCCGCCCGTCATGTAGATCTCGGTGAAGCCCTCGAGCACGGCCTCGCCGACGAGCATCTTCACCCGTTCCAGCCCCAGCGAGCGCTTGCGGGCCAGCGGGCTCGAGGCCACCGAGCAGTACGAGCACGCCAGGTTGCAGTGGAAGTTGGTGTACATCCACAGGCGCGGCGGGAACAGCGCCGAGCCGAACAGCGGGACAACCGGCAGGCCGTCGTCCACGACCTCGGGCGCGTCCGCCCAGGACACCGCCTCCTGGTCGAAGGTGTCGGGCAGCGCCGAGCGGTAGAGCTGGTACTTGCCGCGCGAGCGCTCCTGCGGGGGAACGACCTCCAGACACGTTGTCCACCAGCCGGTCTCGACGGTCTCCACGAAGGCCTCGGGCAGGCCGCCGGCACGCATGGAGGCGGCTTGCGCCGCCCAGTCGTAGGCCAGTGGCACGAGCTCCGCGGTCGCCGCGCCGTCGACCAGGTCCACCAGCGCGTACCAGACCTCGGTACGGCCGTCGTTGGCCGGCCGTCCGAGCACACCGACGTTGACGACGAGGGTCTTGCCGACCTGCCGGGTCCAGGGCAGGCCGGAGTGCGTGCACATGATGAGATCCGCGCCGGACTCCTGGACCTTGAGCTGGTGGTTCGCCTCGTCGAGCGACTCCCACCAGAAGTCGTTGAGTGCCAGGGTCGAGCCGTGCACCAGGTGCACGTCCACGCCGCCCAGGGTGAATCGCCGCTCGGTCGGGAGCGTCGTCATCCACTGCGCGTAGGTGCGGTCGGTGTGCGCGAGCGTGTAGTCGTACATCAGCTGGGCGAACTCGTTGTCCCGTGGATCGGTGTAGCCGCAGCCGCAGTCGGTGTCCCCGCGGCCGATGGCCACGTCGTAGTTGCCGGCCACGACGGTGATGTCGTTGTCCAGCAGCAGGGGCCAGACGGGGTCGGGCTCGGCGCCGTACCCACCGAGGTCGCCCAGGCAGTACAGCTGCTCGGCCCCCCGCGTGCGGGCGTCGGCGACGAAGGCCCGCAGGGCGTAGGGGTTGGAGTACACGCCCCCGCAGACGGCGATCCGGGTCATGCAGGCTGCCTCCGGGCATCGGGTGCATCGGCGGTATCAACGTACCTGAGTAGAGCGGCCGACCCCCGGCGGTGGTGGAGTGGACAGGTGGACCTCGACGACTGCCCCGGCGACCCGGTCGTCCTGGAGACCTGGCTGGGGGCGCCGGCCCGGTCCTACCGCCGCCGGCCCGCAACCGTCCTGCACGTGCTGGACCGAGCCGTGCGGCGCTGGGGCGAGCGGATCGCCATCGTCGACGGCGACCACGAGGAGTCCTACGCCGCGTTCGCCGATCGCGTCGAGCGGGCGGCGCGCTCGCTGCTCGGTCGCGGGCTCGTCCCAGGAGATGCGGTCGCGGTCGCCTCCGGCAACACCCTGGAGCTCGCAACCCTGCTGTTTGCCTGCGCCCGGGCGGGTCTGGTGATGGTGGGGCTCAACACCCGGCTTGCTCCGGTGCAGTGGGCGTACATGGTGGAGCACTCACAGGCGCAGCTCTGCCTCGCGGCGCCCGGCTTCGACCTGGACGGCGCGCAGGACCTCGGCGCGGCGCTGGTGACGGCTGCGCCCACCGCCTGGGCCTGCCCGGCACCCGACCCCGCCTCGACGTACGCCGTGGTCTACACCTCGGGGACCACCGGGCGCCCCAAGGCGTCCCAGGTGGTGCATCGGGCCTCGGTTCACTCGGGCATGAGCTACCAGCGGGTCCTGCAGCTGGGGCCGCAGGACGTCACCGCAGTGCTGTTCCCGATGTACTACATCTCCGCGATGCACGCGCACGTGCTGCCGGCGATGCTGGGCGGCGCGACCTGTGTGCTCGTCGACACCACGAGCCCCACCGCGTACGTCGAGCTGCTGCGCACCCGCGCGGTCACGTGGGCGTATGCCGTGCCGTCCTGGTGGCGGCTGTGCCTGCGCGTACCGGGCTTCGCGCAACTGCCCGCGCTGACCAGGCTGGCGGCAGGGGGTGCGCCGTTCCCGGCCGACCTGGTGGGTTCGCTCCGGGCCGCGCTGCCTGAGGCGCGGCTGCACGACGTGTACGGCCTGTCCGAGACGCACTCGCCCGGCTGCATCCTCACCGACGCGCAGTTCGCCGGCCACGCAGGCACTGTCGGCCGCCCGCTGGATTGCATGGAGGCCGCGGTGCGGTCCGAGGACGGTGCGGGCCTGCCTCCGGGGGAGCCGGGGGAGCTGTGGCTGCGTGGGTCCCTGGTCACGACCGGGTACCGGCACGACCAGGCCGCGACCGGGGCGGCGATCGTGGACGGCTGGTTCGACACGGGCGACATCGCGCGGATCTGCGAGCACGGTTTCGTCACCATCCTGGACCGCAGCAAGGACATGATCAACCGAGGCGGTACGAAGATCTTCTCGGCCGAGGTCGAGGAGCTGCTGAGGAGCCACCCCGCGATCGAGGACGCGGCCGTCGTCGGGGTCCCGGACACCCTGGCCGGCGAGGCGGTGGCGGCGTACCTGGTGGTGAACGCTCCGCTGACCGCGACTGAGGTCCGGTCCTGGGTGCGCCAGGGGATGGCCGACTACGCCGCACCCAGGCGCGTGGAGTTCCTGGACGAGCTGCCGCGCAACGCTGTCGGCAAGACCGACAAGCAGTCGCTGCGGGATTGGACGGCCTGACGGCCACCTCGTGCGGGGGACCTCGGGGCCGATGACGGCATGGACCTCCAACCGCGGACGCCCGCGTCATGTACGGCGGGTTGGCTCGGCCCCACATCGAGGAGAGCAGGGACCATGGCCGGCATAGGCGAGCTCGAGGCGCAGACCCTGTCGACGGCGATCGGCCGTCGGGCGCTGCTGCGTGCAGCGACCGCGCTGGCGGCGGCGGGTGTGGTCGGTCCGGCCGCGCTGACCGGGACGGCGGACGCCGAGCCCCGCGCAGCTGGCCGCGCCGACCACTTTCGCGTGCTGCAGCCCGGCACCGGCCGGACGCGGGGGACCTATCTGCGTGCCACGCCGCAGACGGTCACGTGGGGGGAGTTACCCAACCGGAACAGCGCGGCGGCGGCGGTCGTCGCCTCCGGAGGCCTCCTGACGCTCGACGGGGTCTCGCACGAGGGGGTCCTGGAGGACCAGGGCAAGGACCCGGTCGCGTACTTCGGCAGCAAGGGCGTGCCCCGTCGCCAGGTTTTGGACGATGCGATCGACATCGCTGCGCACAAGGCGCACACCGGGCCTGGCCCGCACGTGGTGACCGGTCCGGTGGCGGTTCGGGGCGCGGAGAAGGGCGACGTCCTGAAGATCGAGACCCTCGAACTTGCGCTCCGTGTGCCGTACGGCGTCATCTCCAACCGGCACGGCAAGGGTGCCCTGCCCGGGGAGTACCCGGAGCGGTTCGAAGGGATACCGGAGGACAAGCCCTTCTTCAACCAGGGCGGCAACATCAGCGTGTTCACCACAGTGGAGCAGCGGCGCGGTCACCCCCGCGGGGTGCTGCCGGGCCGGGTGCCGGTCAGCTACCCCCTCGCGCCGTTCATGGGGATCATGGGGCTCGCCCGGAACACCAGCGCGACTGTGGACTCGATCCCGCCGACCGATGCCGGCGGCAACCTCGACATCAACGCCCTCGGCGTCGGCAGCACGCTCTACCTGCCGGTACGTGTCCCGGGCGCCATGTTCTTCTCCGGCGACCCGCACATGGCGCAGGGGGACGGCGAGGTGGCTCTCACCGCGATGGAGGGCTCGTTGCGGGCCACCTTCCGGCTGACCGTGATCAAGCCTGGTGGACGTGCGCCTTCCGTGGCCTTCGACTACCCGTTCGCCGAGACGGCGCAGCACTGGGTCCCGATCGGTCTGAGCGACCCCGACGACCCCGAGGGTGGAGCGCAGGTCAAGACGCTCGACGAGGCGATGAAGACCGCGGTGCGCCAGGCACTCGCCTTCCTGACCCACGACCTCGGGCTGGAGGGAGCAGTTGCGTACGCCTACCTCAGTGCCGCGGCCGACTTCGTGGTCGCCCAGGTGGTGGACCGCACGACGGGGATCCACGGGCTGATTCGCAAGGCGGACTTCGGCCGGGACTAGGGCCAACCACGGCGCAGTCGGCTGCGGCGGGTCGAGACCGCCCTACGGGACGTCGTGCTCGGGGTCGCGCTTGTGTTGGGATGGGTCTCGGGGTCGGGGTGAGGTAGCCGTGCGGTCCGAGCCATCGGCCGTGGCGGATTTGTCGTGGGGTGCCGTGGTGGATCTGGTCGTGGTGGCCGCCGCGCCGGCTGCACAGCAGGACGCTGTTTCACAAGCCCTGCGCGTGATGCCGTTTTGGCGTGCGGTTTCGGCTGTACAGTCGTCCTGGCTCGGAGCCGCGGATCGTTTAGTCCGGGCTGATGTTGTGGACGACGTGCCGGGAGCCCCCGTCATGCTTGGCCTGGTACATGGCCCGGTCGGCGGCTCTGAGCAGGGCTCCGGCAGCGGTGCCGCCCGCGGTGAGGGCGATCCCGACGCTGACCCCGATCCGAATCTGGCCTTGGGTCAGCTGGTAGCTCCCGGACAGGCCGCTGGTGAGCCGCTCACCCAGGTGGTGCGCCTCAGCCGGGCTGGTGAGTGCTTCGCAGATGACCACGAACTCGTCGCCACCGAAGCGCCCGGCGGCGTCGGCGGGGCGCAGGACCTCGCGCAGGCGGCCACCGACGGCGTGCAGCAATTCATCCCCGGTGGCGTGCCCGAACTGGTCGTTGACGGCTTTGAACCGGTCGAGGTCGAGGAAGATGACCGCGACGTGACCGCCGTGGCGGTGTTGGCGTTGCAGTGCCAGGTCCAGCTCGTGCAGGACGTGACTGCGGTTGCCCAGTCCGGTGACCGGGTCGGTCGTGGCTTGCCGGTAGCTGGTCTGCAGCCGCCCGGCGTTGCTGATGGCCGCGCCGAACGGCGCCGCCAACAACTCCAGTGCCAGTTGGTCCTGGTCGGTGAACTGCCGGGGACGAGTGCTGACGACCTTGAGCACACCGACGACCTCCGAGCTGTGCAACAGCGGTGTGACGATCATCGACTTGACGCCGACCTTGCGGCAGGCCGCCGCGTCCACCCGCTGGTCGGTGTCGCTGTCCTCGCACAGCAGCGGGCGCCGTTGGCTGAGCGCCAGTCCTGAGATGCTGCCGCCGAGGGGGAGACGCAGCCCGAGGTGGGCGCCGTCCGAGCCACGAGCGACGGCTCGTACGACCAGCTCCTGCTCCTCGGGCAGTTCCACCGCCGCTCCGGTCGCGCCGGTCAGGCTCATCGCTCGGGTGCAGATCTCGGTCAGCACCTTCTGCGGGTTCAGCTCGACCGCGGCGATGGCTAGCTGCGCTTCGATGATCGCCGCCTGGCGTGCGGTGGCGGCCTGGGCAGCTTGCTCAGCGGCGACCCGAAGGCTGATGTCGCGGACGAACCCGTAGAACTGCCCCGGGCCGTCCGGGACCCGCCAGACCGTGAGCTCAACCGGCAGGCGGCTGCCATCGCGTCGCATCGCGTCCCGCTGCACGGGCCGGTCCAAAATCCGGGGCACACCGCCGGCCACCAGCCGGGCCAAACCGGCGCGGTGCACACCCCGATCCTCCGGCGGCACGATGAGCTCGTCCAGGTAGGCACCGACCGCCTCGTGCACAGCCCAACCGAAGATCCGTTCCGCCGCCCGGTTCCACTCGCTTACACGGCCGTCACCGTCGATGGCGATGAAGGCGTCGGTGGCGCTGGCAACGACCGAGCTGAGCCGACGGGCGGCAAGCTGGGCCTCCGGGATGTCGTGCACCTGCGCGACCAGGTACGCGGGCTGATCCGTTCCCGGTTCGCGCACCAGCCCGACCGAACAACTCACCCACACCGCTGGGCCGGCGTCGGTGAGGCACCGCTGCTCCAGCGAGTACTGCTCGCAATCACCCCTGAGCAACTGAGTCAGCAGACCCAGATGCCTGACCAGATCGTCCGGATGCACGACCTCTGGCAGTGACCGGGCCAGCAG
>JAABUT010004200.1_pt1 | contig 11649 bp, 10 predicted proteins | sample 5559281 | NCBI WGS metagenome assembly JAABUT01 (sample SAMN10711880, study PRJNA513359) | rock metagenome | isolation source: Antarctica rocks | place: Antarctica: Victoria Land, Ricker Hills nord | collected 2016-01-04
ACCACCCTACCATATCTCAACACCTTTCCGATAGTCGAGGGCAAAGAAAAAGCCCCGATCACAGGCCATCCGCACCACTACTTCAGGAGGTCTGAGTCTCGGGAAGTCCTCAAGGACGCCGCCGTGGATCATTCGTGTCAGGGCAACGGTGGAGTCCAGCGGGTTACCGATAACGTTGCTGAGGTAGTAATCCATCAGCCGGTCCCCTTGCGTGAAACCGTGTGGGTGCAGCAGGACGACCACGTCGAGCTCGGCGGCCTTGGCGAAGAATGGGGGGAACCTCCGATCGTCCAAGTCCAGCCCATTGACATTCGTGCAGATCTCCACTCCACGAAACCCGAGTTTAGTGACCCCATACTCGAGCTCTGCTACCGACGCCGCCACGTCCTGCAGGGGCACGGTGGCCAGACCTACGAACCGGTCAGAGTGTCCGCCGACCAGCTCGGCCAGGTGCTCGTTCTGCATGCGCGCCAACCGGCGGCCAAGTTCTGGGTCTGACCAGTAGTAGAACTGCGGGGGCGCAACGGACAACGCTTGGATGTCGATCCGCATCTTGTCCATTTCCGCCAGCCTTATTGACGGATTGACGAGCTTAGGACCGACGCTCCCGAAGTGAGCCTTGTTGTATTCGACGGTCTCCGCTCCCCCGTAGAAAGTGAAGGGATCCAATTTGGTCGAGAACAGTCCCTCGACCAGCTCGTCGCAGGCCGGGGTTCCAACGTGCGCATGGATATCGATGGAAGGACGTTCGGATTGGGTCATGGTTCAGTTGTCCTTTCCGACAAATGGTCAGCCATCGATGATGGCGGCAGTAACATTTTCCGCAGTCAGGGGGAGCCGTCGAACCCGGACGCCGATGGCGTGGGCGAGCGCGTTGCCAATCGCCGCGGTCACGGGTCCACCCGCGACTTCGCCGACGCCCAACGGTGGTTCCTGCGGCCGGGAGATCAAGTGGACGTCAACCCGCGGCACGTCGCTAAACCGCAGGATCGGGTAAGTTACCCAGTCTCGGGTGAGCACCGCTTCGCGGTCGAACCGCACTTCTTCGCGCAAAGTCCAACTAGCGGCTTGGATCGCGCCGCCCTCGACCTGATTCCGCAGGCCATCTGGGTTGATGATCTGCCCGGCATCTACGGCCACGTAGAGTTGGGTGACCTTGACCTCGCTGATGGCTTCGACGCGCGCCACCACGGCGCAATACCCGCAGATGTTCTTGTACCGCGAGTAGGCGATCCCCCAGCCTACCGAGTCCTGTTCTGGCTGGTTGCCCCAGTCGGCCATCCGCGCGGCCTCGGCCAACACCGCGCGGGCTCGGTGGTCAGACAATTGGCGCAGTCGATATTGCAGAGGATCCGCCCCGGCAAGTTCAGCCAGCTCGTCCATAGCCGACTCGATGGCGAAAACGTTCACGATAGCGCCAAGACCACGCAGCGACGAGGTGCGCACGGGCATCGTCAGGATCCGGCTGGCCACGACCTCGAGGCCGGCGATGTCGTAGGCCGGAATGCCGTTGCGTCCCACCCCGCCACCCTTGGCCAAGGCGAAATCACCTGCCGGGGCCATCTCTTCGTCGCTGGCCTGCCAGGCCCCAAGCAGCCCGTGCTGCCCTGCATAGCCGGGGCGGCCATTGTGCCCACCGCTCCAGGTCTGTTGCCGCCACTGCACCACATTACCTGCGTCGTCGACACCCACTGCGACCTCGGTCAGGGCGGCAGGCGAATACGGTTCCCACGCGAACTCGTCGTCGCGGGACCAGCACACCTGAACTGGTTTTCCCGGGAGCTCCATCGCAATCACGGCCGCATCGTAGGCCACGTCGTCGGCGCTGTTATGTCCGTAGCAGCCGGCGTTCTCCACGTGCCGCACGATGATGCGGCTGACGTCGAGTCCGATTGCCTCTGCGAGGGCGGCGCGTAAGGGATAGACGCCCTGTGAGTGGGTCCACACCTCGAGCTGGCCGTTCAGCCAGAGCGCGGTGGCGCTTCCCGGCGCGATGGAGGCGTGCGCAACGTAAGGTCGGCGGTACGTCCACGTGTAGCTTCGCACCACGGAGTCCGCGGCCTGCTTATCCGCCAGAACCGCCACCTGAACGTCCTCGGTCGGCTGCTCTCGGAGGCCAGCAAGCACCTGCTCGGAATCGGCGCGGGCCGACGTGAGGTGCCATGTGCAACCCGCTCGCAGCCGTTCGGCGGCCCGCACCGCGTCCTCCTCCCGTCCGGCCACGGCCGCCAAGAAGCTGCCGCGATGAACAACGGTGAGGACCGAGCGAACCGCTCGGGCGGCCGCATCGTCGACGCCGGTCAGTCGTGCTCCTGGGACGGGCGGGCGGACGACGCGTGCGAAAACTTGACCGGGGAGCGCGAGATCCTGCACGAAGCGCGGACGTCCTGCAAACTTGTCTGCGAGGTCGAGTCTGTTTAGCGACTGTCCGACGAGGCCGTGCTGGTCCGCCGGTTTGGGCATGACATCCAAGGTCGCGCTTACGGCCAACAGCGACGCGGTGTCCATCTGCCAATAGCTGGTTACCACCCCAAGGCTCTCGGTGCCGATCACCCCGTCGGTGACCATCAGAGTTTCTCGGGCTATGCCGTGCTGCCTAGCCGCTTCATCCAGCAGAAGTCCGCGGATCTGCGCGCACGCGTGCCGGACAGCCTGGCCTGAGTCCATCACGGATCGGCTTCCTGCGGTCAATCCCTCGTCCGGACCGGTCCTGGTATTAGGAGCCTGTGGACGCACCCGGCGCCAATCGACGTCGAGTTCCTCGGCGGCAATCTGAACGAGTGCGGTTACGATACCCTGACCGAGTTCCACCTTTCCCACCTTAAGGATCACCAAATCGTCCTCTTCGACTGAGGCGAACTCCACCCACTGCGACAGCATTGGATTCTTGGCTAGACTCACGCCTAGTTCGGACATGCGTCTTCCACCGCCCTCAGGACCGCGCGGAGGACCCGGGTATGGGTGCCACAACGGCAAAGGTTACGATCCAGCGCGGCACGAACCGCGGCCTCGTCCGGCCGTCGGCGGCGTCTCAGCAGGGCCGTTGCCGATATCAGGATTCCGGACATGCAGAACCCGCATTGTGCGGCCTGTTCGGCGACGAACAGTTGCTGCAACAGGCTCATCTCGTCGTCATTGGACAAGCCCTCGATAGTAAGGATCTCTTTGCTATCGACCGACGAGACCGGCAGGTCGCACGACGGGGTCGGCTGTCCGTTGAGCAGGACCATGCAGGCACCGCATTGGCCCAGGCCGCAGCCGAAGCGTGACCCGGTCAAACCGAAGTCGTTGCGTAACAGGTAGAGGAGCGGCGTGTCATCAGAACAGGTGACCCGACGTTGCTCGCCGTTGACGCTCAGCGTGAAAGTCTCGTAGTCGGCCAAGGCACGCGCAGTGGCCCATTCCGGTGTGCTACTCATCCGCGATTCGAATCGTTCGGTCCTCGCGGAGTGACTGCTGCAACGCCTGGGTCACCCGCACGCTCGCCAGCGCGTCCGCGCCGGAGGGGCTCGGCTGTCGATCAGACAACACCGCCTCGGCGAACTCGCTGACCAACAGGCGGTAGGCGTCGTCGCTCGACACTGGCTGATGGGTCTCCGGCTGGTCGCCGCGTGTCACCGATATCGTGCCGTTTAGGTCGGGTCGGGTCGTGTTACTCAACACGACCCGACCGGCGCTGCCGTAGATAACCATGTCCGGACGCTGCCCGGGAACGGTCTGATTCACCTGCACACTGGCGATCGCCCCGCAGTCGAACCGGAGCAACGACACCGCCGTCGTATCGAGCTCGAAACCAGGTTCGGACGACACCATCGCCGATACCTCACGGACCTCGGCGCTGAGTAGATAACTCAGCAGGTCGTAGCCGTGCACGCCGAGGTTATTCATAGTGCCAACACCCGCGATGCTCGGATCGGTGCGCCAGCCCTTCAACAGTGTGCGACCGGCGCCCATCTCCAGGTGGGCGACGATCACGTGACCGATGTCCCCGGCGGCAATGAGGTCACGAACCGCTTCCATCCCCTGGTGAAACCTGGTTTGAAAGGTGACACCGAGTCGCACCCCGAAGCGGGCACACTCGGCGACCGCCAACTCGGCACCAGCGAGGTCGAGGGCCAGCGGCTTGTCACACAGAACATGTTTGCGTGCGCGCGCCGCCGCAAGCACCTGATCGGCGTGCTGGTCATTCGGGGTGGCGATGTAGACCACCTGGACTGCGGTGTCGGCCAGCATCTGCTGGTAGTTGTCATAGGGGGTTCCACCACCGTGCCGGTCGGCAAACTGCGCGGCGCGAGTCCGGTCGCGGCTCACCACCGCAGCTAGGACGGAGTTCTGCAACGTGTTGATGGCAGGCCCAATCCGGGCCTCGGCCACAGTGCCGGTTCCTACGATGGCCCAGCCGATGGTGCGCGGACTAGTGGTCAAGGGTATTCCTTCCTCTCCGGGCGAACCGTCGTTGTGCAGCTGTGTAGAGTTCGCTGGTAGCGTGAACTTCCGACATTCGCGCCATGTTTGGGATGTGGCCGAGTTTCAAGAATCCGCATCGTCGTGATCTCGGAATTAGTTACCTCGCTGGTTCTTGCCATCCACTTCGGGTAGCAAGAACCAGCAGGAACTAGCCGTCGATGATGGGCAGCAACAGGTAAGAAGCTCTGTCGGCACCGCTGTACAGCGATACCGAGCCGCCGAAGACATCTGCTGGGCGATCCACCGGGTCCGCGTGCGTAAACGGCCCTACGCCACCGTTGGCGTAGTAGAAATTCTTGGCGAAGTCGGTCAGCTCACCCCGATACTCATAGTCCTTGCCGCGCACAGTCAGGGCCAGCCGGTGTCCGGCCGGGATGACGATGCTGGTTGGCCAGATCTCGACGTCGAGCTCATAGATTTTGCCGGGCTCCAAGGGCTGCTTCTCATCGTGCGTATGCCAGGGCCGGTATGCCAGGCTTTTGAGCGGATCCAGTTTGCGATGCGACGCGCGGAGCCAGCCCTGCGCAATCGGCGTGTTCGGGTCCAAGGCGCCGGTAAACGTGACCTCCTCGCCGGTGGGATCGAACACCCGCAGCACCAGAAAAAAATCAGCATCAACAGTTTCAGAGGCAGCGAACAGCTTCGCGGCGACGGGTCCGGTAACTTCGAGATCGTGCTCAAGCGTCGCCATTTCGAAGGTCACTCCGTCACCGAGCCCCTGATAGTTGATGGAGGCCGCGTTCGAGATCTTCTGGGTGATGCGTTGATTAGCCGCGTCCAGGTAATACTTCGTCCACCGGGTCCGGGCCAAGGGCCATTCTTGCTCCTCCCGCATCGTAAAGCTTTCCCCGGGGCGACGGATGTTCAGCCGCACCCGCGGGGAATCTGGCCACTGCTCCTGCTCGCCCTTGAGGAACCGGTTGAAAAACCGCCGCTGCAACGTGACCCCATAGTCGGTGTAGAAGTGCGTCCAGTGATTGAGACCGTGTACCTCCAGCCACTTCTGCGACGAGGCCGACTGGGTGAAACCCTCGAAATTGCCACGCGGATGCAAGCCCTGTCCGCCCCAGTTGGCCGCGGACAGTAAAGGCACGTCAATCCTGCTGAAGTCCGCAGAACGGTCGCGGTACCATAAGCTATCAAGTTCCCTAGCTAGGACCTCCGCTCCCAAGTCCTGACGGTTGGCCGCAAGTTCTGCTTCGTCCAATTCGATCGGGCCGGCCACGGACTCCCCGGTGTTCGGGTTCTTGGGCGCCTTCGCCCCCAACCCGTATTGAACGGTCTTCACCTGACGGGCGTACCAGTTACCGCAGAACTCCGAGAGGATGCCGCCGTGATGGGTGACGTCACGATAGAAGTCCGCCGCGCCTTCCCAAGGGATGATTGCGGACAGATGAGGGGGCTGCATCGCGGCCACCTGCCACTGGTTTATCGCATAATACGAGATACCGTTGATGCCAACCTTACCCGAGCTCCAGGGCTGCTGCCCGCACCATTCCACGCAGCCGTACAGATCGCGCGCTTCCCGGGGACCCCAGACGTCGATGTAGCCCGGTGACCATCCGGTGCCGCGTGAATCGACGCGCACACAGGCAAACCCAAACGGCACCCATTTCTCGGGATCGACTACTTCCCAGCTTTGGTACTTGTTCGTCGATCCCGCAGCGACATCGGGGTGATCGGTCACCATCTGTTCCCATTGCAGTGGGTACCCCTCCTGAAAGGCCAGGCCCTTCGCGTACGGGCCATAGGACAGGATGACCGGGAATCGTCCCTCGCCGACCGGGCGGTAGACGTCGGCTCGCAATATCGCTCCGTCGTCAGCCGCGATCGGCACCTGCCAATCGATCTGCATGCCGTCCCGAACCTCGCTGTGTTGAATATCGACTTCTCTCATTACTGCCCTCTCTATCATCTCAATCGTTGAGTGTATCCAGAGCGCACTAAAGGCTCTATATCAGCGCCGCGCGTGCACCACGACCGGGCGGGCCACGGGCTCCGTCATTGGTCTTTCGCTATCCTCCCGGTCAGCATTCGAGCTCGGCGCACCGTCGCCTCGTCGACCATCGCACCGTCGGCGGCCCGGAAGGCTCCTACTCCCTCTTCCGCGCGCCGGTCAAAGTCGTCGAGTAATGCATGTGCGGCCGCTACCTCCTCGGACGCAACACCGAAGATTTCGTTCGCGACCATTACCTGCGACGGGTGGATACAGGCGCGTCCACCGAATCCCATTTCCTTCAGCCGCTGGCTCGTCCGGCGGAACTCCTGCAGGTCTGAGACATCGACGGATACCGGCGCAACGGGAGAGGGCAGACGCGCAGCCGCGGCGTGCATGACCAGCCAGCTGCGGGCCATGGCTAACCTGTCAAAGTCGTCCCCGACATCCGGCATTGCGAGGTCGGCACGCAGATCGACCTCGCCGATCTGCAAGCGTCCCACGGCGCCGTGACCGGTCATCGCGCCAAGCTCCAAGACGCCGCACGCGCTCTCGACTAAGAGGCCGAGAACGGTCGCGGGCGCCATACGCGTGATTGCGGCTGTCAGTTCATCAAAGTGCCGCCCGCTCTGAGCCTTGGGCATCCAGACACCATCACCCCCACCGCAGGACAGCACTGCCGCAGCGTCCTCCAGCCCGCGACGACCTGAATTCAGCCGAACCCACACCTCGATGCCGGCTGGGCGGTGAGGAAGAGCCGACAGGGCGGCCTCGCGAGCCGCGTCCTTGCGGCTGGCGGCGACGGCATCCTCCAAGTCGAAAATGACAGCGTCGGCGCCGACGTCGAAGGCTCGGTCCATGAACCGTGGCCGGTCGGCCGGCACGTAGAGGTAGGAGCGCGGGAGGCCCTGCATGGCCCACAGTCTGACATGTTTCGCTTGATAATGCATTCTCCAGGGAGTAATGTACGCTTGGCGAGCAGGCCAGTTCAAGGCTGGGCCGAGACCTGTTTCAAGCCGCTGCGAAGGGAAGATGTCATGTTCGAGGCCGACAGCGTGAAGGTCACAGTCTTGGTTGAGAACTGGGTTGACATGCTGCTCCCCGACCAGGCGAGTCCCCTGGACGGCGACGACCAGCATTGCGTCAGCCGCTACGGCCTCATCGAGCACTTCGACCACAAGCTAATCCCGCCGCAGGCCGAGAACGGGCTCAGCCTCTTGGTAGAGGCGACGAAGGGCCGCCACATCCTGCGAGTGCTCTTCGACGTTGGACTTACCGGGAAGGTACTCAAGCACAACATGAAGGTACTTGGGGTCGATCCAGGCAGCATCGACCATGTCGTGATCAGCCACGGTCACCCCGACCACTGCGGAGGCATCCATCGCTTCCTTGAGCTGGCAGGTCGGCGCGTCCCCGTCGCCACTCACCACGACGCGGAACTCCCCCGCTACGTCATGCTGGCTGACGGCCGCATGTCTACGGTCTACAACTCAGCGTTCACGTTCGCTCAAATCGAAGCCTCCGGGGGTGCTCCAGTCCTCGCCCGCGACTCACTTGACCTGGGCTTGGGCGTTCACACAACCGGCGAGATCCCTCGCAGGGTGCCCTTCGAGGCCGCTGCCCCCCCGTTCCAAGTTGGAGCTCCGGGCATGTACCAGGTGTCAGAGGGTGGTCAAGTCCGCCGGGACGAGGTCATGGACGAGATGGGCTTGGTCATCGACGTGAAGGGCGAAGGACTGGTTGTGCTAACGGGATGTGCTCATGCCGGCGTCATCAACACCATCGAGCAGGCGCGTCGCATCTGCGGTGAGAAGCCTATCCGTGCAGTCATGGGCGGGTTCCACCTTGGCTTCCCCACGACGCCGAAGGAGAACGTCGGCTTGACCGCGGCTGCCTTCCGAGAACTGGACGTGCGCACCGTCATGCCGATGCACTGCAGCGGCCTGCGCACGCACGCCCACCTCGCCGACGACCCTCACTATGTTCAGCCCGCCGCGGGCACTGTGCTCCGCTTTGGAGCATCGGGGAAGCCATGAGGCAAGCACTTGCCGGCATCCGGGTCATCGCCATCGAACAGGCAGTCGCAGCGCCGTTGTGCACACGTCACCTCGCCGATCTGGGTGCCGACGTCATCAAGGTCGAAAGACCGCAGCAGGGCGACTTCGCCCGTGACTACGATGACTTCGTCCGCGGCCACTCCAGCCACTTCGTCTGGCTCAACCGGGGGAAGCGCAGCATCGCGTTGGACCTAAAGTCCCCGGATGGTCGTCGCGTTCTCCTCGAACTGTTGAGGACCGCTGACGTGCTTGTGTGCAATTTGGCGCCAGGTGCACTGGAGCGTATCGTCGGCGACGCGGAATTGGCCGAGATCAACCCTTGCCTCGTCCGATGCTACGTCTCGGGATACGGCACGTCAGGACCATACGCGGGCCGGAAGGCCTATGACCTCCTAGTGCAGGGCGAAGCGGGCACCATCGCGGTCACCGGGACTCCTCAACAGCGGGCCAAGCCCGGTGTGTCGTTGGCCGACCTGGCCGCCGGGACCTACGCCCTCGCGGCTATCAACGCCGCGTTGCTGCAGCGCTCGCGGACGGGACTCGGTCAGCGCCTCGACATCTCCTTGTTCGAGGTGCTCCTGGAATGGATGAGCCCCTCGCTGCTCGCGCAGAAGTACACCGGGCACACCCCGGAGCCGGCCGGTCTAGGGCACGCAAGCATTGTCCCCTACGGGCCCTATTCCACCGCCGACGGCAAGGAGATCCTGCTGGCGGTACAGACGGACGGTCAGTGGCGTCGTCTTTGCTCAAGCGTGCTCAAGGACACCCCGCTTCTCGCCGATCCGGTGCTGTCCACCAATGCGGGGCGCCTTCGCAACCGTGCCCGCGTGGAGGCCGCGGTCCAGGAGTCCCTCGCCGCGATGCCGCTCGCCTTGGTTACCGAGCGACTGGAGGCTGCCGACGTTCCCCACGCTCGCTTGAACCAGGTCGTCGACGTCGTCGATCACCCTCAGGCCGTGGGCGCGGGCCGCTGGTCGCGGACAACGCTGTCCGACGGCGAGGTAGTGGAGGTCGTGACGTCGCCATTCCACACAGCCCCGGACGCGCGAGATAGCACGCGTGTACCCGGCCTTGGAGAGCATACCGACGAGGTGTTGCGTGAATTTGGTCTCGAACGCCACACCCGAGATGGCCCGGTGGAAGCCAATCAGGTGAGGTGAAGGACGAGGCCATCCCTGCCGGGCCGACCCCTTTGCTGAACGGCGCCGAACCTGCACGCTCAGCCGAGACGGTTGCCGTTGACCTGATCGTGGGTTGGTCCCAGCGGTAGGAGGCCGGACAGCGGCAGCCAACCAATAGGGATATGTGGACTGTTTCGTCAACCCAGAGACGACGCAACATCCGACTGGAAGACAGGAGTGACTATGAACGCCCAACGGCTGGCCGTTCTCGTGCCGACCCTGATGGCTGATGCGTCCAGTTGGGCCGACGTCGCTGCCGCGATCCCAGATCGCTTGCTTGTGCCGGTCGAACTGCCAGGACATGGATTGCGACGGGGCGAAGACTTCTCGTTCGCCGGAGCCGTGACCGACACGCTCCACGCCCTGGACCAGGTCGCCCACGGTTACCCTGTTCACCTCGTGGGTTCAGGCCTCGGCTCCGCCGTCGCACTCTCCGCGGCGCTTGCGGAGCCAACTCGTGTCCTGTCCGTGTTGGTCGCCGGGTTCGTGCCAGCCCAGGGCACGAGCGGGAATGAGCGGCTGCGAGCCACCGAGGCGGCCGTGACCAAGCTGGGCATGGACGCCTTCGTAGAGGGGTACCTGGATGACGTCTTAAGCCCGGGCGGCGGCAAAGTACGTAAGAAACTCATGGCCACTATGTCGGGGGTCAGGCCAAAAGTCATGCTGGAAGCGCTCGGTGCGGCGCTCAGCTGGCGGTTGGCGGCGTGGCCGCACGCCGCTCCGCCCGCCTGTGTTATCCATGCCAGCCGGGACATCCGAGTGACCGAAGAAATGGCCCGGGAGTTCGCTCGTGTGCTGCACGGGGACATCATCCGGCTGAGCGGTCCGGGTCACCTCGCCTACGTAGAGGAACCCGGACCGTTCGCCGAAGCTATGGACCGATTCCAGGCGCGGATCGAAAGGGCGGCCATCGAAGGCGGCACCTTCAATCAGGTCGAACCAGAACCGGGAGGAAGCGGACGGGATCAATTGGGAGAGGACGCTTGATGCGTACCGAGCTGATTACGATCCCGACGGACACCACGCCGATTGACGGCGCCTACTACGCGCCCGACAGTGCAGACGCATCTGGTGGCGTGCTGCTGATGCACGGCAATACCATGAACTTCTACGTCGGCGCTCCCCGCTTCCTCCCGCCCTACTTAACGGCGCTGGGCTATGCGTGTCTGGCCTTCAACCGTCGGGGACACGACATCCTGGGGACCCGGGATAGCCGGGTAGCGGTAGGAGGGGCCTTTCAAACTGCGGCCGAGGGGATAGCGGACAACGACCACGCGGCTCGGTGGCTGGCGCAGCGGGGCTTCCCGCAGCCCGTAGTCATTGCTCATAGCAACGGCGGCATGCTTGGGTCGCAGTTCGCCGCCGATCACCCAGAGACGCGCGCCCTGATTCTGCTGTCGGCCCATGGGGGCGGTCGGGAAGCGATGCGCCACACTGGCGTGGGCTCCCCGTTCTTGGCCCAGGAGCGGTCGCAGGAGGTCTTGGACCACGCTCAGAACCTGGTCTCAGCGGGGCGTGGGCGAGAGCTCCTGATGGTTCCAGGCTGGTGGTATGTCATAAGCGCGGAGAGTTACGTGGACCGGATGCTCAATTGCCCTGACACCCTCCAGAACGCGTTGCGCATCCGTTGTCCGTCGTTGTTCGTTCGCGGCGATCAGGAGCCGCCAGATGTTTATCCTGCTGAACGTTTCCAGGAGGTGGTGCGAGGCTCCTGCGAGGTGGCGATCGTTGAAGATTGCGATCACTTCTACGTGGGCCGAGAGTACGCGGTGTCCCGCATCGTCGCCGACTGGCTGTTGCGCACGTTCCCAGGGTGACGGGTCCAGGCACCTGGCTTCGCCGCGCATCGACGAGTTCCAGGACGAAGCAACACAGCATCCAGCAGCCAGAGGCATAGAACTTGCACTCTGGAGCTAGTGGTCACCACCGTTAGTTCGTCGGGGGTCATGCTGCTCGGGTCTCGTGGGCGGCGATTTTGGCGAGGTGTCGGTCGAGGGACTTGCGGGTG
>JAABUT010004201.1_pt1 | contig 11648 bp, 14 predicted proteins | sample 5559281 | NCBI WGS metagenome assembly JAABUT01 (sample SAMN10711880, study PRJNA513359) | rock metagenome | isolation source: Antarctica rocks | place: Antarctica: Victoria Land, Ricker Hills nord | collected 2016-01-04
CATTATATTAAGAAAGTATATCATTATTAACATAGTTAAATGAGTTTGTTTCAAGAATAGTTTCTTTATTTTGATTAAAATGACAAAGAATAAATATTTCAATTATTCATTTCTTTATATGATCAAAAATCATTTAACAAGTGTAATTTCATTTAAATATCATTTTTTTAAATAAATTGAATCATTAATTGAATATTCTTTAAGAAGTTTTTTATAAAGTGATGATAGAAATTGCAGAAGTTGATAAAAAATTGTATCTGAATGAAATTTGTAAAAGTAAATCATTCAACAATTGCTTAAATTTTTTAAAGATTCATCTTCAATCTTTTAATGAATAGTAATAGTTTTAAAAAGTTAATTTCTTGAACATGAAACTTGCATTTATTTATATTCATCTGTAAATTGATTTTTCATAATTTATGTAAAACTAGTTGTACATGTTTTTTATGTTTTTTCAATATTTTGCTGTAAATGATAATATCATTTAAATAAATCTGATAAAACTAATGTAAATAATTAAACAACATGTTGTTCATATAATGTTAATAAAAAGTCAAGTCATTGATTAATTTAAAAGACATCATGTGATATTTGTAAAAGTCAAAAAAAATAATAAAGATAGTTAAATCTTCACTTTTTGAATGCAAATGTAGTTTGTTGAAAATGATTATTATATTTAATTGAGTCAAATATTTGCTATCTTGAATACAAGTGAGAGTTTCATTTATTAAGAATAGAAAATAATGATTTCATTTAATTAAAGTATTGAGCTTTTTATAATTAATGCAAAAATGTAAACTATCATCTTTTTTTTAACAAATAGTATAAATGAAGCATATAAGATTGAGTTAAAAGATATAAAGTTCTTATTCAGATGTTTAATCAAATAATTCTTTATTTTTTGAAATTTATAATCAGACATATGATAAAGATGATTTCAAGAAAATATTTTCTCATCTGTTAACTTGATTTTATAATCATAGAAATGATGAAAGAATAGTTGATCAATCATAATTTAATTAAACACATTTAAATAATCATGATATTTTAAAGAAAGTTTAACTTTGACTTCTTTCAAGATTTTTTGATATGAAAACTTTTGTAAATTTACATTTTCAAGTTTATTTCTAGCTGTTTTTAAAAGTTGATCAATTTTCATAATGATGATTATGAAAATAATCATATTCAATCATTTAACTAGTGATTTATATGTTGCAATCTTTATTATTACTATGTTCATTGAATTAAAAGATGAAGCAAAGTTAATTAAATTAAATGATTTTATGATTTTATTGAATGAAGATAACTTTTTGCTGAATCAAGTAATAATAAAAAAGATAATTTTTTTTAATATTTAAATAAAGATTAAACTTTTTTGTTTTATTACAATTTTCTTAATGACAAAAAGAAGAATCAAACTAGCATTAATATGAATCTTTGAATCAGAAAATTGAAAATTGTTATGATTCTAGTCTTTGTCTATTTTTCATCTAGTCTTCATCTGATTTCATTTTAATCGAGTCTAGCGAGAATCTGATCTAGAAGTGATATCATTGAAACTCTGCATCATATGTGTAAGATGTCAACTCAATTGAGTCTAGCACAGAGCTAAGAAATACACATATAAGAATCGAGTTCTTTTCTGTAGATACTTTTCTTTCTTAGCATTTATCTATTAGTTAAATGACATTTCTATGACTCGCTCTAGATAGATTTCTAACAGTAGATAAATGCTAATCAACTACTCTGCTATCAACGTGTAGATGATACAAAATAATCTACTTCGTTTATTCAGAAAATTCGCAAGAAATTCTTTGAATTACTTTCATCAAAACACATTTGCAAATTTACTCAAATTTATCAAATCAAATCTACTTTTATCTTTCTTACAATGACATACGACTCTGAATTCGTCGAGTCACAAACAGCTCATCTGCTTAGAAGCATTGCTAATAAACGAGTTTCTCTTATTTCTTTCGATGTTTCAGCGAGATCTCAGAATGTCGCTATCTCATGAAACATCAACATAAGTCAACAACTTCGTCAATGAGCTATTGATCAGTCAGACGAGATCATCAAGATGCTGATCGAGTTAAGAGATCAATGAAACATGACTTTGAAACTCAACAAGCAATGAATCAATGTTCAAGTCGATCACATCAAGAGACTTGATGAGCTAGAAATCAATCAAATGACAATAGACACTCAAGAAGAAACTATCATCAAACTATGAAAGAAAGTCTTGAGTCTAAAAAAGAGACAGCGTTCAGCGAATCAGTTTCAATCTCATCAATTTACTGAATCTCAAGTTTCTATGAAATCTCTATTTCATCAATCTATCGAGAATCATACTCGACGTAAGTCATTCACTTTATTCAATAATGATCATCACAAGTCTTTCAAGTTTTTGAACTTCTCTGTATTCATCAATGAAGATGAATCAACATGAAATAGCTGAAGAATTAAGATGAACGACAAACTTCAGACTAATGTCGATCACTTCAATAATGAGAATATTTGTATTGTTTATGTGATATCTAGACTAGAAGATAATGCTGCTGAACATATTTTCGCTTGACGTCGTCATGATGCTTTGCATTCTTACATCTTGATCTACGAGCTATTTGAGCATCTGAAAGAAATATACGATGAACTGAATAGAAATCGAAAGTGTCGTTGCAAGTACAACGCTTTGAGATAAACAAACAAGTCTTTCAATGTCTTCTACTTCAACTTTATGAAGTTATTCAGCTATCTAGACTACGATGATTGCACTCTGATGAACGATCTTCAGAATAAAATCAATAATCGCTTGCAGAATGCTTTATCAGTCTGTTCAGAGAATTTTACTTCGCTCATTCACTTAAGAATCTTTCTTCAAGATGTGAATAATAAACAGCGAGTCAACTATCAGTTACGCAGTCAGCTTCGCACTGTCATCGTCAAAGTCACGATCATATCTGATAAATGTGCTGCTACTTCATTGTCAGTAACAACTTCGATAATTAATTATGTTAAGTCTATTCTCTCTTCTATCTTTGAGTCAGCAAGATCATCTATCATCTGCTATACTTGCAAGACTTCGAATCATTTGTTCAAGAATTATTCTCAGAACAAGATCAACACTTCTGCATCTTGTGTTTTCACTTCTCATCTACATGAAATCATCATTTCAAAGAATAAAGAGAATGAGAAAATGTCTTTTGAGAATAGCGAGATAAAAAACTAGAGACTTTCATCAAAGACGTGATGAAAGAGATGTTAATTTCTTCAACGATGAGCATGTCAAATGATTCTTTTGCTTCTGAATCTTTGACTACTGAATGTGTACTTTCTAGCAATAAAATTAGTTACTCATTGAAGTCATTGATTGACATCGAAGCTGCTGACTATTCATTCATTGATGAAGTGATCATGCAGATTGTTTGTGATCAGTTGCAAATCGAGTTTCTGACTTTGATCAAAGCGAAGTCAATTCAAGAATTTGACAATCATTATGCTAAAAAACTCATTATTCATGTCATCTATTCAAATTTGACTGTTCAAGATTATACAATTGATACAGCTTTTATGTTGATCACTCGATTAAATCAACATCAAATAATTCTTGAAAAAACATGAATGAACAAAATCAATCTAGTAATTGACATGCAAATTGATTTTCTTCGATTTTTGAATTTCACTCTCAATTCAAAATCAATTGTTCTACTCACAAGCAACAAGACAATCACGAAGCAAAAGAGTTTGACTTCTACTCATATACTGAAGAGATCTTTCACTATCTTTCAACTCAATCTGAAATCATTCTCTTTCAGTCAGTTCAATGAGAAGTCAGTTAAACTAATTGAACAGTTAAAATTGCGTGACGCGACTTTAACTAACGTCAAAAATTCTAAATCAACGTTCAGTCTGAATTCATTCTCTTTCAGTTCAATGAACATAGCAATGATAGAAGCAGCAACATATAGAATGTTAATCAAATGATCAAATATCAAGATCTTTGCTGTTATCATCTTGAAAATCGATTGACTCATAATTACAGTTGAAAACAAGTCTGAAGAAGTGAATCTGCATGAGCTTTTTCATGCTGAAGTTCTTGAGCAAGTCAAAGTCAAGCTTTTCTCTGAATATCATGACTATTTAAATATTTTCGATCGAGCAATGATCAATCAGCTATCATTGCATCGTTTCTATGATCACAAAATTGAGTTGATCGATGAAGAAACATTCTTTTGAAACAAACTATATCAGATGTTCAATCACAAGCTTCAGAAGATAAAGAAGTATCTGATTGAACATCTGAACAAAGAATTTATTTTCTTCAGCTTTGCATCATACATCTCGCTCATCTTGTTCATCAAAAAGAAAGACGATAGTTTGCGTTTCTGCATCAATTACAAAAAGCTCAATGCTTTGATCAAATGAAATCGCTATTCTTTGTCATTGATAGACGAGACTTTCGCTCGTATACAAGAAAGCAAATATCTGATTCAATTGAACATCATTGTTGTGTTCAATAAACTACACATGCACTCAGATAGCAAAGATTTGACTATCTTTATTATCTTCTTCAACTCATACAAATATCATGTAATGCTCTTTGAATTAATCAATGAATTGACATTCTATCAACACTATATGAACGACGTGTTGTTTGAATATCTACATCAGTTTTGTCAGATTTATCTAGATGAAATTATCATCTACAGCAAGATCTTGAAAAAACACAAGCAACATGTATGATTGATCTTGAATAGATTACGAGAAGCTGATCTACAGATAGACATCGATAAATGCAAGTTTCATGTTTAGAAAATCATCTTTTTAGAACTTTTGATATCAATCGAAGAATTGAAGATGAACTCGCAAAAGATGCAAGCAGTCGTTGATTGATCTACACTTAATAATCTCATTTAGATGCAATTCTTCATTGACTTCTGCAACTTTTATCGACGCTTCATCAAGAACTTTTCGAAGATTGTTCGTTCAATGATTCAACTCACTCAAAAGAAAATCATATTTGAATGAAATGAAGTCTGTCAGATCGTCTTCGATCATATGAAGAGATGTATGATCGAGACTTTTATACTACGTCACTTTGATCAAACTCGTGAAACTATTCTCAAAATTAACTCATTCAACTACGTTAATGATGAAGTTCTCTTTCAATATGATGATGAAGAAATACTATATTCAATTGTCTTTTATAGCAAGAACATGTCTTCTACTGAATGCAACTACAAAATATATGATAAAGAACTTCTGATCATCATTCAAGCATTTGAACACTGATGATTCAAACTGAAACTAACTGACATTTCTATCAAGATGTTCATTGATCATCAAGCACTCATCTCATTGATGAAAGATAAAAAGTTGAGCAAATGTCAAATGCATTGAGTTCAGAAGCTCGTTGATTTCAACTTTAAGATAATGTATTGATTTGACAAACAGAACATCAAGATCGATGCATTAACTCATCAAGCTGACGTTGTACTCAGAAATTCAGAAGATGAGCGCGTTCACTATCAATGAATCACTATTCTGACTTCAAATTGAATGAAAATTGCTGATTTAAAGAAGAACATCAATGAATTAATCTATAAACAGATTCTTGAAACTAATGAAATCAACGAGAATTGTATGCTACTTTGCGAAGCAATAGCAAGAAACGAGACACAATATGAGAGCATCAAGTTGAAGAATTGTTGAATTCAGAATGAAATCTTATACAAAGACAGTCAGCTATGAGTCTCATTCAACAAACTTTTACAAATGAATCTGATTCATGAAATACATGATCAATCATCAGTTGATCATTCTGATATTCTTAAAACTGTGAAAGTCATAAAGCGAAACTACTATTGATCATTCATGCAAAAAACGATAGATTGATATATTTGAAACTGCTATATCTGTCAATGCTCAAAAACATCTAAAAATAAATCAAATGACTTGCTTCAATCTCTATTGATATCTGAACAGCGATGATAAAACATAGCAATGAACTTCATTATTGATTTATTTGATTCAAGCGAGTACAACGTTATTCTGACAATCATCTGCAAATTATCAAAGAAAAGACATTATATCTTTTGCATCACTGATGATAAAAATATCACTGTCAAAAAGACAGCTGAAATGCTGATTCAATGAATATATTGAACTCATGATTTATCAAGCTTCATAGTATCTGATCGAAATTTGCAATTCATCTCTATACTATGAAAGTCTCTTTGCAAACGACTGAGCATTTCTCTTCGATTGTTCATCATCTATCATCTTCAGATCAACGATCAAAGCGAACGAGTCAATCAGAACATCAAGCGATATTTTCAATTCTTCTGTTCATATATGCAGAATGATTGATTCAAGTGACTATTCATGATTGAGTTTGTTGACAATAACATCTTGTTTTCAGTCATCTTCTTGACTTTTTTCTTCATGAACAAGAACTTTCATTCTCGTATGAGCTTCGACTCTGACATCATCGAGTATGAAAGCACTCGCGAACATCTGCAGATCAATCGAGTCAAGAATATATCTGAACAAATGAACAAGACATTGATCTTTGCTCGTGAAGCTTTGATCAAAACACAAGAACAAATGATGAATCAAGCTAATAAGCATAGAAAGAAAGTCAGTTATGAGATTGAATCAAAGATGTTTCTGAATGAATGAAACATCATTACAACGAGATCTTTCAAAAAATTGAATGACAAGATGCTCGACTCATTTCAGATCACTGAGTCTGTTGACTCATTCTATAAGTTGAAACTATCAGAAACTATGCATATACATGATGTATTTCATTCAGAGCTTCTTCGTTTTGTCGTCGATGATTTTCTGTCTGATCAAAAGAATGAATCTTCGAAATCAATAGTGATAAACGATGAAGATGAATGAAAAATCAACGATATATTGAACTTTCGATGATATCGAAGACGACTTCAATATCGAGTCAAATGAAAGAGTTATGACAACAATCTCAACTGATATAACGCTGATGACGATAAATTTATGAATGCTCAAGAGATGATTGACGACTTTCATATCAAATATTCAAGAAAAGCGCACTAAGAAACAACATTCATGCAAACATGAATAGTCAAGAGAGAAAAATAATGTTATGATTTTAATCTTCATTTATTCTTTATTTAGTCTTCATCTGATTTTATTTTAATCAAGTCTAGCGAAAATCTGATCTAGAGATAATATCATTGAGACTCTGCATCATATATGTAAGATGTCAACTCAATCGAGTTTAGCACAAAGCTGAGAAATACACATATAAGAATCGAGTTCTTTTCTGTAGATACTTTTCTTTCTTAGCATTTATCTATTAGTTAAATGACATCTTTATGACTCGCTTTAAATCGATTTCTAACAAAAATGATCATCTTTCATATTAATTATTATTTCAATTTTATTCATTCATGTTTTTTCAAGAATCATTTGATGTTAATTCAATTGAATAATCAGCATAAAAATAAAACATTTCATATGATTTTAAACAATCAAATTTGAATAAATTGCATAAGTAATGAGCTTTTTTGCATAATAATCATTAAATTTTCTTATTGACTTAAGTTTAATTAAAGATAACAATTTAATTTGCAAATAATTATAAACATTTTGCATAATTAATTCATTAATAAATGAATAGTCAGTTGTTTCAATGTCAATTAATGACTTTAATGAGTAATTAATTTCATCATTAAATAATATATATTTAATAGTTAAAGATTTCAAGATAAAAAAGTCATTTAATGAACTCATTATTGAAGAAATTAATACATCTTTCATTGCATTTTTAATGAAAGTCACTAGTTTTTTATCTTATTCTTCAATTTTTTTATAAATAATTTCTTTTTTTCTTTTAACATGATGATTTTATTAAAATAAGAAATGAATGCATGAAATGTTAAAATATTAATTTTCAATTGAAAGTAATTCTTTGAAAAATGATTTGATATTTTATAGTTGAAGCAAATGATTAACATTTTTAATCATTCAAATTTAAGAATGAAAAAAGTAGTGAATTAAACATAGTTAATAATTAAGATTGATGTTAATATCAACAAAGAAATAAAACATTTTTTCAAAACTGTTATTAATTTGATTATTCATTACTTTTCATGTAACTGATAATTAACTTATTGTTTATTATTCACTTTTTGAAGAAAAGTTTTAAACTTATCAAGTGAGTTAAACTTTATAAAACAAATTAACAATACATTCTGAAAATGATTGTTGATTTTATTTTATAAATCATTCATCAAAGTTTAATTATTATAATCAAGAAAGTTGAATATTTTTATGAATTTAAAGTAAAAGAAGTTGAATGATTTATTGCTTTGCTTTAATGCATTGTATTCATGATAACACTTTCAATTTTTATTTTAATCATCATATATTTCATTTAAATGTTTCAGCAGTTTCATTAATGATAAATAAAGTGAGAAAGCATTAATATGATGTTTTGCATAAATTTGCTCATCAACATCATCATTTAGTCTGAATATTACATAAATGATACAAAGTTTTTTGATAAAATAATGATTCATGTTAACATTAAGCTTGTTAAATATCTTAATGATTCAACTTTTTTAAGTAAATTCATTTATATTAATGAAGATAATTAAATTCAAAAATTTAATTAACTTATGATGATTATTCTTATTATTAAATAAAGTGAATGATTTTTATGAGCTTTGAAAGTGTTAATTGATTTCAGAAATCAATAAAGTCTCTTTTTGATTAACTTGATGCTCAACTAATTGAGTTTCTTGATGAAACATAAATTGATCAGCTTAATGTTGTTTCACTTTAAAGTTCAATTACTTGCTTTGTAATTGATTGATTTTTTCTTTTAATTCATCATTTTTTTCAAAAATAAATTTTAATTGTTTTGCTTTCTTTTTGTGATTATTTTATATAAAAATTCAATACTTGTTGAGCTGTAAAATCAGATTTCACTGACTTCAAAACTCATTCAACATATTAATAATTTGATTAAGTTGATTAGCAATTCATTGATACAATTATTTTTTATTTTTTATGTTTCATGATGTTGTAACTTCTTCAATCTCAACTGAAACATTAATGAGTAAAAGTGAAACTTTTTTATTAATAATGCTTTTAAACAGATGAGTTGTTCAAAACTTAATTGACTTGACATCATGTATCATGATGATAGTAGATAAAAGTTGTTGAGATAAAAATAAATGAGAAATTGATGTTTTGATTTAATGCAAATTTAAAGAAGTTTTTATAAATTTTCTGATAATAATTAATTATAATATTTAACAAATTTCTTGCAAATAAAATGATGAAAATGAATGTAAAATTAAAGAATCTTTTGCAATTTAAAATAATGATGCTGTTATGAATCTGCATAGAGCAAATTATATGAATGTATTCTAACTAGAAGTTCAAAGCTGAAGAAGAAAAAAGATGCAACACGTCATGAATTTTACTCATGAAGACATGCTAAATCGCTAGCGTGTCAACATCAACTTTATACTAGTTTATGATAGTTTGACATAATCTATATTAGACTAATTCAAAGTGCACAATTGCAACATTACTTTTTCTCTTCATTTAATAATGTTTTCATTGCTGCAGTTCAATTGATTCTTAAGTTGATTTTTATCTTAACTTGTTTAAATATCATTCATGAAAGTCATTTACAATCTTCAAGCATTCTTTGAATTCACTTTCATCAACGTTGTATCAATGCAGATTGACGTTGTATTCTTTTCAATTGACATGATATTGTAGTCATTTATCTCGTTCATAGTGTCTGAAGTTCAATATGTTCTTCATCTTTCATTCATTTTCATCGTCAATCATTATAGAGTCAGACAATTCATTTCATTGTTCATTCAGAGAATTCTTTGAATCTAGTTGCAGCAAATTTAATGCAAACTTCGAATGCATCTTCATAATCAATGATAGTTTCAATTGATATGCATGTTCGATCTTGATCAGAATCTTGAAGAATTCTAGCATTTTATCATTTAGCTTCTTTAATGATCGTAAGATCATTATGTTTCTAGAATTCAGAAACATCATGTCATCTATTTTGTAAATCATTTTCTTTCAATGCTTATCAATTTATTTCATTGTAACTCTGACTTTTGTTAAAACTTGTTTGATCAATGTTAATGATCATTTCATGTGTTCAAATATATTCTTTGCTTTGTTTGCTTCAATTTTAGCTTGAGTGATTTCATATTCAATTGAGTTTGAATCAAAGCTCATATGAAAGTGAAAGTTCTTATTAAGAAAGAACATCAACTGTTCAATTGATGATGAAATAGCATTGTTATCAATGAATTTGATCATGAATAATCAGATGAATCAATCATCTTGCATATATGAGCAATAACTTTGTAGATATCATTTCACATTCTAATTCGCTTTCTCTGTTTGATCATCAATTTGCAAATGATAGTTTGTGAATAGTTTTATCTTGATGTTGAGTCTCAGACATAAAGACTTTCAGACAATCAATATGAATTATGAATCATGATTGAACACTATTGATCTGAGTAGTTCATGAATTTTGAAGATTCATATCAACAGTAGTTTAACTGTTTGTTCTGCAAAGATTTTTTTGTCATCTGATCAATACAATATATAATGTCATTTCTTAGACAATCGATCTATGACTGTCAGAATCATATTGTTTTCATCACTTTCTGATAAATCAATAATGAAGTTTAATGATATGTTCTGTCATTGTTGCTCTGATATGAGCAATAACTTCAGCAGTTCATTGATTTAATCTTTCAATGCTTTTAATTTACAACAAATGTAACAGTTTTGAATGTAATGCTTGATCATCATTTTCATCTTTGATCAACAATATGATCATCTCAGTAAGTTCAATGTTCAATTCATGTCAGAATGATTATTGATTAAAAGATCATATGCTTTTCTTATTAATCAAGTGATTATTGACTGAGAAATTTATAGTCTATTATCTTTTCAGAGTACTTCATCAAGTACTTTGCAATTGTCTAAATCAATATCTTGACAAGTTTTTCTGTTCTGTTTCATGATTATTTGAATATCAAAGCACAGTTGATTCATTCAATTTTCAACTATAATTTAATTCTGAATAAAAATCATTTCTTTGATCAAATTTTCATTAGCGTTCAATTCATGTTTCAAATCTGAGTCAGATTCTGAGTCAGATTTTGATCAACTTTTTAATCATCTTCTTGATCAACTTCTATTGATTGCAGTTCAAATCTGTCTTCTGACAATAACATTTAATGCTGATATAGTTTTTGATCATCATTTGCTTCAATTGACTTGACATCTGACATTCTGATCAACACGTTGACTTTCAGATTCTGTTTCTTTAACTGATATATAATCTTGAAGTTATATTCAGATAACTTTTCAGCTCATTTAGTCTGTTGTCTGATCAGTTCTTTGATCATCATAAAGTATTTCAAATTCAGATGATTGATGAAGATCTTGATTAAAATATCTGTACATTTCAATTCAGAGCATCAATGCTTCAAGCAGCAAATAATGATTAGGGTTAGGGTTAGGGTTAGGGTTAGGGTTAGGGTTAGGGTTAGGGTTAGGGTTAGGGTTAGGGTTAGGGTTAGGGTTAGGGTTAGGGTTAG
>JAABUT010004202.1_pt1 | contig 11644 bp, 13 predicted proteins | sample 5559281 | NCBI WGS metagenome assembly JAABUT01 (sample SAMN10711880, study PRJNA513359) | rock metagenome | isolation source: Antarctica rocks | place: Antarctica: Victoria Land, Ricker Hills nord | collected 2016-01-04
GTCAGATGCAGCCATGATGGCAGAGGCTCCTCGCGGCAGGGCGGGTGACCGCTCACGCCTTCATCACACCAGATGCCCCATCGACCGGCTACTCAGATCTACCACCCCGGAACCCGATAAGAGCCAACAAGGTTTGTCGATTTCTACCCTGAAAACCCCGCCAACCCTGACAAGCCCAATGAAACCAGGCACAATTGCAACCGGCTACCCTGACACGAACCCTGACAGTGTCAGGGTAGGGATGACGCCTCATGGCTCGCCCCACTCACTAGACAGCCCCGTCGCCTCGGCGAAGTCCTCTCGTGCGAGCAGCAGCGACCCCAGCGAATACCCTGGCGGCCGCGGGTGCTCGACCGCTTCCGCGACGCGGTGGCTTCCTCCAAACGGGCTTGGTTCGTCGGTCAGATGCTCGCCCACTGGCGCCAAGCCGAGTCGCTTGGGGCGTGCGCCCATCTTCCGCATGAACCGCCCGAGCATCTCTCGGCTCAGCAGGTGGCGCTCGTGCCTGCGCTCGGCGAACTCGATGTAGCTGGCGAACAGAAGCTCGGTGCTGATCTCCTCGAGCCACTCCCCGAAATGCTTCTCCAGGCCAAGCCTGGACCGGAACACGTAGCCGCGGGCGAGGCAGTCCTGCCACCAGGACTCGGTGGTGGGGAGGCTCAGCTTCTGCTGGTGCTGCAGGCCCGCCGTGGTTGGCACGGCCCGGACGTTGAAGCCGGACAGGTCATAGGCCAGTAGGTCGTGCAGCATGGCCGCATGGCCGCCAGCCTCCATCTGCTGCCAGAGGGCGCCGAAATACTCGTGGTTGTTCTTCGCTCCGTCGCCGACCTCGAGCACCAGGAAGCGGCGCGCATCCAGGGCGGCCGGCACCACCCATTCCTCGTTGCTCGCCATCATCAGGTGCAGGAAGTTTGGCGTCTCGATCGCGTTCTGGAACTTGCCCTCGATCGTCAGGCAGGGCTCGGTGATGATGGACTTGAGCACCCCGACGTGCGCCCGATCGCCTGCAAAGAACGCTTCGTCGGCGAACAGGAACACGGTGTCGCGCAGGTGGGCGTTGAAGTTGCCCACCAGGTGCTTCGCGTTGGAGATGGCGAGCGCGTGGTGCCCGATGATGTTGCGCAGGGCGCGGGCCAAGGTGCCCTTGCCGGTGCCCTCGCCGCCGCGCATCACCACGGCAACCTCGCCCTGCTCTGCAGGATGCTGCACTAGCCGCGCCATCCATCCCATTAAGTAGGCGAAACGCACCGGATCGTCGGCGCAGATATGCACCCGGATGTGGTCGCGCATCAGCAACCAGTTGCCCGGGCAGGGCTTCACCGCGAAGCCTTCCCACAGGTTCAGCACGCCCGGGCGGTTGTCGGATCCGGTCGGGTCGAACGTGACGCCGTGGATGAACTGGCGCCGGTCGGGGTGGCGCAGCCAAAGGTCGGGCGCGGTTTTGAAGATGGGCCGGTGGTCGTCGTCCTCGCCGACTGCGACTCGCTCGTTCATGTACAGCGTCTGCAGGTCGCGCGGGGACAGGCGGTCGAAGCGCCGACGCCGCAGCACGGGGTCGAAGCTCGGCTGGAGGATGACGGCCTTCCCCGCTTCGTTCACCACCAGGTAGAGGGCGTTGAACCGCTCCACCGTCGCAGCGATCGTGGCTTCCACATCGTCGGAACGGGATCTGGCGGTTGGCGACCTTTCGTGGTGGTGCGAAGGCTGTGGTGCGGCCTCCGGCTGCTGCTGCACCAGCACCTCGAGTGTCGCCCGATCGCCCCCGGCCTCGAGCCAGTCCACGGCGTCGCCTTTCAGCGGCAGGCCTGGCAGGGCAAGAATGCGGACGCTGGCCGCCTTGCCGCGAAGGCTGCTTGCCACCAGGGCGGCGTGCGAACGGCCGGGTTCGTCGTTGTCGGGCAGGATCACCACGTTGGCGCCTGCCAGGAAAGCTGAGTGCTCGGCCTTCCACTTGTTGGCGCCGGCCGGCGAGCACGTCGCGGTCAGGCCCAGCCCGGCCAGCCGGTCCGCCGCCTTCTCGCCCTCGACCACGAGGATTGTGGTCCCGGCCTTGATGCCCTCCACGACCTTGGGCAGCCGGTAGATGAGGCGCTGCACGCCGGCCATCTTCCAAAGCCAGCCACCGTTGCCGTCAGGGCGTCGCTGCCGGAAATCCTTTGGCTCGTAGCGGACCACCTGAAACAGCAAGTCGCCCTTGGCAGTGGTGTAGTCGTATGCGGCCACCTGCCGCTTGCTCGATCCCGATCCCTTCGCCTCGGGCAGGTGTCCGCGCTCGCGGAGCCACTCTATAGCGCCCTCCTTGTCGAGGCTGCGCTGCTCCCGCACCAGGTCGAGCACTCCGCCACCCTTGCCGGCCTCGTGGTCGTGCCAGGTGCCTTTTCCCAGGTCGATCGCCAAGCTGCCGCGGCTGCCAAACCGCAGCTGGCGCTTGATCTTGTTCTCGTCCGTCGGCTCGCCCAGGAGCTCGCGCGCGACAGGCCCCATGGCCTGCACGAATTCCGGTGCGGCGTTGGGTGGCATCGCGTTCAATGCACCACCGCCGGCCGCACCGGGTGCACGCCCCCGTCCGGCGGCCGGTATCCGATCCGTGGCAGCGGCGCGAGGAAGGTGCCCCAGACGTCGACCAGGCCCGACGTCGTCTCGACCAACACCAGGCGCCCGATCAACTCTGCCATCGCCACCGCGCCGCTGTAGTGCTCCGGTTCGCCGCCGGCCCCGTGCACGATCGCCGCGGCGGCCCACCCTCGCGCCTTGCGGGCGCAGCGCCACCTGCCGGGTTCGAACGTCGGCTCACCAAAGCCGGGATCTCCGCCCAGCAGTACGACGGCCGGACGTGTCAGCCGCGCGACCGTCTCGGCGGGCCAGGGCGTGTCCGGCGCCGTGATGCAGACCAACGCGATCCTGCCGGCTGCAGCGGCAGCGTAGAGGGGAGACTGTGCAGCCCCGATCTGCGCCAGCTTGTCGGCGACGGCCCGGATCGCCTCGCGGCTGCTGATCCGGAGGTCTGGCGGGTTCACGCTGTCACCTCGGCGCGAGCGTCGTGCGCACGCCAGGACAGGATCTCGGCACGCTGGCGATTGCCGACGGCCATCAGCATGTCCGCCGCGAGCTGCAGTTCCTGGGCGGTCCGCGGCCGATCCGCGGACGGCTCCCAGGTAAAGTGGTTCTGCCTCGTGGAACGGGTGTCCGTTCCGAGTTGGTCGCGCATTTCGCGCTCCTGATGGAGCAGCGGACGTTGATTGAGCCGACCGGGTAGGCTACATCGTCTGTGTCACCGGACGATGTTTTGGTCAGCCCTGCCAGCGCCCCTGCGTTGGTAGGGTTTCTCTTTTCTAGACCACGTGCCGCGTGTCGGCCTCGGACGTGTTCCGGCGGGGCTTGCCCATGCGGTTCTCGGCCCACGCCAGGGCATCGGCCCAGCGATAGAGCACTCTGGGACCCCATGAGCTGTAGGGCGGGCCACCGCCACGGCATGCCTTGGTGGCCAGGGTGCCGGGCCTGACCGGGTAGCCAGCTGCGGTCAGGGCATCGGCGACCTGGGCGCGGGTCAGGCGCGCGTCGGGGCTGTCGGGGATCAGGGAAGGCATTTTCTCACCATCCAATTGCGTGCAGTTCCGCTTGGTTAAGGCGGTTTGCAGAGGTAGTTAGATCGCTGAACTGCGCCGAATGCGAGTTCTCATGTTCTTAAACCAATTCTCGTTTTCTCAAATGAAACGAGAATTAGGGCTTAGCGCAGGCTTTCTTCCCTGACGCTCCAGATTTTGTAAAACGTCGTCAGCGTGTAGCCACGGCGGCTTGCGTTTTCCTGGAGGTTTTCTAAAACAGCAGCGTGTGCCGTTTTTGCATTCTTGAACCGCATACCTTGGTCAAGTAGAACTTGTAGTGCGGCCTGCATGCGCTCCTCTCCCCCAAGCCTCTGCCGCTGCACGACAGGCTGACTTTGTCCAAGGCGCTCTGCGGGCGGTTGGATCAGGCAGAGGCCCCGGTAATGCGGTGTACCAAGAGGCGCTCCGGCTCGCGGGCGCAGCTCGCCCTCTCGCCAGGCACACAGCATGGCAGCGTCACCCCATCTGCCCGGAGGAATCGACTTGAGCTCCATGGCGTGATCGTTGGCCAGGAAGCCAATCGCCTGGAGCCTCCTTTGGCGAAGGCAGTCGCAGAACTGCGCGAGGAGAGTGTCGCGGGTCCTGGCCGCCTCGAATAGAGCTGTCAGAACACGGAAGCGGCCGACCAAGGTGACCGTCACGCGAGGAGCATCGCCGAGATCAGGCTGTGGGACGCCTGCCATACGTGCCCTGAGCGGTAGCGCCGCAGGGTCACGGGCCTCCCATAGATGATACAGCTCCCGCTCACACCGGGATGCATCGGCATTCTTGTCGACCTTGCTGTAGGCCTCATAGAAGCGCTGGACGACGTCCGGAGAGAACACCGCAGGGCGGAACGCTGGCCACAGCCGTGCTTGCACCGTGGTGATGCGGCTGGCCTCTTGAACGGCCGCGCGGAAGTCGGCTTTGACCGTACGAACGATGTACTCGGCCAGGGGCTCGCCGTCAGGAGACGGAGCGGGCAAGGACTCGGCCCCATCAGCATCCGATTGCTTGTTCATCCGTGCGCCTCCGCAGCGCCTCCCGCGAGAAGAGCGGCGCGGCAGCCCGGAGCGGAGGTCCGGATTGTCGGCGGCCAAACCGTGCCGCGCCACCGGCGAGCATAGCAGCACGGGGCGAGTCGGGCACGACTGATGCGGCGTCATGATCCCGCCTCCGCCATGTCCGCCAGCAGCGAGGCCGCCAGCACGTCATGCCGCTGCGCCTTGTCACCGAAGATCCCCGCCATCGCCGCAGGTTCGTCCGCGGCCAGCACCGCCCGGGCCACGGTCGCCTTGGCGAAGAGGCCGCCCACGGTGCGGGCTTGCAGCCCGGACACCCGCTCCGCAGCCGCGTGCATGATCGCCACGGCCGGTTCGAACACGTCGTCGTCGGCGTCGCGCTCGAGCTGGGCGACGTTCTGCTCGGCGCGGGCGAAGGCATCGCAGGCGGCGTGCAGCTCGGCATCGCGGTGCACCGGGAGCGGCGCCGTCGCGACGACAACGGCAGGGGCTCGGCGAATCCATCGCCCGTCCACCGTGTAGCCCTTCGGCAGCGGGCCATACTCGGCCGCGCACCGTGCCAGGATCTCCGCCCGCGCCGGCGCCACCATGTCGCGCAACAGCCCCGCCAGCAGTGTCGCGCTGGCGTCGCCCTCCGCGTCGGAGTCGTCGTAGGCCTCGCGGTGCCAGGCAGCGAGGGCGAGGGCCTTGGCAGCCCATTCGGCCGGCGTCGTGGCGGGTGTCGCCTCGATCCACTCGAGGGTCGACCAGTCCGGGTCAGTGGCCTCGGCGTCGGCCAGATCGTCGGGCGCGGTCACGTAGCGCCACCAGCTCCGCCATTCGGCCTCGGCGAAGTCGTGGCAGATGCGGACCAGCTCGGCGTCGGGTGCGGGCTCGGCCGAGGCTGCGACCGTGGCGGCGCCGGCGAGCAGGGCCGCGGCGGACCCGCGCAGCATGGCCCGGCGGCTCGAGGCGAGGGGCTGTGCCATGTCAGGCGGCCCCCACCAAGTCGCGCACGATCGCGCCGATGAGCTGGCTGTTCCAGCAGCCGTCGTGCGTCCAGATCGGGTCCTTGTCCCAGGCCAGCAGCGTCCGGGCGCGGGCGGCATGGCCCTGCGACGTGGTGGCCCGCAGCTCGCAGATCTGGTCGAGCAGCGGCTCCTGGCACTCGGCGATAGGCTTGACTGCCCGGGTGCGAACGTCCTCCGCCGCCAGGATCTGCGGGGTCGGCAGATGGTCGAGCTGCGGGATGTAGAGCTCATCGATCTGGTCCTGCAGCGCGTCGCACTCACTGCAGAGGCCGACCAGTTCGGCATCGGGGCTGGTTGGCACGAGAGAAGGTTCGACACTCCCCGCCTGCAGTTCGCGCATCAGCGCCAGGCTGTAGCTGTCCACGTCGTCGAACGGCGCGCCGGGCGGGTGCCTCTCGTTCATCAGGAAGTGGCCGACCCGCGCTTTCGCCTGCAGCCCCGCAGCCGAGGCCGCCAGCGTGCCGCTGATCCGCTTCACCAGGTCGTCCCGTGCCTGCATCACCGGCAGAAACACGGCGTCGTCATCCGCGAGGCTGGCCGACCCGTCGACGCGGAAGAACTCGGCGCATAGGGCGAGCAGGTGGGCGTCGGGGCTCGGCTGCGAAGGCATCCGCATTTCACGGATCCCTTCGGCCGGGAACGCCTCGCCCGGGTCGGGGAGCACGACGGCGCCGGCGAACGCGGCACCGCACAGGGCGGCGAGGGTGGAGGCGCCGAGTTGGCGGCGTGAGGGCGCGACAACGCACCCCGTGGTATGGGTGTGGGTAGCTCTGGGCATGGGAGTGACCTTTGCCTTGGGTTAGGCCGGGCGAGGTGCTCGTAACACTGCGTCCGGCCGACGTTCCTTGTAGAACGGCACAATATGTGCCACAGCTTACCGCATGGATGCAAGCGCAAACGTCACGGATTGTGCCATATGGGCGGCCCAAGTCAGGGCGGCGCGCGGCTTGCTCGCTTGGTCGCAGGACAGGCTTGCAGCAGAGAGTAACGTGCCTCGACGGACCATCGCCCGGTTAGAGCTAGAGCAAGGTACACCGCAGCGCCGCACCCTCGCCGCCATCCGCACTGCCCTGGAAGCCGCCGGCGTCGAGTTCATCGAGGAGAACGGGGGCGGGCCGGGGGTGCGTTTAAGGGGCGGTTAGGAGCTCCTGACCTTAGATATGCGGGGCAAGAAGAGGATCACCCGCCATGGCTTACACGTTCAAAGCTGGCGACAGCGTCTTCGTTCTGCTGTTCGACACCCCTTTGCCCGCCATCATTGACGGGCCGGCAGCGCCCGACGATACGGGCGAGAGGCAATGGAACGTGAGAACGGAAGCTGCGGCCCATGCTTACGCTGTGCCTGAAAGCTCCCTAAAATCCCACTCGGACGGCCCTATTTTCTGATTGGGCATAGAAGTGTAGCGCCTGAACGAGGATTCCCAGACGTTCAAGCGCGTGATCCCGCGGTTCAGAGGCGGCACCGATGACCTGGGCGACTTGGTGGCCGCCGGCTTCGGCCGCAACAGCGTGCGCGGGTCGACCTTCTTGACTGAGGTCCGTGAGGCTCTGACACCCGTTCACATCTGCACGCTCACTGCCACCAAGCTCAACGGGCTCGGGTAGGCACAGCAGGCGGTAGGCCCTTGCCTTCCTGAGACTGTTCCCTGACGCTCCGGCAGCATCACCTGAGGTTGCCATGTTCCGCGTCGCCGCGATCGCCGCCCTGCTCGCCTTCGCCTCGCCTGCCTTCGCGCAGTCGAGAACACCAGCCGTCCCGAACCCGATGCAGAACGGTGCGCCCGCCGCACCCGCTCCCACACGCACGGCAACCCCAACCCCGAGGCTTCCGGCGAACTCGGCGAACCAGTTTGCGAGCGAGCCCCTGGCCCAGGCGCACTGTGCGGGCAACAGCGTCGTGTGGGTGAACCTCCGATCGAAGGCCTACCACCTCAAGGGCACCAAGTTTTACGGGAACACGAAGTCGGGCGCCTACATGTGCCAGAGGGATGCAACTGCCGGCGGCATGCACGCGGCGCAGAGCAAGAGGCCGGGCGGGTCAGCCATTGGTCACTGAGGCGGTGGCCTGCGACGTCAGCCGCGAGCCGAACGAGACGTGGCGCCAAGTGATCGTGCGGAAGGCCAAGCCGTTTGACCAGGTGCAGCCGTGCCTGAAAGCCTACCAGGCGCTGCTGCGCGAGTTCACCGAACCGGACGACAGCACCAAGGCGGACGCGGCGTGGGACGCCTTGCTGCTGGGCGGGTGTCTACCGAGCTAGCGCCCTGCGGTTAACCTGCCCTTCACCCTTCCCCGGCATGCTCCTGGAAGTCGGCATGAGCGCTCGTGGTTTGCCAACCTCGTCGTGCTCCCCTACCTCATACTTGTGGCGGTTTGGCAAGGGAGGGCGACGTGGACGAGTGGCATTGGACCGGCAGCAACCCGATTCAGCGCGCGGCCATCGGTGTCGAGTTCGTGTCACAATTTAGCACATCTGTCCTTGATGATGCCGCTGGCTTGCACCCGACATTTAAGAAGTCTCTTCCTAGAAGAATGAACCAACAGGCGATGATGCTGCAGGTGGGACAGGCAGGTAGCCCCATGCCGATGCCCATGCCCTTGCTGCAGACGCCACAATCTATCGGGTTTGTATTCGACCGGACGGACAACGTCGGTCAACAGGTTGAAGCCTTCAACATGTCCGGTAACTCGGCCGCTTACAGCTGCGCTTCATACAGCCGGTGGAACGAGGTGTGGCCAAGGGCAAGTCAGCTGTTCGACAAGATCATACCAATTATCACAACTTCCGGTAACCTAGCTACCGCTATCACCTTGGAATACGTCAACCAGTTTTCTTGGTTAGGAGAGCCGAGCTCTGCCGACATATTATGTCTGCTAGCTGAGGGGCCTTTTGTATGTCCGAACGTCTTCCGCCTTTCCGGCCTCTGGCACAGTTTTCATGGCTTTTTTCGTGACGACATTGATCCCGTTCGCGGCATTCACCTCGAAAATATCAATCTTACTTTAGTCGACCGTGTAGCCTCTATCGACGATGTCGAGGGAAGCCGACGATGCTTAGATGTCGTCGTCAGCCACAAATTCGTGTTCTCCACACCCACGTCCTTCGTGCCGGCGAACCAAGCCAGCGCTGAGCTCACGGCTCTAAAGGAATGTGCAACGTCCATGCACGAGCGGAACAAAGCCATCTTGCGGGAGCTGCTAAGAGACTCCATCATAGCTGGGATACCAGGTCTTGGAGCTTCTGGATGAGGTCGACGATTCCGGCACTGCTATTTTGTATGGCTGCGCCGGTCACGCAGGCAATGGAGCTCCATGCCTTAAATCTCATCGTTGCACCAGACGCCGTGCCTTCTGTGTCGGGTGGGCTGTTTGGTCATGTGCCCGCGCCGACTGAGATAGGAGGGCGTTACCCGCAGCAGTCGTTGTGGATGACAGTCACATCCGATGCCCGCCCAGTTTTGCGTGAGATCGAAGCTTACGCGCGACTAGAGCCGGGTTGGGATGGTGGTGAAGGGTGCACAGCACACCGATGGTCTATGGATGCCGCAATAGCATTTGCGGCATCTCTACCGTTTGACATAGTCGATCCTGTTCCAATGATCTCCCCTGCAGGCGAGACCGGACTCTATTGGATGCGCGGCGATGCGTATGCCGAAGTGGGGTTCGACGAAGGTGGCACGTGCTACATGTTCGCGGAGGCGCCGAGCATGACCTCGGTATATTTTGACGATAGGGCTCCTGACGATCAGGCTCTGCTTGCCGCCCTGAGAAGCACACTGGGTTTTGCGGAGAACGTGCCGCTCGCAGCGTGACGCCTTCTGAGGTTCTTCGGTCGGATCCAAGAGATAGCCGTTGCCTTAGGCTTCACGCCGAACATCCAGACTGCCGCTGTGAACTGGAAAGCGGCGCCGTAGGGTCGCCTGGCCCCGTGCGCAATAACGAGCCGATGGTCCGCATTATATATTCCCCTAATCTTTGGGATGCCGAGAACAGCGTCGTGAAGTCGGCCGCCTTCAGTGAAGCTGAGACCTGTGGCATGTCGGTCATCCGACTTAAACATGCTACAAACGAGATGCTGCAGCAACAAGTCACCGCACGCGTTACAGCCAAGCCGGGACGCGAGTTCATAAAGCTTGTGAAGGCAGAGATGGTTGAACTGAAAGGTATCGATTTTGAGGGACGTCGAGCTTTTTGCTGCTACGACACCCCGATGGATGGAAATATTGCCCATGCGGATATTTGTCAGGCACATCCCCCAGATCGCAAATCAGTCAGAGCTGGCTTGAGGCGTCAACTTCAAAAACGTTTCGTGGAACACGAATGGCAGTGGCTGCCTGAAACAAGCGAGTCTACTTCGGCGACATAGTGGCGATGCCGGCAGCTACTTTATCCAGAGCTGCAACCTGCGCACCCTATCATCGGATGCGCTTGGCCATTCTCAAGCAGCGTTCTCGCTTCTGGATCGCCCGCTGAGATCAACCCATAGCTTCTGCAATCCACCCCGCCACCTTGTTAGCCGCCACCACCAGCGCGCTGTCCGCCACATGCGCATACCGCGCTGTCACCCCCGGTACCCGGTGCCCGAGCATCCCCGCGATCGTCAGTTCGCTGAACCCCATCCCGGCCGCCGTCGCCGCGAAGCTGTGCCGGAGCACGTGCACGGTGACGTCCTGCAGCTCGGCGAGGGCGCAGATCCGCGCCAGCACGATCGGCAGCCCGACGAAGTGCCCATCACCGCGCGCAGCCGGGAACGCGAAGGTGCAGCCAGCCGGCCGTGGCACCTGGTCGAGCACGGCCAGCGCCGCCGCCCCGATTGGCCGGATCTCTATGCGGCTGCCTGCCTCCCGGGCCCGGATGCCCTTGCTGTCCCGGAACCGGATGCAGCCCGCCGGCGCGTCCACCCACGCCAGCGGGAGGGCGAGCGCCTCCATGCGCCGGCAGCCGCTCAGCAGCAGGAAGCGGACCGCCGCCACGCCGACGGGGTTCACGCCGGCAGCCTCGGCCTGGCGCATGGCTGTGCCCAGCCTGCCGATCTCCTCCAGCGTCAGGAACCTGGTCTGCCGTCCCTCTGGCAGCCGCTCCACTCCGCGGGCCGGGTTCTCCCGGATCAGCTTCCGGCGCTTGGCGAACTCCAGGATGGTGCCGAGCATGCCCACCGTCCGGACCGCCGCGCCCTTGCCGCCGGTCGTCACTCCGCCCCTGCCCTCGCCTCGAGGCTGTGCCGATCTCCCGGCGGCGATGTCGGCCTGCAGCTTGGCGATGTCCTCCGGCTCCAGGCCGACCACGCTGCGCCGGCCGAGCAGCGGCTTGACGTGCCGCTCGATCCGGCTGTGGTCCATGGCCAGCGTCGACGCCTTCACCCGCGGCGCCGCGTCCTCGAGGTAGAGGTCGCACAGCTCGGCCAGCGTCATGGCTTTCCGGAGCGCCTGGCGCTCGGCTGAGGGGTCCGCACCCTTCGCCACCTCGCTGAGCCGCTGCCGGGCCAGGGCACGCGCCTCATCGGGCGTGAGGGTGCCGACGCGCCCCAGCGCCAGCTTGCGCTGCCGGCCGTCTGGCACCCGATATTTCAGGATGTATGTGCCGATGCCGCTGCGGAGGAGGCGGACGCCGAACCCCTTCAGCTCGCTGTCCCAGGCGTAGGACTCCGGCAGGCCAGGGGCCGGCTCCATGGCATCGATCACGCGCTTGGTCAGCTTGGGCATGCGGCTCCGGCCAGCCGCGAGATGTGGTTCCACGGCGGAACAGACATAGCCCATGGAACCAGCGTGGAACCAGATCGGCGCAACTCGGAACACACCAACGCAATCCGTCGCAAAGCCCTATGGCTTCTCAGGCCAGTAAGATCAGTGGTTTAGTAACTCCGCGCAAAGCCGTGCAAACCGCCGCAACCGTCCACCCCCTTGTTGCCAAGGTTGGGGTCGAGGGTTCGAATCCCTTCGCCCGCTCCAGTGTTCATCAGCATCAGCAATGCGCTACAGGCCTGTGTCCGGCCGGGACGAGCTACCACCGTGGACCAGGGTCAAGACGCGA
>JAABUT010004203.1_pt1 | contig 11644 bp, 8 predicted proteins | sample 5559281 | NCBI WGS metagenome assembly JAABUT01 (sample SAMN10711880, study PRJNA513359) | rock metagenome | isolation source: Antarctica rocks | place: Antarctica: Victoria Land, Ricker Hills nord | collected 2016-01-04
TAGCTTCCTGCAGGCCTGCCACCGCCACGACTGGATGCCCGGCCTGTCCGGCCACGCGGCGCTGTACCTGGAAGAGCTGCCGCCGCGCCCACGTCCCCTGCCACGGTTCATCCCCGAGTTCGTGATGACCCAGCTCGAGGACCCGGACAACCTCGCCCTCCTCCCCGACGAGACCACCCGACACCTGCTGATCCTCATCCAGGAGACCGGGCTGCGCGCCAACGACGCCTGCCTGCTGGAGTACAACCCGGTGATCGTCGACAGCGCCGGCTGGCCCTGCCTGAAGTACTTCAACCACAAGATGACCGCCGAACAGCTCGTCCCGTTGTCGCAGCGAGCCGCCGACGCAGTCCGTGCCCAACAACACCACCTGGACAACCGCTGGCCCGCCGGCTGCCCGAAGCTGTTCCCCTCGCCTCACTCCAATCCCGATGGAGCCCAAGCGTTCTCCTACGCAACCCTCCGTCAACGGCTCGCCGACTGGCAGCAGCAGATCGGCCTACACGACGAGACCGGCCAGCCCGTAACCGTCACCGCCCACCAGTACCGCCACACCCTCGGGACCCGGCTGATCAACGCAGGCGTACCGCAGCACGTCGTCCAGAAGATGCTCGGCCACGCCTCACCCCAGATGACCGCCCGTTACGCCACGATCCACGACGCGACCGTCCGCGCGGCCTTCGACGACTACCAGCAGCGGCGCGTGGACATCCACGGTGACCGCCTCCCGTTCGACCCACACGGTCCCAGCGCCGAGGCCGAGTGGATCAAGCACAACCTCGCCCGGGTGCAGGCCAGCCTGCCCAACGGCTACTGCGGACGCCCACCCCAGCAGGACTGCCCGCACCCGAATGCCTGCCTGACCTGCCCGGACTTCCAAACCACCGCGACCTTCCTTCCGATCCACCGTCGTCAACACGACAACACCCTCGAGCTGATCGACCTGGCCGAGCAACGCGGCGCCGGCCGGCTGGCCGATAACCACCGCAAGGTCGCCGACAACCTGACCAGAATCATCGCGACGCTCGAAACCCTCGACGAACAGGACACCCCCGATGCGCGCTGACAACACCGCCGCCCTCGCCGCCGCGACCCAGCGCCGAGCCCAATCGACCCGTCAACAGGCCCGCGACGCGATTCAGAACCTCGACCACGCCGGCAGCCCCATCACCTACGCCTCCGTCGCTCACGCCGCCGGAATCTCCCGGGCCTTGCTCTATCGCGATCCCCAGCTACGCGAGCAGATCAACCGACTTCGAACATCCGCCACCCGCAGCCCCCGACAACCCGCCGCCCAGCGCATGAGCCAAGCCTCCCGCGACGAACTGCTGACCACCCTGCGCGAGGAAGTCCAAGCGCTCCGAGCAGAGAACCACGCGCTCCGACTGCAACTCGCCACCCGCATCGGCGAGAACCGGGCCGCCCACCGCACCCCCATCAGCGACATGTAGCCGACGCAGACACGCAGGTCACCGACCACTTACCCCCGCGGGCTCCAGATAACCGTCAACGGACGACTCGAACACCTCCGAGGCTCCGCCCTCGGCTTCCGCAACCTCACCAACTACATTGCCCGATCACTCCTCGAGAGCGGCGGATTCAGACCCCGCCTACACCCTCAACTGTGAAGAGCCACTTTCTCATGGCCACGGACACCGCTCGACGGGTTGAACGGGGCGAGCCGTTGTCTACAAGAATGGGCTGGTTCGCCTTCAGCGTTGAAGGGCGCCCATTGCCAAAGCGACGCGTGCGGCAAGTTCAGCGCCCTCCGTAGAGGCCGAGCCCCGAGGTCGCCGTCGATTGCCGCTGTGCCGGCGGGTGACTCTTAGCCAATCTCGCCCCCTCGACGCGCGCCGATGGCGTTGTTCTCCAATCGCCGGGTGCGGACGGCCTCGTAGGCAGAGCCGGGTAGAGTCTGGAGGATCTGGCCGCCTCTTCGAGGTCGCGGTGAATGTCGTTAGACGGCCTACCGCCGAGTTGAGGCGCGTGTTGCCTGATGGGAGCGACTTCGGCGGTCCTCATTGGCCCTACGACGTCCATCTGAGTTTGGTCAGGGCTTCACCGTCCCCGTCGCGCTCGCCGCGTGCGGGTCGCTCCCTATGTGAAATCCTCGGTAGTTCTCCGAGGCCACCTCGTCGCATCTCTGCCGGTACGCCGCGATACCCCCCACATACGCCATGAGAACCCGCGCCTTGCCCGGAACGTTGGCTCCGAGGTACCAGGATTCGGCGCGCGGAAACAGCGTTCGACTTCCAATGTCCGCCACGTGGTCGACCCAATAATCCTCAGCCGTTGCAGTCGCCTCGACCTCGACTGCGTCCCGCTGCCGGAGAGTGGCCAGTAGGTCCGTGATCCAGTCGACATGCTGCTCGATCGACACCACCATGTTGCTTAGCACCGAAGGACTCAGGGGTCCGGTGATCGTGAAGAAGTTCGGGAAGCCAGCGACGGCTAGTCCCAGATAAGTCCGTGGGCCTTCGCTCCACTTCTCGGCCAGCGATATCCCGTCTCTGCCGCGAATGTCTATGGCTGTCAGCGCTCCGGTGATGGCGTCGAATCCGGTCGCGAAGACGATAGCGTCGAGCTCGTGTTCTTCCTCCGAGGTGCGCAGACCGCGTTCGGTGATCTCGACCAGCGGCGTCTTGCGCAGATCCACCAGACGGACGTGCTCGCGGTTGAAGGTGTCGTAGTAGCCGGTGTCCAGGCAAGGCCGCTTGGTGCCGTAAGGGTAGTTGCGAGGTGATAAAGTTTCCGCCACATCCGAATCCTCGACGATTTCCCGGATTCTCTCTCGGACGAACTCCGCCGCGGTGTCGTTCGCCGCCAGGGAGGTACCTATATCCGTGTAGGCCATGCGCAGAGCGATAAGGCTCCCTTGATCCCAGGCCGTTTGGTATGTAAGGTCGCGTTCTTGCTGGGGGACTTCCAGAGCCGACCGCGTGCCAGGGGTTACCGGCACGCCGAAGGAGGAGGCAAGCTGGCGTCGCCGCAATGCTGGGTAGGTGCGTTTTGACTCCTGGACCTCGGACTGCGACAACGGCCGGTTCTTGGCCGGCATGCTGAAGTTGGGCGTTCTCTGGAAGACTGTCAGCGCCGCAGCGTGCTCAGCGAGAATGGGGATGATCTGAATGCCGGATGAACCGGTGCCGACTACCCCCACCCGGAGACCAGTGAAGTCGACACCTTCGTGTGGCCAGTGTCCGGTGTGATAGCTGGGTCCGCGGAAACGATCCTCCCCAGGCAGCTCTAGGGGCTTGGCTGCGGATAGGCATCCGGTCGCCATGATGAGGAACTGGGCGTCGAGATCCGCGCCGCGCGAGGTTGTGAGCCTCCACCGTCGCGCCCGCTCGTCGTAGGTCGCGGTCAAGACTCGAGTTCCAAAGATGATGTGCGAGCGAAGATCGAAGCGCTCGGTTACGTTATTGATGTAGCGCAGGATCTCGGGCTGGGTGGGATACTTTTCCGACCAGGTCCACTCCTGTTCCAGCTCCCGTGAGAAGGAATAGGAGTAGTACATGCTTTCGACATCGCAGCGAGCACCAGGATACCGGTTCCAGTACCAGGTACCTCCGACATCATCGGCCGCCTCCACGATCACCGCACGGAGTCCGAGCTCGCGCAACTTGTGCAGCTGGTAAAGGCCGGCCAGACCCGCACCAACCACGATCACGTCGAGTTCTTGATGCTGGATCATGTGGTCTCCTCTGCTTGCGTCGACCTCGGCATGGCGAGGAACGCAGTGATGTGGTCGCAGACGTACTCCAGTCCAGCTTCAGCTCCAGGCAAACTGTTCACCATGGTGAAGAACCCGTGCATCTGAGATGTAAAGCGCCGGTGCTCGACTTCGACCCCGGCTCGCGCCAGCTTCTCCGCGTACGCTTCACCCTCTGGCTGCAGTACGTCGAACTCCGCAGTCACGACGACCGCTCGAGGGAGACCGGCGAGGTCCTCGGCCGCAAGGGGAGACGCGGTCGCGTTGAGGCGATCCTCCGAATTCGGGGCGTAAAGGTTCCAGAACCACTTCATCGTCTCTCTGCTCAGCAGCAGCTGATTCTGAGCGTCGTGATAGGCGGTGTTGTCGAGATCATGGTCGGTGACCGGATAGACGAGAACCTGCATCGCGACCCCCAAGCTGTTATCTCTCGCGTACTGAGCGCTGACCGCGGCCAGGTTGCCCCCCGCACTGTCGCCCGTCACGATGACGGGAGACTTTGGTTCGGCGAGGTCCTCGACGTGTCGAGTCGCCCAGTCAACAGCCGTACAGGCGTCCTCGACGGCGGCAGGGTAGGGGTGTTCCGGCGCAAGCCGGTAGCCGACAAGAACGACAGTCGCTCCGGTCTTGACCGCAATCTGCCTGCCGAGTGTGTCGAACTCGTCGAGCCCGCCGAGCACCCACCCGCCTCCGTGAAAGTAGACGATGACGGCGCGGGGAGCCGCGTGAGGAACGATGAGCCGGACGGGTATCTCCCGATTGTCGGCCGGAATGACATCGTCGGTCGCGCGAACCACCTCGGGGCCGGGGCCGCGATTCTGGGCCAACGCCTTTCCCAGGCTCCGAGCCTCCTCAACGGTCATCTGGTGCAGGGGGCCGATACCCCGCGCCGCCATCCCCGCCAGAAGTGCAGACGATTCCTCGTCCAGCGGCACGTCAGTGGCCCCTTGTCGGTAGACCGGTCACGACGTCAACGGTAGGACGCGGGCACGTCGTTGAGGATGACCGTCTTCGTCTCAAGGAAGGACGCCAGACCCTCACGCCCACCTTCGCGACCGATGCCGGACTGCTTGAAGCCGCCAAAGGCAATACCGAAGTCGGAGCGGAAGGCGTTGTGCCCGACGGTGCCGGACCGGAGCCGACCGGCCACGGCTCGTGCGTGGTCTGCGTCCTTGGTGAACACCGAAGCATTGAGACCGTAGATCGTGTCGTTCGCGATCCGCACCGCGTCATCCTCGCCGTCGGCGGGAATGACAGTCAGCACCGGCCCGAAGATCTCTTCCTGGGCGATGGTCGAGGAGTTGTCCACTTCGGCCATGATCGTCGGCTCGATGAAATAGCCCTCGCCGAGGCCGCCGGGGCGACGACCTCCGGTCACCAGGGTGGCGCCTTCGTCGACCCCCCTACCGATCAGCGACTCGACCCGCTCACGTTGCCTGCTGCTCGCCAGTGGACCCATCTGTGTTGCTGCGTCGAAAGGATCCCCCACACGAATTCTCGCGAATGCTCCTGCCAGGGCGTCCACCAGGTCGTTGTGGCGCTGACGGCTCACGACGATCCGGCTCAGAGACGAACAAACCTGACCGGACAAGAAGCACTCTGCGTTGGCGAGGGTCTCGGCGGTCTCGTCAATATCGCTGTCATCGAGGATCACCGCGGCTGACTTACCGCCCAACTCCAGAGTGAACCGGCCGATTCGTTCGCTCAGCAGGCTGGCGATCCGCCGTCCTACGGCGGTCGAGCCGGTGAAGGCGATCTTGTCCACCCGGTGATCTCGAACCAGCGCCTCGGACACTTCCCGTCCGGCGGTGACCACGTTCAGGACACCGGGCGGCAACCCGATCCTTTCGGCGATCTCAGCCATCACGTACGCCTCTCCCGGCGCCTCTGGTGAGGCCTTGAGGACCGCGGTGCATCCCGCCAGCAACGCCGGTGCGACCTTGTGAGTGATCTGCGGCAGAGGTCCGTTCCAGGCGATGATTGCGCCGACCACTCCGACCGGTTCACGGACGAGTAAACCGAAGGCGCCACCAGCGGTCGGCTCGGCTCGCTCCTCGAACGGGAAGGTGTCAGCCAGGTCGGCGTAGGCGTCCCAAGTCTGGGCCAGTCGCGCCGCGGAGGCGTAGGCGGTCCCGTGAAGCACTCCGCTCTGGCGTGGCCAGAGCTCCCCGATGGCGTCCCCTGATGTTCGAAGCGCCTCGCCGATGGCTCGAAGGTAACCGGCGCGCTCGGCGTGTGTCAGGCGCGGCCACGGACCCTCGTCGAAGGCGGCTCGCGCCGCGGCCACGGCCCGCGAAACGTCGGTTTCGTCGGCCTCTACGACGCTGAAGTAGTGCCCTCCGGTGGTCGAGTCACTGACGTCGATCGTCGAGTCTGAATGAGGTCTGACCCACCGCCCGTCGATGAATAGATGGTCCGGTCGCCGTACCGGAACTGAGCTTTGGTTCGTGTTGCCCACGAGCTCCCCCTTCTTTGAACGTACCTGGCACATTGCGCAATGTCTCCACTTCGTCGTCAATCCTCGAACACCACGACCGACCTGGCCACCGCACCGTCGCGGATCGCCGCGTAGCCTTCATTGATGTCGTCCAGACTGATGCGCCGGGAAACCAGCTCGTCGAGCTTCAATCGACCTTGCCTATAGAGCTCAAGCAGGTGTGGAAGGTCAGTGCGGTAGTTCATCGAACCCATGACAGAGCCTTGGATCTTGCGCTCGTCGAGGAACCCGGACATCGGTAAGGTGAACGGTTCATTGCCCACGCCGATCACGGTTGCGGTACCTCCTCGACGCAGCAGGCTGAAGGCCAGCTCAAAGGTCTGAGCGGTGCCGATCGCCTCGAAGGAGTAATCCACCCCGCCCGCCCCGGGGATGAGGTCGTTGAGCTGCTCCCTCGCGTTTCCATCCGTGTTGTTGATGGCGTCGCTTGCTCCGAAGTGCTTAGCCATCTTCAGCTTGCCGTCGTTGACGTCGATGGCGACGATACGACCGGCGCCTGCCAGCGCTGCGCCCTGAATGACGTTCAGCCCGATACCACCGCAGCCGATGACCGCAACGGTCGACCCTGCACGGACGTCAGCGGTCTTAGTGACCGCGCCAACGCCGGCCGGGACTGCGCACCCTACTAGGGCGGCGCGATCGAACGGTGTGTCGGCGCTGATCTTCACCAAGGAATTCTCGTGCACGAGCATCTGCTCGGCGAAGGTTCCTAACCCGGTGAACTGGATGGCTGGGCGCCCATCTTTCACGCGGAGGCGTGGCGACGCAGAGGGGTCACGCGCCAGTCGTGTCTGAAGGCATAACGTAGGACGACCTGTGCTGCACCATTCGCACGACCTGCATGATGCTCGGGAGTAGGCGACGACATGGTCGCCGGGGTTTACGTAGGAGACGTCCCGACCGACCGCTTCGACAATGCCGGCGGCCTCGTGACCGAGAACCATTGGACCCGCCAGCGGGTAGCGGTGTTCAAGGTAGTGCAGGTCGCTATGGCATAGCCCAGTGGCCTTGACTCGGACCTTGACCTCGTTCGGGCCGGGATCGTCTATCCAGACGTCCTCGATATGCAATGCGCCCGGGCTTTCGTAGAGAACGGCGGCTCTCATCTGTCTCCTCGGTTGATGGCGTCCTCTGCGGCCCGACGGTCGCCAGTTGCGGAGCTTCGGCGCACTGCTGGGTCACGTGACACTGGTTCGCCTTCGTCGCACCCGCTTGCGGGACCCCCGGGCGGCTAGCGCTACCGCGAGGATCAAGGCCAGGCCGTTGAAGAGCTGCGTGATCACGTTGGGGGCACCCGATATCTGAAGTCCGGCGACACCAGTGGCCAGAAGGTAGATCGCGACCAACGTGCCGGGGATGTTGACCCGTCCGGGAAAGATCTGGGTGCTTCCCAGGAAGACCGCCGAGAACACCGGCAGCAAGTACGCCCCTCCGGCGTCCGCAGAGGCGGAACCCAGTCTGGACGCGAGGAGGACGCCTGCGAACGAAGCGACCAGTCCCCCCGCAACGAGAGCAGTCACCGTGATGCGCCCGGTCGGCAGTCCGGCCAGGCGAGCAGCTTCACGGTTGCCGCCCACCGCATACAGGTACCGGCCGAACGGCGTCTGCTCAAGTGCGAACCATAAGACGCCAGCTACCGTCAGCATGATCAGAACTGGTAACGGCACCCCGAAGAGATTCGACTGCGCGATCGACTTGAAGCCGTCCGGAATCCCACCCACCAGCAACTGGCCGCCCGTGATCTGAAGGGCTAGGGCGGCCAGGATGCTGCTCATTGCGAGGCCCGCGATGAATGAGTCAACGCCGAGATAGACGACGACGAATCCGTTCGCAAGACCGATGGCGATGCCGGTCAGGAGAGTCAACAGGATCGCCAGTGGCACCGGCATGCCGCCCTGGACCAACCACACGAAGATCACGAGCGAGACCCCTAGATTTGCACCGATCGACAGGTCGAAGGCACCGACCGCGATCGGAATGACTAAGGCCATCGCTAAGATGGCTGCGATGGCCTGGCCGTTGGCCACAGACCGCAGCGTCTGTGTGGTGAAGAATCTAGAGGGCTCAATGACGCTGAAGATGGCGATTGTCGCCAGCCAGACGTAGACACCGCTGAACCGGCGTAGCCCCAAGCGAGACCATTGCGGGCTCCCGACGGTCCTGTCGGCCTCGCCGTCGCCGCCGCTCGCTTCACTGAGATGCTGAGAACTCGTCGCCAACTGGGTCTTCTCCGACATCAGGTTCTCTCCGCACCGTGGGGCTGAATGTGCGCCAGTTCCCGACTGGAGCCACTCATGACCGGTGCCGATGTCAGGTCGCCTCCGAAGCTCGCGGCCGTGATGTGATCGGCTGTCAGAGTCGATCCCGCGAGCTGTGTTGTCGTACCGTTCGGAGAGAGGACGCAGACCCAGTCGCAGAGTTCGGCTAGTTCCTCATGATCGGTGGAAACCACTAAGACCGCCGCCCCTGCGGAGGCAGCTGCACGAATGTGATCGTGCAGCTCCTCTTTCGATCCAACATCGACGCCTTGAGTGGGCGAATCCAGCACCATCACGGGCAACTTATGCCGCAGCCACCGTGCCATAATCACCTTCTGCTGGTTGCCACCACTCAAAGTTGACATGAGGCGCTCCGGTTGACCAGACGGTTTAACGTTGACGTGACGCATCCAGTTGGCGACCTCTCGGCCTTCTCGCTGTCGAGAAATCCGGCCGAACCGCGCGAGCATGCCTAGCTTGGCGATGGTGATGTTCTCTCGCACGGTGCTGGTCCCGAACACGGCGTTGTGATGCCTGTCTGCCGGGACCAGTCCCACGCCTGCTGCGATGGCTGATTGCGGCTGCGCCGACGCCAGCTCTTGACCGGATATCCGCACCGTGCCGGTTCGCGGCGCAGCGCCGAACAGAGCTGGAGCGACCGCCTCGCGCCCCGATCCAGTGATGCCGGCCACCCCCACGATCTCTCCGCGGTGAACGCTCAAGTTGAGCGGACTGAGGACGTCGGTGGCCATGCCCTCCAGTTCAAGGATCGGTTCTGACTCCCTGCGCGGTGCGGTTGTAGCCGTCTCTACCGTGGACAGCGGTTTGCCGATCATCATCTCCACTAGTCGCGTGTGTGAGAGATCCACCACCGCACCGGTGTGAACGTGACAGCCGTCGCGCAGCACGGAGACCGTATCCGCCAACGAGAACACCTCCTCGAGGTGGTGCGAGACGAACACGACAGCCACGCCCTGGTCGCTGACCGACCTCACGAGATCGAAGAGCAGGCCCACCTCGCTCGCGGGCAGGTTCGCCGTCGGCTCATCAAGGAACAGGACCTGTGCCGAGCTCGACCTGGCCGAGAGCGCCCGAGCGATCGCGATGCCCGTGCGCTGACTCATGGTCAGTTCTTGGACCGGCCTGCGGACGTCGAACCGATAGCCGAAGCGGAGCAGGGCGGCTCGCGCCTGCTCGGCGTCCTTGCGCCAGTGGATCTGCCCGGTCGCGTGAGTGACATAGCCGTTGCCCAGCGCGATGTTGTCGAGGCTGTCGAGCGATTGGACAAGACCGAGGTCTTGGTGCACGAATCGCAACCCCACACGCGCGCCGTGAGCTGGTGCACCAAAACGCAGTTTAACCCCGTTGACGAATACTGACGCATCCGGATCGGGCTCGTGGTACCCCGCAAGGATCTTAATAAGGGTGGACTTGCCGCAGCCGTTCTGACCTACAAGAGCGCGAATCTCGCCGGGTCTGACAGCCAGGTCGACCCCGCTCAGTGCTCGTGTCCCGTCAAAGGTCTTCGACATGTTCCGGACGACCAGCGCGTCCCGTAAGGGCTCTTGTGGGTCATCCGCCGTCATCCCACGTTCCACAGTTTCTTGAAGGCCGCTTGGTAGTCAGCGAACCCGAGATACTGCCCATCTGCGTCAAAGGCGATGTCATTGATGTTTGTCTTCAGGATCAGTTGTTCGGGCAACGTTGGTGTGGGTCGCATGGGGTCGCCGTTGAACTTCAATGCGAAGTCGTGGACGGCCATCCACGCGCCCAGCACGATGGGCGAACCAACCCAGGCCGTCTCCACCCCGTCTTTCACCGCCTTGAAGTTGGCCGTCGTCGGGTTGACGCCACCGATCGATACTTTCGCTTCAAGTCCCGCGGAGGCGAGGGCGGGGGCCACACCGGTGGACTGAGACCCTAGGCTGAACAGCACCCAGTTGATCTCCGGATCTGCTTGCACGGTGCTGACGACAGCTGCGGGGGTGTTCGTCCCGATGTCAGTGGCCTGCTGCTGGACGACCTTCAACGTGCAGCCGGGACAAAGTTCCTTCAAGGTCGCCGCCACCGCTGACTGGTACGCGTCGAGGATGGGGTACCCAGCAAGCTGGAACAGCGCCACGTGCGCCTGTCCGTTCGTACTGACGATTGCGTTGGCAGCACTGACGTTGCCGGCCCGGGTCAGGGTGGGCACCGCGGCAATGTCAGTCGATACCACCGCTCCGCCCGGCTTGTCGGTGGATGCGAACATGACAACTGCTACGCCCTGCTTCTCCGCTTGGGTCAGCTGAGACGACAAGACATCGCGAGACGCACCCGCGGTGAAGATGCCGTCTGGTTTGAGGGCCAGTGCTGATTCGAAGGCCTGCTGCTGCGCCTCGGGCGCCGCGGCGGTCGTGACCGTCTTGTAATCCCATCCGAGCGCTGCCGTCGCGGCGGCCAAGGATTTCCCCTGCAGTACGCCGGTGGGCGTGCCGGCGACGACCCCGACAATGTGTTTGCCCGGATCGGGCCGACGCGAAAGGGCGCCTTGGACGCCCAAGTTGGTGGGCTTCGCCGTCGCTGCGTCCACGATCGCGGTGGCCGCTGAAGAGTGCGAGTCCGTCGTCTGCGCATCCGTAGGGGAACCGGAGGAACATGCGCTTGGCGCAAGCAGGACGAAAGTCACCGCTGCACAAGAAACGGCGAGGCGTTTGGACATGACGTAGTTCCTTCTGTGCATGGTCTACCGATTTGACGGTGCTCCGCAGTCTAGGTCGGCAACCTCGCATGGCTGAAGAGTTTTCAACCAACCGGATGGTGGGGTTGTTGGAGCAACATAACGGCTGTGCTACCGCAGGTCAAGGCCGCCCGCCCGCCGCTCCGCGCGTCGTTGGCGGGTGCCGTTCCCCCCCGGTCCAAGCGACGCTTTCCCGCGTACTTCCCTGGAACCGCACCGAGGACGACTGATCCTGGATCCACCGATTGGTGACGTGGCTGGGCGGGTCGTGACGCGCGAATGCTCCTGTGGGACGGCAGGATTGGACTTGTCTAGGGTCTGATCCGAACGGTCCAAAGGGGCATCCGACAGGTGCAAGCATTCCATAAGATCGACGCGGTTTTCGATGACCCGAACCTGATCGGGTCGGCGGGGCTGGTCCCGGTGATGCGGCTGGCCCAGCGGGCCGGCTTGCACGA
>JAABUT010004204.1_pt1 | contig 11644 bp, 10 predicted proteins | sample 5559281 | NCBI WGS metagenome assembly JAABUT01 (sample SAMN10711880, study PRJNA513359) | rock metagenome | isolation source: Antarctica rocks | place: Antarctica: Victoria Land, Ricker Hills nord | collected 2016-01-04
GATCGGCTTCTTGGTCTCCCTGACGATCCGGACAGCCCCTTCACGGAACTCCGGGTCAAACTTCCTGCGAATCTCTGGCATGACTACTCCTCATAGTCCATGCCTCCACGCTTTTGGGGGATGCTCAGTTGCTGATTCCGAGCGGGGTGAACAGGCGCGATAGCAGGAAGTCGCGCAGGTCCTGACCTGAGCACGCGTTGATGATCCGGCTGAGCAGATAGGTGTTGGCGCCGCGGTAGGCAAACGTCGTGCCGGGCTCGGCGCCGAGCGGGGTGGCCAGGATGTCGCGGGCAGCGTCACCTTGGTGGTCGGCGTCCGGGTCGTCCCAGCGAAAGACGATCCCTGAGGACATCATGAGCAGGTCTCGGATCGTGACGGCGTCGAGACCGTGTGCCGGGACAGGCGACAGATGTCCGAGATGAGAGAGCACGGCGTCATTGATGTCGAGCAGACTCTCGGCCTGAGCGATGCCTACGGCCACCGAAGTGAAGGTCTTTGATATCGAGAAGACATCACGACGGATGTCGGCAACCCAGTGGCGCTCAGCCGGTGCACGATCCCGGATGTAGACGTGCACACCCTCGATCCCCAGACCGCGTGACCCCATGGCCCGGACCCCGGCCACGAGACTGTCATCAGCAAACGAACCAGCGCCCATTAACCAGGGAACCTAGTCTGCTAACCCGCTACAGAGCCTCGGTCTGGACGTCACTTGCAGCGGTTCGGTCGAACGGATCGAGCATCACCCCAGCCCTAGAAGGGCCGTACTCGCTCGCGTCGCTGGGTGTCGAAACGGCACCAGTAACTACTGAACGTGTGCGACGGACTCGACCAACTCAGCCAGCAGTAGCTCGGGGTCGTACAAAGCCAGCAGGTGACCATCGCCAACATCAACCAGCCGAAGAACCCGCGGATGGTCAGTGAATACCGTACCCGCTACAACCATCCGCCTTACTGCAACAGCGCGGCCGGGCAGAACCCGAAGAACACGACCTTCACCAGCTGCTCGGCCCACAACCCCACCGTGCTGCCCGACCTCGCGTTCGTCACCTGGCACTCCGCTGGCCTGCAAGCCGTCGACATCAGCAATCCCGCGAAGCCCAGTCAGGCCGGCAACTACTCGCCGCGGCCACTAGCCTGCGTCGCCATCGAGGATCCGGCGCTGTCATCCGGCCTGAACAAGGTCGTCATGTGGAGTTACCCAACCATCAAAGACGGGCTGATCTACGTGATCGACATCCGCAACAGGCCTCTGCATCCTGCGGTACACCGGAAAGGGCGCCGGTGAAGTCACCGGCATCCGCTTCTACGAGGGCAACTCACCTCGGCGACGCCGCCGGGCTCGGGTCCTAACGCCGGTGCCGGTGGGATGGCCGGCTGACCATCTCACCGGCACCCGGGGGACACTCAGGATGTCCCTAGAACTTTCCCAGACCCACGGGCTTGAGAATCCACAGTCCGCTGTTGATGTCGCTGGCGAGGATGAGGCCGCTGCCGGGGTCGGGGTAGACGCCCCAGACGATCGGGATCTTGGGGAACACACCCTGCGGGTCCGCGGCAGCAGGTGGCACGAACTGGCCGCGCTGGGTGGGGTGTCGCGGGTCGGAAAGTTCCCACCAGACGATGCCGTCGGAGTACCAGGAGGAGAACGCCTGGTCGCCCTGGACGACCTCAGTGTTGTGCACGGCGTAAAAGCCGTCTGTCCGCGACGACCGGCTGTCGGCGGTGGAGAAGGTTCCAAGTGGCCGGGTGCCGGCCCGCCGTGTGTTGTCGTAGATGTGTACCTCGCCCCAGCCGCCGAATTTGCTGGCCGGCTTGCATTCGATCGGCGAGAAGTCTTCGGGATTGATCAGGAGTACCCGGCCGCCTTTGGCGAGGGTCATGGAGTGGTTGTCTCCGTCCTCGTCCGGCGGCGCGATGTCGGTCCGGGCGACGTAGCCGATTCTGGCGCGCCCGTTCACAGCCAGGCGGATCGTCCCGACATCCCAGTAGGAGGCGTAAAGGGTGTAGCCGCCGTCGGTGAACCGCACGCTGTGGGCGAAGCTTGCCGGGAAGCAGCCGACGTTCTGCGCGGTCGTCGCCGGGTTGATGCCGAGGTTGCGTTTGATGGCCCATCCGTCAGTTTTCCTCGGCGCCGCCGGGTCGGTGACGTCGATGACGTTCACTTCGTCGGTACGGTTGGTCTGCTCGGCGAAGGGGACGGCGCAGGCCGCGAGGACGCGGCCGTCGGTCCGGGCGATCAGATCGACCTCGTGGCAGCCTCCGACGGGGCCGGGGGCTCGCCAGCGGGACAGCTCGCGGGGGTGGCGCGGGTTTGTTACGTCGAAGAATTGCAGGCCACGGAAGACGGGGCTCTTGTCGTCGCAGGCTTGGATGCCGGTGACGGCAAGGTCACCGTGGAAGGACTTGGTCCGCACGCTGCGCACGACCACGTCCTCGGCGCTGGTCCCCTTCGGGTTGTGCAGGACGCTGACGACAGTCGGCCGGGACGGCGTACGGATGTCTGTGACCTTCACGCCGGTCGCCGGGCAGGTCGGCCCGGACCAGACGCCGACGTAGGCGTAGCCCTTGTGGCCCCACACGTCGGCGTTGAAGCCATCGCCGCCTTGGTCGGAGTGCCCGACCACCCGGAAGTTGACGGTTCGAGCGGCCGGTGCGGAGCCGCTCACACTACGGGCGGCGCCGGCCAGGGAGTGCGGTTGCGTGGGTGTGTGCGGCGTGGCCGCGGCGCCAGTCAGTGGTAGCAGAGCGACGGCGGTGGCAGCAGCGAGGGTGGCGGGCCAGCGAGGGCGCATGGCGGTCTCCAAAGGATCAGCGGATCAGGACGGTCTGGGTGGCGCTATTGAGGTAAGGAAAGTGTCGGGCGGTCCGAGTGGCCGGGTCGTTCAGGCGGAGAACGTCAAGGCCTCGGCCGATGTCGTTGACGTAGATCCGGCCGTTGTACCAGTAGGACGACCATGCGTCTGATGACAGGGGCTGTCGGGCGTCGTAGAAGGCGATTTCTCGTGCGCGCGCCGGGTTCGTGAAGTCCACGACTGTGGTCCCGCCCTCGTACCACGAGGAGGTGAGCAGGTAACGGTCCTTGACCGGGATGACGGTGAACTCATGGGCGGAGCAGTACTGGCCGGGCTGGGCCCGCGGAATCGTGAAGGAGCCGAGCTGCTTTCCGTCGGACACGCGGTAGAACCATAGCCGGCCGTGCCGCGATGACGGGGCCCCGCAGGGGAAGTCCTCCGTCTCGTCCCCGAAGATCACGACCTTGCCGTCGTAGGTGAACGACGCGGAGTGCCAGAACCCGAAGTTTCTGTTCCGGAGCCGCAGGCCGGTCAGGGTCCTGGGATGGGCTGGGTCGGAGATGTCCCACAGTTGCCCCTCCGTCATGCAGGCCGCGGCCGCGATCTTCAGCGGCAGGAAGACGCTGATGTCGTGGCAGCCGACCGCCGGGAAGTAGGGGTCACCGAGCCGGAAAACGGGAGGGTTGACCCGAGGTGTCGACACGACGCGGGCCCGCTGGGGTGCGGCGAGCGGCACAGCAACGACGGAGATCTTGCCGTGCCGGCCGGCGGCTTCCTTCCCCGGGCCGCAGTGCGGGCCAGGGATGAGCGGGTACGACGAGACGTAAAGGAGCACGCGGCCGTTCTTCAGGTCGGGGACCAGCGTCGCGGTGTGGGAGCCGCAGTCGGTCTCCACCGACTTGACGAAGACGGGGTCGCGCGGATTGCTCACATCCATGATGCGGATGCCCTCGAAACCGGTCCAGGTCGACGGATCCTTGGGGTCGATCGCGACGTCGGAGCTGTTGTCGCAGCTGTTGGTGGTCTGCGGCCGGTCCACTGACAGGAACAACAGGTGACCCCACACCGTGACGTCGTTCTGAGGGCCGCGGCAGTCTACGTCAGAGACCACCCGCGGATGCGACGGATCTTTGATGTCGATGATCCGGAAGCCGTTGTAGTTGCCCTCGTAGGCGAGGTTCCCCCAGAACGCCTGGTCGGAGCCGACCGTGTTGCGCTTGGGCGAGCGACCCACCACCTGCAGGTTGGCGCTGTGCGCGTCGGCACCCGGCTGACGAGCGCCGCGTCCTGCCAGCACGATGTCGGAGGCGGCGATTCCCTGCGGCGGAGCGGCGGCGGAGCCGTTCTGCGGCGTGACTGTCGCAGACCCAACGCTCGTCCAGGCGCCAATCGTCGCCGCCGCGACGGCGACCAGGGTGACCGTTGCTCGCTGAAAGATGCGCACAGTTACCTCCTTGGGGGCTGAGCCAACCGCCGGCACCATACCCTTGTGCCTGTAGTGGGGAGTGCACGGGCAGACGGGAAACAGCAATGGCGACGCTACGGACCGGCTGCCTGCCGGGTCAAGAGATGCGTCGGAGTTCTTGGCTTCGTCACACGTTTTCAGGCATTCGGTCAGCATGACGCGGTTGCCAGCGTCCCCGCCGGTGGCGCAATCATCTGTGGCGTGGCGACGCTGGGTAGAGGCGTCCGCACGCAATCGCTGGCCAGTCCCGAGATGACGTGGTAGCCGGTACGCAATCCACAATGCGCGTGCAATCGGGTCAATCGAGCCCACCGACTGCCGCGAAGATGGGTCGCAAGCCGTTCAAGCCACAATTCCTCTCGGCGGCCGAGGTTGCGGCGCTCGCCGCCGAGTGCGATTGGGTCGACCCGATTTACGGGTTGATCGTGCGGTTCGCCGCGTGCTCCGGGCTCCGTGCCGGGGAGATCGCCGGGCTGAACGTCGGGGACCTGGACCTACTCACGTCGCCGCCTACCTTGCCGGCATGAGCACCGGCTGACGGGGGCGTTGACACTGGCGATCCGAAGAACCGGCATCACCGAGTGGTCAGGGTGAGCACTGACGGAGCACCATGCGCTCGTGATGGAGGTAGCGGATGTGCTCGAGTTGCGCTTCCTGCTGCTTCGTCACCGTGTGGAGTGGTGCGTCGTCGGCGGGTGGGGCGTGGACGCGCTCACAAGACGTTCGGCGACCCCTTCGAAGACACCGACAATTCCAGAGTGCCTGTCTGTGAAGCAGGCCACGCGTCCTGTGCCTACACGAACTCGCGCCCCGGAGGACCCACACCGCACCCCCCGCTAACCTGCGGCAGGGGTGGCTGCTGGCGCGTCATGACTCGGTGGTGCGCCGGTCGGCTTCGACGCGCTGCCAGGTTTTGCGGGCGGCGATCAGGACCGGGTCCCAGACGGGGGAGAACGGCGGCGCGTAGGACAGGTCGGTGTTGAGCAGTTCCTCCACGGTGGTCTCGTGCCACAGGGCCATTGCGAGGACATCGATGCGTTTAGCGGCGCCCTCCTCGCCCACAATCTGGGCGCCGAGCAGCCGGCCGATGCCGCGTTCGGCGATGAGTTTGGTGCGGATCGGCTTTGCGCCCGGGTAGTAGCCGGCGCGGGTGGTGGAGTCGACCGCGACGCTGATCGGGTCGAACCCGGCCGCGCGCGCTTCGGACTCGCCCAGACCGGTCCGGCCGACCTGCACCTCACAGATCTTGGTGACGGCGGTGCCCAGAACGCCTGGGAAGGTCGCATAGCCGCCACCGATGTTGATCCCCGCGGTCCGACCTTCTCTGTTCGCGTAGGTGCCCAGCGCGATGGTGACTGGCCGGCGGGAGACGCGGTGGAACTTTTCCGCGCAGTCCCCGGCCGCCCACACCCCCTCGATGCCGGTGCGCAGCCGCCGATCGACGGCGATCCCGCCGGCCGGCCCGAGGGGGATGCCGGCCTGCGCGGCCAGCTCCATGTTTGGCCGTACCCCCAGCCCGAGGACCACCAGATCGGTGGGTACGGCGCCCTGGTCGGTGACGACCGCGCGGACCCGACCGGCGTCGGTGTCGAAGCCGGTCACCGTCTCCCCCAGGCGCAACGTCATCCCCAAGCGGTGCATCGCGTCGGTGAGCAGCCCGCCCATGTCCGCGTCCAGGCCGGCCATCGGGGTCGGGCCGCGGTCGATGACGGTGACGGCGATGTCCCAGGCACAGAACGCCTCGGCGAGTTCCAGCCCGATGTAGCCGGCGCCGACGACGACCGCCCGCCGCGGCCGGTGCTGTTCCAGTGCGGCGCGGACCGCGAGCCCGTCGTCGAGGGTCTGCACCCCGAAGATGCCCTGCGCATCGGCGCCGGGTAGCGGGGGACGGATCGGCACCGCGCCGGTCGCGATCATCAGCTGATCGAAACCCTCCCAGTCCTCGGCGCCGCGACGTAGGTCGCGAACCAGCACCGCCCGCCGGTCCAGGTCAATGGTGAGTACATCGTGAGCGGTCCGCGCATCGATCGCGTGGTCCTCGGCGAACTGCGCCGGGGTGCGGGCGATCAGCGTGCGGACGTCGGCGACATCGTTGCCGATGAAGTAAGGGATGCCGCAGGCCGAGTAGGAGGTGTAGTTGCCGCGGTCGAACGCAACGATCGCCAGTTCTTCCGCGCCTTTTTGGCGCCGGGCCGCGGATGCCGCGCTCATTCCGGCGGCGTCGCCACCGATAACTATCAGCCGCTGCGTCATCGGGACGCCGCCGGCGCGGTGACCCGCTGCCACTCCCGCAGCGCGGGCTCGGCGGTAGCCAGCTGGCGCACGCTGTCCCACAACGATCCGGCTCGGTCCGCGGCCGGAACGCCGTCGAGCTTGACGAACGCCAGCTGGCCGTCGCCGAAAACGAACGTGGGGGTGCCGAACACCCCGAGCTCCCTGCCTTCGGCGTGGTCGGCAGCCAACGCGCCGAAGGCCATGTCGTGGTCGAAGTGGTGTAGACCACAGGCGAGGCCGAACCCGACCATGTCCTGGGTGGAGAGCCGGCCAGGCTCTTCATGCCAGGCTGCGAACATTCGGCGCCGGTAGCGATCGACATCGCCGCCTTCGGCCCCGACCGCTTCGTGCACCGCCAGCGCGACCAACGACACGTTGTCGCTGAGTTCGGGCTGGTCGAACACCGGCGGCCCGCTGTCATGCCGGTTCTGCTCTAGCAAGGAGAACGGCCGCCACCGCACGTCCGCCTCCCCTAATGCCTCGAGCCAGTGCTGAGCCCGGTTGGAGAACCCGCATGTGTAGTCGAAGAACACCTCGACACTCATCACAATCCCCTTGCTGTGGAAAGACGAACAGTTGGCTGCCCGTAAGGCGGTGACGCCAGTGCCTTGCTGCGATCGGCCGGCCTGCTGCCTGCGGGGCCCTGGCTTGCTTGGGTGCTCGCACAGACACAAGAGCTGGCCGCCACGCATACCGGGCCGCAGTCGGCCGACGGGGTCGCAGTGTGCAACCCGCTGGCCCGCGCCGCAGCAGCAGGCCCGCCGCAGGCGCAGCCTGAAGACGGGGCCTGGTCAAGATCGTCGAGACTCACAGAGGTGTCCTTTTCGGAGGGCGCGGGGCTGCTGGACTGATCAAGAGCGGGACATGACATCGGCCCGAAAGACGCGAGGCGAGGGCGACGGTTCGACCTGGCGACGCCGCGGCGGCCGGTGACGGCGGCTGCTCCGAGGAGCACGACGACGGCGAGGAGCCCCGAGGGCCGCCACCACGCCCCCCCGACGCCGAAGGCGCCCGCGGCGCCGAACGCGGCGGCTGGTAGGCCGACGTAGCGTGGCAGCGAGATGGCTGCACCATCGACGCCGAGCAGTTCCACGCAGGCCTGACAGAGGCGGTCGGCGGCTGCCAATCCGCGATCGGCACCCGCGACGGCGGCATCGGGCTTGGCCCACAGCCCTTCCGTCGCATCCATGACGCTCCCGTCGCTCACGCGCAGCAACTCTCGCATGAAAGATCGCGGTTGCCACTCCACCGCCGTCGACCCGCTCGGCACCGGCAGGGGAAGGGAGCCACAATGTGCCCCGGCATGATCACGGGTCGCAGTCGTCGACGCCTGGTCGCGATTATGGACTGTTGTGCTGGCCGCGCCGCGGCACTGCCGAGCAACAGCGGCGGCTGGGTCGAACGCCGGCTCGAGAAGGTCGAACATCTCCTGCAGCGAAGCCGCGCCCTGCCGGTCGACGACCAGACCACCTGAGCGTACGCCCGGCTCCGCCACGGGTGCCGCCCCGGGGGCCACCGGTGCACCAGGAGCAGCACCTCGGCGATGACTGCCACGCACTTTGCCGAGACCGTGAGCAGGTCGAGCCGGACAGCACCGGCCGCCTCTCAAAGTCAAGATCAGGAAGACGGCACACAGGTCCTTTGTGGACGTTCGCGGGCATGGCTGCGAGCTGACGGATGGCTCGGCGCTGACCCCGGCCCTGAACCGGGTCAGCGTCGAGCCCGCCGACGCGAGAGGAAGTAGCCAATCGACGTTCGGCGCATCACCTGTCCTGCAGCGCCAACCCGATCCATCCTGTGTCCTTGAATCCGGCGTTCTCTGCCACGTGCGCCGAAGCGGTGTTCGTCGCGAGGTGCAGGTAGGTCGGAAGCGCATCCTAGGAGAGGATGCTCCTGGCGGCCTGCGCGACCAGCGCCACCGCCAGTCCTCGACCGCGCGCGGCGGGCGTCGTGACGACAGCCAGTTCGTGACCGATGGAGTCGTGCCGCTTCACGCCGACACCGGACACCGCGTCGCCGCCGGCGTCCCGAGCCACCAGCACGCGACCGCTGAACGGATGCAATCAGTCGGGAACCGCGGGGTCGTCTCGGTCGAGCCAGACCCCCACGTCGTCCGCGGGTGTCGGCTCGGTGCACCAGCGGAACATCGTCTGGACAACGGGCCTGCCGCGCTCCCCCACCACGTGCGTCAGCGCGTCCAGGAACGCCGCTCCCCCGATGGGGAGCCCGGCGACCGCGGCCTCCACGTGCCTGCCCTTGCCGGGCGCTACCGACAGGACGAGACCGTCACTGCTGCCCACGCCCAGGAACGGATGTGGCTGACCGTCCCAGCCGGCGCTGACCCGCCCTGAGCCCTCGACCACCTCGACCGGCGCCCGGGGTGGCCACGCCCCGAGCCATCGCTGCAGGTGCAGCTCGAGGAGTGCGGGCGTCGCCGAAACGGCGCGACCGGCCGATGGCCTCATGCCCCTTGCCGAGGTTGCGCATCAGTCCACCGTCCATCACGTACGTCGCCCCGGTCACGTAGTCGGCGTCGCTGGAGGCCAGGAACACGGCGAGCCGCGCGATCTCGCCGGGCTGCGCGGCGCGCTTGAACGGGATGCTCTGAACCTGCTTCTCGAGCAGATCACGGTCGTCGATGGCCGCCTGGTTGAACGGCGTGAGCACCATGCCCGGTGCCAGACTGTTGACGTTGATCCCGAGCGGCGCCAGCTCCAGGGCCAAGGTGCGCGTGAGCATGCGCATCGCTCCCTTGGAGCAGTCGTAGTCGGCGCCGCCGGCGTTGGGAACGTCCTCGTGCACCGACGTGACGTTGATGATCTTGCCTTGTCCACCGGCCATGGTGCGGAGCTGGACGAACCGCCGGCAGCAGAAGAACGTGCCGTAGAGGTTGGTGCGGATGGCGTTGTCGAAGACCTCGGTGGGCAGCTCGGCGACCTTCTTGCCGGAGGCATCGACCCCGGCGTTGTTCATGAGGATGTCCAGGCTGCCGAAGGCGGCGGTCGCCTCGTCGAACATCGACGCGACCTCGGCCTCGTCGCGGATATCCGCCTGCACGACAACCGCGCGGCGTCCCTCCGCCTCGACCGCCTTGCTCGTTGCCTGGGCACCGTCCTGGTCATGGAGGTAGTGCACGACGACGTCAGCGCCCTCCTTGGCGAACTCCGCGGCGGTCGCCTGTCCGATCCCGGAGTCCGAACCCGTGATCAGGGCCACCTTGCCGTCGAGCCTTCCGGTCATGCGCATCTCCTCAGCTCGTGTCCTTGGACGTCTCGGCCTGGCCGAGACGCCACGCCGCGTTGATCAGACCCACATGGGAGAAGGCCTGGGGGTAGTTGCCGAGCAGCTCCCGCTGGTGGGGTCGGCCTCCTCCGACAGCAGGCCGAGGTCGTTCGCATGAGCGGTCGCACCGGTGAACCACGCCGTCGCGCGCTCCTGCTGTCCGGCGAGTGCCAGGCATTCGACCAACCAGTACGTGCAGATCAAGAAGCCGCTACGGTCGCTCGGCCACCGCCGCACCAGACCGCCCGCACCGAGCTCACGTTCGATCGCCTCGATGGTGGCCAGCATGCGCTCGTCATCGGCAGGCAGGAAGCCGACGATGGGCAGGAGCAGCACGGAGGCGTCCAAGTCGTCCGAGCCGAAGGCGCCGGTGTAGGCCCCCGCTTCATCGCTCCACGCCTGGGTGAGGACCGCTGCGCGCACGGCATCACGCGCCTTCGCCCACGCCTCCGGATCGGCACGCCCTCCCAGCCGATCGGCGAGCTGCACGGCCCGATCCAACGCCACCCAGCACATCACCTTCGAGGACACGTAGTGGCGGCGCGTATCCCGGGCCTCCCACATGCCTGCGTCCGGCTCGGTCCAGCTGGAGGCGGCCCGGTCGGCCAGCGCAACCAGCATCTGCTGCACGGCCGGCGTCAGCTCGCCAAGGGTGTCCTTAAGCAGGTGCGCGGCATCCAGTACCTCGCCGAAGACGTCGAGCTGATCCTGCCGCCAGGCCGCATTCCCTACCCTGACTGGGGAACTCCCGCGGTAGCCGGCCAGATGCTCGAGCTCGTGCTCGCTGAGATCGCGCTCGCCTTCAATCCCGTACATGATCTGGACGAGCTCAGCGCGCACGTGGCCGGCACTGGTAGCCAGCCAGTCGAAGAGCCGCTCGGGTTCGTGCGGGCAGGCGGCGATCCACAGCGAACGCATGGTCAGACTGAGATCACGCAGCCACGCGTACCGGTAGTCGAAGTTTAGGTCGCCGCCCATCGTCTCGGGCAGCGACGTGGTGGCAGCGGCGACGATCGCGCCGGACGGGGAGTAGGTGAGTCCTTGCAGCACCAGCGAGCTGCGTCGCACCTGGTCGGGGAAGGCGCCGTCGTAGTCGGTGTGCAGCGCCGACCAGGACTCCCACGCCGTGATGGTGTCCTGCAACGTCGGCGAGTTGTTCTCGACGAGCGGCTGCCCCCCGCCGAACGTTGCCGAGTAGGCCAGTCGGAAGTCGACCTCGTCGCCCGCGTTGACCACGAAGGACGAGACCAGCATCCCGGCGGACTGAGACAAGGGCACCGAGGTCGTGAGGGTCAGAGTGGCCGGCCCGCCACGGGCCACGCCACCGTGCCCGGTCAGCTGCAGATTGGGCTCGGTGCGGCCGTACTCCATCCCCGGCGCGAGCTCGCTGCGCATCGCCACCGAGCCCGCCACGCCCTCGACCCGGCGCAGGAGCACGTGCGGGCTGCGCAGGCCGATGTCGTGCCCGCGGGCGCCCTGCTCCAGCCCCAGGGCGTCGGTGACGGAAATGACGCCGGACTCGGTGCGGAAGACGGTGCGCAGGACGAGGGTGTCGCCGACGTACTCACGGTCGGTGGTGAAGGCGCCCACAGGGCGCAACGCCCAGTGCCCTGCCTGCGGATCGAGGAGTCGACCCAGCACCGAGGGTGAGTCGAAGCGCGGCACACACCACCAGTCGACCGATCCGCTGCGGTCCACCAAAGCGGCCGAGTGGCAGTCCGACAGGAGGCCGTAGTCGGCGATCGGGGGCTGTCTGCCTCCTGGTCGGTCAGGTTCTTCCCCGGATGGCGGAGGGCCTTGGCGCAGGTCCGTCATCGACAGATACGGT